>ERZ1023453.547-NODE-547-length-1018-cov-1.857736_pt1 | contig 1018 bp, 1 predicted proteins | sample MGYA00380525_ERZ1023453 | MGnify/ENA primary metagenome ERZ1023453 (study PRJEB33173, sample SAMEA4830419) | metagenome | study: EMG produced TPA metagenomics assembly of the PRJEB25223 data set... | reverse complement strand
AGCCGAATAATTCTTTAGTACTACTTTTAGATGTATTTTTACCTTTTTTCATACAGGTTTTCGGCGAACCTTTGCCAATACACCCATTTTTATTTAAATCATAAAAGAACAACACGCAGCTATTAGGTGGTGCATTATCTTCTTGGCTAATAAAAATAGCTGTGCCTTGTTCATCTAATTCAAATAAAGATAAATTGCTTTCCGTCAGTTTTGCATTTAATGCTCGAAATCCTAATCGGCGAAGATCTTTACCTATTAACTGTAATGTTCGTTGTAATTCAGCTTGTAATTTTAAATGTAATAACATGTGTTGATTTTGCGTTTGTATTTGCACATAAAAATGCGAAATGCTTAGCAATAATAAAGACGACAAAGACAGTGAAATCATCAGCGCTAATAGGGTTTGCCCTTTTAATAATACTTTCATCATTAATTACAAGCACTATCAAATTGATTAGTTTTCAAACGAATACTGCCAACATTGAAAAATAAAAATAACGTACGTTCATTTTCAGCTTGCAAAATAAAGCAACGAGTAACGATAGTATTACGAATGCCATCAAATCTCGTGATTTCTTTTGGATAAATATGATGACTTTGAATCATCGTTTTGTTAGGAAAATAAGGGTAGTAAAAATGAGCATAAACCTCTTTCGGGCAATTTATCGGATTTAAACAATCACAAGTTTGGTTATTTTTTACTTGTGCCGTTAAGCACCATTGCTGTGTCGCAAGATTACGATTGATAAGTAAAAACCACACTTCCGATGAATTTTCTGCACGAGCTTGCTCTTTGGCTAAAATCGTTTTAGGCGAATCGGTTTTCCATAATGGCACGGCAAAATTCAGCACAATACTGATAATGGCTAACCCAATCAATAATTCCACTAATGTCATACCTTTCTGCATAAAACGCTCCAATTTTCTACCGCACTTTAATGGCAAATAATTAATGGAAAAATCACTTCATACTATTTTTGCGATCTGTATCGCAAAGTTTTTCTGAAAACCTATAAAA
>ERZ1023453.453-NODE-453-length-1143-cov-1.571691_pt1 | contig 1143 bp, 2 predicted proteins | sample MGYA00380525_ERZ1023453 | MGnify/ENA primary metagenome ERZ1023453 (study PRJEB33173, sample SAMEA4830419) | metagenome | study: EMG produced TPA metagenomics assembly of the PRJEB25223 data set... | reverse complement strand
GCCGCACCGCCTGCACCAGCAATAATTACTTTATAGCCATTTTTTTGTGCATTTTCGGCAAATTCGAAAAGTTTATCAGGTGTACGATGAGCAGAGACGACTTCCACATGATAAGGTACTTTTAATTCATCTAAAATCTGAGTTGCCTCTTGCATGGTAGCCCAATCGCTTTTGGAACCCATTACAACGGCAATTTGTGCAGTGTTTGACATGCTATTTTCTCAATTTTCTAATTAAAAAGGTGGCGTAGAATAGCATAGATTACATATATTGAGCAAACGTTTGCTATTTATGTAAGTATTAATGGGGATTATTTTATAATTATTTGATTTTTAAATTTTAGTAACTATACTTGATACCAAATTAATGGGCGATAGTTTATATGGGACGAACTGAAAAATTATTAGATAAGCTCGCACAATCAAAATCTACATTTAATTGGAATGAATTAGTTTCTTTGTTAGCTCAACAAGGTTATGAAAAGCGAGAAATGGCAGGCTCTCGAGTGAGATTTTATAATAGAACACTCGAACATACGATTTTGTTACACAAGCCCCACCCTGAAAATTATATTAAAGGCGGTGCTTTAAAGTCAGTGAAAGAATCATTAAAACAGGTAGGTATTCTATGAAGTTATTAAATTATAAAGGTTATGTTGGCACGATTGAGGCGGATTTAGAAAACAATATATTGTTTGGCAAACTTGCTTACATTCGTGATTTAGTGACTTACGAAGCAGAGTCATTATCTTTACAAGATTGTTTGGAATTAGGTAAAGAACCGAATAAGCCTTTTAAAGGTGTATTTAATGTACGAATTGGCGAGGAATTGCATAGAGAAGCTACGATCATAGCAGGCGATCGTTCTCTTAATGCTTTTGTTACGGAAGCGATTCAAGAAAAAATTTTTCGTGAAAAACCAAGTTTAAGATAACAAAACGTATTTACATTTTCTTTCATCAAAAGTAGGTCAAATTATGTTAGCCAAAGCAAAATATAGAAAAGATTACAAACAACCAGATTTTACGGTCACAGACATTTATTTAGATTTTCAACTTGATCCTAAACATACTGTGGTAACCGCAACCTCAAAATTCCAACGCTTAAATAATGAAGCGACTTCTTTACGTTTAGATGGGCATAG
>ERZ1023453.401-NODE-401-length-1219-cov-1.993986_pt1 | contig 1219 bp, 1 predicted proteins | sample MGYA00380525_ERZ1023453 | MGnify/ENA primary metagenome ERZ1023453 (study PRJEB33173, sample SAMEA4830419) | metagenome | study: EMG produced TPA metagenomics assembly of the PRJEB25223 data set... | reverse complement strand
ATCAGAAGCAAGGAAATTCGCAATGCCAGAGGGGGCGTGAATAACATAGCCGGGAAGTTGCGGATGGTTTAGGTGTAGAAGTAAAGGCGCAATCGCTAAAACGTGTTGGAATGCATCGCCTGAACCTTGTAATGCACGCTCAAAACGGCGTTGATCCAAGGCACTAACCCATTGTTTTGCTTGTGCTAGATTACATTCCACGCGGTGTCCCTACCAGAACAACAAAAATTGGCGAACAATTTACCACTTAGGGAGTATAAATGCAAAAAAATGTGACATAAATCACAATTTTTTTAAAATATATTATAAGTTTTACCTATCAACAATCAAAATGACTTTTTTACCTAAGAGTGGTAGGATAGCACCTAATTTTATTGCGTAAATAGCTTAATTCTGCCGATATAAAAATCTATATTTTCTATTATTAGTGGATAGCTTGATATTTTTCTTATCAACGCAAAGTATTATAAAATACCTTACTCAATATCACTTATTAAGGAATTGATATGGCAAAAGAGCAACCTAACGACCTCACTGAACAACTTACAGATACGCCAAAAACAGCTGTTGAACAAACTGAAACAATGCAGTCTGTTCCGCAAACTATTGTGAAAAAAACGGGTACAGCATTGAGTTTATTAGCAATACTTGTTGCGCTAGGTATTGGTGGAGCTGGATACTATTTTGGTCAGCAACAAATAGCTGAAATTCAACAGAAATTAACCGCACTTGAAAATCAAACGGGAGCAAATCTTTCCTCAAATAACACCAATAACAATAAACGACTTACACAATTAGAACAGAGTTTAAAAACTGCACAAGAAAATATAGCTCAACTGGAACAATTAATTGTAAGCAAAACAGGGGAAATAACATCCTTACAAACTCAAATGAAACAAGTAAGTCAGCTTGCCATCGCACAACAACCAAGCGATTGGTTATTTTCCGAAGCTGATTTAGATAACGATGTTGATACAGCGGTTTCTTTATTAAAATTAGCTGATGAAACCCTCGTCAAGGTTAATAATTCACAGGCAAATGAAATTCGTAGTGCAATCAATCAAGATTTAAAACAACTCCTTTCACTTTCAAGTGTGGATCAAAATGCGATAATGCAAAAACTGTCACAGCTTGCAAACACAGTCGATGAATTACAGGCTTTGAATGTAAATTTTGATGAAACATCTAAAAATAATGATAAATAATCCAACAACATTAC
>ERZ1023453.387-NODE-387-length-1238-cov-1.742181_pt1 | contig 1238 bp, 2 predicted proteins | sample MGYA00380525_ERZ1023453 | MGnify/ENA primary metagenome ERZ1023453 (study PRJEB33173, sample SAMEA4830419) | metagenome | study: EMG produced TPA metagenomics assembly of the PRJEB25223 data set... | reverse complement strand
AAACAGCGAGAAAGAATAGTTACAGGTAGTTTTTGTGGATCTGTTGTTGCGAGTGAAAATGTTACATATTCTGGTGGTTCTTCCAAAGTCTTGAGCAACGCATTAAATGAATGACGAGATAGCATATGGACTTCATCGATTAAGTAAACCTTAAATCTGCCCACAACAGGTTTATATTGCACGTTATCCAATAATTCACGCGTGTCTTCAACTTTTGTGCGAGACGCCGCATCAATTTCAATTAAATCAATGAAATTGCCTTGCTCGATCGCTTTACAATTTTCACATTCTCCACAAGGGGTTGCTGTTACGCCGTGAACACAATTTAATCCTTTTGCGAATAATCTAGCAATAGAGGTTTTTCCTACACCACGCGTACCTGAAAAGAGGTAAGCGTGATGTAGTCGATTATCTTTTAATCCATTTGCTAATGCCGTGATAATATGTTCTTGCCCAACGACATCAGCAAATGTTTTTGGTCGCCACTTTCTGGCTAAGACTTGATAGCTCATCGAATCCTTAATTAATGACCTTCAAAATTGACGAGTGTATAGCAATCAACGCCCAAATTATTTAAGCGTTTTTCGCCACCTAATTCAGGTAAATTAATCACAAATGCAGCGTGTTTTACCGCTCCACCTAAACGTTGCACTAATTTTACTGTCGCTTCAACGGTGCCACCAGTTGCTAATAAATCATCAATAATTAAAACATTGTCACCTTCTGAAATTGCATCAACGTGCATTTCCAAAGTATCTTGACCATATTCTAATTGATAAGATTGCGAAATAGTCTCACGTGGTAATTTTTTAGGTTTACGTACTAATTCGAAAGGCAATCCTAAGGCCAAAGCTACCGGTGCACCAAAAATAAAACCACGAGATTCAGTTCCAAGCACTTTGGTAATTCCTTTATCGCGATATTATTCCACAATAAGCTCTATTGTTGCTTTAAAAGCTGCTGGAACTTCTAAATGGGTCGTAATGTCGCGGAAGATAATGCCTTCTTTTGGATAATTAGGAATTGATTTGATAGAAGATTTGATTAAATCAAGTTGTGTAGTCATAAATAATGCTCAAAAGTGCGGTAAAAAAAAGAAACGTTTTTAGATTGGCATTCTATCATAAAAAAATAGAAAGAGAGGAAAATAAAAATCCCCAATTGGGGATTTTTATTTAAGTTTGAATTTACAATTTAAGATGAATTAAAACTTCTTAAATAGAAATTATTTTTTCTTC
>ERZ1023453.335-NODE-335-length-1342-cov-1.978244_pt1 | contig 1342 bp, 1 predicted proteins | sample MGYA00380525_ERZ1023453 | MGnify/ENA primary metagenome ERZ1023453 (study PRJEB33173, sample SAMEA4830419) | metagenome | study: EMG produced TPA metagenomics assembly of the PRJEB25223 data set... | reverse complement strand
TATTGACACACCTAAATATCAATCTTTAAATGTCATTCCTAATTCGAAAACATTTAAAGTTGGAGACGATGATAAAAATATTAAAACTATTAAAATTGGTTTATCAGCTTTAGGTTATAAAGTTGATAATGAAACAACGCAATTTGATCAAGCTTTAGAAAATCAAGTTAAAGCTTTCCAACAAGCGAATAAACTCGAGGTAACTGGTGAATTTAATAAAGAAACGAATAATAAATTTACTGAGTTATTAGTTGAAAAAGCTAATAAACATGATGATGTTCTCGATAAATTGATTAATATTTTAAAATAAGAGATACACACTGCTAAAATTGTATTATTATTATGTTAATGACACGCCCAGGCTGGAACATTAAGTTCTTAGGCAATGTAAAAAAGCTGATTTCTATTAATTATTTGATAGAAATCAGCTTTTTTGATATGTATTTTATAATGTACAGCTCGTTGAGCTGCTATTTTCCTTATATTAAGTGCCATTAATACAAAACCTAGCTCTCGTTTAACTTTATTTATTCCTCGAACTGACATTCGAGTGAAACCCAAAATAGCCTTCATAAATCCAAAAACAGGCTCCACATCAATTTTTCTTTGACTATAGATTTTTTTCGTTTCTGGTTCAGAAAGCTTTTGATTAATTTGGGCTTTAAAGTATTCCCAATTATAATTCTTCATGATTTTCTTATTGGATTTCGAATTTGGTTTCATGCATTGATGTCTCAAAGAACATGATGAACAGTCATCACATTCATATAGTTTGAAGTCTCGTTTAAAACCATATCTATCATTACGGTATGCATATCTTTTAAAACCTATTCTTTTGTTATTAGGACATATAAATTCATCGAATTCGCTATCAGGTATCGTTTCAACAATTTCATTAACATATCGCGAAATATCATTTTGAGGGATTCTAACAGAAGTTTCTATTGGTAGTGTAAGTTGGGTCATGTTATAATTTTTATACATAAGGCACCTCGTTAATTTAGTTTAGTGGTATTTATTAAATTATACGAAAGTGTCTTATTTTTTTAAAGTATTTAAAAGTAAAATTACATGTTAATACGTAGTATTAATGGCGAGACTCCTGAGGGAGCAGTGCCAGTCGAAGACCGAGGCTGAGACGGCACCCTAGGAAAGCGAAGCCATTCAATACGAAGTATTGTATAAATAGAGAACAGCAGTAAGATATTTTCTAATTGAAAATTATCTTACTGCTGTTTTTTAGGGATCGATGGGGTTTAAAAATTGATGATAGTTATCAATGGATATGTCTCTGGTTTGAATCGTCTTACCGAATGAATACGAAATATCTATAATATTTTCA
>ERZ1023453.322-NODE-322-length-1368-cov-1.488957_pt1 | contig 1368 bp, 1 predicted proteins | sample MGYA00380525_ERZ1023453 | MGnify/ENA primary metagenome ERZ1023453 (study PRJEB33173, sample SAMEA4830419) | metagenome | study: EMG produced TPA metagenomics assembly of the PRJEB25223 data set... | reverse complement strand
TTATCAAGAATGGTCGAGTTTTCGACATACATTCAGCCATTTTCATTTAGATATTCATCCAATTTACGCCGAAATGGAGAGTACTTTATGCGTAGAGCAGGCTAATTTAGACTGGCGAAAAGTGATGGAAAGCACAAAAGAATACCAATCAAACCTATCAAGTGCGGTCAAATATTGGTATGATCCACAAAATCCTGAATCGATCGGGCTGGCTCAGCCTGTGAAAAATCTTTTAATACAATTTGTAAGGAATCATTATGGCAAGAACAGTATTTTGTGAATATCTCAAAAAAGAAGCGGAAGGCTTAGATTTTCAACTTTATCCAGGAGAGTTGGGGAAGCGTATTTTTGATTCAGTAAGTAAACAGGCTTGGGGCGAATGGATTAAGAAACAAACGATGCTTGTGAATGAAAAAAAACTTAATTCGGTGGAGGCAGGGCACCGAGAATTATCTGTAGAAGAGATGGATAATTTTTTGTTTGAAGGTAAAGATGTTCATATTGAAGGTTATGTTCCACCATCAAATTAGTTATCTATCCTACAATGAAAAAATATTTATTATTGGCATTATTGCCTTTTTTGTATGCTTGTAGTAACTCACTGAATCAAGGTATTAACTATGATGAAGCCTTTGCTAAAGACACGCAAGGGTTAGATATTCTCACAGGGCAATTCTCGCATAATATTGACCGAATTTGGGGCGTAAATGAATTGTTAGTGGCAAGCCGTAAAGATTATGTGAAATATACAGATTCTTTTTATACGCGTAGCCATGTGAGTTTTGATGAAGGTAATATCGTTATTGAAACCCAGCAAGATTTAAATCGATTACATAATGCTATTGTTCATACCTTGTTAATGGGAGCGGATGCAAAAGGTATTGATTTATTTGCATCTGGTGATGTGCCGATTAGCTCTCGTCCATTTCTTTTGGGGCAGGTTGTAGATCATCAAGGGCAACAAATTGCTAATCAGGTTATCGCAAGTAATTTCGCCACTTATTTGATTCAAAATAAATTGCAAACACGTCGGTTACAGAATGGGCATACCGTGCAATTTGTCTCTGTTCCTATGATTGCAAACCACGTAGAGGTGCGTGCACGAAAATATTTACCATTGATTCGTAAAGCTGCACAACGTTATGGCATTGATGAAAGTTTGATTTTGGGCATTATGCAAACAGAATCAAGTTTTAACCCATATGCGATTAGCTACGCAAATGCTATTGGATTAATGCAAGTCGTGCCTCATACAGCAGGTCGAGATGTATTTGCAATGAAAGGCAAAGGTGGACAGCCATCAACGCGTTATTTATATGATCCTGCGAATAATATTGATGCTGTTGTGTCTTATTTATGGATTTTACA
>ERZ1023453.160-NODE-160-length-2005-cov-2.381026_pt1 | contig 2005 bp, 1 predicted proteins | sample MGYA00380525_ERZ1023453 | MGnify/ENA primary metagenome ERZ1023453 (study PRJEB33173, sample SAMEA4830419) | metagenome | study: EMG produced TPA metagenomics assembly of the PRJEB25223 data set... | reverse complement strand
GAGAATCAATCGGATTATCTCAATCGAGGCTATGACTACGTCATTGATGCCATTGACAATGTGAAAACTAAAGCGTCGCTGATTGCTTATTGTAAACGTAACAAAATTAATGTGATTACTATTGGCGGTGCTGGCGGTCAAACTGATCCAACCCAAATTCAAATTGCCGATCTCAGTAAAACCATTCAAGATCCGCTGCTCGCCAAAGTGCGGTCAGTTTTACGCAAGGATTACAATTTTAGCCAAAATCCAAAGCGCAAATTTAGCATCGATGCGGTATTTTCAACACAACCTTTAATATTCCCACAAATGACAGAAGACTGTTCTATTTCAGCCACAATGAATTGCGCAAATGGGTTTGGCGCAGCCACAATGATTACGGCAACCTTTGGTTTTTTTGCCGTTTCTCGTGTAATAGATAAATTACTAAAGAAAAAATCTTAATCACCTCCTGAAAATGCACATTGACCATAAATGTGCATTTTTTATTGAATGAAACCTATTGACTTTGAAAATGAAAAATTTTCCCTCTTTTTACTATAAAATCGTTGCAATTTATATAAAAAGGCGTACTCTTTTTTCCCTTTGAGAATGACTACCAACAAGTAAGGAAACATAAATATGAAAAAACTTTTAAAAATTAGTGCCATTTCTGCCGCACTTTTAAGTGCGCCAATGATGGCGAATGCCGATGTATTAGCATCAGTAAAACCTTTAGGCTTTATTGTTTCATCTATTGCAGATGGCGTAACTGGTACACAAGTCCTTGTTCCTGCTGGCGCCTCTCCGCATGATTACAATTTGAAATCTGCAGATTTAGTTGTATGGATTGGTGAAGACATTGATTCATTCTTAGACAAACCAATTAGCCAAATTGAACGTAAAAAAGTGATTACCATTGCCGATCTTGCGGATGTAAAACCTTTATTAAGTAAAGCTCACCACGAGCATTTCCATGAAGATGGCGATCATGATCATGACCATAAACACGAACACAAACATGATCATAAACATGACCATGACCATGACCATGATCATAAACACGAGCATAAACACGACCACGACCATGATCATAAACACGAGCATAAACACGATCACGAACATCATGATCACGATCATCACGAGGGTTTAACAACAAACTGGCACGTTTGGTATTCTCCAGCTATCAGCAAAATTGTTGCACAAAAAGTAGCGGATAAATTAACTGCACAATTCCCAGATAAAAAAGCGTTAATTGCACAAAATCTTTCAGATTTTAACCGCACTTTGGCAGAACAAAGTGAAAAAATTACGGCACAACTTGCAAATGTTAAAGACAAAGGTTTCTACGTTTTCCACGATGCTTATGGTTATTTCAACGATGCTTATGGTTTAAAACAAACGGGTTACTTTACCATCAATCCATTAGTGGCACCGGGTGCAAAAACTTTAGCGCACATTAAAGAAGAAATTGATGAACATAAAGTAAATTGCTTATTCGCAGAGCCTCAATTTACGCCAAAAGTGATTGAGTCTTTAGCGAAAAATACTAAAGTCAATGTAGGACAACTCGACCCAATTGGCGATAAAGTTACTTTAGGTAAAAATTCTTATGCAACATTCTTGCAATCTACTGCAGATAGCTACATGGAATGTTTAGCTAAATAAACCTTTCTAAAAACAATGACCGCACATAATAACAGTGCGGTCATCTTCTTTGCTAAATTTGATATTTAGTTTTATCTCCAATATCAAAATGCAAAGGCATTCGCCAGTTTTGTATCGCTAAAACTAAAAGCAATACGCCAGAAATAATAGAAAAAATGCGTAGTGCAATAAGATTATTTAACACCCACGAAAACCACAAGCAAGCCACAAATATCGGCTGTAAATTTAGCAAAGGCACGCGGAAACAAAAATATTCTTTAAAACACAAGCCACCTAAAGTAAGTAACGCACCGCCAAGAGCCAACGCAGGATAATGATTAATATAAAAAAGTAATCCTATCCAAGTAGCAAATTGAAA
>ERZ1023453.142-NODE-142-length-2232-cov-2.436840_pt1 | contig 2232 bp, 2 predicted proteins | sample MGYA00380525_ERZ1023453 | MGnify/ENA primary metagenome ERZ1023453 (study PRJEB33173, sample SAMEA4830419) | metagenome | study: EMG produced TPA metagenomics assembly of the PRJEB25223 data set... | reverse complement strand
CAACAGTGGTAGATTTAACGGAAGAATCACCAGTGATTTTGCGCGAAGGAAGTGGAAGTACTGCTCCTTTTATTTAACTTATAGACGCTTGTGAAAGCGACCTTTCCATTATTCAAGGAAAACAATGAAACCTAGTCAAAAACAAACTCAAAGACAACCGCACTTTTCCAAAGATTCAGCAAAGAAACGTGATTTTTCAGCTAAAAATGACAGACGTTCAGTATCTCGTACTGCTCGCATAGAAACAGCAAATACGAAAAAAAGTGACAACAAATTTTTAGCGAAGCCAAAAGCGAAACCCGTTGTAAGAGCCTCGAATCAACCGAAAGCAGAGGGCGAAAAATTACAGAAAGTTTTAGCGCGTGCTGGGCAAGGCTCTCGTCGTGAAATTGAAACGATGATTGCCGCAGGCAGAGTGAGCGTAGAGGGTAAAATTGCGACTTTAGGCGATCGTATTGACGTACATTCTGGCGTGAAAGTGCGTATTGATGGTCAAATCATTAATCTTAGCCACGCACAAAAAGAAATTTGCCGTGTATTAATGTATTACAAACCTGAAGGCGAACTTTGTACTCGTAGCGACCCAGAAGGGCGTGCCACAGTGTTTGATCGTTTGCCACGTTTAACGGGATCTCGTTGGATTGCGGTGGGGCGTTTAGATATTAATACATCAGGTTTATTGCTTTTTACCACTGATGGCGAATTAGCAAATCGTTTAATGCACCCAAGCCGTGAAGTTGAACGTGAATATTCTGTGCGTGTATTTGGTCAAGTTGATGATGCGATGTTAGCGCGTTTACGTAAAGGCGTTCAGCTTGAAGATGGTTCTGCTAATTTTAAAGAAATTAAATTTGCAGGCGGTGTGGGTATTAACCAATGGTATGACGTAACCTTGATGGAGGGACGTAACCGTGAGGTTCGTCGTTTGTGGGAATCCCAAGGGATTCAAGTTAGCCGCTTGATTCGTATTCGTTACGGAAATATCAAACTGATGAAAGGTTTGCCTCGTGGTGGCTGGGAAGAAATGGATCTTGAAAACGTAAATTATTTACGTGAATTGGTGGGATTACCTGCTGAGACTGAAACGAAATTAGATGTAAAACAGGCTAGTCGTCGTCCAAAATCTGGGCAAATTCGTAAAGCGGTAAAACGTTATTCGGAGATGAACAAACGTTATAAAAAATAAGGACTTTTTTATGAAAATGCATCAATTGCGTTATATCGTTGAGATTGTAAACCAAAATTTGAATGTCACAGAAGCGGCAAATGCACTTTACACATCACAGCCGGGTATCAGTAAACAAGTTCGCCTATTAGAAGATGAATTAGGTCTGGAAATTTTTGAGCGTCATGGCAAGCATATAAAATCAATTACACCAGCAGGGAAAAAGATTATCTCAATTGCACGCGAGTTACTTGTTAAAGCGCAAGGTATCCGTGCCGTTGCCGATGAATATACTCGGCCAAATCACGGTGTATTACGTATTGCGACGACAAATACTCAGGCACGTTATATGCTGCCAAGCGTGATTGAACGTTTTTCTAAAAAATATCCTGATGTGAGCTTGCATATTCATCAAGGTTCGCCAACACAAATTCACGATGCTTTAATGTCAGGTGAAGTGGATTTGGCAATTACCACTGAAGCACCTTATTTATTTGATGATTTAGTTCAGATTCCATGCTATTGGTGGAATCGTGCTGTGATTGTTTCGCCAGAACATCCGCTTGCCAAAGTGAAAGAATTGACCATTGAGGAATTAGGCAAATACCCACTTGTGACTTACACGTTTGGTTTTACGGGTGTTTCTGATTTAGATTCCGCATTTAATAGTGCAGGCATTTTACCAAATATAGTTTTTACGGCTACCGATGCTGATGTTATTAAAACTTATGTGCGCTTGGGTTTAGGGGTGGGCATTATGGCATCTATGGCACATACGGCATTAGATGCGGATCTTGTGCTAATTGATGCAAGCCATTTGTTCCGCCCAAGTATGACGAATATTGCATTTAAACATAGCACGTTCTTACGTAATTATATGTACGATTTTATGGAATATTTTTCACCGCACTTAATTCGTAGTGTCGTAGAAAAAGCCGAGCGTTTGCGTGATAACAATTCAGTGAAAAAATTATTTGAAGGCATTGAATTGGAAACAAAATAACAATGTATAAATGAAGTGCGGTTGAAATTTAATAAGAATTTTAACCGCACTTGAAAGATTAAAA
>ERZ1023453.135-NODE-135-length-2327-cov-2.137324_pt1 | contig 2327 bp, 3 predicted proteins | sample MGYA00380525_ERZ1023453 | MGnify/ENA primary metagenome ERZ1023453 (study PRJEB33173, sample SAMEA4830419) | metagenome | study: EMG produced TPA metagenomics assembly of the PRJEB25223 data set... | reverse complement strand
GGGCTAAAGCTGAAATTCGTTCTTTATCCGCAATCGAATTTTCCTTCAACATCGTTTTTGGATCTGCCACAATTGCGCTCATCGGCACGCTTACAGATAAAAGCTGACCATTACGATCTAAAATAGAACCACGCACTGATAATACTTCATCTTTACGCAAAGAACGCTTATCCGCTTCATTTGATAACGTATCGGCATTAATAGATTGAACATAAGCTGCTCGTGCGACTAAAGCACACAGGCCAAGTAAAATAAGAACCGTAGAAAGCATATAACGTCCACGCATAAAGCATTTTTCAAACACCTTTTGAGGCTTGTTTTGCTTTACAGTTTCAGGTGCGGTCAATTTTCTAATTTGTTTTTTTTGACTTACCTGATTTACGCGAGGAATTAAATTTCACCATTTTTTTACCTATTATTCTCTAATTTCAACTTCTTGCTCTGAAGAAACAACTTTCATTTTTAATGTACTAATCGCAATAGATTCTACACGCGTGCTATCCCCTTCCGTAGCTTCCTGCACTTGTAAATTACGGTATTCATTCTCAAGTGCTTGACGCTGTAAAATTAACATTCCATTTTCAGAAATTAATTGGCGAGTTTTATGGGTTATCCAAATCGTTCCCATTGCAGAAACTAAAATCCCTATTAACAGCAACACCACTAACTTATTTGAAGAAAATAAATCTTCGACTAAAATCTGCTGTAACGGATAACGAGGCTTATTATTTTCAGACATCGCTAAATTCTCTCTGCCACACGTAATATGGCACTTCTTGAACGAGGATTTGCTTGAATTTCTGCATCACTTGGCTGAATGGCTTTACCAATAATTCTTAATTTTTGATTACGCTGAATTTGATCTTCTCGCAATGGTAAACCTTTGGGAATATCCTCGCCCTTACTTTGTTTTTTCATAAAATGTTTCACCATTCTATCTTCTAGAGAATGGAAACTAATAATTGATACGCGACCGCGTGGAGCTCCCCAAGCATTTTTTACCGCACTTTTATTGAAATCAACAATAGCAGTGGCAATACGTTTAGCGAAACGCTCTTCGCCAAAAGTTTTCAACACCCAAGTTAAATCCTCAATGGACACTTGTTTTAACCATTCTTCAGCAGATAAACCTTGAGTTGTATCCATACGCATATCAAGCGGGCCATCTTTCATAAAACTAAAACCACGTTCTGCTTCATCAAGCTGAGGGGAAGATACACCAAGATCAAGCAAAATACCGTCAATTTTGCCCACTAAATTTAATTTGTCACAAATTTCAGGAATATGCGAAAAGCTGTTATGTTCAATCTGAAAACGCGAGTCTTGGATTTTGTGCGCTTCTGCAATAGCACGAGGATCGCGATCTACAGCTATCAAACGACCATTAGAAGAAAGTTGAGAAAGGATAAACCGAGAATGCCCCCCACGCCCAAAAGTACCATCAATATAAATGCCATTCTCCTTCAATGCCAAGCCATTCACGGCTTCGTGAAGTAAAACTGTAATATGTTCAGATGAAGAAAAGGAATTTTCGCTATTCATAAATTTAAGATAAAAGTACTACATTATTTTCTATAATGAGAAATCATTTAACGCATCAGCAGCAAAATCTGTGCTGGAGCCAATTTCTATATCCTCTGCAATTTGAGTATGCCATTCTACATCGCTCCAAATTTCAAATTTATTAAGTTGCCCTACCAACATTAAACCTTTTTCTAATTTTGCGTGTTGGCGTAATGGCCCACTAAGCAAAATACGACCCTGAGCATCCATCTCACATTCAGTGGCATGGCCAAGCATTACTCGCTGCAAACGGCGTTGGGTAGGATCAAAGTTAGAAAGTGCGAGAAGTTTTTGTTCGATTTTTTCCCATTCATCAAGGGGATAAAGTAAAAGACAGGGTTGGCGAATATCTACAGTACAAACCATTTGCCCTTGGTTCTTTTCAAGAATTTCAGCGCGATAGCGAGTTGGAATCGCTACACGTCCCTTAGAATCTAAATTAACCGCCGTTGCACCACGAAACATATTACACCTTAAAAATTGAACTTATTTTTAGAAAATCTCTAAAAATCTCCACAAAACACCACTTTTCTCCACTTCTAGCAAGTTTATAATTTGTTCGCTCAACTTGCAAGTAATTCCACATTAAAGCAACTGATTTTTATCAAAATAAAAAAGCCGTTTGAATAAACAATTCAAACGGCTTTTTTCATCAAATTTTATTGACTAATTATTTATATAAGCTTCTTCATCTCGCGTACCTAATGGTTTAAGCATTGTGAAGAACAATACGATACAAACGATGGTTGTTGCTAAACCAAGAT
>ERZ1023453.84-NODE-84-length-3306-cov-2.772378_pt1 | contig 3306 bp, 3 predicted proteins | sample MGYA00380525_ERZ1023453 | MGnify/ENA primary metagenome ERZ1023453 (study PRJEB33173, sample SAMEA4830419) | metagenome | study: EMG produced TPA metagenomics assembly of the PRJEB25223 data set... | reverse complement strand
ATTTTAATTATGGCTTTGCTATTTGGTTTTGCTGGTTCATTAATTTCCTTATTCCTGTCTAAAACAATGGCATTACGTTCTGTAGATGGAGAAGTGATTACTCAACCTCGTAATCAAACTGAACGTTGGTTAATTGATACCGTTAGTCGCCAAGCGCAGAAAGCGGGTATTCCCATGCCAGACGTGGCGATTTATCATTCACCCGATGTGAATGCTTTTGCGACAGGCGCGACAAAAAGCAATTCTTTGGTGGCAGTGAGTACGGGATTATTAAACAACATGACGGAGGCTGAAGCTGAAGCTGTTTTAGCGCACGAAATTTCCCATATTTCCAATGGGGATATGGTGACGCTGGCGTTATTGCAAGGCGTATTAAATACTTTCGTGATTTTCTTATCACGCGTTATTGCAACGGCGGTGGCAAGTTCGCGTAACAATAATGGAGAAGAAACGCGCAGTTCAGGTATTTATTTCTTGGTTTCGATGGTATTGGAAATGCTCTTTGGTGTACTTGCAAGTATTATCGCAATGTGGTTCTCGCGCTACCGCGAATTTCGTGCAGATGCTGGTTCCGCAAGTTTAGTAGGCAAAGAAAAGATGATTATGGCATTGCAACGTTTGCAACAACTTCACGAACCCCAAAATCTTGAAGGTTCTTTAAATGCCTTTATGATTAATGGTAAACGCAGTGAACTCTTTATGAGCCATCCACCACTCGAAAAGCGTATTGAAGCCTTACGTAATCTTTAAAAATTATAAAAAATCGGCCGCACTTTAATGAGGTCGATGTTTTATTTTCCTCTTTTCACCCAATATTTGAACGGGGGTTTTTCCACTTCACTTTGCAGTAATGTGTGATCCATAAATTGACAGAAACTTGGAATATCTCTTGTTGTTGCAGGATCGTCAGCAATAATCAAAAGTATTTCTCCATCGTTAAGATGACGAATATTTTTACGAACAAGCATGACAGGTTCTGGGCAACGTAATCCTAAAGTATTTAGGGTTTGTGTGACGGAAATTTCAGACATATTCTTTTTTCTTTTGAAAAACAGAGCCATATCATACCGCACTTACGGCAAAATTTCGACAAATCCCGGTCATCAGTGATAGACTAGTGTCATTGAAATTACCTTGAAAAAAGAAATGGCGGAATACCTCGTTCCTAAAAGAGCGGTTGTTTTTGAAGAAGAAATTAAGAAAAGCCGTTTTATTACTTATTTACAGCACACCGAAGGTTTAGAAGACGCAAGAGCTTTTTGGGCAAAGATTAAACAAGAACATCCAAATGCTCGGCATCATTGTTGGGCTGCCGTAGCAGGCAAGCCAACAGATTCTCTACAACTTGGTTTTTCTGATGATGGCGAACCTGCTGGAACGGCAGGAAAGCCAATGTTGAGTGCATTGCAAGGCAGTCAATTAGGTGAAATCAGTGCGGTGGTGGTTCGCTATTATGGCGGTATTTTGCTTGGAACGGGCGGATTAGTTCGTGCTTACGGCAATGGCGTACAACAAGCGTTAAAGCTGATTGAAAGCGAAATTAAAGTTGAACGAACCCTTTTCAAACTTGATTGTGACTATGGTCAGTTAAGGTTGGTTCAACAACTTTGTGAAAAATATCAGGTTGAGATTTTATCTCAAGGTTTTCAGGCAAATATTCATTTGATTTTAGGTATTAGTGAAAAAACAATAGAGGCGTTTTCTTCAGAATTAACGGAAAAGTCTTCAGGTAGATTAGTTATTCAACTTTTAGAGATAGGCGAATAGTTGTGCGTATTTTATCGATTATCCGAATTATTGGTATTCTTGTGATGTGTTTTTCAGGCACGATGCTAGTTCCTGCATTTGTTGCTCTGATTTATGGTGATGGGGGCGGCAAGGCATTTATGCAGGCTTTTATGTTGAGCTTGACAGCGGGCACATTGCTTTGGTGGCCATGCCATCACCATAAACAAGAATTACGATCCCGTGATGGTTTTTTGATTGTTGTGGCTTTTTGGTTAGTTTTAGGAAGCTTGGCAACATTGCCTCTTTTATTGTTCGATTCACCACATTTAACTATTGCTTCAGCCGTATTTGAAGCATTTTCTGGCTTAACTACTACTGGTGCAACGGTAATGACGGGGCTGGATAATTTACCTAAATCTATTTTGTTTTATCGTCAGTTTTTACAATGGTTAGGTGGTATGGGGATTATCGTATTGGCTGTGGCGATAATTCCGCTGTTGGGAATTGGTGGGACACAATTATATCGAGCAGAATCTTCAGGCCCTCTTAAAGATCAAAAATCTTTGCCTAAAATTTCAGAAGTGGCGAAAGCTCTATGGATTATTTATGCTTCATTAACTGCTCTTTGTGCCATTGCATATTGGCTATCAGGAATGAATCTTTTTGATGCCATTGGGCATAGTTTTTCAACAATTTCAAATGGCGGATTTTCAACGCACGATGCAAGTATTGGCTATTTTAATCAAGCTTCCATTTATTGGGTTACAACAATTTTTATGCTGATTGGTGGTGTTAATTTTAGTTTACATATTTCCGCTTTTCTTGCACTAGGTAAAAGAAATATTTGGCGAAATTATTGGAAAGATCCCGAATTTCGTTTTTTTCTAACGATGCAAATTATTTTTATTGGTATTGTATCTCTATCTTTATATGGTTATGGTTTAGTTTCAGATATAAACGAGGCAGTAACAAAAGGTGCATTACAATTAACATCAATGTCAATGACTGCTGGTTATACGATTTTTGATATTGATAATCTTCCGCCTTTTATTGGGCTTTTACTGGTAATTTCTGCAGTAATTGGTGGTTGTGGTGGTTCAACAACTGGGGGATTAAAAGCGATACGGACACTTATATTGTGGAAACAAATCGATCGAGAACTGCATAGTTTAATCCATCCAAATTTAGTACAACCAATTCGAATAGGTAAAAATCGTCTAGCACCAAGAATGATAGAAAGTATTTGGGCATTTTTCATTATTTTTATACTGGTTTATTGGGGGTGTGTTTTTGCTGTTATTCTTTGTGGAATGAATACTTTTGATGCGATGGGAGCCGTATTCGCCACATTAACGAATGCAGGACCGGGACTTGGTTTTATTCACGAAAGTTTTATTGGTGTTCCAGAAAGTGCTAAATTAGTCTTTAGTTTTGCTATGATCTGTGGACGTTTAGAAATGTTTTCATTAATCGTGCTGTTTATTCCCAGATATTGGACAACATAATAATAATCGACAAATTATTGTACTTTTCCCCCCACTATTTAATACCATTCTTCTATTACACCCACAACCGCAC
>ERZ1023453.75-NODE-75-length-3550-cov-53.323891_pt1 | contig 3550 bp, 4 predicted proteins | sample MGYA00380525_ERZ1023453 | MGnify/ENA primary metagenome ERZ1023453 (study PRJEB33173, sample SAMEA4830419) | metagenome | study: EMG produced TPA metagenomics assembly of the PRJEB25223 data set... | reverse complement strand
AGTTGTTTTGTCGCTTTTCATTATAGGTCATATGGGACTTTTTTTCTACACAAAATAGGCTCCATAATATCCATAGGGGGGTTACCCACTACAAATATTATAGAGCCGAAAATTCACATCTAATATATGCAGACTACTTTGAAATGAAATTACAAAAATTATTAAAAGATGACACAAAAGTTTTTGAAAAATCTACATTCAAATTTGTAGAAGGATATAAAATATACCTGACAGAATCTAGAGAATCTGGAATTAAACAAATGGACAATGTCATAAAATATTTTGAGTTTATTGAATCTAAAAGTATTGCTTTATATTTTCAAAAACGATTAAATGAGCTGATAGATTAAATAGCATTTTCTCTGTTGAGATATTGTTTTTAAAATATTGTACTAAATGATTGATGCTATGTGGAAATACAAAAAAATGTTTTTGATACGAAGTTGACCTGTATTTTTTATACTAATCATTTTCGTATTTTTTGTATTAAACGATATAAGTTTGTTGTAAACTTACAAGGAATAAAGACATTAAAAAATAACAGTATATCTATTTGTTTTATATATTTTACGAATTCTGCATAAATCTCTTTCTAGTAATGTGTTGTAACTCTGCTATAATGGATTTATTCCTTTTTGTGTTTACACAATTTATTTTATACTACCAAAAAAAGGTCAGGATTTTGTTCCTGACCTTTGACAACTTTACCGATTCTTTAGTTCTACATAGCGCTTGTACCAAATGTTTACATAGGCTTCTGAGAAAGGACCACGTCCATTGTTAATCCAATCAACAAGAATTTTGACATGTTCTTTTAAAATATAGTCCAAGTCATCAGAATAATTCATTTTGCGTTTGTGACGCTCGTACTCTTCAACGTCCAAGAGACGTTTTTCCCCATCTGTAAAAATTTTAACATCCAAATCGTAATCAATATACTTCAGTGCTTCTTCATCCAGATAGTAGGGGCTAGCCATATTGCAATAGTAAGAAGTTCCATTATCACGAATCATGGCAATGATATTAAACCAATATTTCTTGTGAAAGTAAACAATAGCTGGTTCTCGAGTGACCCAACGACGACCATCACTTTCGGTAACAAGTGTATGATCGTTGACACCAATAATGGCGTTTTCTGTTGTTTTTAGTACCATGGTGTCCCGCCAAGTTCGGTGGAGACTCCCATCATGCTTATAACTTTGAATTGTAATAAAGTCGCCTTCTTTTGGAAGCTTCATAACTAACCAACTTTCTACAATTTATAAGTTTATCATTTACTATTGTACCATAAAATTACCTAAAATCTGTGAATTTCACTTGGAAATATTAAAGATATTCTCTAAGAGCGCTTGCTATATCCGAAAAATCGTAGCCCTTTCGTGCTAAAACTTGAGTTAAACGCTGCTTCAGTTCGTATCCTTCATACTTTCGAGCATACTTAGTATATTGCTTATCAAGTTCCTTGAAGATGAGTTCTTGAGTTGTTTCTTGGTCAACTTGGCTATCTAAGTCGTCAAAGGCAATTTTAGCATCAGAATAAGAGAAGCCCTTGTTAGTCAAGTTCTGGATAATCTTATCTTGCAGGGCACGAGATGGAAGTTTTCCCTCATATTTTTTCAATAGTTTATTAGCTACACGTTGAGCAACTTCAGAAAAATCAAATTCTTTCAAGTTCTCTTCTATAGTAGATTTTGAAATCCCTTTTTGAGCTAGTTTCTGAGTCAGCACATAAGGACCCTTGTCTCCTGAAAGTTGATTGGCATTGATGATAGCATAAGCGTACTGACCATCATTAATCCACTTATCTTCTTTAAGATTAGCAATAACTTGAGAAACGATGTTTTTATCAATATCGTATTTTTTCAGATATTCTCTGACTTCTTTTTCAGTGCGTGCTTTAAAGGATAAGTGGTAGAGGGCCAGATTCTTACCATAAGAAAATTGAGCAAAGTCTTGAATCTCTTTCAATTCCTCTTCGCTTATCACCTTATCTCTCGATAACATAAAACGAACAATTGTATCTTCGGTGATATAGCATTTGTCGCCATTATCAAGCTCCATCAGATAGAGTCTTTTTTTCTTTTCAAGTTTTGTGATTTTCATAGCTCTATTATAACTCAAAATGTGATAAGATAGGGGTATGAATCTGAAAGTGAAACAAAAAATACCATTAAAAATCAAGCGCATGGGAATTAACGGTGAGGGAATCGGCTTTTACCAAAAAACATTAGTCTTTGTACCAGGAGCTCTCAAAGGCGAAGATATCTATTGTCAGATTACTTCTATTAGACGCAACTTTGTTGAAGCAAAATTACTGAAGGTCAACAAGAAGTCTAAATTTCGAATTGTGCCATCTTGTACTATTTATAATGAATGCGGAGGCTGCCAAATCATGCACCTGCATTATGATAAGCAGCTGGAGTTCAAGACGGACTTACTTCATCAAGCGCTGAAAAAATTTGCTCCTGCAGGATATGAAAATTATGAAATTCGTCCAACTATTGGAATGCAGGAACCAAAATATTACAGAGCTAAGTTACAATTTCAGACTCGAAAATTTAAAAATCAGGTCAAGGCGGGCTTATATGCACAAAACTCTCACTATTTAGTAGAGTTGAAAGACTGCCTGGTACAAGATAAGGAAACCCAAGTGATTGCTAATCGCTTAGCAGAATTACTTACTTATCACCAGATTCCAATCACGGATGAGAGAAAAGTTCTAGGTGTCCGTACTATTATGGTCCGACGCGCGAGAAAGACCGGACAGGTTCAGATTATTATTGTTACAAACCGCCAGCTTAATTTAACTCAATTGGTAAAAGAGTTGGTTAAAGATTTCCCAGAAGTTGTGACAGTAGCTGTTAATACAAATACAGCTAAAACCAGTGAGATATATGGTGAAAAGACAGAGATTATCTGGGGGCAAGAGAGTATTCAAGAAGGTGTACTCAATTATGAATTTTCACTATCCCCTCGAGCTTTTTATCAACTAAATCCTGAGCAAACAGAAGTCCTCTATAGCGAAGCAGTAAAAGCGCTGGATGTTGATAAAGAAGACCATTTGATTGACGCTTATTGTGGAGTTGGAACGATTGGATTTGCCTTTGCAAAGAAAGTAAAAACACTCAGAGGTATGGATATTATTCCAGAAGCTATTGAAGATGCCAAGCGAAATGCTAAAAGAATGGGATTTGACAATACTCATTATGAAGCTGGAACGGCAGAAGAGATTATTCCTCGTTGGTACAAGGAAGGCTACCGAGCAGATGCTTTGATTGTTGACCCACCACGTACAGGTCTGGATGATAAGTTATTAGATACTATTCTTACTTATGTACCAGAAAAAATGGTTTATATTTCTTGTAATGTTTCGACCTTGGCTCGTGATTTGGTACGCTTAGTAGAAGTCTACGATCTTCATTATATCCAGTCGGTCGATATGTTCCCACATACAGCTCGAACTGAAGCTGTTGTAAAATTAATAAAAAAAGTTTAAAAAAGTAGTTGACAAAGTTTGAAAAGACTGTATAATAGTAAGAGTTGAAAATAA
>ERZ1023453.61-NODE-61-length-11915-cov-49.657167_pt1 | contig 11915 bp, 7 predicted proteins | sample MGYA00380525_ERZ1023453 | MGnify/ENA primary metagenome ERZ1023453 (study PRJEB33173, sample SAMEA4830419) | metagenome | study: EMG produced TPA metagenomics assembly of the PRJEB25223 data set... | reverse complement strand
GAGCTGACTTCGTCAGTTCTATCTGCCACCTCAAAACGGTGTTTTGAGCTGACTTTGTCAGTCTTATCTACAACCTCAAAACAGTGTTTTGAGCATCATGCGGCTAGCTTCTTAGTTTGCTCTTTGATTTTCATTGAGTATAAAAACAGATGAGTTTCTGTTTTCTTTTTATGGACTATAAATGTTCAGCTGAAACTACTTTCAAGGACATTATTATATAAAAGAATTTTTTGAAACTAAAATCTACTATATTACACTATATTGAAAGCGTTTTAAAAATGAGGTATAATAAATTTACTAACGCTTATAAAAAGTGATAGAATCTATTTTTATGTATATTTAAAGATAGATTGCTGTAAAAATAGTAGTAGCTATGCGAAATAACAGATAGAGAGAAGGGATTGAAGCTTAGAAAAGGGGAATAATATGATATTTAAGGCATTCAAGACAAAAAAGCAGAGAAAAAGACAAGTTGAACTACTTTTGACAGTTTTTTTCGACAGTTTTCTGATTGATTTATTTCTTCACTTATTTGGGATTGTCCCCTTTAAGCTGGATAAGATTCTGATTGTGAGCTTGATTATATTTCCCATTATTTCTACAAGTATTTATGCTTATGAAAAGCTATTTGAAAAAGTGTTCGATAAGGATTGAGCAGGAAGTATGGTGTAAATAGCATAGGCTGATGTCCATCATTTGCTTATAAAGAGATATTTTAGTTTAATTGCAGCGGTGTCCTGGTAGATAAACTAGATTGGCAGGAGTCTGATTGGAGAAAGGAGAGGGGAAAATTGGCACCAATTTGAGATAGTTTGTTTAGTTCATTTTTGTCATTTAAATGAACTGTAGTAAAAGAAAGTTAATAAAAGACAAACTAAGTGCATTTTCTGGAGTAAATGTCTTATTTCAGAAATCGGGATATAGATATAGAGAGGATCAGTATGAATCGGAGTGTTCAAGAACGTAAGTGTCGTTATAGCATTAGGAAACTATCGGTAGGAGCGGTTTCTATGATTGTAGGAGCAGTGGTATTTGGAACGTCTCCTGTTTTAGCTCAAGAAGGGGCAAGTGAGCAACCTCTGGCAAATGAAACTCAACTTTCGGGGGAGAGCTCAACCCTAACTGATACAGAAAAGAGCCAGCCTTCTTCAGAGACTGAACTTTCTGGCAATAAGCAAGAACAAGAAAGGAAAGATAAGCAAGAAGAAAAAATTCCAAGAGATTACTATGCACGAGATTTGGAAAATGTCGAAACAGTGATAGAAAAAGAAGATGTTGAAACCAATGCTTCAAATGGTCAGAGAGTTGATTTATCAAGTGAACTAGATAAACTAAAGAAACTTGAAAACGCAACAGTTCACATGGAGTTTAAGCCAGATGCCAAGGCCCCAGCATTCTATAATCTCTTTTCTGTGTCAAGTGCTACTAAAAAAGATGAGTACTTCACTATGGCAGTTTACAATAATACTGCTACTCTAGAGGGGCGTGGTTCGGATGGGCAACAGTTTTACGGTAATTACAACGATGCACCCTTAAAAGTTAAACCAGGTCAGTGGAATTCTGTGACTTTCACAGTTGAAAAACCGACAGCAGAACTACCTAAAGGCCGAGTGCGCCTCTACGTAAACGGGGTATTATCTCGAACAAGTCTGAAATCTGGCAATTTCATTAAAGATATGCCAGATGTAACGCATGTGCAAATCGGAGCAACCAAGCGTGCCAACAATACGGTTTGGGGGTCAAATCTACAGATTCGGAATCTCACTGTGTATAATCGTGCTTTAACACCAGAAGAGGTACAAAAACGTAGTCAACTTTTTAAACGCTCAGATTTAGAAAAAAAACTACCTGAAGGAGCGGTTTTAACAGAGAAAACGGACATATTCGAAAGCGGGCGTAACGGTAAACCAAATAAAGATGGAATCAAGAGTTATCGTATTCCAGCACTTCTCAAGACAGATAAAGGAACTTTGATCGCAGGTGCAGATGAACGCCGTCTCCATTCGAGTGACTGGGGTGATATCGGTATGGTCATCAGACGTAGTGAAGATAATGGAAAGACATGGGGAGATAAGGTGGTTATCTCCAATCTTCGAGATAATCCTGAAGCTAAAGATCCTGCTGCGCCATCGCCTCTAAATATTGATATGGTTTTGGTTCAAGACCCGACAACAAAGAGAATCTTCTCAATTTATGATATGTTCCCAGAAGGTCGAGCAGTTTTTGGAATGCCAAAAACACCTGAAAAAGCTTATGAAAAGATAGGGGATAAAACTTATCAAATCTTGTATAAACAAGGAGAGTCTGGTCATTATACTGTTCGTGAGAATGGAGAAGTGTATAATGCACAAAATCAAAAGACGGATTATCGTGTTGTAGTGAATCCAACAGAACCTGGCTATAGAGATAAAGGAAATCTTTACAAAGGTCAGGAATTGATTGGAAATATCTATTTTGCACACAGTACAAAAAATCCATTTAGAGTAGCCAATACGAGCTATCTATGGATGTCATATAGTGACGATGATGGTAAAACTTGGTCTGCACCGAGAGACATTACTCCAGGTCTTCGCAAGGATTGGATGAAGTTCCTAGGAACAGGTCCTGGAACAGGAATTGTACTTCGGAATGGGCCTCACAAGGGACGGATTTTGATACCGGTTTATACGACTAATAATGTATCTCACTTAAATGGCTCGCAATCTTCTCGTGTCATCTATTCAGATGATCATGGAAAAACTTGGCATGCTGGAGAAGCGGTCAACGATAACCGTCAGGTAGACGGTCAAAAGATCCACTCTTCTACGATGAACAATGAACGTGCGCAAAATACAGAATCAACGGTGGTACAACTAAACAATGGAGATGTTAAACTCTTTATGCGTGGTTTGACTGGAGATCTTCAGGTTGCTACAAGTAAAGACGGAGGAGTGACTTGGGAGAAGGATATCAAACGTTATCCACAGGTTAAAGATGTCTATGTTCAAATGTCTGCTATCCATACGATGCACGAAGGAAAAGAATACATCATCCTCAGTAATGCAGGTGGACCGAAACGTGAAAATGGGATGGTCCACTTGGCACGTGTCGAAGAAAATGGTGAGTTGACTTGGCTCAAACACAATCCAATTCAAAAAGGAGAGTTTGCCTATAATTCGCTCCAAGAATTAGGAAATGGGGAGTATGGCATCTTGTATGAACATACTGAAAAAGGACAAAATGCCTATACCCTATCATTTAGAAAATTTAATTGGGAATTTTTGAGCAAAGATCTGATTTTTCCTACCGAAGCGAAAGTGAAGCGAACTAGAGAGATGGGCAAAGGAGAGATGGGCAAAGGAGTTATTGGCTTGGAGTTCGACTCAGAAGTATTGGTCAACAAGGCTCCAACCCTTCAATTGGCAAATGGTAAAACAGCGACTTTCCTAACCCAGTATGATAGCAAGACCTTGTTGTTTGCAGTAGATAAGGAAGATATCGGACAGGAAATTATTGGTATAGCTAAAGGAAGCATCGAAAGTATGCATAATCTTCCTGTAAATCTAGCAGGTGCCAGAGTTCCTGGCGGAGTAAATGGTAGCAAAGCAGCGGTGCATGAAGTTCCAGAATTTACAGGGGGAGTTAATGGTACAGAGCCAGCTGTTCATGAAATCGCAGAGTATAAGGGATCTGATTCGCTTGTAACTCTTACTACAAAAGAAGATTATACTTACAAAGCTCCTCTTGCTCAGCAGGCACTTCCTGAAACAGGAAACAAGGAGAGTGACCTCCTAGCTTCACTAGGACTAACAGCTTTCTTCCTTGGTCTGTTTACGCTAGGGAAAAAGAGAGAACAATAAGAGAAGAATTCTAAACATTTGATTTTGTAAAAATAGAAGGAGATAGCAGGTTTTCAAGCCTGCTATCTTTTTTTGATGACATTCAGGCTGATACGAAATCATAAGAGGTCTGAAACTACTTTCAGAGTAGTCTGTTCTATAAAATATAGTAGATTGAAATAAGATGTGAACAACTCTATCAGGAAAGTCAAATTAATTTATAGAAAAATTTTAGCAGTCAAGGTGTACTGTTATAGATTCAATATATTATGCGACTATTAACCTTGTCTTCTCCTAAAATTGACTTTCTTGTTTTCTTATCTTGTCCACTCGAAACAAGTATTGTAAGAATTTGATTATTTTTGAAAGTACTTTTAATATACTTGATATAGTTAAAAAAGATTTGAAACTAAATTCCAAATTAGAAAAAGACTTGAAATACTAAAAAAAAAAAGTATACTCTAATTGAAAACGGTAACAAAACTAATTTAGAGAATGAAATATAGAGTATTTCTCTCTTAAAAGTTTTTGGTGAAACGAGATGTAGAAAGGAGATTTAGCCAAAGAGTCTATTAGTGCTAGAATAATAGATTAGAATTATTTTAGAAAAACGAAGTGAGCAGCTTATAAATTCAAGTCCCCAAATAGATTCATACTAGTATCTTTTGCAAAAAATAAAGGGCGACTTCCTTCATGAATATCAATTTCATCTATAAGGAAGGTAGCTAATTGAACTAACTTATTTATTCTGTTTGTCGCTAGAAAAATCAGACCTCCTTGTGAAGATTGAGGAGATACTTAATGAAAATCAAAGAAGAAACTAGCAAGCTAGTAGCAGATTGCCCAAAACACCGCTTTGAGGTTGTAGATAAGACTGACGTATATAATCCAAGGTGAAGCGACTGTGGTTTGAAGAGATTTTCAAAGAGTATAGGCTAGAGAGTAGTGTTTTTATGTCCTTCTAGTAGAAAATGCTAGACAGAAGAATGGGGAACTTGGATAGGAAAAATAGATTGAGAAAGGAGGTTAGAAGAGATGATTATTACAAAAATTAGCCGTTTAGGAACTTATGTGGGAGTAAATCCACATTTTGCAACATTAATAGATTTTCTAGAAAAAACAGGACTAGAAAATTTAACAGAAGGTTCGATTGCTATCGATGGTAATCGATTGTTTGGGAATTGCTTTACTTATCTAGCAGATGGTCAAGCAGGGGCTTTCTTTGAAACACACCAAAAATATTTGGATATTCATTTAGTTTTGGAAAACGAAGAAGCCATGGCTGTTACATCGCCGGAAAATGTAAGCGTTACCCAAGAATATGATGAAGAGAAAGATATTGAATTATACACAGGGAAAGTGGAACAGTTGGTTCATTTGAGAGCTGGTGAATGCCTCATCACTTTTCCAGAAGATTTACATCAACCCAAGGTTCGTATAAATGATGAACCTGTGAAAAAAGTTGTCTTTAAAGTTGCGATTTCTTAATGTAGAAAGAGAAGAACGATGAAAAAAATGAGAAAGTTTTTATGTCTAGCTGGAATTGCGCTAGCGGCTGTTGCCTTGGTAGCTTGTTCAGGAAAAAAAGAAGCTACAACTAGTACTGAACCACCAACAGAATTATCTGGTGAGATTACAATGTGGCACTCCTTTACTCAAGGACCCCGTTTAGAAAGTATTCAAAAATCAGCAGATGCTTTCATGCAAAAGCATCCAAAAACGAAAATCAAGATTGAAACATTTTCTTGGAATGACTTCTATACTAAATGGACTACAGGTTTAGCAAATGGAAATGTGCCAGATATCAGTACAGCTCTTCCTAACCAAGTAATGGAAATGGTCAACTCAGACGCTTTGGTTCCGCTAAATGATTCTATCAAGCGTATTGGACAAGATAAATTTAACGAAACTGCCTTAAATGAAGCAAAAATCGGAGATGATTACTACTCTGTTCCTCTTTATTCACATGCACAAGTCATGTGGGTTAGAACAGATTTGTTAAAAGAACATAATATTGAGGTTCCTAAAACTTGGGATCAACTCTATGAAGCTTCTAAAAAATTGAAAGAAGCTGGAGTTTATGGCTTGTCTGTTCCGTTTGGAACAAATGACTTAATGGCAACACGTTTCTTGAACTTCTACGTACGTAGTGGTGGAGGAAGCCTCTTAACAAAAGATCTTAAAGCAGACTTGACAAGCCAACTTGCTCAAGATGGTATTAAATACTGGGTTAAATTGTATAAAGAAATCTCACCTCAAGATTCTTTGAACTTTAATGTCCTTCAACAAGCTACCTTGTTCTATCAAGGAAAAACAGCATTTGACTTTAACTCTGGCTTCCATATCGGAGGAATTAATGCCAACAGTCCTCAATTGATTGATTCGATTGATGCTTATCCTATTCCAAAAATCAAAGAGTCTGATAAAGACCAAGGAATTGAAACCTCAAACATTCCAATGGTTGTTTGGAAAAATTCAAAACATCCAGAAGTTGCTAAAGCATTCTTAGAAGCACTTTATAATGAAGAAGACTACGTTAAATTCCTTGATTCAACTCCAGTAGGTATGTTGCCAACTATTAAGGGGATTAGCGATTCTGCAGCCTATAAAGAAAATGAAACTCGTAAGAAATTTAAACATGCTGAAGAAGTAATTACTGAAGCTGTTAAAAAAGGTACTGCTATTGGTTATGAAAATGGGCCAAGTGTACAAGCTGGTATGTTGACTAACCAACACATTATTGAACAAATGTTCCAAGATATCATTACAAATGGAACAGATCCTATGAAAGCAGCAAAAGAAGCAGAAAAACAATTAAATGATTTATTTGAGGCTGTTCAGTAGATGTAAAAGACTAGAAAATAGGTGGGCTAGTGAGCTGAAAAGCTCTAGCCCAATCTTGTAAAAGAAGGGAGAAGGAGAATGGTTAAAGAACGTAATTTAACTCGCTGGATATTTGTTTTGCCAGCTATGATTATCGTAGGATTACTCTTTGTTTATCCGTTTTTCTCGAGTATTTTTTATAGCTTTACCAATAAGCATTTGATTATGCCTAATTATAAATTTGTTGGTTTGGCTAACTATAAAGCTGTGCTATCAGATCCCAACTTCTTTAATGCGTTCTTTAATTCAATTAAGTGGACCGTTTTCTCATTAGTTGGTCAAGTTTTAGTAGGGTTTGTATTGGCTTTAGCTCTTCACAGAGTACGCCACTTCAAGAAATTATATAGGACCTTATTGATTGTTCCTTGGGCATTTCCTACCATCGTTATTGCCTTTTCTTGGCAGTGGATTCTAAACGGGGTTTATGGCTACTTACCTAATCTAATCGTAAAATTAGGTTTAATGGAACATACACCTGCATTTTTGACAGATAGTACATGGGCATTCCTATGTTTGGTGTTTATCAACATTTGGTTTGGAGCACCAATGATTATGGTTAATGTGCTTTCAGCTTTGCAAACAGTACCAGAAGAACAATTTGAGGCTGCTAAGATAGATGGTGCTTCAAGTTGGCAGGTGTTCAAGTTTATCGTCTTTCCACATATTAAAGTGGTTGTAGGACTTCTAGTTGTTTTGAGAACTGTATGGATCTTTAATAACTTTGACATTATCTACCTCATTACTGGTGGTGGACCAGCCAATGCTACAACGACGCTTCCAATTTTTGCTTACAACCTGGGCTGGGGAACTAAATTGTTGGGTCGTGCTTCAGCAGTTACAGTATTGCTCTTTATCTTCTTGGTGGCGATTTGCTTTATCTACTTTGCTATCATCAGTAAGTGGGAAAAGGAGGGTAGAAAATAATGAAGAAGAAATCCGGTATTTATTTAGATATTCTCTCACATGTACTTTTAGTTGGTGCGACCATCGTTGCAATTTTCCCATTGGTATGGATTATCATATCTTCTGTCAAAGGGAAAGGGGAATTAACTCAGTATCCAACACGATTTTGGCCTGAACAGTTTACATTAGATTATTTCACTCATGTTATCAACGATTTGCACTTCATTGATAACATTCGAAACAGTTTAATCATTGCCTTGGCTACAACCCTTATTGCGATTATTATTTCTGCTATGGCAGCCTATGGTATTGTTCGATTCTTTCCTAAATTGGGAGCAATCATGTCGAGACTACTCGTCATTACCTACATTTTCCCACCAATTTTGTTAGCAATTCCCTATTCAATTGCCATTGCTAAAGTTGGGTTAACAAATAGTTTATTTGGCTTGATGATGGTTTATCTATCTTTTAGTGTTCCATATGCAGTTTGGCTCTTAGTTGGATTTTTCCAAACAGTTCCAATTGGAATTGAAGAAGCGGCTAGAATTGATGGTGCAAATAAATTTGTTACGTTTTATAAAGTTGTGCTACCGATTGTAGCACCAGGTATTGTAGCAACAGCTATTTATACATTTATCAATGCTTGGAATGAATTCCTGTATGCCTTGATTTTGATTAACAATACAGGAAAGATGACAGTAGCAGTAGCCCTTCGTTCACTTAATGGTTCAGAAATACTAGACTGGGGAGATATGATGGCAGCGTCTGTTATTGTAGTTCTTCCATCAATTATTTTCTTCTCTATCATCCAAAATAAGATTGCAAGTGGATTATCAGAAGGATCTGTGAAGTAGACGAAAGAAGGAAAAAAATGAATAAAAGAGGTCTTTATTCAAAACTAGGAATTTCTGTTGTAGGCATTAGTCTTTTAATGGGAGTCCCCGCTTTGATTCATGCGAATGAATTAAACTATGGTCAACTGTCCATATCTCCTATTTTTCAAGGAGGTTCATATCAACTGAACAATAAGAGTATAGATATCAGCCCTTTGTTATTAGATAAATTGTCTGGAGATAGTCAGACAGTAGTAATGAAATTTAAAGCAGATAAACCAAACTCTCTTCAAGCTTTGTTTGGCCTATCTAATAGTAAAGCAGGCTTTAAAAATAATTACTTTTCAATTTTCATGAGAGATTCTGGTGAGATAGGTGTAGAAATAAGAGACGCCCAAAAGGGAATAAATTATTTATTTTCTAGACCAGCTTCATTATGGGGAAAGCATAAAGGACAGGCAGTTGAAAATACACTAGTATTTGTATCTGATTCTAAAGATAAAACATACACAATGTATGTTAATGGAATAGAAGTGTTCTCTGAAACAGTTGATACATTTTTGCCAATTTCAAATATAAATGGTATAGATAAGGCAACACTAGGAGCTGTTAATCGTGAAGGTAAGGAACATTACCTCGCAAAAGGAAGTATTGATGAAATCAGTCTATTTAACAAAGCAATTAGTGATCAGGAAGTTTCAAATATTCCCTTGTCAAATCCATTTCAGTTAATTTTCCAATCAGGAGATTCTACTCAAGCTAACTATTTTAGAATACCGACACTATATACATTAAGTAGTGGAAGAGTTCTATCAAGTATTGATGCACGTTATGGTGGGACTCATGATTCTAAAAGTAAGATTAATATTGCCACTTCTTATAGTGATGATAATGGGAAAACGTGGAGTGAGCCAATTTTTGCTATGAAGTTTAATGACTATGAGGAGCAGTTAGTTTACTGGCCACGAGATAATAAATTAAAGAATAGTCAAATTAGTGGAAGTGCTTCATTCATAGATTCATCCATTGTTGAAGATAAAAAATCTGGGAAAACGATATTACTAGCTGATGTTATGCCTGCGGGTATTGGAAATAATAATGCAAATAAAGCCGACTCAGGTTTTAAAGAAATAAATGGTCATTATTATTTAAAACTAAAGAAGAATGGAGATAACGATTTCCGTTATACAGTTAGAGAAAATGGTGTCGTTTATGATGAAACAACTAATAAACCTACAAATTATACTATAAATGATAAGTATGAAGTTTTGGAGGGAGGAAAGTCTTTAACAGTCGAACAATATTCGGTTGATTTTGATAGTGGCTCTTTAAGAGAAAAACATAATGGAAAACAGGTCCCTATGAATGTTTTCTACAAAGATTCGTTATTTAAAGTGACTCCTACTAATTATATAGCAATGACAACTAGTCAGAATAGAGGAGAGAGTTGGGAACAATTTAAGTTGTTGCCTCCGTTCTTAGGAGAAAAACATAATGGAACTTACTTATGTCCCGGACAAGGTTTAGCATTAAAATCAAGTAACAGATTGATTTTTGCAACATATACTAGTGGAGAACTAACCTATCTCATTTCTGATGATAGTGGTCAAACATGGAAGAAATCCTCAGCTTCAATTCCGTTTAAAAATGCAACAGCAGAAGCACAAATGGTTGAACTGAGAGATGGTGTGATTAGAACATTCTTTAGAACCACTACAGGTAAGATAGCTTATATGACTAGTAGAGATTCTGGAGAAACATGGTCGAAAGTTTCGTATATTGATGGAATCCAACAAACTTCATATGGCACACAAGTATCTGCAATTAAATACTCTCAATTAATTGATGGAAAAGAAGCAGTCATTTTGAGTACACCAAATTCTAGAAGTGGCCGTAAGGGAGGTCAATTAGTTGTCGGTTTAGTCAATAAAGAAGATGATAGTATTGATTGGAAATACCACTATGATATTGATTTGCCTTCGTATGGTTATGCCTATTCTGCGATTACAGAATTGCCAAATCATCACATAGGTGTACTGTTTGAAAAATATGATTCGTGGTCGAGAAATGAATTGCATTTAAGCAATGTAGTTCAGTATATAGATTTGGAAATTAATGATTTAACAAAATAAAGGAGAAAAACATGGTTAAATACGGTGTTGTTGGAGCAGGGTATTTTGGAGCTGAATTGGCTCGCTACATGCAAAAGAATGATGGAGCAGAGATTACTCTTCTCTATGATCCAGATAATGCAGAGGCGATTGCAGAAGAATTGGGAGCAAAAGTAGCAAGTTCCTTAGATGAGTTGGTTTCTAGCGATGAAGTAGATTGTGTTATCGTCGCAACTCCAAATAATCTTCATAAGGAACCGGTTATTAAGGCTGCACAGCATGGTAAAAATGTTTTCTGTGAAAAACCAATTGCGCTTTCTTATCAAGATTGTCGCGAGATGGTAGATGCGTGTAAAGAAAACAATGTAACCTTTATGGCAGGACATATTATGAATTTCTTTAATGGTGTTCATCATGCAAAAGAACTCATTAATCAAGGAGTTATCGGAGACGTTCTATATTGTCATACAGCTCGTAATGGTTGGGAAGAACAACAACCGTCAGTGTCATGGAAAAAAATTCGTGAAAAATCAGGTGGTCACTTGTATCACCACATCCATGAATTGGATTGCGTTCAATTCCTTATGGGGGGCATGCCTGAAACTGTAACCATGACAGGTGGAAATGTGGCCCATGAAGGTGAACATTTCGGTGATGAAGATGATATGATTTTTGTCAATATGGAATTTTCTAATAAGCGTTTTGCCTTGTTAGAATGGGGTTCAGCTTATCGTTGGGGTGAACATTATGTCTTAATCCAAGGAAGCAAAGGTGCCATCCGCTTAGACTTATTCAACTGTAAAGGAACTCTTAAGCTAGATGGGCAAGAAAGCTATTTCTTGATTCACGAATCGCAAGAAGAAGATGATGATCGGACTCGTATCTATCATAGTACAGAGATGGATGGAGCAATTGCTTATGGTAAACCAGGTAAACGTACTCCATTATGGCTATCATCTGTCATTGATAAAGAAATGCGCTATCTGCATGAGATTATGGAAGGAGCTCCAGTATCAGAAGAATTTGCAAAACTTTTGACAGGTGAAGCTGCCCTAGAAGCAATTGCTACTGCAGATGCTTGTACCCAGTCTATGTTTGAAGATCGCAAAGTAAAATTGTCAGAAATTGTAAAATAAATTTTGGTATTCTCCTATTATAGGTCGACTTGCTCCTCTGAAAGTACTTTTAGAGGAGCTGTTTGACTTTGCTAGTTTTTGAAACTGAAATCTATTATACTACAAACTATTGAAAGCGTTTTAATTTTAAGGTATAATAATCTCATAGAAATAAAGAAAAGGAGGAAAGAGGATGCCACAGATTAGCAAAGAAGCCTTGATTGAGCAAATCAAAGATGGAATCATCGTTTC
>ERZ1023453.56-NODE-56-length-15250-cov-96.317539_pt1 | contig 15250 bp, 25 predicted proteins | sample MGYA00380525_ERZ1023453 | MGnify/ENA primary metagenome ERZ1023453 (study PRJEB33173, sample SAMEA4830419) | metagenome | study: EMG produced TPA metagenomics assembly of the PRJEB25223 data set... | reverse complement strand
TCCCTTTTTGTGTTAGATTGTAATCTACACGCTTTTAAACTTGTTTATAGCGCCTAAACCCTTGATATTACTGATTTTTTGAAAAATCTCATTTGATTAGAAATCATTAAAAGTTCTTAAAAATTCTCAAAAAGTCCACAAAAAAAAGCCCCACAAAAGGGCAATAAATGACGAGTTCAGCAGGCAAGAAACTAGCACGTTCAAACGTGCTTTTTTTATTGCTGGTTGCTGATAGGTATATTATACCATGAAGCGCGTGGTTTATAAGATTATGACCTCACAAAAGCCCCCCTGATTCGTTTCTAAGGGCTTCTAGTTTATCCATGGTGTTTTAATCGTCCGGGACGAAACCAAGCGAAATAGGGAGGCGAATATGAAGCCTCAGCCTACATTTGCCAACATTTACGCTTCTAATTCTTGTAGTAAGGTTAAATCTAAATCATCAAGGTCAACATCTATTTCAAAATCTATGTTTAAATCGATGTCTATATCCATGTTAAAATCTATCTCCATATCCTCTAATTGGATATTCTCCAAATCAATCAAAAAATCTTCAATCATGTCATCCGCTCTCTGACGTTCATCATCGTTTTAAACTTATCCAGCTCCATTAGTTCGCTCCTTCCACCTTGCTCAAGTGTTCTATAGCTTCCTGCTTTATTCGATATACTGTAGTCTTTGACCTATCTATTTCTTCAGCAACCTGCCAAGCTTCGAGAACATTCAAGTAGAACAGCCTGAGAACAGAACGCTCAAGCGGATTGGCCAGCTTATCGATCAGCCTAGATATTTCCATTCTCTCCTCAGTAAGTCGCTCAATCCTCTGAAGCGTATCCTCTTTTAGCTTCAGAACACTTATAAGATTATTCTCTGCCGTATTTACCCTGCTTGTTTGTACTCTGGTATTGCTTAGTTCTTGCTTTTTGATAATACCACTTTCTAAAGCTGCAAGCTCTAAATATAAGCCTTCTATCTCTTTGTTTATCCACTTAACGCCCTCTAGTGTTTCTTTTACCTGCTCTGGTGTCATGTCTCGGCCTCCTCTATGATATAATAGTCTTTGTGAGAACTATTAGCTGAGACAGAGAGTGTCTTGGCTTTTTTCGTTTTCTCTATGTTCGCTCTAGCTTCAAATGCTTCCCCGTGAGAAAAAATGTACAATGACGGTGTGAAGCTCATAGAAGTGCGTGGGGAGGGAGATAGCCCCCGTATCTCCTTGTGGTTTGATAAGCAATTAAGGGATGTTTTTATCTCCCTTATTTCCTTGTCATTCTGCAAGGAGTAAATCCGAAATAAGAGGGCTAAAAACTTCGCTTATCTGCTTGTCGTTTCTCAGGGAGTTAAGGAGGGTTTTTATTGCTCTTATCTGCTTGATAAATGATAAGCTCTAATCATCCTCCAATAAAGCCAAATTGTCCCAGAATATCCGCAATCCTTTTGTATTTTTAATTTCTGAAATAGCTTTTTCTGCTTCTTCTTTTGTCGGATAGACTTCTATAATATCTTTGGGATTTTTTCCACCTATCCTATATCTTACCTCAAAATGTCCAGTATCAATCTGCGTCAAAAATACGGTATCAACTTCATCAACCACCGCTAACTTATTCAACTTATTTAAACGGTTTTTAATCGCCTTCATCTAGTATCTTCGCCTCTAATATTTCTAATTGCTCCACTACCTCAACCATTTCAACCGCCTTATAAGCCATGTTTAGAATGCTTTGGGCGCTTTGTTGTCTCGCATACGGGCTCACTGTCTTATCAAGCATGATTTCCCTTAATACATTGACTGCCTCAACGCTTGCATTCTGTAACAGCGTAGTAGACTCCTTAAGTTGTTCGCTACGTCTTTCACGGTAAATTCTCTTAAAGGTTGCATCGTTCAAGTAATTGTAAGCCGTCTTTCTGGTAATCTCACTTAATTCACTAGCTTTTTTTACATTACCAGTCATGAGATAATTGGCCATAAATATTTCTTTTTTTCTGCTTAATTCTGTCAAATACTGTTCACCTCGCTTTATTGCTCTAATTCTGAAAACTCACTTATCCCAGTCATTTCCCTAAGTTCATCCATACGTTTTTTTGATTTCTTATAGTCTGCTAGCTTAATATCTTTAAATGGTGTTTTAATAAAATCATCCATATCTATCTTTATTTCATCTTGCTGAAAAGCAAATCTTAAACAATCCACATATAAAGATATACATTCATCAGTTGTTGCATATTCCGTCTTTCCAGCATACTCTTCTAACTTTTCTAGTCTTGCTTTTGAACTTCTAACCATTCCCCTACCTCGTGTGTAATTCTGTCTGATTTATGTAAAAAAAGGGGATTGCTCCCCTCCACATTACAAACCGCGTTTTTCCTTGCCTAGTAGCTTATCATACAGGGCTTTATCTTTCTCAAATAGTTCATGTCTACGCTTGTAGCCCATAGCTTTAAACTCTTCAAGGGTCACAGCTTCCTCTTCATAAGATTTTGAAATACTTTCTACGTTCTTGGCAAGCTCTTGCAGTAAGTCAGCTTGTCTCTTCTCTTCTTCGATTTCTTGAAATAGTTGTTTATGTTCATCTTTCATTATTGTTCTCCTTCAAATAAATTGATACGATTCACAAAATACGCTAAATCATCACTCGGATCTAAATAGCGGTGTTGGTTTCCCATATAACCAGCTACACCACTGTAAATGTAAGGCTTACTTACTCCACTATATTCTGGTGACGTATTCAGGCGGTCAAATAACTCTTCGATACCTGTTTCTCTTACCTCATCCGCCAATCTTTTAGCAGTATTTTTGTAGTTTTCGTTATAATTTGCAATCAACTCCAGAAGCTCAATAGATTTCTGTTTGATTTCTTGACGTTGGCGTTTCACTGTTTCATCTTGCTCTAATGCTGTTTCTAAATAACCTGAGGCATTGATTTTTCTAGCGTCTGCCACGATTGAGTCAATTCGTTCTTTTTCGAGTTTAGTTCTTTGTGCTTTCATATCAGCAATATACTTTTCTTTTGCGTTTATAGCTTGAAAATCTTCAAAAGTTTGCAAGTCCGCTTTCTTAGCTTTAATAGCCTTAACTTCTTGCTCTGCTTTCTTGATTTCCTCATCAAAGCGATCAAAAATCTCTAATTGAGTCCGTACTTTGTCCATCTGGTTTTTGACTTCTTGCAATGTTGACATTTCTTTTTCCTCCAATCTTTCCAAAAACAAAAGAGGCATAGCCAAAATAGATTACTCTACTTTATGCTATACCTCTGATTTTTTCAGTCAGTATTCTTTTTAAATATTGTTGTTTTAGATTCCACGCTGGAGACAATCTCGCCGTCTTGTATTTTAAGCGTGATACTCCCAAACCTTGGAACCTCTAACAGTTTTATTATACCATAACTTTTGAAATAAATAAAGCCATTTTGTATCTCCATTCGTTATCCTTTCATCTGTTTTAAGGGTGTCACTAGTAGTTACACCGTCGCAAGGGGGGCGGTACTATCTACCCCATTTTGTTTAAATGTTTTAGTGTTTGTCAGGTACTGTTTTTAGTTCATCAAGCTCTTTAAAGACTATTTCAAAACCTTCCTGAATCCGTTCGATGTTTTTATTGCTTACTATAGCGTTATGGTTCGCATTCTCAATAAAGCCATCCAGCGCCTCACTGATCCGCTCAACGGTTTCTTCTAGTCTAGTCACTCTTTGACAAATGTTCATCGCCATCTGGTTTGCTCCTTTTTTCTCTTAGATTAGGTTTTGATTAGTTTTAAAAAATAACCCTTCAAAAGCCTACTATATCAACGTTTCAAGGGTGTTAGATTAGGGTTAGTTTTACTTTTTAAGTTCGCGCCTATATAACACGTATATATATTATTTTTTATATAGAGATATTAGAAATAAAAACTAACCTACTAACCTAAATACTCGCAAAGACTTTTATATCAACGTTTACAAAGGTTAGTGTTTAGGTTATGTTTCTATTTTTTGCATAACCTAAATTGCTATAACCCTTGGTGTAATTGGTTTTTTAGTATTAAATTTCCTAACCTAAATCTTCATCTTCTAAGTGTATTCCCCATATACCTTTAACAAATCTTTTACGTTGAAAACCTTGTGGGTCAAGTACGTCATAAAACTTAGAGCTAACCGTTCCGTTTTTGGCTGAGTACTTATATGACGTTGTTTTTTCCAATTCGGCCATTACTGCATTGCTAAATTGTCCAAGTTTAGGTTTATCTATACCTATATCCTCAGCAAACTCTTTTAATTTATTTCTTGCAATAAACATTGGAACATGGTTTATTTCATGCCACCCGTTTGGTATGTAGAAATTCTCTACCCAAACTTTGATATAATCGTTATCGTTTTTGTACTTGCTAAGCATTTTTTGTACCGCTTCAGGTTCTATAAAGCTATCAAAATCTGGCATATTTAAAACTTTAAACAAAACCCACTCTAGCAGCTCTTTGTTCTTTATAAATCGGTCTTTGATTTCATGACGTTCTTTCTGACCGTTAAAATCTGCACGGAAAGGAATGATACAAAGCCGTCTATACCACCCCATGGTCTTATTTCTAGCTCTAGGCAAATCATTGCCCGAAAAGATACACAATAGTCTGAAACGTGCTTCCACGGGTTGTAAGCTTTTTTTATTGACCTGCACTGGATCTCCACTAATTACACTCATAAGGTCAGAAACTTCATCCAGGTACTTGTTAGAAATATCATCTCCAATATTACAAACCTTTCCTTCCAAAGCGCCTAAATAGAACTCTTTCCCAAACTGGTCAGGTTTCAAATTACTAATATTTGACCGTCCTATTAAATTCTCCAGCAAGGCTTGAAAAGTACCTTTTCCATTATTACCATCTCCAACCATTAGCACCATTTTCTTACGTGTTCGGTTGGGATTGATAGCCTCATTTATGACTTGCCACAATAAAGCTACAACTTCTTTATCGTTAACTGCTAAAGCCTCTAACCATCTATCAAAATCAAACCAACCATCTAAAATAGGCTTTCTGGCGCATGGATTGTATTCCGTTTGTATCTTACTGGTAATGACAAAATTAGGACTAAATTCCTCTAGTTTATGAGTTTTAATATTATAAACTCCATTCGCTACTGGAATATATCGATAATCGTCCAGCGGTGGTTTCATCTTAGTTTCTGTACGGATATAGGAGATAAGTTCTAAAAAGAACTTGTTAGAAGTCAAACGTGAGTCATATTTTAAAAGCAATTTTCGGAAAATGTCGTTACTTGATACATAATGGCCTAAATCCAAATGGTAAAGATATAACTTACTAATATCACTTATAACCCCCTCACCTATAAAGGTAAAATGGCAAATTTCCTGTAACGCTTTGGCTACGATTGCAACACTTGGTCGTGGGATTTCTACCCTTTCGTTTTTCTTTCCTTCATTGACGATATAGGAGTTTTCCTTACGCCATTGATCCCCAAGCTCCCAAATCCTACTATAAAGTTCCCACATCGTTCTAGGAGGTTGTTCTTGCTCTCTGACCTCCAAGATTTCACTTTTTAGGTTTGCTAATTCTTCTAGTTCTATGGTTCTAACCTCTCTTTCTATATTCAGCCCGTGCTATACTACTAAAACTGCGGTCTAGCTCTTCAATAGGCAATGGTTCAACTGTCACGCTATTTGCTATCTTTGTCAGTTCATAGGCGGTCTCTAGGTCACAATCAACCCACTTATTGAAGAGTAATCCCACAAAGCGTGTCAGCGCTACGTTGCGCCCTCCTTCGTCTCCAAATCCGTTGAAAAGCGTGTCAATAATCCTCATAGTCATTGACCTCTGGCCACTTACTCTAGGTTTATAACGCTCAGTAGTTCCTTGCTTCGCTCTTGGTTCAACCTTGGGGACTGGATAATCAAGTCCATGCTCTACAATCTTTTGATAAGTTGCTGGGTCGCCTGTTGTTACTGGTAGCCCTTGGAGTTGTGACCATGTTAAACTGGCCATGTCAAAGGGTAGCCCAATCTTGTCAGCAATCTCTTTTACTACCTGCTTATAGGTTGCCTCGTTCATCACGTTGTTAGATTTCACCACAAGGCGAAAACGGGGCTTTTCTATGCTATGTTTGATAGTCGGGTATAAGATATAAGAGTAGCCAAACAAAGCGCTAGAAACGGCTTCTATGAAGTCCTCAGTCGTCCCCTGTATATCGTCATAATCAAGGAAAATCAAATCCCGATAGATTAGACTGGAGTTGTTTCGTTTGTAACTCCCGTTTTTCTCCGGCATAACCTTACCACTTAAACAATATGGCGCCTGGGTTCTTTTGTATTCCTCCGGATCAGCACTTTCAGGGACTACCAAAGGCTTAAAGCGTTCAATGTACTGGAACGGCTCCATCTTATCAAATGGATAGACAAGATTACTCTGGAAACCTCTAGCCTCATAAATTGTCATACTATCGCCCCTTTTTGCGTTTTTTTTTAAACTTCTTCAGTAGCTTTTGTTCTTGGAACTGTTCCAAAGATCTGCCACGGTGCTTATACAATTTAATGTCATGATAATGACCTCCGCCTTGCGCTGGGTGTGTGTTATATCTACCCATTTTCCACCCCCATAAACCTACGAATGTCATCCACTAAATAAAATATTATTCTAGCACCATCGTCCGGTGGTTGATAGCGTCTTAAACCCTGACTTTCCCACTTATTCAGCGTGTTGTCACTAATTTTTAACTCTTCTTTGAGTTCAACTCTATTTATTAACTTGGTCAATCTTGGCGGTACTTTCTCACGCGCTTCCAGGTATCTTTCCACTACCTCCAGAATGCCATGCGTCAAATCATGCTCACTTTCTCGGCTTAAGCTAAACATATCCGCCCACCTCCTTCAAGGTTTCTTTGTAGCTTTCTAGGTCGCTATTCATCAACACCGCTAGGCGCTTGCTCTCCTCCTGTACTTGGTTGTAAAAAGCCTTAGCGCCATCTAGTAACTCGCCTTTATTCGCTGGGATAAAGTACCCACTAAAAACGCCACATCTAACCCCTACAATAGGGATGTTGTGCTTAACTACTAGACGCTTGATAATGTCACGTACTGTTCTTTCTGTTAGCTTGGTTGTCAGGCTAATTTCTGACCCTGTTATGGAGTTCTCAGCCCCTACCTTGATTAATCTTAATACTCGTTTATCATTCTCTGATAGACTCATTCCATCCCTCCCCATACGTTGACTCCTGCAAGCTGGATATATCGCCCATATTCAGGGTTTAAATCCTCGCTAGGTGTTTTTATCGTCTGTTGGTTTTCTCGCTCAATTTGGGCGCTTTTTTTGCGGTCTCGGTGGTTTAAATAAAGCAGTAAGCCAATCAAAATCACGATTAAGACAGCAGCCTGTGTGTTACTTATATCTAGTTCATTCATGTCAGTTTTCCTCATAAATCATCTTGCTACGGGTGTACTCAGTCGAACTTGTCCATAAATCCAAGAGGTTCTTTTGCCCTCGTTTTTTCTTTGCGATATCAACCGCTATGACTTCCCAAACATAATTCAATAATTGACTTTGTTCCATTGGGTAGGTATTTTCTTTAGTTATTTCAGCTAGGTAAGTGTTTAAGAAAAGAAATCCATCAAAGTTGGAAAGTAGCTTTATAAACTGAGTATCACCCCAAAAATTTCTGTAATAAGACTCTTCTCGTTCTTCTAGTTCACCTATTACCTCAGCAATCACCCTCTGTTTCATCTTTTCTGTTTGTTCCTTTATCGTTTGCTGTTGTTCATGGTATTCTGTGCTAGTTAGTTCACTGTAAACATCATCCAAGTCGTTCAACACTCTACTGATTTCTCTTTTAGCTAATGCAGTTTCAGCCCCTACAAGGCTTGTTTGTACTTCTTCTAAATTTGTTGAAATAGCTTCTAATTTATCTGATATCATGTTTTCCTCCATTGGCCTTTTAATTGTCCTGATAAAACCCATATTCTAGAAAATCGTTATTTTCGTCAGCTTGGTGTAATTCCATACTAATTCTATCCAAGCTTTTAGCGATAATATCGTATGTTGTTTCTTCCATACTTTTACCTCTGTTTCTATGTTTGTGTAATCGCCTTGATGGCTTCTTAATGCTTTTTTCCTGTCACATGCCTCACGCTCAGAAGTTTGCCGACCGAGAGCGTGGGGCTTTTTTGAGTTGTTTCTTATACAGTTTTTCTTGCCACTAGCCTCACGCTCAGACTCGCCAAATTGAAAGCGTGAGAAAGTACCAGTTTTAAGAGTTGGCGCTCTATGCTTTTCAAAACCTTTTCTAATTGCTTGCCTGCACTTCGGTTTTCTTAGTTTTTCTTAGTTTCGTTTTCGATTTGATCGCCTAATCTTTTCCAGGCTCTATCAAATTCATCACGTTGAATTTCTTTGCTATGTAATTGCCTTGCTAACTCCATGCCTCTACGCATGAATCTAGCGAAGTGGGTTTTTGCTTCCATCCTACCCCTCCATCATGTCATAAAGTAGGGCGTAATGTTTATCTGGGATTCTGTCCAAGGCTTTCAAGCCGTCGTGTTCTGCTTTTTGTCTGGTTTCCGCCTTGACCGTACTATCAAAGGCGATAGAAAAAGCATTCAGCATTGCCTTGTAGCGGTCTACGCTCTTCAAATAGCGCCCACGTTCTGACAATTCTTTATCTTCCAATTCCTCTTTTACCGTACCGTCCAAGAGTGCGAACTTGCTATAAACTCCTTTTTCTAGTGTAAAATCTAGGCGATTGTTTTGTTTCAGCTTGCAGAGGTTGGTTCTGCAACTCTCTAGGTTACGGTAACCTAATACTTTAGTAATTTCTTCTAGACACTTACCCTCTAATTCTGGCAATTTTTCAGCTATATCTTTAAATTTTACTACTTGATGTTTCTTTCTCATTGTATACCTCATTTTTGGGTACGCAAAAAGCGCACTCTATTTCTATGTTTGACAAATAAGAGTACGCATGATAAGATATTTACGTACCTCATTTGTGGGGGCTCTCCGTCTAGGTTGTTAGGTCGCCAAACTTAACACAATCTAGGCGGACTTTTTTATTCTGGAAGTTGCTCAACTGCCTTTCTAATAACTTCAGACTTAGTAAGATTGTTTTGACTAGCATAATTTTCTATTTTTCTGCTTTGCTCATCATTAAACCTTATTGTCATTTTTAAGTTTTTAGGGTCAGTTGTCGGTCTTCCCATTTTTTTCTTGTCAGTCATTAGGTTCCCTCCTTTCGTCTGACAAAAGTATTATATAACTTATGTCAGTCAAATGTCAACCCCTAAACCGAAAAAAATTTAAAATCTTCCCAGCGTACCTTATTTTATTTTCAATGTACTAGCGGAAACCGCTGTATTATGCTATAATCTAGGTATAGAAAAATATCTATACCCTTGATCCAGTCGCTTGCTTCAGTCGCCAAACGTTCAGCAAGTGACTTTTTTTATTGTCTTTTTCATGCTTTCTTCCCTGTCTGGGGGCTATAAAGCAAATCTTTACTTTCGATAAGTTCCAGAATCCAGCTGAATCCCTGCTCCACCGTTTCAAGAAATGCACCTAGGTCTTCACTGTCCAATAACTCGTAGTTCATACAAAGATATTCGGCTAGTTGTCTGTCCATCTCAACTAGCTTTTTAAAATCCTTGAAATACTTAGGAATTTCTACTCCCTTGGCATTTGTAACTGTCTTAAATTCATTTTCCATTTTCTATACTCCTATACTTTAAAAATTAGTTCTTTAATTTCTGAATATCTCATATTCAAGTTGATCATCGCTATTGCCATATCTTCCAAGCGCTGATAGTTTGTCAGTTCCGCACTTGTTAAACTGTCAATACCGTTTTCACTTTCTCGCTCTTGCATGAGTTGGGCTTTGTTTTTCCCAGTCGCTCCCTTTAGCAGTAGGTTTGTAAGAGTGCTATAGGCATGCTGAGGTGCTTTCTCCCATGATTTGATAGCTTCGGTTAAGGTCTTGGTCTTGCGCTTTGGCTTTTCCAGTTCCCGTTGAAGATAGCGTTTAGAAAGCTCCTCACGCATTTCAAAAAAGGCTTTAACCAGGTTCTTCTTAAACTCTTTTACGGGTTCTGTATTTCGTAAGTAAGTGATTAACAAAGTAGCTTGTTGCTCGTTCAAAATATAATCTCGTACATTTTGCCCACTCTCTGAAGGTGAAATTTTAAATTGCACCTTTCCGAAGCTCTCAAAGTCCTCTCTGTGCTTATTCAGTAAAATCTTTAAATGTCTGTGCTTGATTTCTGCACATTCTGCAACAATGCTGCTTAATGTGTACGGCTCTTTCTTGCCGTCCATATAGACTAGTTCCATTGTGGTTCTACCTCCTGCATGAATCTGGTTAGCTTGCTTGTCAGACGGCTCTTCTCGTCCATATTCTGAGCCTCTGCAATGGCTTTGGCTAGTGTATCGATATAATACCGCTCTGCCTCTGCCAACGTGCCAGGGGCTTTTATAGTGGTCTGTGGTTCTTCCACCAATTCCCCAGCCATGTAGTAGCCATTTAGTCGGATTTCTTTCAGAATGTGCTTAACAACTTTTTTAAACTCTTTTGCTAGTGGTTTGCGTGACTGCGATAAAACTTCATAGACTCCGAACTCTGTCAACATATTCATTTCTCTTTTTTGACCTGCCCTAGATATTACATAGGTCAGCTTTTCATCATCATCTACCCGTTTTAGTAAATCCGTGGTGTTTTGGATTTCAATCATCTCAGCAACCTCTACCGCTACAAATAACGGATTTTGAATGTCTCCATAAACATCAAAGTGTTTAGATCCAAATCGTTGAGTTGTTACAACTTCCAAAACTTCCTTTTTGTTGTGTGTTTCTCCTTTGGGGTAGAAGTTCCCAAAAAAATCACATAAATCTTTTTGCTGTGTTGTCATGTCTTGCTTAACCTCTCTGTATAACTGATTTAGTCTTTTTCTGCTTTTCTTGTTGGGCTTATGTTTGCCCTGTGCCCATTTGCCAACTGTTCGGGGGTTTATGCCTATCCGTTGGCCAATAGTTACCAAGTTCATCCCGTGAGTGGTTTGCATTTCATCGATGACCCTTGTATAGTTCCTCTTCATTGCTTGCCTGCCTTTCGTCAATCCCCAGTGGTAAAGCACCAGTGGAGTATCTTGTAGATGTAATATAGTATTGCGATTGGGTTACTCCTTCCGTTCTTATTCGGGAACGTTTTTATTAAAAAAAATTCCCAATTCATTTACGCCATAGCCCAGAATTTTACCAAATTCAGCAAGCTCGTCAGCTCCAAATGGTACAATTCCATTTTCTCTTTTTGCGTAAGGCGCTCGGGACTTCCATCCCATTTTTTCGGCTATCACATCTTGAGTATAGCCTTTTGCAATGCGCTCCGCTTTAATTCGTCTTAGGTTTAATTCCATCAGCTACCACCTTTCTTTTTTAGTCGTTCCCGTAAGAGAACAAAACAAGTATAACTCTTCCGTTCCCATTTGTCAACACAAAACTTGATTTTTTTACAAAAAAATATTTTTAACATGGTTCTTGTACTTTTTTGGGAACGGTGGTATAATAAAATCAAATTAAGAAAGGGGGGTGTAAAATGCGCTCTAATAGTGAAATTATAGATATTATCGTCTTAGAAAAAGACAAACAAGACCTTTCTCTTAGTGAGTTAGCTCGAAGAGTAGGGTTGGCAAAATCTGCCATGTCTAGATACTTAAATAAAACCAGACAATTCCCACTAAACAGGGCTCAAGATTTTGCTAATGTTTTAGGTATATCAGTAGAATACCTGCTAGGTGTTGAAAACTCTTCTCCATCAACTTCAACAGTTGAAAAAATCACGCTCATAGCTGACCAACTCACTCCACCAAGACAAGCCAAAGCCTTGACTTATCTTAAAAAGCAGCTGCTGGAGCAGAAAAACGAAAACATAGTATCAGAAAATATTATCAGTCTGGACGACTATAGGGAAAGCAAGACGCTCCCTGTTATCGGAGTTGTAACCGCCGGAAACGGGATAACCCAAGACGATAACCTAAACATGGAAAAATGCTTTTATACTGATGAAATCCCAGACGACTACGACGCTATCGCTTATGTCGTCGGCAACTCTATGGAGCCAAAGATAAAGAATGGCGACTACCTATTTATCAAGAATACACCTCAAGTTGACTATAACACTATCGGTATCTTCCAAGTAGACGGCGCTAACTACGTCAAGAAACTGCGTCAGGGGTATTTAGAAAGCCTTAACCCTGAATGTGCTGATATTCAACTAGACGAAAGCAACGATATACGCACCATCGGCGAAGTCGTGAGTATATATAGAGAGAATTAAAAAACTCCCCCATATTCGCCAATAGCAACCCCATCCCATGGGTCTATTGTGCAAAAACGGGGAAATTTGAAGAATAGAAAGCCGATTTACAGACTAAAGCGCAAAAATGGGCAAAAGTGACAAATAGAAAGGAGAATTATGACCTACTCACAAAACTATCTGGACGATATACTAGTACGCATGGCCTACCATTCTAGCGGTATTGAAGGGAATACTATCTCTCTACCCGAAACCGTCAGCATTATCTTAGAAAGCACCTTGCCACGCAACGGCAAAAGTATTCGTGAGTTTTATGAGATTGAAAACCATAAACAGGCCTTTTCTTATCTCTTGGACTCATTGGCAAACCATCAAGCTCTTACTGTGGGGCTGGTTCAAGATTTTCACGCCTTATTAGTGGATAGGCTGCAACATGATCGCGGACAATTTAAGCAAGTTCAAAATGCCATTATCGGGGCGGAATTTCAAACGGCTAGCCCAGCAGAAACGCCCTACTTGATGACACAATGGGCGGATAATACTGCTTATCGTTTGGAGCATGCTCAGAATGAAAAAGAAGTATTAGAGATTTTAGCAGACACCCATATCCAGATTGAACGGATTCACCCATTTAGCGATGGTAACGGTCGTACTGGTCGCCTGATACTTATGTACTTGGCTATGAAGTATCTAAACGCTCCTATCATCATCCCAAAAGACTCAAGGGCGCATTATATGGAACTCCTCGCAAACCAAAATGTAACGGGACTAGCTGACCTCTTCAAAAAGTCACTGGACTACGAAAGAATACGAAAAAAACAGTTTTAAAACAACAAAAAAAGACAAGCTAGCTGCTGCTGACTTGTCTAATATCGCCTGAACTGAAATAACGGGAAAGATTCAGGCGATTAGTAGCATCTTGAGAGATTGGAAGCAGAAAGGTCTGGTTACTGTTGAGTTGGGACTCTTTCAAACCTCTTAGTCTACGCTATTATTATACCACTCTTGCATTTAAAAAGCGACTGACGGCATTTCTCACGCTCATCAGTCTATAACTCTCTAATGAAGTATAATGCGGTATAATTTAGACGATTTTCAACACTTCGGCATTTTAGGAACGCTTAAAGCGCTCTAAACAATATCAAAAAAATAAAACTCTTGAAATATTGGGGCTCATATGCTAGAATGAAAGCATAAAGGGAAAAACAGTGCTTCTAGCATATGTAACTAAAAAGCCCCACCGTTACAGCGATGGGGTTTTTTGCTACTCTCCCACTGGATTATAGCAATTTCCTTGGCCATGTCTAGCTTGATGATGTGGTCAACTTTGTTGTGACCCCCTCGTCCTGTTTGCTGCTCATTTTTGAGATGCAAAAAATCTTGATTTTCTGTTTAAAGGGTTAAATGCTACTTGCTACGTCTCTTTATCTATAACTTGAAAAGCTCAGATAAGACGTTAACAAGTAACGGAGCTAGAAAAAGGGAAAACAACTCTAGCATATATAACACCTCCCTTCTCTAAATTGAGGGGGCGAAAACATTATATCAAAAACACCCATCACAAACAAGCTCATATAAGCCCCATATCCGCCTTGTTTCATATTCTGGTACAATTTACGTCTGACTGCTTAAAATCGAAAATAGGGGCATTCTCGTAGCCCCTCGCATGGTATAAACTCAAAATCTTTTCTAATTGCTTGCCTGCTGATGGAAAAAGGAGTAAAACCATGAAAATAACAGAATACACCAAAAAAGACGGGTCTACAGTCTATCGCTCTAGCGTCTACCTTGGTATCGATACCGTAACAGGTAAGAAAGTCAAGACGACTATATCAGGGCGAACCAAGAGAGAACTCAAAGCCAAAGCACTACAGGCTCAAATCGACTTTGAAAAAGGAGGGGCTACAGTATATAAAGCGGTGGAGATAAAGACTTACGCCGAACTGGTGGAGAATTGGCTAGAAACGTACTGCCATACGGTTAAAAAATCGACCTTAATGGGTACCAAATTCAAAATAGATAAATATCTACTTCCAGCTTTCGGAAATTATAGGCTGGATAAACTGACGCCCCCAATCATTCAAAAGCAAGTCAATCAATGGGCAAAAGACTATAATCAACTAGGAAAAGGATTCCAAGAATATCCGCTCCTTCACTCTCTAAACAAACGCATACTTAAATATGCCGTATCTTTGCAAGCTATCCCCTTTAACCCTGCCCGTGATGTTATCGTGCCACGTCGTAAGGAAAAAGAAGGGCAAAAACTGAAATATCTGGATGATGATAACTTAAAAAAATTCTTGACTTACCTGGAGCAGCTGCCAAACACTTACAAAAATTTCTACGATACGGTGCTATATAAGACGCTTTTAGCGACTGGTTTGCGTATTCGTGAGTGTTTAGCCCTCAAATGGTCTGATATTGACCTAAAAAACGGCACACTAGACGTAAATAAAACGTTAAATATTATCAAAGAAATCACTGGCCCTAAGACTAAATCAAGTATTAGGGTAATTGACTTGGATAATAAGACGGTGCTCATGCTACGGCTCTATAAAGCAAGACAATCCCAAATAGGGAAAGAAATGGGGTTGACCTATGAGAAAGTATTCTCTAATAGCTTTGATAAGCATATAGACGCTAGAATGCTTAGTTTCAGGTTAGTAAAACATTTGGAACGTGCTGGATGCCCTCGTTTTACGTTCCACGCCTTCCGCCACACTCATGCTAGTATCTTGCTCAATGCTGGACTACCTTACAAAGAGATACAAACACGGCTCGGTCATGCAAAACTTTCTATGACCATGGATATTTATAGCCACCTATCCAAAGACAATCAGAAAAATGCTACTTCATTTTATGAAAAAGCTATTGAAAAATTAAAAAGTTCCTAAAAAAGTCCATAAAATTATTATTTCAGTTATGGGAAATAGCTATATCAAGGAATTTTAGCAAGTTTTCCCTTTTTGTGTTA
>ERZ1023453.54-NODE-54-length-15771-cov-53.452023_pt1 | contig 15771 bp, 14 predicted proteins | sample MGYA00380525_ERZ1023453 | MGnify/ENA primary metagenome ERZ1023453 (study PRJEB33173, sample SAMEA4830419) | metagenome | study: EMG produced TPA metagenomics assembly of the PRJEB25223 data set... | reverse complement strand
GAAACGATGATTCCATCTTTGATTTGCTCAATCAAGGCTTCTTTGCTAATCTGTGACATCCTTTTTCCTCCTTTTTCTTATACATTTATTAGACTTCCTGCAAAACTAGAATCCTAGTTCATGATTGATAATATCAGCAATCAAATTCATTCGTAATCCGAAGCGTTTACGATGATTTCGATAGGTTGTTGAAAACATTTTAAACGTTTTTACTTTGGCAAAGATGTTCTCAACCTTGCTTCTCTCCTTAGATAGCGCATGGTTATAGGCTTTATCTTCAGCTGTTAGCGGCTTGAGTTTGCTGGATTTACGTGGAGTTTGTGCTTGAAGATATATCTTCATGAGCCCTTGATAACCACTGTCAGCCAAGCTTTCACAAGCTTATCCAGATGATTATCTTTTATTCGTTATGGACAATGCTATATGGCATAAATCAAGTACCTTAAAGATTCCGACTAATATTGGTTTTACCTTTATTCCTCCATACACACCAGAGATGAACCCCATTGAACAAGTGTGGAAAGAGATTCGTAAACGTGGATTTAAGAATAAAGCCTTTCGAACTTTGGAAGATGTCATACAAGGACTGGAGAAGGAGATGATAAAGTCCATCGTTAATCGGAGATGGACTAGAATGCTTTGTGAAGACAGATGAGTATAAGGTTGCTTTATAATTCATAGGTTTATTGTAGCATATTTTGTTTCGCTGGAAGTCTATTATACACCATTTGTTAAGCGTTTTCTACAATTCGCTATTTTTTGAATCAATTTTCAAAAATCATTATATTTCTCTCCTAACCTAAAAGTACTTTCAGAACATTACCCATAGATTTTTATTATTTCCTCAATGTTTTATTACATAAGTTTATATCTAATAATTTTTCATTTAATATATTTATTATAAAATTTAATAAGATTCCACGTTTCTAATAATTATACTCGTGGTGTCAGTTACTTTATTGACTTGACAACCTGAACTAGATCTCTCGAATAAGGTTCTCGAAGAGTAACTTCTACTGCTTTCCCATCAAAGATACCAACACGTTTAAATTCAATGTAGTCTTTTTTGAGATGTCCTAAGCCCATACCAAAAGGAAAGTGATGAATCAATTGGATGGTACAACCACCTTTATTTCCCATTTGTTTCAAATCATACAAGTTTACTACCTTCATGATTAACTCCTTTATCTAGTTTGTCGCATCGTTTGAGTCTGGAAACGATAAACTCCGTGTCTGTTAGAAAATTCTCACACACGTCTTGTGCCAGTTGCCCTTCACAGGGAAATACTCTCAGTCCCTACTTACACAGGCACGCTAATCAAGACGGAGTGGATTCAATTTTCAAAGAACAGGTAGCTTTATTATAGATAAGAGTAGTTGAAATTTTTATCACATTTTTTATTTTTCTGTAGAGCTAAATTCATACTAATCAAAGAGTTTGAAATAAATTTGAGTATTATTAACTAACGTTCTTCGTCTAAAAATACAGTAGGGAATATTTCATTCTTTTATTTAAAATTGTCTAAATTCGACAGAAGGAAGTAGCAAGCATTGTCGCTAAAAAAATGCATCAGGTTATCCTGTGCATTTTTTTGATATCAAAATAATCAATCTCCTTTATGAGCTAATTCTTCTCTACAAGCTCTTTGGAGCAGAACAACTGTAAGTATAAAAACCACACATAAAATCAAGATACTTCTCTCAGCCCCAAAAACACCACCAGTATATAAATCTTGACCCGTTAAATTTGTACTGAATAAACTAAATGAAACTTTTATCCCACTCACTAATACTATTATATCAACCCACTACAGTTGACAAAGAGACAAACCAGCCTAATGGCTAACTTGTCTTCAATCAAGAGAGGATTCTGTTCCCCCCATATAAGCACTAACATTCCAACGTACACATATTGGAACGACATCCATAACTTCAGAGAATCCCTAAAGTTTACAATTTAAATGAATTAACAATTTTCCCAACTAAAAGCACTCCAGTTACCGCAACGGTTTGTACTGAATGTACTAAATCGCATTCCATCAACTTCATCTGTTTCGTCAACTTGAACAGATACTAATTGAAGATTTAATACTTCTTCTGCCATAGCTAGCTCCTCCTATTTAAATTTTTGGGATTAAGTACTTTATCCACCCTCATTATATTCTCTCCACCAGTAAAATGCAAGCAATGATACAAAATAGATTTAACTATTTTATATAGCGAAAACTTACAAATTTTTAAGAAATAATTTTTGCATTCTTAAAGATAAAATAGGAACTTTTAGTAATAAATATTAAAATAAATAAAATAATAGACACTATAAAATTTGGAAGTATTAACCCCAAAAGATTCATATCATCTATTAAAATATCCTCTAAAGAGTAGTATATTAAAGCCATAATTTTAATGTTAAGTAAAAATGCAATTAATGAAGTAACAAATGTCAAAAATATAGCCTCACCAACTTTAATCTTAACCATCTGGTAATTAGAAGTTCCTAAAATTTCAAATTGCTGAATCTCAATCCTTTCTTGATGCGATGACAAAAATGCAATTGAAATAATATTTGCAAGTACTATCAAAATTGGTGCTCCTACATAGACAATAAATGCCACTTTTAGCTCTAAATCACTGTCATCTTGAAATTGAGATAGTATATTCTGAGAAATCATTTGAAAACTAGAAATTAGTAATATAGCTCCTGTAATTGCAGCACTGATAGATTTTATATAAGGCTTACGATATAGTAAATTCCACTTCGAAACAATGAACATAAAATTATTTCTAAATATAATTATAGAAAGTAGTTTGATAAAACATGACTGTATAAAAGGAGATAATTGATAAATAATCACAATATCTAAGATTACAATATTGAATATTATCTGGGCCTTCGCTAAAATTGTGCTATCTTGGAAAATTTGTTGCAAAGAAAGCAACCAGATAACACTAAAACCAGCCAATAGCAGTATTCTTTTTACTATTGAAAGAACATGCCTTATTTTAGAACTCTTCCTATTTCTAATCTTCTTGAACGTATAAAAGCAACCACTTAGAAAGGCTAAAAATGAAATCAACACTACTGTAATGATACATCCAACAGCACTCGTTTGAAATTGGATATCAGGTAATATATTTTCCCCGAAAAAGTATTGTAAAAAATAATAATAATTTGACGTAACAAATATAGAGCATAGATATGCAATAAAACTAATAATCGAGGAAATGATAAAAATCTGTCCCCCCACAAGAAATGATAGTTGAAGGAGACTTGCTCCCAACACCTCCAGAAGTTCGTAATCATCTCTAAAAATTTCAACCAACATATTTATTATGTTAGAGAGCACAAAGAATAATGTTACTCCTCCGAATACTATCGGAAACATAAAAATTGGTTTAGGATCTGGAAGTCCGACAAATACTTGCGAATTATTCTCAACATTAATTACCCCATTAACAGCCAATCCCATAACTAAACTCGAAACAAAAATTACTGGTGAAACGCCTAACCATTGTTTCTTATTATGTAAAAATTGATAGTAAACTAATCTGAGCATCTCTATTCCTCCGTAGTTGATTGTACCTCTAAGATTTTATACAACTCTTCCCCGCTAGGTCTATGAAGTTCTTTGAAAATTTTTCCATCTTTCAATATTAATGCACGATCAGTTTTCGAGGCCAATTCTATATCGTGCGTTACCATAATTACACACTTACCCGCCCCTACTAACTCTCTCAATAATTCAAAAATTACTTCACGAGAAACGCTGTCTAAAGCCCCAGTTGGCTCATCAGCAAATATTATATCACTATCAGCAATAACCGCTCTAGCTATAGCAACCTTCTGTTGTTCTCCACCAGACAGAGTTCCAACAAAATCGTTTAAGCCAGCATTAAACTTCATTCTTTTGAGTAAGTTTTCTACATTTTTAATAGTTAATTTTTTTTGTGATAATCGCAAAGGAAGTGCTATATTTTCTATTACCGGCAGGGAAGGTATTAAATTGTATGCTTGAAATATAAAAGATACTTCGTTACGTCTTATACTTGACAATTTTGCATTTCTGATTTTATAGGGGTTGATTCCATTTAAAATTACTTCCCCACTTGTTGGTTCAAGCAAACTAGAAATACATTTTAATAAAGTTGACTTTCCAGAACCACTAATTCCTAGAATACTTATAAATTCTCCTCTCGAAGCAGAAAGAGAAACATTTTTCAGCACTTGCAACGTTTTATTATTTCCTAGTAAAAATTGATGATACAGCCCTTTCACTTTTAATATATAATCTTTATCCATATTCTTGCCTCCAATCACTTAATTTTGAAAAGTGTTCCATTTTCCAATTTATATATATCAGTGTATCTCTTGTCATTTAAGTCATAATGATGTGAAACTTCAATAAATGAAATACCTAAATTGAACAGAATATCATGTATGGAATTTGAATTATCATTATCTAAATTAGCTGATATTTCGTCAAATAAGTACACTTTATTATTTCTAATCAGAGCTCTAGCTAAAGCTATTTTTTGTTTTTGACCTCCAGACAAATTACTACCATTTTCACCACATTGATAATTTAGTATATCTATCTTTTCTAATTCTTCATATAGATTTACCTTTTTTAACACCTCAATTATCTGATCATCTGAAAAATATTCATTTTGAAATAAAGTTACGTTCTCACGAATAGTAGTGTCAAAAATATATGGTGTCTGATCAACTGTTGGTATTGAATCTGAACTCTTTTTCCCATGTGATAACAAATTTACATAACCTTTTTGTGGCTTTAAAGAACCATTAATTAAATTTAAAATCGTTGTTTTCCCACTACCAGAAGTTCCTGTTAATAATACCCTAAATGGTGACTTAAATGAGAAGTCAATACTTAATTTATTTTCTGGTGTAATAGAATATACAACATCTTTCATGTGTATCTCATCTATTGATGAAGTATACAGTCCGTTATTATCATGTTCAGCGTCTATAAAATTCTTCTCTCCACTTAAGTATTTTAAAAACGGTTTCCTTAAATCTTTGGTTGTATTTATCTTATTTAATGAATAGGCAATTGATTGTATCGGCCCTAAAACTTTATCGTTTGCTAAGAAAATACCTATCAGTTCACTAAAAGAAAGGCTTTTATGATAAATTACAAAATAACATCCTACAACCAAGGGAACTAGAAAGCAAAAACCTGAAATTAGTACTGCAACCAATTTTGAAAGAACCTCTGATCGTTTCAAATTAAAAGTAGAATCTTCTAGTTTATCCAACTTTTTATCCGACAAACTAATTATTTCTTTAGTAACAGAATAAGATTTTAATGTCTTAAAACCATTAAAAATTTCTTTTATTATGTGAGTATACTCTGCATTGCTGTTAGAGTACTCATTAGCTGAATTAGACAACATCTTCTTCATAAAGACAGGTACTATAATCGGCAATGCTGATAATACAATAAATATTATTGAAACTAGGAAGTTTAAATAAAGCATAAAACTTAGAGAGACGATGAACAACAATATTGAAGAAATTATTTCAAAAATTTGTCTAAAATAGTTTTCTTCGATTAATCTCAAATCATTTGACAAAACTGAAATAATAGATGAGTAATCTTTAACCATTTCAGAAGAAAGATACTGTTCTCTAAAATATCCTTGTTTAATTTTTACATTTATATCTTTCGTTATTGATGCTTCCGTTACTTCTAAATAGTAATTTGATATATAGATTGCTGACCAACCCAGAATACTTATAGCACCAAATCTTAGAACGTCAGAAAATGAGGAAGTCTGATTTAAACTACCTGCATATACAATAATTCCTGAGAGCAAGACACCATTAAACGAAGATAGAAATATTAAAATCCCCATTAATATAAGTTTAGTCTTTTTTATAAATTTTAAATAATTCATAAGTTATTCCTTCCCACTTCTTCAAAGAAATAATTTAAAGTATCAATCATTAAGAGAACATCTGATGGAGTAAAACCTCCATGACCAGCTGCTTTGTTTAAATACAACAAACTTTTAACTCCAATAGAATTTAATTTCTTTGACCACTCTATCACTTCGTTATTATTAATATATGGGTCTTTCTCACCCAAAATATTAACTATAACAGTATTTGAGTCTCGTGCCTTTTCAATATTTTGCATAGGCGAATATGACTTTATATAAGCCTTTACTTCAGGGTCTCTAATATCTCCCCACTCTGCTATTTCGGTCTTAGAAAGAGGATCATTTGGATTCTGAAGTGTATCATAAGGATTTATAAATGGCGAAAATAAGAGAATGCTTTGCAATAAATTTTTTTCCTCGTTCAACACCGCACCAGCAATTATTCCACCTGCACTAGAAGTTATTAAACCTAATCGCTTACTGTCAATTACATCATTTTCCCTTAAATAATTTACTCCCTCAATAAAATCTCTGATAGAATTCCATTTGTTTAACGCCTTTCCTGAGCGATACCATTCACCACCCAAATAGCCTCCACCTCTTACATGAACTATAGCATAAATAAAACCTGCATCTATTATAGATAACATAATTTCATCTAAATCAGAATTATCATTCTTACCATAAGCCCCATAGACACTTAGAATACATTTTTTTCTTCTTGGGAGCTCATCCGTATCTTCACTTTTCCAAAATAAAGAAATCGGTATGCTTACATCATAACTGTCTTTTTTAGTCCAAATCACCTTAGAAAAATATTTAGTATTATTCGATTTTATGATGGGTCTTTCAAATTCAGTTTTTAATGTATTTTCTATTAAATCAAAACTAAGTATTTTTTCGTAAAAAGTTCTACTCTCTAAAAACAGAAGAACACGATCAGAAAATGAATTTTCATAAAGTGTTGTCTTTTCATCAAATGTTATCTTATTAACACTCAACTCCCTCAAACTATTATTTTTAAATGTAGCAAGATAAAAGACGGAATTCGCTGCGTTTGAACAGTCTAAAAGGATATAACGTCCTATACAGTGAACTCTTCTAGCCCTATCTTGATATGGTATAGTAATAGAAACTCTGTCTCCCGAAGAAGTTTCCCTTAGAATTAGTTGATCTTTCTTTTCTTCAGTTGAAGAGAGCCCAAGAAAGTACTGTGCTTTTTCTGTACTAAATAGAGCGATATCTCTAGGTGTTGGGGCTACCGTTTCTGTGTAAGAGTGTCTAACAAAACCCGTCCGGTCGAAACTGTATAGAAAAATCCTGCCTTTCTGAAAGTCTACTGACTTTACAAAACAATTATTGCTATCAATGTGGACTATTTTTAATCGAAAAGAGCATTCGTTTTCTTCAAACAGTTCCTCTTCTGTAAAGCTATCAAAAGATTTATAGAATAACTTACTTGGCCTCCCGTACTCTTTGGAGCGAGTATACATAACACCGAATTTACCCAAATAGAACGAACTTTCTACTGAAATATCTTCAATGATAAATAACTCTTCCATAGTATATTTTTTTATTCCAATTAAATTAGTGCTACGCAGTGAGGATACAACCAAAACTATATAACTCTCATCAGATGAAATCCTAACATCCTGTAAGATACTATCATCTGGCAAAGTATATTTTTCCACATCAAAGACAATTTTAAGTGAATTTGAATTGTCTAAACTGGAAGAACTAACCTTAGGAATCCAGTCATTATCTTCGACATACCATTCCTTTATTACACCAGTATTGGGTATACTCCAATTATCAAATTGGTACCAATATCGCCCTCTCCTAAATATCAAAGAATTCCATTTTTTTAATTCCTGAAATGATGAAGAGATAGACCTCTTATAGTGTGTTTTTTCCTGTATTGTATTTAAAAATATTTCATTACTCTGATTCACAAGTATGACCCCTTAATAATGGTATCTAAATATTATATTTGAGGAAGAATCGTCAATTTATTATCCATTATTGATACCAATCCAATTGCAACACCCGCAAATCCCGAAGCAATATCTGTTGTTATCTTTAAACCATTATCTCCCGCAATAACAAATCCTTCTTCAATTACACACAAATATCTATAAAGTTGTTCAATTAATTTCTTTTGTCCTGAAAAGTTATCATCGATATCACTATATATATTATTAGCAACTTCAAGACCACAAAATCCGTTAAATAAACCTGGTAATACACAAAAAACTACATCAGTTGCCCTCTCTAAAGAAGTTAAATATTTTAAGTATTTGCTTGACAAGATTTCTTTATTTCTATTAATAAGTAAAAGCAGGCCAGCACTTCCAGTTGCTAGATATGGTAGTAATCTATGACCTTGGCTGTACTGCAATGAATTATTACTATCTACTTTATAAGCAACTAATTCTTTATCTACAGCCAATTCTAGACCATTTTTATAGATACTTTCACCAGTTAATTTATAAGCTTCACCGAAGAGCCAAGCTACCCCTGCGTGACCATATAGTAATCCACCAAAATTCTCATAAGGATCGTTACTCTGAACATCACTAGCGCCAACTTTACAAAAAGTTTCTGGATTTTCTATATAATTTAAAGTATATTCTCTAAGCCTAATTAGTATTTCTTCTCCTAGTTTATTATCAATTCCCCCTTTACTAAGAAAATACAGTCCAACCAGTAAAATTCCAGCCTGCCCACTATATAAATTTTTATTTTGTGAATTCTCAAATATCTCTATAAAATGAGTTGTAAAAAGTTCAACTGCCCGATCTATCTCCCCAAATTCATAAATGAGCCAGATTGTACCAATTTTACCATCAAAAAGACCAGAAAGGGACGATTTCTTAAAATTATTTACTGCCTCATTAATAACCTGTGTTCGAATCTCATAATAGTCATCAAACTTGAAATTTTTTACTTTCTTAGCTAGTTGTTGATAACTCCAAAGGATAGCTAAATCTGAAAACGCAATTCCTTGATTGAAATTCTTTACGCCACTGTCCATAAGTTAGCGTAAACCCTCTCAATAATTTTATAATAAAATCTTGTATATCTTGCTCACTCTCGATAGTTCTAATCTCATGCATGGGTTTTAAAACTTTTTTCCTGGAAATATTCTCAATCTGTGGACATTTAGAATCTAGATATGACAATAAACTTTCTACATAATCTATATGTTCTCTTGTATAACCCAAAGACTCAAATAGTTTTTTTCCTTCTATCCTGGTTTGACTTACATAGTTGTATGTCAAATCCGATGTAGTTACTAGTGGCATGTATAAATAATGAGCTATTTGTCTAATACCATACCAATCTATCTCACTGGGAAGTGTTTCTCGCCATGCTCTAAAACCAGGGGCTGCAACTTTATGTACAACTTTTTCATCATTTGAAAAGACAGCCTGTTCCCAGTCTATTATACTAATCTCATCTTCATCCTTAACCAAGATATTTCCTAAATGTAAATCTTGATGATATACATTTTCAGAATGAAACTTATTCGTTAAATCGATGAGTTTTTCTACTATCTTTGAAACTCTCAATAGATAATCTTTGGTCTTATCAACAACTTCATATAAAGGAAAATTATTGGTAACCCATCTATTTAGTGGAACGCCCTTCATATGTTCAATTCCTAAGAAGGTGTGCTCCCAGATCTTACCGTGCCAGTATATTTTAGGCGTCTCACTCCATTCATTTAGAATTTTTAGTGCTTTGCACTCCGAAGCTAATCTCTCTGAAGAATAAGTACCATCAAATCCTAGACCTGTATACGGTCTAGCCTCTTTTAAAATTATTTTTTTCCCATCTTCTTTTAGCCTAGCATTATATATCCCACCACTGTTTGAAAATCTAATTGCATTATCTATAATAAAGGGAAAGTCTCCCTGTTTTTTATCTTTCTTGTCAAGCCATTTATTCAAAAAGTCAGGGGGCACTATACCTTTTGGAATTTTAAATACTGGTAAACGTTCATCTTTAACAACTTCATCGCCAACAATTAATTCATCAATAGCAACCTTCTTTTCATCATCCCTTGACGGCCTAAACACACCATACCTCAGATATATTGGTGCTTCATCCCAACGTTTATCGCTTAAAATATATGGCCCATTATATTGCTTTAAGGCACTTTCTAACCTTTGCAAAACCGACTCTAATTCATTTTGATTTGGATAACATGTAATAAATTTACCAGAAAATCCTCGACTAACCAATTTCCCGTTTCGCATGATAAATTTGTCTTCTGTACTAAGATGTTTAAATGGAATTCGCATTTCATGGCAAATTTTTGCTACATCTTGTAACAATTCATGTGAACTGTTATACTCTGAACTAATGTGTATTTTCCACCCTTGTCTTTCAACAAATTTTCCAATAGGGTATTGATAAACCCACTCATCATTATTCATTACTTCGTGCCAATTAAAAGGCAGACTTACTTGGTACTTTATGCTAGTATCTGTACTATAATCATTATTAGTGAAAAAGAAAGGATGCTCCAAATTGAAATTATAATCCATAACAAAATCTCCAAGAAATTTTATCAAACTTAATATATCTATAGCTAGACAGACTTATTTAAATAAAAAGGGAGAATCCTTTGGATTCTCCCCATATAAGCACTAACATTCCAACGTGCACATATTGGAACGACATCCATAACTCCAGAGAATCTCTAAAGTTTACAATTTAAATGAATTAACAATTTTCCCAACTAAAAGCACTCCAGTTACCGCAACGGTTTGTACTGAATGTACTAAATCGCATTCCATCAACTTCATCTGTTTCGTCAACTTGAACAGATACTAATTGAAGATTTAATACTTCTTCTGCCATAGCTAGCTCCTCCTATTTAAATTTTTGGGATTAAGTACTTTATCCACCCTCATTATACTCTCTCCACCAGTAAAATGCAAGCAATTATACAATGTTGTCACATAGAAAATAATGTTTCCGTAACTTTTCAAAGTAACTTCCATCTCTCTCCCAAAACTGGAAGTTAGTTTTAGAAGTTACCTAAAAATCAGGTCACCTATTTTAAAAAAGCAGCAAACTATAAACTAGTAGGTTCCACACCAAATGTAGCCCCATACTGCCCCATAAGTCCAATTTGTAGCGTACAAGCCCTAAAAACATCCCCAGCGATACATACAAACACCAAGCTATAATGGTTCCTGGATGATGTGCTAAGGCAAATAAAACACTTGTCAACGCAACTCGAATATCTAATTTTCTAACCAAGTTCCATAAAATTTCTCTATACAGAAATTCTTCAACCATACTCGCATTGATTAAAAACAATAAAAATGAAAACCAAGGAACTTGATGTTGAAGCCCAATTAAGTTTGCTTGATTCGTGCTTTCTTGCGCATGGATTAGACTAAAACATAGACTTATAATCAGTAGGCTAACGAATCCAATACCAAGCCATTTCATCCTAGATTTCATATTTACCTTATGAGCTTGTTTGCGTTGGCCATACATCCATAAAAAAGAAATGAGTGACGAACCATAGAGAATCTGTAGTATAGTTAACTCACCGATACAAAGAAATTTCAATAAGTATAGAGATACCAATAGGACATTTACTTGTTGGAATATATAAACTGGAATTATTCTTTTCATAGTTACCTCCGAAATAAATCTTCATAATCTAAATCTAATACCTGCACAATCCTTTCTACCCATGAACTTTGAGGCATTCGTTGTTCCATCTTCTAGTGGCGAATCTTTTGATACAAACGATTCAATTCACTTGGATAGTGAAACTCTCCCGCAAACATTTTTCTGGTTAACTCAATCCAGCTGATATTTCTTTCAGCCAAAATAATGGACAAGTTCTCCCAAAATCGTTCAGCCATATTGCTTCTCCTTTAGTTAGATAAATAATGTGTTTGCGCCATGTAAATCAATTGTTTCGTATCTCTTGGCAATAGAGCTCTAGCCTCTTCCAAATTCAGACTTGGATAAACTCGCTTATTTGAAACCGCAAGAGGAAGTCTGATGGTTAGTTCAGGATTTTTTAAAATTATCTCAACGAAATCCGTTAATCTTAGATTGTCACGGTTCTTAAATCGTAATAAATTGGGAGATAAAAACTCAAAACAATCTGAAGAATAGCTCATCATCTCAATTAATTTGTCCTTTGTCATTTCAGAAACTGAATGACAAGATACCTCTATGCCATAGTTTTGGAAGAAATCTAAAAGAAGTTGATTTCTTTGTCTATTTTTACTTAGATAGAGATCAATCATGGGAGACCTCCCAAAGATTCGGTTCCATTTGATATTCTGAGACGATTAAGGAATCTAATAAATTTGCGAAGTTAATCGGTTTCTTGTCTTCATCATAAGCTTTTACAGTTACTTGGGTTGTAAGCATTCCCTCTTTTCCCTCGGCTCGATAGCCTTGTCCATATAAAACAAAAACGAGATTTTGATGATCATCTACAAAGGCATCAACCCCATTCTTTATGTCTTGACTTTCAAGGAATTCCATAACGTTTTGAAGATAGGACTCGTAAAATAGTGGGTAGTTGTGTTTTTTATGGTAATCATCTAAAAATGTTACTTCAAACTCACATGGAGAGTAATTTTGACTTTGAACAGCCTAAAAGTGCCATCAAATTTGAATTGGAATAAATCAAATAAATAGCCCCATCCTCATCAATCCAACCTTTGCTCAAAGACAACTCCAACCGATCTTTTAAAACTGAGTAAACCACCTTAACCTCCAGTTTCATATCCATATATTTCTCATCCTCAAAAAGAATTTTAAGTAATTTGTAATACCGTTCTGAAGTTTGGTATTGATTTGCGGTAATTCGTTTCATAGCGCTCCTCCAAGTTCTTTGAGTATTAAATCTCCACTTGATTCCAATCGAACCAAGCCACTTTTTTCTAATTCAGCCATAAGAGAGATGGCTTCAACAATGTCAATTCCCATTTCACGTACTAAAAATGAAATGACAATATAGCGTGATGATTGTAATTCTTTTGTCATTTTCCCTCCTGAAAATAAAAAAAGGAGAACAATATTCAACTGTTCTCCAAAATAATTTTATTAAAAAGAAAAACCCTGCCAAAGAATTTTTGGTAGGGTTTTTGGTAGGAAACTAAATAAATTTATCAGTTTCTAAAATGTGTTCACGATTCTAAAAGGCTGATACTATAGTATTCCGAATTCTAATTGGTATATGCCTCTTATTTAAGAGTAACTGAAGCTCCAGCTTCTTCCAATTTAGCTTTGATTTCTTCAGCTTCTGCAGTTGCAACGCCTTCTTTAACAAGTGCTGGTGCACCGTCAACAAGTTCTTTAGCTTCTTTAAGACCAAGACCAGTGATTTCACGTACAACTTTAATAACACCAACTTTTTTGTCGCCTGCAGATGTCAATTCAACGTCGAATGAATCTTTAGCAGCACCAGCATCAGCTGCATCAGCTGCAGCAACAGCTACAGGAGCAGCTGCAGTTACACCAAATTCTTCTTCGATAGCTTTTACAAGGTCGTTCAATTCAAGGATTGAAGCTTCTTTAATTTCAGCAATAATGTTTTCAATGTTCAATGCCATTGTTATTTCCTCCAAATAAGTTTTAAATTTTATAATAGTTTTTTTCGTAGCTAGGCTACGCTATGTAGCTTAAGATTAAACCGCGTCTTCTTTGCTTTCTGCAACCGCTTTGACTGCAAGAGCAACGTTGCGCACTGGCGCTTGAAGTACAGAAAGGAGCATAGAAAGAAGTCCTTCGCGGTTTGGAAGAGTTGCAAGTGCAAGAATCTCTTCTTTAGATGCGACAGCGCCTTCGATTGCACCACCTTTAATTTCAAGTGCTTCAGCGTTTTTAGAAAAGTCGTTCAAGATTTTCGCTGGTGCGATAACATCTTCATTAGAAAATGCTACTGCAGATGGTCCAACAAATACAGATGCAAGATCTTCAAGACCAGCTTTTTCAGCTGCACGACGCAAGATTGAGTTTTTAATAACTTTATACTCAACTTCGCTTCCACGAAGCTCACGACGAAGAACTGTATCTTGCTCAACTGTCAAACCACGAGCGTCTACAACGACGATAGATGCAGCAGCTTTCATTTTTCCAGCTACTACGTCAACTAGTTCCGCTTTTTTAGCAATAATTGCTTCACTCATTAGTGTGTTCACCTCCGTAATTATTTTGCTTGGGGAATTTTTCAAAAAGAAAAACGCGCCCAAACCTAGACACGAAAGTACAATACGCTTCTTTTTACATGATACGTCTTGTCCTCGGTAGGATATTTATGAGTCGAGCTCCCCTACTGTCTTAGGCAGTTTTTTAAACCGTATATAAGTATAGCATAGTCAAAAAAAGAATGCAAGATTTTTGCAAACTTTTTTTAAAATTTTTCGTAATTTTTCTTTTAAAGTTCTACTGTCAGGACTTGACCTTGCTTAACAACCTGTTCTCCGGCGATATAAACATCATCTACATCATTAGATTTAACTGCATAAACCAGGTGAGACAGCATATTTTCCTGAGGTTGGAGATGAATTTTCCCTTGTGGTTGAATGACCAGAAAATCTGCTTGCTTGCCGACTTCCAGACTTCCTATCTGATTTTCCATTCCAAGGGCCTTAGCCCCTTCGATTGTCAGTACCTTGAGAGCTGTTTCGATTGGAAACTGGCTGGCATCCCCACTTTTCATCTTCTGAAGAAGAGCTGCAGTCCTTCCTTCCTCAAACATATCTAGATTGTTATTGGAAGCAACCGAGTCAGTCGCAATTCCGACTGCTACTCCCGCTTTTTGGAGCTGGATAATTGGAGCAATTCCTGATGCCAGTTTGAGGTTACTGATAGGATTGTGGGCGATAGCCACTTGAGAAGATGCCAAGCGTTCAATTTCTCTCTCGTTTAATTCGACCCCGTGAGCAAATACGGACGGATGATCTAAATAACCCAGTTCTTCAAGAAAAGCAAGGGGGCGTTTGCCGTATCGTTTGAGGATAATTCCTGACTCCTCCTTGGTCTCCGCCACATGGACATGGAGCGGAATATTTAGCTCTTTTGCCATTTCCAAACTCGCTTCCAGCAAGTCTCTACTGCAGCTATACGGAGAATGAGGTGCTACCATAACCTTGAAATTTGGATTTTTATATTTTAAGATTTCGTCTATGATGGATCGAGTTCTGCTTATAGTCTCAGCAGTTGTTTCTGTCTCTGAAGAAAAGAGAGTCGGAGAAAAATAACAACGCATCTTGGAAGTTTTCACCACCTGATAAATTTGCTGAATATCCACACCATTGGGATTATACATATCGTTAAAGGTTGTTGTTCCTGACTGGAGCATCTCTGTCAGGGCTTCTTTGACCGCATTGGTAGTCATGTCGGGAGTAAACTCAGATTCTGCTGGCCAGATATAGTCATTGAGCCATTCATGGAGATTGCTGTCATCTCGGATCCCTCTCAGACCTGTCATTGCAGAATGGGTGTGACAATTGACCAAACCAGGCATAATCCAAGCTCCCTGATAGTCTATAATCTGCTCAGCTTGCTCTAAAAACGCTGGCTTATCTTGACCGACATAGACGATTTGAGAATCCTTGACTGCTAAGATTCCATCAAGATAAACATGGAAATCTTGATCACAAGTCACGATATTTACATGCTGAAAGACTTTCATTATAGGCTCCTTTTCTAAAAGACAAGTTGTACTCTCTTCAAACCACTTCAGATTCACTTTGCCGTAGGTGTGGTTACTGACTTCGTCAGTTCTATCTGCAACCTCAAAACAGTGTTTTGAGCTGACTTCGTCAGTTCTATCCACAACCTCAAAACAGTGTTTTGAGCTGACTTCGT
>ERZ1023453.52-NODE-52-length-17866-cov-51.074224_pt1 | contig 17866 bp, 12 predicted proteins | sample MGYA00380525_ERZ1023453 | MGnify/ENA primary metagenome ERZ1023453 (study PRJEB33173, sample SAMEA4830419) | metagenome | study: EMG produced TPA metagenomics assembly of the PRJEB25223 data set... | reverse complement strand
TTGAAAACTTCAAAAAACGGATTTTTATCGCTTTGAACATCAAAAAAGAAAGGACAAAATTTGTCCTTTCTCGAGCTTAGCTTTTTTCAACCCACTACAGTTGACAAAGAGCCGGAAAAAGGAACAGCCTTAGCTTTCCTTTCATTTCTTTTTATTTCCCTCGTAGTAAACGTGCTAGCTTCCACAAAACAAACAGGATTCCCAGAAATGCCAGTACCACTAGCCCACGGTACAACCATTGAGAGGTTGCAACACGCGATACAGATTGTCCTTCTTTCGTAAAAGCAACCCTCGCAACTGCAGCTGTTTGTGGATCTGATTTTTGATAAACAGCGACTCGTTCAAAATTCACTAATAAGCGTTTATTAAAGGTAGGAATCGGATCGCAGGTTATCAAGGTCATGATATTTTTAGAGCTAACCGATTCTAATTTTTCCCATTCCGACGGTAAAATAATCTCTGTGTCCATCATCTGATATTCTACAATTTCCTGGCCATTATCATAATAAAGAGCATCTCCAACTTTTAGCTGATCCAAATGGCGGAAAAAGACATGGCTTGGCTCTGCACGGTGCCCAGCAATCACTGAGCGAATCCCTGTACCATCCAGAGGCAGCGGTGTACCATCCACATGAGCCAAGCCCATCCCTAAATGATGATAATCTGCTCCCAAATAAACCGGCTCCATGATTTCCAAACTTGGAATAGACAAGTAGCCATAGACTGCATCAGGGTCGTCAGACACTTGGTAATTGACCTCATATCCCTCCGCCAAAAAAGGATCTACAATGCGATTTTGCGAAGCCAAGCGTTGATTGTAGGCGAGAGAATGGTTCTGTTGTTCTTGGTACATTTCAGTTGTCATGGATTTCACAAATGTAGCATGACCTTTCACCTGTCCAAGAGACTGCAACACCATCTGTCCAAAACAATAAATAGGAATCAAACAGGCTACCAACATCAACAAGTATCCCAATAAGGCTCGTAGTTTAGTCCTTGACATGACGCCCCTCCAATTGCTTTTCTAGTCCTTTGACAATCCGTCGATTACGATACACGCGATACAGCAAGAGAAGGATGACCGCCATCGCTCCTAGTAATAACCACAACCAGAATTGCCCACGCTCTCTCACCGCTCGATTCCGCTCAGCAATCGGCGCTGTATATGGAATCCGTTTCCCACATACCAACAAACGGTGGCTGTTAATCATGTATGGCGTACAAGTCAGTAAAGTCGCATAATCTTGTCCATGTTGAATCAGAACAGGCTCAAAATCATTCGGCTCCACCGTCACTATCTGATCCACTTGATAGGCCAAAACCTGGTCTAAAACGTGAAGATAAAAGATATCCCCTTTCTTCATCTTATCCAATTGACTGAACAATTCTGCCGTTGGCAATCCTCTGTGAGCAGTGATCACTGTATGGGTATTTTCACCTCCAACAGGCAGCGAAGCCCCTTCTAACAGCCCTGCCCCTTTCTGAAGAATGTCTTCACTTGTACCAACATACATGGGGATTTCCTGTTCAATCGCAGGAATTTCTACATATCCGATACGCTCATGAACTTTTAGCATGTTAGCATATTCTGAAACTCCCTGTTTCTTTTCCTGATCTGTAAAAGGATCGAGGATTTCAGAGGGTTTCAAGGTCGCATTAAAAGCCTGTGCCAAGCGCAAACGCTCTTCAAGCTCTGCCTTGTCCATTTTAGAAACCGTATTATCAAACTCTTTGATTACCTCGTTCGACTCAATACGATAATAATAACGGGACACCAATGGATATATCGCAATGGCGAATCCTACTAAGAAAATCAGAAGAAGAATCAGCGGATGTTTCTTCTTTTTTGTCCCTTTTTTTCGTGAACGTCTACTGTTGTCCATCCTCCACCTTCACTTCCTTCCTTGCTGCTTTCAGCGCCTTCAAAGCCTTTTCCGATTGTTTTTTCTTCTTACGCAAGCGTCGAATAATCCATAAAAGAATCACAATCAAACCAACTGCCACATAAAACAGGTAGCGATAGAGATGACTGAGTTTGTTTGCCGCAATAAATTCTTCCTCAACCTCTGCTACGTACGGTATCCGATGCCCCCGAACCAATAGACGATGGGTATTGATCATGTATGGCGTACAAGTCAGCAAGGTCACATAATCATGACCTGGTACAATCAATAAATCATCAAAGTTCGTCGGCTCAATTACCTTCACTTGATCCACTTGATAGGCCATCACTTCCTTGATATTGTGCACATAAAACTTATCCCCAACTTTAAGTTTGGTCAAATCCGTAAACATCTTAGCCGTTGGCAGACCTGTATGTGCCGTAATCACCGCATGAGTCGAATTGCCTCCGATCGGTAGAGAAGTTCCCTCTAGATGCCCAGCCCCTTGCTGCAATACCTCTTCAGCAGTACCAGCATACACCGGCAAATCCACATCAATAGCAGGGATTTCCACATGTCCCATCCGCTCATGGATTTCTAACATACGTGCATACTCTGCTCGCCCTTTTTTCTTCATTTCTTCCGACCAAGGATCGCCACTCACTACATTATTCAAAGAGTCATTGAAGGCTTGTGCCAATTTCATTCGTTCATCAATGTCAGCCTCATCCAACGTTGCTTTTTCCTTATCAAAGTCAGCAATTTGTTGATTTGATTCCACTCGATAATACAAGCGAGACACCAGCGGATACGCCATTACCGCCATTCCAATGAAAAATACCACTCCTAATAGGAGATTGTTTCGTTTTTGCTTTTTTGTTTTTGCCATTTTTTATAAGCATTCCTTTAACTTCAAACTCATCATTTTATCGCTTTTCCTAACAGACAATCCTATCTGCTAAGAGAAACGAGAAAATCTCATTTCTTTCTGATTCACCATCCATTTTAAATCAGAATCCCAGTCCTGTCCATTCCTAAAATGATTACCAGACCAGTCCTATCGTTTTACAAACAATAACCCACAATGAGGCTGGCACAATCTGCCCAGCCTCATATCCGTTATTGTGATTCATGCCAAATCACCATGATTCCTGATTAACATCACCTCAGAGTACTCTGGTCTTCCCTTCAGCCTGCTATCTTTTTCATAATGATGTACATTGAATATCAGTTATTTGTTTTTTTCGTAAGATAATAGCCACTACCAAACAACAAAATGGCAACAAGCATCAAGATATACAAGGTTTCTTCCCCTGTATCTGGCACATCAATCCGTGGTCGCTTGTTATTTTTAACCACTGTTACCAGTTCCTTACGAGTATCTTTCCCGATTGTAAAGGAAACAGGCGATGTTAATTGAACATAACCAGTTGGAGCTTGGAGCTCCCATAAATAGTATGTCCCATACTCTAGACCTTCCACTCGGAAACGACCATCTTTCCCTGATGCCACAACTACTTCCTTACCATTTTGAAGAACAGGAGTATAGTGTCCGTTTTCTTCTTTCATGACTTTGAACATTGCCCCTTGAAGAGAGGTATTGGTCCTACCATCCACCTTCATAAAGTCAACATTGCCACGTGGTAATTTCTGATTGACAACCGTAATCGTCACCAGCTGATGATCTACCAACTGGACATCCGTATCCATCATCGTAACAGTATAGCCTGCCAGTGGCTCCACCTCCTTGAAACGATAGGTCCCAAGAGGAAGATTTGTCACAACAATCTCTCCATTTTTATCAGTATAGAGAGTTCTACCTACTTGACCAGAAGAACTGTAACGGTATTCTCCAATCAAGGGAACCTCTTTTTCAGAACCATCTCTTGCTACTGATACCAATTTAAAGCCGACACCCTCCAAGCGATTGTGGTCTTGATCCACCTTTATCAGCTTCACCTTTGTTGTCACCGTATCTGCTTTTTTCGCTACAATGACCAAAGGCTCTACCGTCTGATCTGTCATTTCAAAAAGAAATTCAGCTGGATAAGAAACCGCATCCGTCTGGATAATAGAGCGAACATAGTAAAGACCATTTGGAATATGAGATACTTCAATCTGATTCTCAAGGAAGGTCATCTCAAACGAAGTCTTTTTGAAAGAAGAAAGTTTATTCTCATCCCACGAATGCAAGTCTCTCACAATTTGCACCCGATTATCATAGGAATACGAATCATCCAACTTCCATACCTGCAACCGATGACCATCACGAGATGGCAATTGACTAACCACCTCCTGATAGTTCTCCAATTGCAAGACCAACGTGTGATCTTCTTGCGCTTGGACTGCATGTGCACCCCATACAAGAGAAAAACACAGAGCCATAACAAAGAAGATACGACTAATCATTTTCTGCATTTTCTGCATTTTCTGCATTGTCATCAATGGCTCCTTTCTCTCTTACTTAAGCAAGTTGATCCTCATCTTTGTTGTTTTTAACATATGCGTACACTGCAATACCCATAATCACAGCCCCCGCTACAGCAAAGATAATTGTACCAATACCACCCGTTTGAGGGATCGTGATTTTTTTGTTGACTACTTTTGTAGCGTCGTTCTTCTGAACATCTTTTAAATAATTGAAATCACCTTGATTCCAAGAACCTGCTCCAACCTCAAACTTCACATCTCCAAGTTTTGCAAAGCCTTCTGGAGCTTTTGTTTCTTCCAACGTGTAGCTTCCAGCAGCAAGACCTGAAATTTGGAATTGACCATCAGTGTTAGAAGTAAGAACTAACGCATCTTCTTTTCTCTCTACTTCTACATAGCCAAATCTAGCTGCTCTGTAATTGTCATTATATGTTTTTTGCGCAGCATCTACTACAGCTTGTGCTGCATTTTTATCTGCAGCATTTGTATAGGCTGCTATCGCTGCATCTAGCGCTTGTTTCGCTTCTGCGGCAGCTTTCTCATTTACAGCTTGTTGTGCTGCAGATTTGAGTGCAAGATATTTCCCTTGCTCATTCTTCACAACGAATTGTGCTTCTTTTAAGCGTTCGTCTTTTTGGTCAACCTTAACGAATTTTTTACCATATGTTTTTACACGTGGCTCTTCAGGATTTATTGGTTCTGGATTTTCATCTTTCCAGTTTTTAACAGCAATTTTTCCTGTTTCAGTAATTGTTTGGTAATCTGCAGAATATCCCTTAATTGTCCGTTCAACAAATTTATATTCTGTATTATTATCAAGACCTGTAGCAGTAAATGTCCAATTATTTGTTTGATTCAATACAATACCTGTTTCATGTCCAGGTACTTTAACGACCTCACCTGTCTGAGCATTTACCAAATCAAAAGTTACTTCTACACCTGCTATAGGAGCATCTTTAGCATCAGCCCATGTTTTAGTAATTGTAAGTTCACCGTTTTTAGGTTTGTTTGGTTTTGGAGTGTTACCATGACCTGGGTTGTTTCCATAATGGAATGTTACATCATTCGCTTCTGGCACATCAGCAACAGCAAGAGCATTTAAAGTTGCAGTATACTTCAACGTAATTGTTGCTTCTGCATCTTTACCGTTGATTGCTTCCAGACCTTTTTCATTTAACTTCAAGATAAAGCCATTATGACCTGCTTCTAATGTGTAATGAGAATTATCAAGCGGTTGACCATTATAATTAACAACTACATCACCATTATAATCTAGACCTTCTGTCATTTCATCTGACCAGAAAGCTGTTGCAAGAGTTGAGTTTTTCGGAATAGTTGTTGTAACAATATACGGTACCTTAGTGCCAATTGCTAAACCTTTTTCACCTGGATCTACGAAACCTGCTGCAGTATCAAATGTTTTCGTTGCTGTAGGTTTGTCTTCAGAATTCTTTGGATAGACATGTGCATTTTCTACAACACCATTTTGGTTTACAAGCGGCAGAGTAATTAAAGCAGGAACAGCTTTCATACCTGTTAAAACTTTACCATTTGGACCGACATAAGTCGATTCTTTACGTACTTCGACAAGACGATATGTCCCTTGTAAAACTTCAGTATCAAATTTAACACCCGTTTCAGTCGTCACACCTTTATTAACCGCAGTCCAAACCGCATCATTCGTTAAATTTTCTTGTTCTTTTCCTTGAGGACCCGTATAACTCTGTAACTCGAATGCAACACCAGAGATTTCGGTTACTCCTTGTGGAACACCTTGAAGTTGTTTGAACTGTTCAAAATTTTGCGAACCGTCATAACCTGCAGTAGTAATCGCATCAGAATTCCAAGCGTCAAGCTCTTGATCTGTCATCAATAATTTATGAACTGTAAGTGTCTTAGTTTTTTGTTCCGCCGCAAAAACTGTTGCAGCTGAGAACAGGCTACTCACTGTCAGTAATAAGGCAGCAAGTATTGTTAAAAATTTGTTGATTGATTTCATGATTTCTCCTTATTCATATCTCTTAAAATCAACTGTGAGCAATGTAATGAATTACACATGACAATAATAATCCTTTTTCTGTGCAAGTTTTCGAAAACATCTCCCCTTTCAATGATAGTTTACTTACGAATAAAACAGGTTTCACCAAGTAAACTTAAATCTCTTCTTGAGTGCTACTTCTTAAAAGTATCGTTCAGAACATAGATATTATCATTTCTACACTTTACGGATGTTTCCGTGTGTATAATAGAACTCCTCCCATCATCATGCAACCTATCAGATAGAATGGCAACATTCCGATACCACCAGTTCGAGGATATTCTCTCTTTGGAGGAATAGGTTCATTGGTAATATAGTGCTTATCATTCGTAAACTCGTAACCCGCTGGTATATCTTGTGGAACGATTGAAGTCACATCTCTGACTTCTCCATTTACTATTTGGAAGGCAACGATAGGCTTATTTTGAACGGGTTTATAACCAGCTGGTTCAGAATTTTCAAATAATCGATATTTCCCATCTGACAGATTTTTAAAGGTCAACTTACCATCTTCACCTGTTCTCACATTTTGATAAGTGCCATTTTGATCAATAGCTCCATAAATATCTGGATAATCCGGATGTTGTTTTTGAAGACTAAAGACCGCATCTCTCAGTGGTTTTTTATCATTTTTATTGACCTTAATAAACTCAATGTCACCAAGTTTTTTCTCTTTTGAAATTGTGATTTCTGGATACTTCCGCACATCACGAATCTTAGGAATCGGGAAGTCGCGCACTGTGTTCTGTTCTACTTCCTTAGGATGTAAGGTTGTTCGACCATTGGTATCATAAAATTTATTGCTTACAAACTCATCATTCAAACGAACATTGTAGGTCAACGTAACTTTTTCATCCGTTCCAAGGTACAGACCTGTTACACGAATCCTTTTCTCAGTCGTATCATAGAGCACTTTTGCATTTTTTAACAAACCACCATCATTTTGTGGACCACCTACAGCTTGTCCATTCTCCAAGCGACTACCATCGTTTGCAGTTAAAGTGTAATCTGCTGGATCAAATCTTCCATCTGTGCCCAATTGCAAATCAATTAACTCACCCATCGGATCTGTAATCGTACCATTCTCAATTGATTTCTTTTCAGTTACGATGGTGTGGAAATAACGATTCAACTGTTCCAATATTTTTGTCGTGTCAGTAACATTGGTATAGTTTTCAGGTTTACTAGAAATACTTTGCATAAAACTAGTAGCCGTTGCTTCATCCGTACCAGGATCTCCGTTAATACCAATACCTACCGTAAAGACATCATACCCATCAGGAGCAATATTCCCGTTATAGTACCATCTTGTAGGGTCACCATGATTGGTAATTTTAGCAGTATTAGAATTAAACGGATAAGCCAGAATACTCTCTCTCCAATTAAGCCAAATATATCCACCATTAATTGGATCGCCTATAACTGCATAACCAGCCGCCTTCATTTCAGAATATTTTTCAGGTTTAACTGGGAAAGCTGCAGGAGCACCTTTTTCATAAACTGTCTTATCTGTAAACATCTGGTAACTTTGCCCATCTCCGCGTACAATTGTATGTTCTCCACTAGTTGCTTGCGTAATAAAATCACTTAATAGTATTCCATCTTTATTAGGAGATTTACTAAAAAATGCATTTAGTTGATTTTGATATGATGGAGCAAACGTAGCATGATTAAAATTAATCGGATACGACATAGTTGGGACACCATCCGTAATATGGAAAATGACTTTTTGACTATTTTGTCTCGCTTGTTGTGTCAAAATCTCATCTGCCTTCATCAAAGCTTTCTGAGTAAAAGTGGCACCGAATTGGTACATCAATCTATTTCCATCATGGTCTTCTGCCTCGGTAGGTACCTTATTTTTTAATTCTACAATGTCATTCTTATCATTAGTCAGCTTTAAATAACTATAATCTTTGGTATTGGTTGTAAAACTCGTCTGATCATAATTCCAAAAAAGAGAATCATTCAATCGTTTTCCGTTTTTATCTGCTACCCCTTTTTCTACTGTAAACTCGGTCCCATCAAAGATAGTGGAAGCATAAGTCACAAGCGCTACCCTATTTTCTGGATCAGATGTAATTTTATCAATAAGAGAACGTGTCGCCTCACCAGCTCTTTCCGCACGTCGAGCATTCTTGTTTCGAATGTTACTCATACTATTTGAGTTATCGAGCAAGATAACGACATCCAGCGGCACAGACTTATCTTTTTGTTCATACACTGTTTTCCCACTAACCGTCAATTCGATTCCATATTGGTTATCATCCAAATTATTCACTTGATAAATTCTCTTTGAAAGTGTACCTTCTGGAATCACACGTTCATATGGATTCGGATTCAACGCCTTGTGCTGTCCGTTTTTTTCCGAACCATCTACCTTAATAATCTGATAAGGTGTTTGAACATCTGGATAAGTCCCTGTTTGTGGATACTGGTCAGATAGAGCCTCTTCTCGATTTTCTACCTGTTCACCTTGGACAGTCGTCCGACCATTCTTCTCAACTTCAACAGTCCATTGTTTAGTAGAGGGTTTATAACCAACTGGAGGTTGGGCTTCTGTCAAGGTGTATGTCCCAGGTTTTATGTTTGAAAATATCGCTTCTCCTGTTTGCGCCTCTGTCCTTTGCGAAACAGTTGTGCCATCCGTATTGTTTTTCAACTCAAAGACGGCATCTCCTAGAAGCGCTCCTCCTTCGCCTGTCTCCTTAATCACTACTTTTCCTATCGCTGGACTGGTTTCAGGCGTTTCTGCTAAAGCAACTATCGAAGAAAAAGCTGTCAACTGAGATATACAGCACAGTCCTGCAACTGCCTTCTGAAATATCTTTCTTACTTTTTTCATGTGTGTCTCCCTGTTAAGCATTATTCATAGAACAAGTTAATCCTTCTATGATTCATAGGTACTTTCAATCTGTATACACGAAGAAACGGATTACTTATGTTCTGATAAAATTTATCTCACTGAGTTAATCCGTTCACTAACAAACGTAGCAAAAGCGTATAAAAGTGCGTTATAGCTATCTTCTCAACCTGGCAATGACACACTTGTATACAATATAGTATAGTATTACTATTAACTATCCTAGTATAAATTAAAACAACTTCCATCACAATAGATATTTTTATCACATATTTTTTTATAGAACGACAATATTTGATAAAAAAATATTTTCTAATAAAAAAAATAAGCCATAAAACTCCACCAATACTCATTACTATCTTTAAAATGCCTTTTATTACATGCTGTTTTATCAATAAAGTCGGAAATTCCACAACTTTTTTGACAAGACAATTAGTTTCTTTTGTATTATAATAATTAAAATTATCTATATGCAACTAAGATTCGGTAACTATGCTAAACAAATACATTGAAAAAAGAATTACAGATAAAATTACCATTTTAAATATATTATTGGATATTCGGTCTATTGAACTAGATGAACTGTCTACTTTAACTTCATTACAATCTAAAAGTCTCCTAAGCATTTTGCAGGAATTACAAGAAACATTCGAGGAAGAGTTGACATTTAATTTAGATACGCAACAAGTTCAATTAATCGAACACCATTCTCATCAAACGAATTATTACTTCCATCAGCTTTATAACCAATCAACTATTTTAAAAATACTCCGCTTCTTTCTACTACAAGGTAATCAAAGCTTTAACGAATTTACACAAAAAGAGTATATTTCCATCGCAACAGGCTACCGCGTACGACAAAAGTGTGGCTTGTTACTACGTTCAGTAGGTTTGGACCTTGTGAAAAATCAAGTAGTTGGTCCTGAATATCGCATTCGTTTTTTAATTGCACTCCTCCAGTTTCATTTTGGTATTGAGATTTATGATTTGAATGATGGAAGTATGGATTGGGTCACACATATGATTGTGCAGTCTAATTCTCAACTCAGTCATGAACTGTTAGAAATCACACCTGACGAGTATCTTCATTTTAGCATACTAGTGGCACTCACTTGGAAACGTCGGGAATTTCCACTTGAGTTCCCTGAGTCCAAAGAGTTTGAAAAATTAAAAAACCTCTTTATGTATCCGATTTTGATGGAACATTGCCAAACTTACTTAGAGCCACATGCCAACATGACTTTTACTCAGGAAGAACTGGATTATATCTTTTTGGTTTATTGTTCTGCTAATTCTTCGTTTTCCAAGGACAAATGGAATCAAGAAAAAAAGACTCATACTATTCAACTGATTCTTCAGCATACAAGAGGAAAGCATCTACTATCCAAGTTCAAGAATATCTTAGGAAATGACATTTCGAATTCTCTTTCTTTTTTAACAGCACTGACTTTCTTAACAAGAACGTTTTTGTTTGGTTTACAAAATCTAGTTCCCTATTATAATTATTACGAACATTATGGGATTGAAAGCGACAAGCCACTGTATCATATTTCGAAAGCAATTGTTCAAGAGTGGATGACTGAGCAGAAAATTGAAGGAGTTATCGACCAGCATCGGCTGTACCTTTTCTCACTCTACTTGACAGAAACCATCTTTTCCTCACTACCTGCTATCCCGATTTTTATCATTTTAAATAATCAAGCAGATGTAAACTTAATAAAGTCCATTATTTTACGGAATTTTACTGACAAAGTTGCCTCTGTTACAGGATACAATATTCTAATTAGTCCTCCTCCTTCAGAGGAGCATTTGACAGAGCCATTGATTATTATTACAACGAAAGAATACCTGCCTTACGTTAAAAAGCAGTATCCCAAAGGGAAACATCACTTTTTGACGATTGCCTTAGATTTGCATGTTAGCCAACAGCGTCTCATCTATCAGACAATTGTAGATATCCGAAAAGAGGCTTTTGACAAACGGGTCGCAATGATTGCTAAAAAGGCTCACTATTTGTTATAAGTTCATCGTACTGTCTACACACAAAAAGGGGCTTCCTAAGCCATCTCTATTCTTATCCCCATATTTCCCAGTTTTGGGTAAATCTGAACAGAAAAACACTTCTGCTCTCTAGTTTCTGCTAGTGAACAAAAGTGTTTTTTCTGGCTCTATAATTTCTGTAGTGGGTAAATCCCACTGTGGAGATTATAGGGCTTTTTGAGTATCAAAAAAGTCCCATAAGACTTATAATGAAAAGCGCCTAAACAACTCATTAGAAAGTATCTTATGGAACACATCAATCATACCACATTACTCATCGGAATAAAAGACAAAAACATCACCTTAAATAAAGCCATTCAGCACGATACCCATATCGAAGTCTTCGCTACACTTGATTATCACCCACCTAAATGTAAACACTGTAAAGGAAAACAAATCAAATACGACTTCCAAAAGCCTTCTAAAATCCCTTTTATCGAGATTGGTGGTTTCCCTAGCCTCATTCATTTGAAAAAGAGACGATTTCAATGCAAGTCCTGTCGGAAAGTCACTGTAGCTGAAACAACTCTCGTTCAGAAAAATTGCCAAATCTCGGAAATGGTGAGACAGAAAATTGCCCAACTCCTACTCAACAGAGAGGCTCTTACACATATCGCTTCTAAATTAGCCATCTCTACCTCTACCTCTACCGTCTATCGTAAGCTCAAGCAATTTCATTTCCAAGAGGATTACACCACTTTGCCTGAAATCCTCTCCTGGGATGAATTCTCCTACCAGAAGGGGAAATTGGCTTTCATTGCTCAGGATTTCAACACTAAGAAAATCATGACCATTCTTGATAACAGACGTCAAACAACCATCCGAAATCATTTCTTCAAGTACTCGAAAGAAGCTAGAAAAAAAGTTAAAGTCGTCACTGTTGATATGTCTGGAAGTTATATCCCTCTCATTAAGAAATTATTTCCCAATGCTAAAATTGTTCTCGATCGTTTCCACATTGTCCAACACATGAGCAGGGCTCTTAATCAGACTAGAATCAACATCATGAAGCAATTTGATGATAAATCTCTGGAATACAGAGCTCTTAAATATTACTGGAAATTTATCCTAAAAGATAGTCGGAAACTCTCTCTTAAGCCTTTCTATGCTAGAACTTTCAGAGAGACCTTAACTCCTAGGGAGTGTCTGAAGAAAATCTTTACTCTAGTACCTGAACTTAAAGATTACTATGACCTGTATCAACTACTCCTATTTCATCTACAAGAGAAGAATACTGACCAGTTTTGGGGCTTAATTCAAGACACGTTACCTCATCTCAACCGCACCTTTAAAACCACTTTGAGCACATTTATTCGCTATAAAAACTACATCACTAACGCCATTGAATTGCCTTATTCTAACGCTAAACTTGAGGCCACTAACAAACTCATCAAAGACATCAAGCGCAATGCCTTTGGTTTTCGGAACTTTGAAAACTTCAAAAAACGGATTTTCATCGCTCTGAACATCAAAAAAGAAAGGACAAAATTTGTCCTTTCTCGAGCTTAGCTTTTCTTCAACCCACTACAGTTGACAAAGAGCCCTTTTTATTATTCAAGAACTTGATTAGCTCAATGCATCCAAGGCGTCATCCATTGAAAGAACTTCGTGGAAGACACGTTGTGTCAATTCAGTTTTTTGTTCTGGAGTGAGGTATTTAGTGTTTACACAGTATCCAGAGATACGTACGATAACGTCTTCGCCTGACATGATTTTTTCGTAAACATCGTTCAAGTCCATAACGTTCAAGTTAACGTGTTGTCCACCGTTTTCGAAGTAACCATCAAGGATTGTTACCAAGTTATCAACTTGTTCATCACGAGTCTTACCAAGAGCGCGAGGTGATACTTGTGTAGTCAATGAGATACCGTCAGCTGCATAACTAAAGTCAAGGCTAGAAAGTGAGTTCAAGTTTTGCAACCAACCACCTTTAGCTTTGTTAGATGGGTTAGCACCTGGTGAGAAGAATTCAAGTTTAGACAAGTTCACAGAACCATCTTCGTTGAGGTATACACCTTTGTGAACTGGTGAGTTACCAGTTTGTTTAGAGTAAGCAACGTTAGATGTGATTGTCAAAAGTGATACTGTAGCTTCTGCGTCTTTGTATAGTTTGTGGCTACGTAGACGAGTTGTGTAAGCTTCGATCAACCATTCTGCCAATTCGTTTGAACGTGGGTCATCTTCACCCCAGCGTGGGTAGTCACCGATTGTTTCGTAATCGTAGATGTAGCCATCTTCGTCACGGATTGGTTTAACTGTAGCGTATTTGATAGCTGACAATGTATCAACAGTGTTAGCAAATCCACAGATACCGAATCCCATGTTGGCACGTTGTTTAGTTGGCAAGAAGGCCATTTGAACAGCTTCGTAGTTGTACCTATCAGTCATGTAGTGGATGATGTTCAAGGCATCTACGTAAGTGTCAGTCAACCAGTCAAGAGATTTTTCAAAGTTCGCTTTAACTGATTCAAATTCAAGAACTTCGTCACGGATTGGTTCGATATCAAATACTTTGTAGTCTTTGTGAACATCGTCGTAACCACCATTCAAACCAGTAAGAAGAGCTTTAAGAACGTTTACACGAGCACCGAAGTACTGGATGTTGTGGCGTTGTTCTTCATTTTCTGGATCAAGTGGAGACACACAGCATGAGATACAGCTCATTTCACCATATCCGTCTTTAGCCATTGTTGTTACACCTTCGTATTGGATAGAAGAGTGTTTGTGGCTCATGTGCATACAGTAGCGACGGAAGTTGTATGGCAATTTGTCAGTCCAAAGAACTGTCAAGTTTGGTTCTGGTGAGTTACCGATGTTGTCAAGAGTGTTCAAGAAACGGTAGTCCATCTTAGTAACACGGTGACGACCGTCGTTACCCATACCAGCCATAGAAGTTGTGATAAAGGTTGGGTCACCTGAGTACAATTGGTCATAAGCTTTGGTACGAGCAAATTTAACTGTACGAAGTTTCATAACGAAATCATCAACGAATTCTTGGATTTCTGATTCAGTAAATGTACCACGAGCAAGGTCACGTTCTGCAAAGATGTCCAATACGATTGGTACACGACCTAGAGATGTAGCAGCACCGTTAATCACACGGCAGACAGCCATGAAAGCAATGTTAACCCATTGGATTGCTTCTTTCACGTTCATCGCTGGTTTGCGAACATCAACCCCGTAAAGGTCACCCAGGCGAACAACTTGTTGCAATGCTTGGTATTGAAGGTTTACTTCTTCACGAAGACGGATTGTTTCTTCATCGATTTCTTTGATTGCATTCCAGTCGTTTACTTTTTCTTGCATCAAGTAGTCTGCACCGTAAAGAGCAAGACGTGCGTAAACACCGATGATACGTCCGCGTGAGTATGCATCTGGAAGACCAGTTACAGTGTGTGCATGACGAGCGCGACGAATATTTGAAGTGTAGGCACGGAAAATACCGTCGTTAACTGTTGTTACATATTTAGTGAAGATTTCGTGAACAGCTGGGTCTGGTTCGTATCCATTTTCTTTTAAAGTAGTTTCAGCCATACGGATACCACCTTTTGGCATGAAGTTCAATTTGAAGAGTTCATCATTTTGGATACCAAAGATAACTTCATTTTCTTTGTCGATAAATCCAGCAGGGATATCAGCGATAGATGTTGGACGAGTGTCCATTGGGAAACGAGTTTCTTCGTAGTGTGCTTTAGTTTCTTCTACAATTTTCTTGATGTGAAGTGAACGCTCTGTTGGTCCTGCAAGGAAGCTTTCGTCTCCATCATAAGGTGTGTAGTTAGCTTGTACAAAGCGTGATACACTTGCTTTTTCTTTCCAATCTACGCCTTTGAAGCCTTCCCAAGCTTTGTCAAAAATATCTTGTGCTTCAACAACTGTCTTAACAACCATATTAATGTCCTCTTTTTTCTAGTAACAGTCATCTGTTACATTCATAAGACAAGTATACCATAAAGTAACCGATTTCAACAAGTGCAAAATCCCTATTTTTACACTTTCTTTTCTAAAACAGTCTATATTTTATTTCAAACTGTATTATATTTTTGAAAAAAATAAAGTCCTTTTTTCTTTTTTTCAGAAAAAAGGGTATAATAAAAGAAAATAAGCAGTAACACTCAATGGAAATCGAAAAGCAAACTAGGAAGCTAGCCGCAGGCTGCTCAAAGCACTGCTTTGAGGTTGTAAATAGAACTGACGAAGTCAGCTCAAAATACTGTTTTGAGGTTGCAGATGGAAGCTGACGTGGTTTGAAGAGATTTTCGAAAAGTATAAAAAGGTGCTAGGCATGTTGATTTTTCCTTTGTTAAATGATTTGTCAAGAAAAATCATCCATATTGACATGGATGCCTTTTTTGCTGCGGTGGAAATCAAGGATAATCCTAAACTCAGAGGAAAACCTGTCATTATTGGAAGCGACCCTCGACAAACAGGTGGGCGGGGAGTCGTTTCTACCTGTAGCTATGAGGCTCGAGCTTTTGGTGTCCATTCTGCCATGAATTCCAAGGAAGCTTATGAACGTTGTCCCCAGGCCGTCTTTATCTCAGGAAATTATGAGAAATACAAAGCTGTGGGACTCCAGATTCGAGCTATTTTTAAGCGCTATACAGATTTGATTGAACCCATGAGTATTGACGAAGCCTATTTGGATGTGACAGAAAATAAACTCGGTATCAAGTCAGCGGTCAAAATTGCTCGCCTCATTCAAAAAGATATCTGGCAAGAACTCCATCTAACTGCTTCTGCCGGTATTTCCTATAACAAGTTCTTAGCTAAAATGGCGAGTGATTATCAAAAACCTCATGGTTTGACAGTGATTCTACCTGAACAGGCTGAGGATTTTCTCAAACAAATGGATATTTCCAAATTTCATGGAGTAGGAAAAAAGACAGTAGAACGTCTTCATCAAATGGGCGTTTTTACTGGTGCTGATTTACTTGAAGTTCCTGAGGTGACCCTAATAGACCGTTTTGGTAGACTAGGCTATGATCTGTATCGAAAGGCTCGTGGCATTCACAACTCTCCAGTCAAATCCAATCGCATCCGTAAATCAATCGGCAAGGAGAAAACCTACGGGAAGATTCTCCGTGCTGAGGAAGATATCAAAAAAGAGCTGACTCTTCTATCAGAAAAAGTCGCTCTCAATCTACATCAACAAGAAAAAGCTGGAAAAATTGTCATTTTGAAAATCCGCTACGAGGACTTTTCAACTCTTACCAAACGAAAAAGTATTGCTCAAAAAACACAAGATGCTAGTCAGATAAGCCAAATAGCCCTGCAACTCTATGAAGAATTAAGTGAGAAAGAAAGAGGTGTCCGCCTATTGGGGATTACCCTGACTGGATTTTAAAGCTCAATGAAAATCAAAGAGCAAACTAGGAGGCTAGCCGCAGGCTGCTCAAAACACTGTTTTGAGGTTGCAGATAAAGCTGACGCGGTTTGAAGAGATTTTCTAAGAGTATAAAACCTTGAAGAGTTGCCCCTTCAAGGTTTTTCTTATACAAATAAACGGACAAAACTGTAAAGTAGCAAAACACTACCAAGCACGATACGGTATTTACCAAAAAGGGTGAAGTCGTGTTTTTTCACATAGCTGGTCAAGAAGCGAATAGCCACCATGCTGACCGCAAAAGCTACTCCCATCGCGACCAAGAGCAAAAACAATTGCCCAAAGCTCAAGAGTTCTCCGGCTTTCACAAATTTGAAAATCTTTAAGGCACTAGCTCCAAACATAACAGGAATCCCAAGATAGAAGGTAAATTCTGTCACAACTGAACGACTGGTTCCATTTAACAAACCACCGACAATCGTTGCACCTGAACGGCTAGTCCCTGGTAAAAGAGCAAGAACTTGGAAGAGTCCGATATAGAAAGCGGTCGTATAAGGAAGCTTGTCCAACTCTGTTACACTTGGCTCGATAGCACGCGCTTTATTGCGCTTTTCCAAATAGATGAAGGCAATCCCGTAGATAATCAACATGAGAGCAACTGAAACCATGTTATGGAAGTGGGTATCAAACCAATCATCAAATTTAAAGACACCAAGTAAAGGTAAAGTAGCAATCAAGACCTTCAACCATAGTCTCCAAGTCTTACGAACTTCCTGTTTGTCCTTGGTCGGTTTAAAAGGATTGAGCTTGTTAAAATAAATCACCATAACTGCTAAAATAGCACCAAGCTGAATCACGACATTAAACATGGACATAAAGGCTTCATTTTGATTTTGGTATTGGATGAATTCCTCTGCTAAAATCAAGTGACCTGTACTGGAAATCGGCAACCATTCCGTAATTCCTTCAACAATCCCGAAGAAGATAGATTTTAAAATTTCAATAAGATACATAGATTACTCCCTATATTATATTTAGCGCAGTTAGCTACTGCCAAAGCCCAAGTGGTATACTTGGAATAAGCCACTATGGATTAGTTCATTTCCTCCAATCGCTTGACGATTTCCGAAAGGCTCTAACCACAGCTTTTGTTTCAATTGGTAATGAGTTTGATAACGCATAGACGTTTGATCTCGTCTAAGGTAACAAGGCAAAAAGTTCGTGGATAACCAAGTAGACTTGAAATACTATATCTGGAGGTACTCCCATGCTTTATGTGGGCATTG
>ERZ1023453.46-NODE-46-length-21277-cov-52.152483_pt1 | contig 21277 bp, 16 predicted proteins | sample MGYA00380525_ERZ1023453 | MGnify/ENA primary metagenome ERZ1023453 (study PRJEB33173, sample SAMEA4830419) | metagenome | study: EMG produced TPA metagenomics assembly of the PRJEB25223 data set... | reverse complement strand
ACCTCAAAACAGTGTTTTGAGCTGACTTCGTCAGTTCTATCCACAACCTCAAAACCGTGTTTTGAGCAGCCTGCGGCTAGCTTCCTAGTTTGTTCTTTGATTTTCATTGAGTATAAAAAAGAAAACTTCAGACCAATCCACAAAAGGTGAATATCTGAAGTTTTCTTTTATTTATAAGTAATCACCATAAAGGTTAATAGTAGAATAAATAAAGCCAAACTCACCAATAAAGTGAGCACCTTGACCAAGGTGTTGCTCTGCCAGTAGCTTGGTTTACCAATATTACTAGTGGCATCCATGGAAAATAGTTGATTTTGACGGGGTTGTATAGTTACCAATACAATCAAAGCAAGAGATAGGATAATAGCTAAAACAATTAGTATTTCAATCATAGATTTACCTCAAAATTCCCAGCAAAGTAAAGAGCAAACCAATCAGAATCATTAAGCCCAGTAAAAGTGAAAAAGTTTTACTAATCTTCTCCCCTCGGGTTTCTTTTTCCTTCTTGATGGGTTTTTGTTTCAACTCTTCCATGCGACCTTCAACGTCTTTGTAAAATAAATCTTCCTCTGACATGTTAGCCTCCTAAAACAGTTTGCATTATTTCTTGATATCGCACCAAGTCAACATAATTTGCATGTTGACCTTGTTTGCCAAGTGCCTGACGCATTTGATCAACATCTGAAAGGGCCAATTTAATGGTCTCAACCAAGGCAGAAACTTCACTACTTTCAAACAAATGTTCTGGAGCGATATAAAGTCTATTGTGAACCGTTTGGTTAAATCCAAGAATCAAGAGATTGTGCTCAAAGGCCTGACGCACTGCCTGTAGCAACTCATTACTGTGGTTTATATCCAAGTAAATATCCGACAGTTGATACAGCTCCTGAATCTTCTGTGGACTAGCATTCTGGTAAAGGACCACATTAGGATAGCGAAGCATGTCTAAGAGCTTAGAAGACATCTCTGTCACCGCTGCGATACGGAAGGTAACATCAGGCAAGGCTTCTACGATTGCTTCTACTTGCTCAATCTGATCTGAATTGGTCAAGATTAAGGCGTCTCGTCTTAGGAAATTATCACGTTTGAACTGGTAATGATAACCCAAGTGCACAAACTGATCATGGTATTTCTCGTCAGTCAACTCTAAAGCATGTTCATAAGTCACCTTGTTTGGAATGATAATCTTCTTAGTACGCACATTATCACTTTCCAAAATCAACTGCATATTACCTGGAATGGCATCATAAAGAGGTTCCTGCCATACCAAGACATCCGAGCCAGATTTATCTGGATAATGAAAGGAAACCAAGAAAGGAGTCGCTAGAGTATTAAAGATAAGCTGACTGGTGTCTATTTCCAAATCTTGCAAAAAGAAGGTGATAAATTCAACTTTATTTGCAAAGTAACGCATGGACTGACCAGGCAAAGTCAATAAGATATCACCCGTCACATGGTTTTCCAGTAAAACTTGTTGACCATTGACATCTTGGTAAACTGTCATAATCGGCTCGCTATCTGCGATATAAGTGGTTTTAGCAAAACAAGTTCCGAAACGATTATAGTGGTCAACCTGACGTACTCGACCTTCTAGGTCTTTCCAGTCTACCTGTTTAACCAAGCGAGCCTGCATTCCATCAGCATAATGAATGACAGCCCTCTCCTGCGTCACATCTTCAATACAAGCAGACTGATTATCTCCTAAAATTTCCCAAAAATCTGAAACGGGAACTTGATTAAAATAAAGGGGTTTCCCCTTTTCATAGCCTAGGTAATAAGTAAAAGGAGATACTAGACCATCAGGCAGAAAACCATCTGCATCGATGACCACTCCAAGTTGAGAAAGACCAGTAGCGACTAGACTTTCATGTAAATCTCGACTTTCATGACTATAACGATCATAAAGTTCAATCATGGAGCACCTCCTCTACTGTTTTCTTCCACTTTTCTAAAATTTCTTTGGTCAAGAAGCCTTCTGCAATTTGGTAAGAATAGGCACGCATAGCTTCCAAACGATTTTCTTGATACAATTGACAAATCTTAGCGGCATAAGCTTGCTTGATTTGGTCTTCTACATGGTCAGATGAACTTGGAATCAAATAACCATTTTGCCCATCCTCTATAAAGGTCTGATTACCATAAGGCACATCAAAACCAATTAGAGGTAGACCTGAACCAATAGCTTCCATCAAGGTCAGACCAAATCCTTCGCTGGTAGAAGCCGTTAAGTAGACCTCATACTGGCTATAAATCTGCGAAAGTTCCGCATGCCCCTTGAGCTGGATATAATTCTCAGCCTGATGATTTGCAATAATGTCTCTAAGCAGAGAATCTTCTCCTCCACTACCATAAATATCAAAGGTTAATTCAGGGATTTCCTTACGAGCCTCAATCACAGCCTTAACCAACCAATCAATGTGTTTTTCTTTGGCCAGACGTGAAGCGGTAATTAAAGAAAATGGCTTACGTCCCTGACTTGACTCCGTCAAGGAATCAATACTACCTACAGGAATCGTAACAATCTTTGGTTGATGCGGGGTGTATTTGGCAAATTGCTCTTGCAGAACTTCTCTCTGTCTATCAGTTGATACGATAAAGAAATCAACCTTATTCGCATTGGTAAACTGGTAGTCGTAATAGTTGTTCCAAAGGATATAGTCCTCGTTTGTAGCATTTTCACTATAATGCTCCGCATGAACAACTACCGCTAAATGTGCTGTCTGTGCTTCCTCAAACACAACCTGACCAATGCCTGTCTCCCTATCGAGAATGACCAAATCAGACTTATTCAAATTCAAAGATTTCATAAAGGCACGCACAAAAGCTTGCTTTCCATAGAAAATCTTATCCTTGAAATGATAAACTTCTTCCTTCCCTTGATTCATCAAAATATCATAGACTGGAGTCCCGTCTTCATTGTAAAAAGTTCGTTGGTATAAGACTGCAACATTGTCCTTGGGAGCAAAATACTCGCTACAATAACGCGTATAAGAAAAGTAATCCTTCCGAATCAGGTTTCCCTTAAAAACATACTCGGCATGTTGAACCAAGTCCTTGTTCTCATCAACCAAATAACAGGTTACAAACTTATCTTGGTCAAAAAAGAATACACGTAAAACCTTGCCATTTTTTTCTCTGTGACTTTCTTCACCACCAAAGTAAGCCAAGACATCATCCACTGTCACGCTAGTAGGTGCAATTTTGATATCTGTGAAATGATTATAAAGCCAGATAACCTGATTATCATCAAAACCAATATTGGCTGTTAAGTGCTGAATATTATCGGCTAAAATCATATCTGTAAAGATAAACTTAGAGGACAGATTTAATTTCCGAAAAACACCAGCACGATAGGCTTGAGCGTATTCAACACCGCTACTAGCCCAACCAATTCCTAAATTTATATTGTAAATTGTCATATTTTCTCCTCTTATGGAAAATGAGTCACGATTTCACCTTTTGGAGTGACCTCAACCAGCCCCATCAGGAGATTACGCACCATATCCGCACGGATTTGTTCTTTCATAGCTTCAAAGCCCGCGTAGGCTTCTTGATAGTACTCTACGATTGGATTTTTCTGACTAGCAGATTGACCACCGATAGCCATGGATAGCTGTTGTAGATAGTCTACCTGCTCTACCCAGTTGTCATCAATGGCTTTAAGCAGTGAAAGTCGTAAAAACTGTTCATATAAGTCATGTTGATTAAGTAATTCTTTCTTTTCAGAAAGTTCTTTATCAATCACCTGCTTCATAAAGCTACGAACTGCAGTTTTGTCAGTTACATCTATATAATCTGGAACCTCTTTAACATGAAAACTAATATTGGTCACAATAAAGTGAAACAGTAATTCACGACTAGCATAGTGATCAGCCGCTACCTCTTCTGTATATCTCTCAATGATATCCACAACAACATCCTCTAAGTCACGAGAACCATCTATTAGACGATTACGCTCCTTGTAAATCATATCCCGTTGAATATTCATACTTTCAGCATATTCTAGAGTCTGACGACGTGCCGAACGGCCAGCACTATCACTGGCATGCTGAGCCTTTTCGACTAGTTTCCGGTATTTACGACCTTTCAATACTTCCGGTTGAGTCATATCTTGAACCTGATAGTCTTTGTACTTTTTATGCACCCAAGATGGACCAAATTTCTTGATAACATCATCCTCTAAGGATACAAAAAATTTACTCATACCAGGATCTCCCTGACGACCAGAACGGCCACGAATTTGTAGGTCGATCCGCTGACTTTCCATCCGCTCAGTCCCAATAACAATCAAGCCCCCAAGCTCTGCGACTCCTTTACCAAGCTTGATATCCGTACCACGTCCTGCCATAGAGGTAGCCACTGTCACAGCCCCCATCTGACCTGACTCGGAGATAATCTGAGCCTCACGCGCCGCATTATTAGCATTTAAAACATTATGGGCAATCCCTTCACGAAACAAGAGAGACGAATAGAGTTGAGACATTTCAACTGAGCCTACAAAAACGAGTAAGGGATTTCCCTTAGCATGGTATTGCTTGATGTACTCCAAGGATGCATACACTTTTTCAGGTAAAGTGATATATAGATTATCTGGATAGTCAATCCGTTGTCTCGGACGATTGGTTGGAATGCGTACTACAGACATATTGTAAGTTTCAATAAACTCTTTTTCCGCGACCTTACCTGTCCCTGTCATACCAGATATCTTATTAAACATCTTAAAAAGACTCTGATAGGTGATCGAGGCCATAGCCCGCGTCTCAGGAGATAATTTGACATGTTCCTTGGCTTCAATAGCCTGATGGAGACCTCCTTGAAGTTTAGTCATTTCCATTAGACGCCCTGTTCCCTTATCAACCAGTACCATCTCATTTCCACGAATGATATAGTCCTTATCTTTAGTAAAGAGCTTATGAGCTCGAATCGCATAAACCAAATGACGAGCAAAAGACGCATGCTCTTCCTTGTATAAATTATCAATCCCTAGGAAATTCTCAGCAGACTTGGCCCCCTTAGTAGTGAGCCAAACCTCCTCTTTCTCCTCTTTAAAGATATAATCCTCTCCTTCGACCAAGGTTGTTACAAGTGTATCAATGATCGCATAGTAATTAGACTGAACACGAGGAGAACCCGCAATAATCAGAGGAGTTTGTGCACTATCAAGCAAGATATCATCAATTTCATCAATAATCACATAGTTAAACGGTCGTAAAAACTTACCTTCTTCATTCGAGGCTAGGTTATCATTTAGATAATCAAAACCTAAATTACTATTGGTTGTGTAGATGATATCCGAAGCATAGATAAGCTTCTTTTCTTCAGCTTTCATTTCCTTCTTTGGATCTTCCGTAAATGGTACACCAATGGTCAATCCTAGAAAACGATAAACTTGACCCATTTCCTCGGCATCACGCTTTGATAAATACTCATTAGGAGTCACAACCATCACTCCTTCTCCTGAAAAAGCGTTCAAATAGACAGGCATGGTAGCTGTCAAGGTCTTACCTTCCCCCGTATTCATCTCAGCAACATTTCCATAGTGCATGACAATAGCTCCCATGACTTGAACATCATAGGGGAACATCCCTAAAATCCGCTTATCTGCTTCACGCACCACAGCAAAAGCTTCAACCAAAATATCGTCTAGACTTTCTCCCTCGGAAAGACGCTGACGAAACTCTACTGTTTTAGCTACTAATTCTTGATCCGAAAGAGAGGACATCTTGCCTTTCAGGGCATTAATCTGCTTTAAAATCTTTTTCACTTTCCTAAGCTGGAAATCTTGACCTAAACGTCTAAACACTTCTGATCTCCTTGATAGAAAAATGATAAAAAGTTAAGGACTCAAATCCAGCACTTAAAAGAGAAACTTGATAAGTATAACTATCTTCTGGATAAGTAAATATGAAATCTTTCGCTTTTTCTACCTTTTTTTCTAAAATATCACCATAGCGGTCAAAAAAAGTTATCTTGGTATAAACTCCATTTTCAGGCTGACAATCAAAAACCAGTGATAGTTGATACTCCTGCTTTCTTTTTAATAAGGGAAGCTGAGGTTGGGTTCGTGCAGCCTGGTAATTGACACTAGAAAACCAAGTCTTTAGAATCTCACCAGATGGCAATAGAGGATTATACAGACGAACACTTTTGTCAAGGTAATAAGATACAGTTGTTCCATACATATAAGTCCCACCAACTTCTCCCCAATAAATAGACTGTCTCTGTGTAATAATCATCTTTTCTCCCTTCCAAAACCAGTCTCTAAGACCATTCTATAAAAGTGCAAAAACCAAGAAATATTGGTATCTGTATCATCATTGTGTCGTCCAGCAGTTCCTTTAGATAAAATCTTCGCACCTGTATTACACAGATAAGACACTAATTGTTCATAGGCTTGTGGATCCATTTCTTCATCTTTCATATAGGATAAACCAAAGGTTGTCTTTGAAAAATTTGCTTGTTTAAAAATTTTCCAAAAACGCTGATCCAACTCCGTCATATCTTGAGAACTTGTCCCACCTGTATGATGAATTAAACAATCAAAAGCTAAGTTAGAGACACCCGGTGCGTCCAAACGTCCACGACTAGCTATAGTTCCTAAATTAGCCAAGGGCTTACCAACTATGATGGCATGGGGTTCAAAAGAAGCACCATAATAGAGAGCCGGAAACGTTCCCATAGAAAGACCTGATAAAATCAAATCCTTATGATCAAAGCCTAAATAATCAAGATAGTGAGTGATCGTATCCTTTACTTTTCCCTCTAGCTCATCCGTTCCGAGATAAAAAGCTCCCCCCTCTAAACGTGGATCAGAAAATAAAATGAAGGGACATCCAAGAGTTTTCATCATAAAGTAACCCTCGAATCCTTCTGCAGGTCGATAACCTGCAAAATAGACAGTCAAAGGCGGTTTAAAATCACCTGGATGGAAGAAATAGTTTATTTCATCACGCTTGGAATCATGTAGGATATTTCCACCAAGTACAAACTTACCAAATTGTTTTCGACTCCATCGTTGGTGAAGATTACCTAGTTTGATAGTTCCACGACCTCTTGCTTCAACAGATATCGAGAGAAAGTAGTCTCCGTCTCGACTATCCATAAAAAGTGCTTGCTCCAAGTCTTTTTCAGATACTATTACTTCTTCAAAGAAATCATCAACAGACCCACTCCACATTTTACGGATTACTAAACGAAAGTCACAATTGCCTTCCTTCTCATATTCAAGCCACAACTCAATAGGGAGTGTTTTTTGCACCATAATATTATAAGCCCAATAGGCAAGCTGGGCAAAATCTTGCCCAAACTCACCTTCCAAACTGACATAATCCAATCCTTGATAAGAAATAGCTCCTGTAAAATTTGGATTGACTTGTATCGTCGGAGGAAAGAGTTTATCACCATACCCACCGCCAAAAAGAGATTTACTTAAATCATTGATTAGTTGTTGGGGACTTAAAAAATCAATTGCTTGTGCACATCGTTTTTTTAGAAAATCCACAACCTCTCTATCATTTATTTGTAGATTCTGGTTATAAAATAAAGTATAAGGTTCAAAATATTTTACATAGGAAAATAAGTCTTTAGCATACTGACCATCTTCTATTAAAACTGCATGAAAACGGTTAATATCCTCTTTTTCAATTATTTTACGAAGAGCTTCTGATGAGTTTGGGTAAAAATAATACCAACTCATATTTTCAGGTATGTCATAGTGATTTTCCCAATTGGCAAGTCCTATCTGTAAAATATTAAGTTCCTTTGACATTTTTAACCTCCTCTATCCATTTCTCTAATTTTCCAAGAAATTGTTGTCCTGTGTGCTCCTTAATCTTATCAATTGAATATATCAAGGACTCATTCCACTCCTTCAACCTATCTGTGTAATAATGTGCAGCCTTAGAAAATTCTGTAACATCTGCTAACAAATAACCATTTTTTAAATGTTCAACATAGACGGTTTCAACTAGGTTGATTTGAGGAATTCCTGCACTAATCCCAGCAATCTGTGTGTAGAGATGAGGATGTCTATTTAAATCCACAATCAAACGGACAAATTCTAGTGTTTTTATCAAATCTAACTCATCATTCAAGTTAACAAACTGTAAGCGTAAGTCCTGGTGTTGATTTTCTTCCAGAGGATTTTCTGCATCACCATAATCAATCGCCTTTCCCAGATTTTCGGATTGAATGTTTTCTTGGATGAAAGACTCAACAATCCCTTCAACCTCATTCATTTGCTCCTGACTGGCAGCAAAGGCTCCAAAAATCACCTCAGTATCCTTATTTTCAGCGACAAAGGACAAGACTTGAAGCAGAGCTTGATTATCAATCCCCTGCTCAAAATCCAGTTGAAAATAAATGATGGATTCTTTCTTAGTTTGGCTTCGTCCCAATCGTAATCGGGTGTCAAAAGATGATAAATGATAACATTGATGCATTCGTTCAGGATACAACTCCTGCAACAATCGTAAACTATCCTCTCTATCCACCAAAATCAAATCCGATTTTTCAAAAGTTACATCTAAATCCCTAAAGGTATCTTGAGAATTACGTCCAATGAACAGACTCAACAGTTTAGGATTAGTACTAGGTAAACGATCTAGTACCAACTGGTCATGATGAGAATGAGAAGGAAGCATAAAAATATCCTGATCCTTCACATACGTTTGCAGATAATTCTCAAAAAATTCTGCCACCAGATCTCCCATATTTTGATAGGTAAGCATTTTAAAGCGATAACCCAAAATTGGATTGACTTCTACCTGTCCTCCTTCTTTTAAACGCTCTCTAAATTGCCAAACTCCCTTAGGATTCAAATATTCTTGATAGGCTGCTTGCCCATCTTCAAAAAAAATAATACTCGATATAAACCCTCGATCATCCATGATATGGTGCATATGTATTTGACCATTCGGTCCAAAATACTGTATATCACTGATGAAACCTTCAACTCCATGTTCAACCTTAGCAAATTTCTTCCCATTTTTTTGAACGATAATCGTAAAGGGACTATAAATAAATTCACAGTCATCATCCCACTCAATATCTCTAATGCTTAAAACTTGGGTATGGAGATTATGAAAATCTTGCATAACATCAAAAACGGAATAAGTATCCGTTTCTAACACACCATGTCTATATAAAAAATAACGTAGATGAGGCTGGTAAGCTAATACTAATAGACGAGAATCTATATCTTGCTCTTGAAAGAGCCGAATCTGGTGAAAGGTATCATCAAATTCTAGACGAAAATGAGAAAAATACCATGGAGTGATATCTGCATGCCATGTTCTTTCTGACCCATACCAAGCTGGAATAAAATAATACATAAAAGTCTCCTAAATCAAAGGTCTATAGGTCTCATTTAGCCTTAAAGCCTTGACCTCGTCTCTAATCGTAAAAATCATGCCCCCGAACATCATAAATAAGCCTGGAATCATTGCCAATCGTAATAACTTTTCATCAAACAAAACAAAAAGCATGGGACCACCTGCCATAATCACATTAAAGAGACCACCTATGACTGAGAAACGAAGGACCAATCGATTAATAAATCGACTAGTATCCGCACCTGGATAAATACCATAAATGTATTCTCCAGATTTTTTCATACGGTCTGCAATCTCTTCTCCATTCATCGTAACAAAAGCAAAAATGATACTAAATAAAAATAAGACCGAAATATAAACATAGACCCACAAAGGCTTCCCAAGCATAAATTCCTTTGATAAAGCCGCTAGCCCTGAATGATTAGGGAAAATAAATCCCAACAAGATGAACAAATAAGCTGGTACACTAAGAAAACTCATCACATACATATAAGGCATCCCACCTGCAGGATTCAACATGATTTCGAGATAAGAATAGCGTTTAAATCGATTGTGTAAGCCAATTTTATTAACAGGAACCAAATAGCGAGCTCGATACATAAGGGCAAGCAAGTAAGAAAATATAATGGTCATAAAAACAAGCAAGACAACAATCCCTGTAGGGATATAAACCAGTTTAAAAGTTTCAATAACATCCTGAGGGATATTTAAAACAATGCTGGATAGGAGGATTACAATAGAACCCCCAATTCCCATGCTAGCATTTAAATCTGACAACCAAACAAGAAAAAATGTTCCTGCTATCAGCAATATTGTATTCATTAGAACAACCAATATTGCAGAATAGGAGGATTGTACTGGCAGTCTCAAGCTAACTGCCAATGATTGAATGACAGCTATCATCAAGGTCAGGTACATTTTACGGCGATCTTGTATTTCTATAGACGTAGATGTTAAACCCAACCGTTTAGAAAAAGAAAACATCTGCCATAAAATCATGGCGGACATCCAAGGGGATAATCCAACAGAAAAAATTGATAAACTTCTTAGATTCCCACCTGTTAGGGCGGCCGAGAAGGCTAGATAGGCTGTTGAACCTCCTAAAAAATCTTTAGTATTTAGGTCAACAAAAGGGAGAGTAATACGACTTCCCAATACATAGATAAACAGTAGAAATAAGGTAAATAGTCCTTTTTTTACTGCTATTGACGAATAAATCTTAGTCATAAAACACTCCCCTCACCTTCATTGTTTGTGATATGGTAAATAACAATTCTTTTATTTCAATTTTTACCATTTCTTTGTTCTGCATCAAAAAACAACTTTAATCTGAAACAAATATCTTTATATTCCTCAGTATCTGTTAATTGATGGTATTCTAAAGTTTGCTTATAATCTTTTAAAAGATTGACAAATCGAATACGCAGAACGGAGACATCCAAACCAGCCAAGACACAATCCGATATTTTCTTAGAAAACACTTCAACAATATCTCTTGCCCAGGAAAGATCAAATTCCGTTCTCATGATGCTTCCTGAACGTCTTCTATACAGATAGAGATTATCGTTTATAAAGACGATTTTAGAGGCTAAAAGATAAAAGCGATGCATAGTTGCTTCATCATCAAAGCGGCGACCATTTGAAAAGTGAACTTCATTGAATAATTCTTTTTTAATCAACTTAAATGTCGGCAATATAAAGGCCGAGCTATTGAATTTCCAATCTCCTGCTTGACGGTTCATAATTTCTTGTATAGCTAATTCTTCGACGCAAAAATCTTGCCCTGTTACATAAAAATAAAAATTCCCGTCACTTTCGTCATAATTATAGTAATTCCCTATAACAACATCCGCATCCTTTTCTTGGACTTGCTGATAAAGAGTTTCAATCATATTTTCTTTTACGATATCATCTGAATCAACAATCGTGATGTACTCTCCCTTAGCTACACTAATCCCCATATTTTTAGCTTGTGCTGCCCCCCCTTATTTTCTTGATGCAATACTCGCACACGATTATCTTGCATCATAAAAGCATCACAAATTTCCCCAGAATTATCCGTAGAATTGTCATCAACTAAAATAATTTCTATATTTTGATAGGTTTGCTTCAGAATATGCTCGACACACTCCACTAAATATTTTCCCGTATTGTATATCGGTACCACAACACTAATTAATTCACTCATTACTCTATCTCTATATTCTTCATTCTATCCACTAAATCATCTGGTCTCTCCACAGAAAAAATACCGTCATAGAGTCCATCATCCATACTTTTACGTGTGATATCAAAAGCGAAGATTTTCTTGCCACTTTCTTGTGCCCTTGTAACTACATTAAAAACCTCTCCACCTGTATTAATATCTAAATAAACTATAGAATCGTCCAATAGCCAATCAATTCTACTATGTAATACATTTTGATATACTGTTACATTCGTATACTGTGATAGAGAGGTCAGCTCCTCAGAACAATCACACGGTGCAGCCAAATGAAAATGCCAATCAGGTAACCGTTGTACTAAATACTCTAAATGTTTTATATCTGCACTCCATGTCACAAGCATCACTTGTTTTTTAGACTGATTGCTTCTTTCAAAATAATTTAAATCGGAACGTTGAAAAGCAATCTCTGACCAATCCAAATCTCTATAAACCCACCATAATTCACGTAGTCTAGATATACTATATGTATTCCAAGGTTTATCATGACTAGCATAGTGAACAATTGTAGGTGGATTGTCATCTAAACGTTCACATTCTTGAGCAAGGTGATAAATATCAACACCCACCATATAATTATATGTTTTATCTAAGGCTAGCCAATTATCCTCAAAATAAATATTTAAAATACTCTGATCCCCAAGATGAACAACTTGATTTTGCTCGGCCGCTAATTCCAATAAACTATTGACAATAGAGTGTTCTTTCCATTTTGCAACATCCATTAATAAAACTCCAGAATTAAATCCAGATTTTCGTCCTTCATAGGCATAGACATCATCAACAGCACCAATTGAATATCCTTTGAGATCTATCTCAAACAAAGTAGCTAGTTCCCCAGTTACAATGATATCGGAATCCAGATACAATACCCTATCAGATTCAACCACTTCTGTCGCAAAAAATCTAAAGTAAGAAGCATAATTTATATGAGGTCCTGTTTTATAGCTTTCAAAAAGTTCTTTATCAATGTGTACACTGCGAATTGTAGAATTCACAACTTCCATTTTTCTCCCCAATAATTTAAACCATTCAGGAGCTATATCACTGTTGAGAATATAAAAATCAACATCTCTATTGTGATACAATACAGACTTTATAGTCGTCTCTAAAGGAATAAGATAGGCATTATCTGCCGCTAATACTATTGATTTTCTCATACTGTTCTCTACCTCATGTAAGATCTGATTGCTGCAACCATTTTTTTCGGAATGGAGCTTGGATAGATACCTTCATATGAAATCTCAGAAAGATTTTCAGAGCAAGTATTGTCGAAAGCTATCATTGGTTTTTTGTACTTAAGCACAAACTCATATGCATCTTCTAATTTTCGATCATGATTCAAATCCAAATACAAATCTGAAGCTATTACTATTTGTTCCAATAACATTGGTAAGGAATTTGGATATACGGTAACATTAGGAAAACGCGTTAAAGCTAGTAGTTCATTTGCCATATTTGTATAAGCAACAATATGAAAATGAACTTCTGGCAATTGCTCCGCCAAATAATCGATTTTCTCGACACACCAAGAATTCGTTAAATTAACACATTGCAACTTAAATATTTGTGATTTACTAGGATACTTCACACTCTTTGAAAACCATTCATTTAAAATAACAGACCAATCCATCAAAGAGTATTCCCACCAAACTTCTCTTAGACGTCCAACAGAAAATTGATTCCAAGGCTTATCCTGAGAAATATAGTGTAAAATTAGTGGCAGTGGTTCGAGCGGAATATCAAAAATGAATTGATGTTTAAAGGCTGCCGCCCCATAATCATATCCTATTTGAAAATTATATTGATCTTCAAGGGAACTATATTGATCTTTAAACAACATATTCAAAATTGACTGGTCTCCTTCTTCCACATTCTCATGTTCTTTTTCTGTTAAGTCAATCAATTTTTGTCGAATAGTTTCAGATCCCCATTTTTTGTTGTTAATCAAGAGAACACCAGCATTGAAGCCGACTCCTGCTCCAAAGCAAGAACGAGCCGCGGCCAGATAATTTTCACCTAAATCTAATTCAAACAAATCGGTCAAATCACCCGTCACAATCAAATCACTATCTAGATAGAGAACTTTATCTTCTGTTACAAAATCTGGAATAAAATAGCGTGCAAAGGTCATATGATTGATATGAGGTAATTTATTAGACCAATTCATTTGAAACTGTGAGCCAATTAACTTGCAGTCAATCAAGTCGCCCCCCATCTCTTGTAAATATATTCTTATTTGACTAAACCATTCCTGAGGAATGTCCTGATTTAGCAGATAAATTTTCAAATGACTATTGTGTCTACAGAGTGACTTCATCGCTGTTTCGATTTGTCGAATATAAGCGTAATCACCTGCAAATACTACAGCGCGTTTGGTATTTCTCATTTTAAATCCTTATCATTTATTTTAAATAGTCTAGTTTAATATTCGTGCAACAATCTGACTGTTATAGGTTTCATCATCAATAAATTCAATATCTTGGTCGAAATTATGTTCTGCAGTATGTTTATGAGAAAATTTAACCTTAGTTTTAGCTCCCATTTTCATCCATTCATACTCTGAGTCAATATGGCCTACATCCAAAACTTGATAGCCCATCTGGCATAGATTATAACTCAGAACTTTTGCTGTAGGACCCAGCATACATAAAATAAGGCGATTTTCAGCATGTTTCATAATTTCCTCTTGAATGTTATCGACAACGGAATAAGCATTATGAGATGGACAAATAATCCTTTTCACAGATTTGACCTTATCAAATAAATCATTTCCAACCCCAGAGCGAGATGTAATCCCCTCTACAATCAGAATATCCCTATTCTCCCAAATACTCTTTAGCTTTTCAAATTGTCCTTTTGCCTTACTCTTATCTTCATAATCAATGTATGGACGCGAGATAAAGGTAGAGCCATACCATGAACCCTTACACAACTCTTTATAAAAATCCATATAAACATTCATATGTTCTTTCCAGAATGGTGTAGCCCACCAAGTAAAGACAAAACGATCGTCAAAAGCATCAGGTAAACAAACCACTAATTTCTCGTCACTCTCAAGACCCACAATATGTTTTAATTGGTTAGCTAACTCTAGATCATGATTTTGATAAGGTATAGGCAAACCCCACATCAAATTGACTTCTCCGTCTCCAAAACGAACTAAAGAAGAGTTGTGTTCAATAATATAATCCAAGGTTTCATCTATCCCTTTCACCTGGATTATATCAAGCGGTTTTTCTAGCATATCCTTAGTTATCAATTTTTGCAAATCAGCCAACATTCGTTCAGGATGTTCACTTGAATACAACCTTTGGCCATTATTCCCATTTTGAGATTTATAAAAGGCTAGTATAGGTTTAGATAGATGAGCCATTTCTGCAACGATATCGGATGTTGAAGTCAGTAGGTTGATATCTAAATAAGCATCCATCTTCTCCTTCAACTCATCTAGCTTATCTCTAGAAATTGCCGGATAGAGCTGAATATTAGGATAACGATTAGACAAATCATATAATTTTGGCCCCATAGCTGTCCAAGCAGCAACTTGAAAAACAACATTTGGCAACTGTCCAGCCAAGTAATCCAATTGTTCGATATCCTGAGAAGCCGTAAACGTTAAACAAGTTAAACTTGGAAGTTGTCGAAAACAGGTAAGATGTCCGTTTTTCTTAAAATCTTTAATCGTATCAATCATAAAGGAAACTTTCCCATTTTCGAAAACGATTTGTCCTAACTCTCCGTGCTGAGTCGATTGAAAAGCTAGTAGCGTTTTTTCTTGTTCTTGCAAAGATTTTAAAAAGTTCTCATCTGCACTACCATGATTGATATCCAAATATAGATTTGTTGACTTTTTCAGCTTATCTAATACAGGAGGAACAATTTGTGGATGCAATCTCACATTATTATATACAGCTAATTTTTTTAATTTATCTCCCATATCCGTCCAAGCTGCGATATGAAATACCACCTCAGGTAGAGCTGTAACTAGCTCTTCTATTCCTTCTAAATCTTGGGAATTCGTTAAGGTTAAGCAAGAAAATTCCTTATCTAGAGGCGATATTAGTTCAAATTCTCCCATATGGTGTTGTAAAATCTGACTCCACTCCAAATCATGGAATTCCCACCATAAATCACGATAACGATTAGCTGTCAAGGTGGTCCAGGGTTTTCTGTAGGTCGTAAAATGAATCACCACTGGTTTATCGTTAAAAGCCAGATGTTCCTGCCAATTGTTATACAAAGCCACAATATCATGCCCTACTTGTAAATTATAAGCTCGACCTAGCTCTAACCAATCATCTTGCAAGACTTGATTGAAAATCGTTTGATCACCATTAAAATGCTCGAAACGGCCTTCTTCAACTTCCTTCATTGTAACAATGCTCTGTTCAATTAGTCGTTCTTTTAATTTCTCTTGACGCCATTTTTTATTGTTGATTAATAGAACACCTGTATTAAATGTAATTCCATCTGTATCTTTAACTGCTGCGAGTGATTTTTCTTCTAAACAAATACTAAATAATTTCTCTAAAGAAGTATTTACAATCAAATCACTGTCTAAATATAAAACCGTATCTTCTTGGATATAATCTGCAATAAAATATCTAGCATAGGTAATGCTACTAATGTGATCTTGCTTTTCCCAATCTTGAAACACAGTTTGTTCAGGTAGTTTAACATCGATAATCTCACTACCTAACATGCGAGCTATTTTTCGTGGTTTGCGAAACCAATCTGGCATAATATCTTGATTTAAAATATAAATCTTAACATCTCGATTGTGGTATAAAATAGATTTTATGGTTGTTTCTAACTGCCTGATGTAATTACGATCACCAGCTAATACAATTGTTTTAATCATCTTGTTCTCTTATTCAACTCCCAAATGGTAAATTGCATCTACCAATAATTTTTTAGTAAAATAACCTTCTTTTAGCAAATAACTAAAGGTTTTTATCCGATTCGTCATTTCTTGATATTCTTGTAGATTCATTTTATCAACTATCTCATGAACTTCCTCTAGACTATTCGCCACAAAGCCTAAGCCTTGATCTACTATAAATTCAGCAGTTGACAAGCTACTTGGTACAATGACTGGGATGCCCGCTGTCAGATAGGTACTCACCTTATGAGATATATTCAAGGTATAGTATTGGTTACTTTCTCCCTCATTTTGATGGGTTCCCCAGACAAGGCCAAATCCACCCTTTGATAATTCTAGCAACAATTCCTCATCTTTTTTCCATCCTTCGATGCTGAGATTTCTAGCACTAGAACTAGCTTCCCCTTTATTTGAAAATACTCTCAAAGGCGTATCTTGAGACCAATTTTGTAAGTCTGGAAAACGCTCTAAACTTCCAGCAAAAAAAAGTTCTTTTTTAAAAGCAGGGGTGTATAAGGATAAATCATGAGGATGATCCCACATCCCTTGAACAAGAATCTTCTTAGTCGTCAATCCTTCTTCCATCAGGCGTGTTTTCATTCTCTCTGATGGCACTATCAAAACATCTGATAGATTATACATGTACATATAGTCTTTCATGAGATAATAGTTACTATCAAACATGAGGGGAACAACATCATGGATAAAGCAAATAATTTTCACCTGCATATCCTTTAGCTTGTCAAACAAGAGACGATCAAATTCAAAGCCATTCCAGGTTGGAGACTGAAAGACTAAAATATCCCCAATAGAGATACTGGCCATAATACCATCCAGACGCTTATTCATTTCAGAAGGACTATCTGAAGCAATGTTGTAAAAATAAATACCAACCTCTCTAAATCCCAGTTGACTAGCTATCTTTTGAACAGCATTTTGAGCTAAGATAACCGTACTATCACCAGCCATGCCGTATAAATTTGTTAAATGTAATTTCATATTACGCTATCTCATTTTTTATTACTATCTACGGAAGTAAAGACAATTTTTCCATCATTCTTCTATAAATCTCTGTGAACTGCATATTTTGTTCTTCTAATTTTGCTATCACTCTTTGTAATCTATTTTTATAAATCAAAATATGATTGGTCAAGTCATAGTCTGAACTTGCTAAAATAGCTATCTTTTCTTCCCTAGCCCCAATTTCATCATACATACGCTTTTCACTCCATGTATTCGATAAAGTATCAGATAAACCAACACGGTACCAGTAAACACAACGATTCAAATAGACTATCCTCGAAGCTCTTAGAAGTACCTTCCATGTCCAGTAAGTATCCTCTGCAATTTTTCCTATAGGAAATGGTAAATCTTGTAGTAACTCTCTCTTAAATAGTTTCAAGACAGCTACAGTCCAATTCCCATTTCTGACTTCTTCGACACCTTCCCTATCCATGATTGCTTTACCTTCTATCACTTCCAGAGAATCATCTGGATCCGTAACATAAGTCATATACACATAGCGTGTTTCATCATAAGAATTATAACGCCCGATACTAATATCTGCGTTTTCCTTTTTCAAAGCACCATATAATCGGTCTAAAGCATCATGTTCCAACCAATCATCAGAGTCTACAAAAGTAATGTACGCCCCCCCCGAACATTCAATACCTAGGTTACGAGCTGATGAAAGACCGCCGTTTGCTTTCTCAAAATATTTGAAACGAGAATCTTTCTCTACAAATTCTTCACATATTTTGGATGAATGATCTGGAGAGCCATCATTGATTAATAAACACTCAAAATTTTGATACGTCTGATTCTGAATGCTATCCAAACACATTCGCAAATAATTCTCAACGTTGTAGATTGGGACTACAATACTAATTAGTTCATTTTCCATATACTAACTTTCCTAGACTTGATTTATTCTATTTCCCTCTTAATCTCTTCTCTTTACAAAAAGATTTCCATTATTATAAACTACACTGTTTGATGGAATATCATTGCGTATGAGACAACCTGCTCCAATAATGGTATTATCCCCAATCGTCACTCCTTTTAAAATCGTGACATTACTTCCTATCCAGCAGTCTCTGCCAACTCTAATCGGCGCTGTAGTCCACTGCCACTTTTCAATCTTTTCAGCGGTATAAATATGGTCGTGATCATAAAAACGAACACCCTCTCCCATCATGGTACCAGCTCCGATTTCAATTCTTTCCATACAGTTAAAACTACAAGAGTTGTTGATAAAAACACCATCATTCAGGATTAACTTACCAGAAGAGACATGAAAATTTTCAAAATTTCTACAGGCGACATTGGCTCCTACAATGAAGTGAGCCTTATCATCGATTTTAAAGACATTCCAAGTCCCATCTTGAATGATTTTCTCTTGATGATTGGTGCCTACTCTGACTTCATTCAGATAGTCTCTCACTCTAGAAACCAATTTGTCTGGTGTACTTGATAGAAAAACTTCCTGCCCCTGATTTCCATGGACTGTATTGTCAAATGCAAAGACAGATTTTCCAGCCTGTACAAACTTGGAGACAATAGCATCTACTTCTTGAAAGTGATTGATATCTAGTAAAAAGTCACAGGTATCGACTAAAAAGTTTAGCTGTTCTTCATTTGTAATCGTTCGGAGACGGACATTATAGTTCGTTTCTAAGCTACGGATTTTCTCGGAAAATTGAACAGGTGCTGCAATATGAAAACAGATATTTGACAAGGATTCAAGGAGATAATCCAACTCTTCAATCTGATCACTAACCGTCAAAATCAGAGCATCTCCTACTAAATGATTTTTCTTCATTTGCTTATTTCTCTCAATTTCTCAATCATTGCTTGAACTTGGTCAACAGCATATGCCTCCTGACCTACTTCATAGGTTTTAGTATTTTCAAAGGATAAGATAGGCTTGCCAAGATTAGCAAATTGATCGAGAATTTCTTCTGTCTTTTCGCCATGATTAATATCTAAAAGTACTTGACTGGTTTCTACCAATTCATTATCGACATCTACCAAATAGTGAATTCCGTTAAATATAGTCACGTTTGGATAAATTGTCATCTGAGCCAATCGATCACTAACTATTACTCTAGCTGCTATCTTAAACTGAATATCAGGCAAGGATTGAACCAATGTCTCAATTTGTTCAATATGGTCTGAGGCAGTATAGATTAGACAAGTGAAAGGTTCCTTTATTGGATAGATGTGAGATCTTTGTAATGGATGTAAATGATGGTTTTGTCCCAATTCTGTCCATTCAAGCCCATGATAGTACCACCAAACTTCACGATAAGTTTGGGCCGCCAAATCTTTCCACGGTTTTCTATGGGAAAGGTAGTGAATAATAGCAGGATAATCCTGACCCTCAGGCAATTGATAATCAGCAAACTGTTTATGAATGACAATATGATTATAATCAAAATCCAATTCCAGCCATTTATGTTCAAAAAGCATATTCAAGATGCTCTGATCTGCCTGATCCACCTTATCATGCCATTCATTGGTTAAATCAATTAATTTTTGGGTCATATTCTCTTTTTTCCAAAAAGCATTGTTTACCAAGAGAACACCGGCATTAAAGATTTCTTGACCAAAATAAGCTCTGCCCCCAAAATCTCTAACAGCAGCCAAAGGATAATCTTGTAAGTCTGTAACAAACAAGTCATCCAGATTTTTCGTTACAACTAGATCACAGTCCAAGTAGAGGGCCTTGTCTTCTTGCACGAAATCAGCTATGAAATAGCGTAAAAAGACTGTGTAACTAATATCCGATTTATAACATGAAATTTGCTCAGAAGTTACCCGACAATTAATAATTTCTGAGTCAAACTTCTCTAATCGCTTATTTAATTGTTTGATCCATTCATTTGGAAAATCGCTATGAATCAAATAAAAACGAAGCGAGCGATTGTGGTAACAGATAGACCTGATTGTCGTTAAAACTTGGTCTACATAGGCATAATTCGCCGCTAGGACAATGGCTTTCTTTTCACTTGATTCTTGTACCGTTAACTGATTTAAAAGTCTTTTTTTCATTTCAAACTCTTTATACGTTGCTGTGTCAGATAAACCACTAGCTTGACCGTTGGCGAGACTGAATTCCAACATTTGACGATAAATCGCCAAATGCTTTTCTAAAGGGTAACCCATATTAGCTAGTAGCGTAATGCGTTCGGACATGGCATCAACCAATGCATGCATCCACTTTTCTGTCCAAACTCTTGATAAACTACCTTTTCTAATCCGATTATTCTTCATCATCACGTTTACGGCGTTTCGCAAACAAACCCAAGCCAGTCACAGCTGCCAAAGCTCCAAGGAGTACAGATGACTTGGAAGCTTCTGTACCTGTATTTGGCAATTGCTGTCTTGACTTACCTGCTGAAGTTGACGCGCTTGCGCTTGTTGATGCAGATTCAGACGCTGAAGCTGAGGCACTCGTTGATGCTGAAGCTGATGCGCTTGTCGATGCTGAAGCCGATGCACTCGTTGATGCTGAAGCTGAGGCGCTTGTCGATGCTGAAGCCGAAGCACTAGTACTTGCTGAAGCCGACGCGCTGGTACTTGCTGAGACTGAAGCACTGGTGCTTGCTGAAGCTGAAGCACTTGTACTTGCTGAAGCCGAAGCACTGGTTGAGGCTGAGGCAGACGTTGATGCTGAAGCTGACGCACTTGTACTTGCTGAAGCTGACGCACTGGTACTTGCTGAAGCCGACGCACTCGTTGAGGCCGATTCAGAAGCTGAGGTACTTGCTGAAGCCGAAGCACTTGTTGAGGCCGATTCAGACGCTGAGGTGCTTGCTGAAGCCGAAGCACTCG
>ERZ1023453.26-NODE-26-length-57915-cov-44.872001_pt1 | contig 57915 bp, 60 predicted proteins | sample MGYA00380525_ERZ1023453 | MGnify/ENA primary metagenome ERZ1023453 (study PRJEB33173, sample SAMEA4830419) | metagenome | study: EMG produced TPA metagenomics assembly of the PRJEB25223 data set... | reverse complement strand
CCAAACGAACGTCCGCATTCAGATAATGGTTTTGGTAACGCTAGCGACCATGTTCGTAAAAATAAGGTAGACCAAGATAGTAAACCTGATGAAGATAAGGGACATGATGAAGTAAGTGAGCCAACTCACCCTGAATCTGATGAAAAAGAGAATCACGCTGGTTTAAATCCTTCAGCAGATAATCTTTATAAACCAAGCACTGATACGGAAGAGACAGAGGAAGAAGCTGAAGATACTACAGATGAGGCTGAAATTCCTCAAGTAGAGCATTCTGTTATTAACGCTAAGATAGCAGATGCGGAGGCCTTGCTAGAAAAAGTAACAGATCCTAGTATTAGACAAAATGCTATGGAGACATTGACTGGTCTAAAAAGTAGTCTTCTTCTCGGAACGAAAGATAATAACACTATTTCAGCAGAAGTAGATAGTCTCTTGGCTTTGTTAAAAAAAAGTCAACCAGCTCCGATACAGTAGTAAAATGAATGGAGCATATTTTATGGAGAAGTAACCTTTCGTGTTACTTCTCTTTTTTAGAAAAACGTAACAGAAACTTGACAAAAGTAATTTTAAATAGTAAACTATTTACTGGTTAATTAAATGGTTAAATAACCGGTTTAGAAAACTATTTAATAAAGTAAAAGAAGTTGAGAAAAAACTTCATCATTTATTGAAATGAGGGATTTATGAAATTCAGTAAAAAATATATAGCAGCTGGATCAGCTGTTATCGTATCCTTGAGTCTATGTGCCTATGCACTAAACCAGCATCGTTCGCAGGAAAATAAGGACAATAATCGTGTCTCTTATGTAGATGGCAGCCAGTCAAGTCAGAAAAGTGAAAACTTGACACCAGACCAGGTTAGCCAGAAAGAAGGAATTCAGGCCGAGCAAATTGTAATCAAAATTACAGATCAGGGCTATGTAACGTCACACGGTGACCACTATCATTACTATAATGGGAAAGTTCCTTATGATGCCCTCTTTAGTGAAGAACTCTTGATGAAGGATCCAAACTATCAACTTAAAGACGCTGATATTGTCAATGAAGTCAAGGGTGGTTATATCATCAAGGTCGATGGAAAATATTATGTCTACCTGAAAGATGCAGCTCATGCTGATAATGTTCGAACTAAAGATGAAATCAATCGTCAAAAACAAGAACATGTCAAAGATAATGAGAAGATTAACTCTAATGTTGCTGTAGCAAGGTCTCAGGGACGATATACGACAAATGATGGTTATGTCTTTAATCCAGCTGATATTATCGAAGATACGGGTAATGCTTATATCGTTCCTCATGGAGGTCACTATCACTACATTCCCAAAAGCGATTTATCTGCTAGTGAATTAGCAGCAGCTAAAGCACATCTGGCTGGAAAAAATATGCAACCGAGTCAGTTAAGCTATTCTTCAACAGCTAGTGACAATAACACGCAATCTGTAGCAAAAGGATCAACTAGCAAGCCAGCAAATAAATCTGAAAATCTCCAGAGTCTTTTGAAGGAACTCTATGATTCACCTAGCGCCCAACGTTACAGTGAATCAGATGGCCTGGTCTTTGACCCTGCTAAGATTATCAGTCGTACACCAAATGGAGTTGCGATTCCGCATGGCGACCATTACCACTTTATTCCTTACAGCAAGCTTTCTGCCTTAGAAGAAAAGATTGCCAGAATGGTGCCTATCAGTGGAACTGGTTCTACAGTTTCTACAAATGCAAAACCTAATGAAGTAGTGTCTAGTCTAGGCAGTCTTTCAAGCAATCCTTCTTCTTTAACGACAAGTAAGGAGCTCTCTTCAGCATCTGATGGTTATATTTTTAATCCAAAAGATATCGTTGAAGAAACGGCTACAGCTTATATTGTAAGACATGGTGATCATTTCCATTACATTCCAAAATCAAATCAAATTGGGCAACCGACTCTTCCAAACAATAGTCTAGCAACACCTTCTCCATCTCTTCCAATCAATCCAGGAACTTCACATGAGAAACATGAAGAAGATGGATACGGATTTGATGCTAATCGTATTATCGCTGAAGATGAATCAGGTTTTGTCATGAGTCACGGAGACCACAATCATTATTTCTTCAAGAAGGACTTAACAGAAGAGCAAATTAAGGCTGCGCAAAAACATTTAGAGGAAGTTAAAACTAGTCATAATGGATTAGATTCTTTGTCATCTCATGAACAGGATTATCCAAGTAATGCCAAAGAAATGAAAGATTTAGATAAAAAAATCGAAGAAAAAATTGCTGGCATTATGAAACAATATGGTGTCAAACGTGAAAGTATTGTCGTGAATAAAGAAAAAAATGCGATTATTTATCCACATGGAGATCACCATCATGCAGATCCGATTGATGAACATAAACCGGTTGGAATTGGTCATTCTCACAGTAACTATGAACTGTTTAAACCCGAAGAAGGAGTTGCTAAAAAAGAAGGGAATAAAGTTTATACTGGAGAAGAATTAACGAATGTTGTTAATTTGTTAAAAAATAGTACGTTTAATAATCAAAACTTTACTCTAGCCAATGGTCAAAAACGCGTTTCTTTTAGTTTTCCGCCTGAATTGGAGAAAAAATTAGGTATCAATATGCTAGTAAAATTAATAACACCAGATGGAAAAGTATTGGAGAAAGTATCTGGTAAAGTATTTGGAGAAGGAGTAGGGAATATTGCAAACTTTGAATTAGATCAACCTTATTTACCAGGACAAACATTTAAGTATACTATCGCTTCAAAAGATTATCCAGAAGTAAGTTATGATGGTACATTTACAGTTCCAACCTCTTTAGCTTACAAAATGGCCAGTCAAACGATTTTCTATCCTTTCCATGCAGGGGATACTTATTTAAGAGTGAACCCTCAATTTGCAGTGCCTAAAGGAACTGATGCTTTAGTCAGAGTGTTTGATGAATTTCATGGAAATGCTTATTTAGAAAATAACTATAAAGTTGGTGAAATTAAATTACCGATTCCGAAATTAAACCAAGGAACAACCAGAACGGCCGGAAATAAAATTCCTGTAACCTTCATGGCAAATGCTTATTTGGACAATCAATCGACTTATATTGTGGAAGTACCTATCTTGGAAAAAGAAAATCAAACTGATAAACCAAGTATTCTACCACAATTTAAAAGGAATAAAGCACAAGAAAACTCAAAACTTGATGAAAAGGTAGAAGAACCAAAGACTAGTGAGAAGGTAGAAAAAGAAAAACTTTCTGAAACTGGGAATAGTACTAGTAATTCAACGTTAGAAGAAGTTCCTACAGTGGATCCTGTACAAGAAAAAGTAGCAAAATTTGCTGAAAGTTATGGGATGAAGCTAGAAAATGTCTTGTTTAATATGGACGGAACAATTGAATTATATTTACCATCGGGAGAAGTCATTAAAAAGAATATGGCAGATTTTACAGGAGAAGCACCTCAAGGAAATGGTGAAAATAAACCATCTGAAAATGGAAAAGTATCTACTGGAACAGTTGAGAACCAACCAACAGAAAATAAACCAGCAGATTCTTTACCAGAGGCACCAAACGAAAAACCTGTAAAACCAGAAAACTCAACGGATAATGGAATGTTGAATCCAGAAGGGAATGTGGGGAGTGACCCTATGTTAGATTCAGCATTAGAGGAAGCTCCAGCAGTAGATCCTGTACAAGAAAAATTAGAAAAATTTACAGCTAGTTACGGATTAGGCTTAGATAGTGTTATATTCAATATGGATGGAACGATTGAATTAAGATTGCCAAGTGGAGAAGTGATAAAAAAGAATTTATCTGATCTCATAGCGTAAGGAATAGCAGTAGAAAAAGTCTGAATCAAAAATGAAGTTCTCTCAAAAGTTAGAAATAAAACTCTGACTTTGGGAGAATTTCATTTTATTATTAATATATAAAATTTCTTGACATACAACTTAAAAAGAGGTGGAATATTTACTAGTTAATTAATTGGTTAATTAATTTCTATAATCATTTAATAATGAAGACATCATATAAATAATTATAGAAATGAGGTAATTATGAAATTTAAAAAGAAATATATAGCAGCTGGATCTGTTGTTATCCTTTCCTTAAGTCTGTGTGTTTATGCTCTGAACCAACATAGCTAACAGGCCAATACAGATAAAAATCGTGTTTCATATGTAAACAGTAATAAAGACACTAAGAAGACTGAAAATTTGACTCCAGACTAGGTTAGTCAAAAAGAAGGAATTCAAGCAAAACAAATTGTTATTAAGATTACAGGTCAAGGTTATGTAACTTCTCATGGCGATCATTATCACTGCTATAATGGTAAAGTTCCTTTTGATGCGCTCTTTAGTGAAGAGCCATTAATGAAAGCCCCCAACTATCAGCCGAAAGATCAAGATATTGTCAGTTAGGTTAAGGGAGGATATATTATTAAGGTAGATGGAAAGTATTATGTTTACCTTAAAGATCAAGCTCATGCAGAAAATGTACGAACAAAAGATGAAATCAATCGCCAAAAACAAGAACATGGTAAAGACGATAAAGGAGCTAGTGCAGAAGTATCTGTAGCAAAATTACAGGGACGTTATACTACCGATGATGGTTATATATAGTGAGTTGAATTTAGAATAGCACATCATAGTTTCTAAATCATTGTTAGAAATTACTTTAAAATCCCCTTATCAATTTGCTCATATTCTATTTCAACCTACTATAGTACCACATGGTGGTCACTATCATTTCATTCCTGAGAGTGACTTGTCGGCAGGTGAATTAGCAGCCACATATGTCTTTAACCCTAATGATATTGTCAGAGATACAGGTGATGCTTATATAGTAAGACATGGGGTCACTATCACTATATTCCTAAGTCATCTCTTAACAATCCCCCATCACACTCTAACACGGAAAAGGTAGGAAGTTCTTCTAGTTCTGTATTAAGTAATCCGTCACTACATGTCCACCATGAGGAAGAAGATGGTCATGGTTTTGATGCCAATCGAATTATAAGTGAAGATTCAGAAGGTTTTGTGATTCCTCGTGGCGACCACAATCACTACATCAAGGTTCAAACTAAGGGATATGAAGCGGCTTTGAAAAACAAGATTCCATCCCTGCAATCCAACTATCAACCTGGAACTTTTTATGAGAAGGCAGTCTTGGCAAAAGTAGATCAACTTCTAGCTGATAGCAGAAGCATCTACAAAGACAAGCCTATCGAACAAAGACAGATTGAGTTAGCTTTAGGTCAGTTTACTGAAAGTTTGAAAAAAATAAAAGTTAGTTGATTGATTACTTCTCTAAATTTTGGGCACACTAAAAAGAGGTCTTGACACCTAAACTTTAAAATTAAAGCATATTGAATCCGTGCTGCTGTGCGAAGCGAATAGCGTCTTGGACGAACATTGTCTTATCTGGATTTCTTATTTCTGTAAGGCCTTGTAATCTTGGATTATAACTCTCCTGTTTTAGGAGTACATGGTAGATGGCAACCAATAATCTGCGACAGATAGCAAGGAAGAAGTAGAAAGTCTTTTGAGCAAGGCAAATCAACTCTTGGAACAAATCCATGAAGAAGGAATCAGACAATCCTTGGCAGAAGAAGTAGAAAATCTAAAAGCTGCCACAAACAAGGCTGATGCAGACTTGGATGAAGTAAACAGTCAGGTAAAAGATGTTTTGACTCGTATCGCTAGCGCCCTTCAACAAGAAAAGGAAAATGCTGAGCAAGATCCTCAGACACTTGTACTCTATCAAAAACTCTACGATATTCTCATGTCGCTTCACTCTTATTTAGAAAGTAATAATGGATCTGATGCGGACTTTGATAAGGTGGATGCATTATTAGATCAACTTTCTGCTAAGAGTAAAGACAAAACAGCTTTACTTGAACCGACAAAAGCTATTCTAGTTTTGAATCATCAAATCCAGTCAAAAGCTAGCGCAAGTGAAGAAACAAGTCCAGCAAGAAATGCTGAAGCAAATGGTGATAACACCAGTGCTGAGAACCAACCAAACGCAACTGCAGAATCTAACATTGAAACTGCTAGCGACGAAAACAAACCAAGCAATACAAGAGATTCTAAACCTGCTGAATCAACTTCAGAAAATGAAACAACAGAATCTTCTACAACTACTGGAAATCAAGAAAAACCAGTAGAATAAAAAGAAAGGCGAAGTAGCTGAGCCACCTCGTCTTTTTAGCCTTTATAAGCTACGATGCCAATGATGGTATCAACTGCACGTTCCATAGTCTGAAGGCTAACGTATTCAAAACGTCCGTGCATATTTTCGCCACCTGCAAAGATATTCGGAGTTGGGATTCCCATAAAGGAAATCTTAGAGCCGTCTGTTCCACCCCGGATTGGTTCGATAATAGGCGTGATACCTAGATCTTCCATAACGGCTTTAGCAATGGTAATTGGAGTCATATCTTTTTCAATGACTTCTTTCATATTGTAGTACTGGTCTGTCAAGTTGAGAGTGACACGGTCGCTCCCAAGTTCTTCATTCATCTTATCAGCGATAGATTGCATGGATGCTTTACGCGCTTCAAAGGCATCTTTTTCAAAATCACGAATGATGTAGCTTGCACGCGCCTCCTCAACACTACCTGTCACATCCATTAGATGGTAAAAACCTTGGTAACCTTCAGTTAACTCAGGTCGGTCATTTTCTGGAAGTTGATTATGAAAATCAATTGCTAGCTGAAGGGCATTGACCATCTGCCCTTTGGCAGTACCAGGGTGGACATTACGGCCTTGGAAATGCAATTCAGCACCAGCGGCTGAGAAAGTCTCGTACTGAAGTTCACCTAGTGGACCACCATCAACAGTGTAGGCAAAATCCACATCAAAATCTTCTGCATCAAATTTATTGGCACCAACACCGATTTCTTCATCTGGACCAAAACCAACACGAATCTCACAGTGCTTAATTTCAGGATGAGCAGTTAGATATTCAATGGCTGTCATAATTTCAGCAATTCCTGACTTGTCATCAGCACCTAGCAAGGTTGTTCCATCTGTTGTGATGAGCGTTTGTCCTGGATATTTTTCAAGACTCTTGAAGTCAGCTGGATCGAGTTTGAAACCAGAATTCCCTAGTTCAATCACACCACCATCGTAGTTTTCAATTACCTGTGGATTGACTCCTTCAGCATTAAAATCAGCAGTATCCATGTGCGATATAAAACCAATCTTACGTGTTAAAGACGGATCGTTGGCTGGCAAGGTTCCAATAGCAAAACCATTCGGTAGATAGTAAACATTTTGCAGTCCAACACGTTTCATTTCAGGAATTAGGACATTTGTTGCGAAGTCAACCTGACTCTGTGTACTTGGAGTAGTAGTAGAGTGTTCATCAGAGCGCGTGTTGACCTTAACGTAGGTTAAGAAGCGGTCCAAGAGATTTGGATAAGTCATAAAAAAACTCCTTTTGAATTTATTTTTTCCATTGTATCATAGAAAGAAGAGAAAAACAAAAGACAGAAGATTGAGAATGTCCCTATGTTAGCGTTTACTTATCGATGAATTAATGATAAAATAAACTTGATAAAAACATCACAAGGAAGCAGTCATGAAAAAAGCAATTTTAATGATGACCTTCGGTTCACCAGAAGAGATTACCTTTGAAGGTGTAGCTGATTTTTTCACAAATATTCGTCGTGGGGTGAGACCCCAAGACCACGAGATTCAGACTCTCTATGATAATTATGTACGAATTGGAGGCACGCCTCTGCAAAAAATTACCCGTCAAGAGGTTACCTTGGTAGAAGCTAGGCTGGGGAATGAATACAGTGTCTACTTTGCTAATAAGTTTTCCAGTCCCTTTATTCCAGATGTGATCGGTCAAATGGAAGCAGACGGAATTGAACAGTGTATTTGCTTGATTTTGGAGCCCCATTATTCTTTCTACTCTGTCATGGGCTATGAAAAATTTTTAGAAAGCAAACAAATTCAATTTTTGGTCATTAAGGACTGGTATCAGGAAGAAGCGCTCTTAAACTATTGGGCAGATGAAATTGCTAAGATTTTAAAAGAAGAAGTAAAGCAAGACAGCTTTAAAGTCATCTTTTCAGCCCATAGTGTGCCCATTTTTGCCTTGGACTTTGGTGATCCTTATATAGACCAAATTTTCGAAAATAGCAAGCTAGTCGCTGAAAAACTGGGCTTGAGTTCAGAACAATATACCAACACTTGGCAGAGTGAGAGTGATATTGGTATTCCATGGATTAAACCAGATGTTTTGGAGTATCTCAGAGAACAGACAGAACATCCAGACCATTATATTTTTGTACCTATTAGTTTCATCAGTGAGCATATTGAGGTCTTGTTTGATAATGATGTGGAATGTTATGACTTATGCCAGGAATTTGGGGTAAACTACCATCGTCCACCAATGCCAAATACAGATTCTCGTTTGATTGATGCTTTGGTCAATACAGTTAGAGTCAATGAAAATCAAGAGTTTAAGGAATTTCTCCCAGAAGAAGAGACCTTTGATGAGTTAGTTCCTTCAGACGAGACGAAAAACATTTTGGCTGAATCTGAAGATTTACAAATACCAGAATTTGTGAAAAAACTGATTGAGAAAAAAGGTCGTGAAAATGTTAAGATGCCTTATCTGATCAAGAAAATGCTTGAAAAAGCAGGCAAGTTACCCAAAGAGTAAAGAAAAAAGGATTTAGCTTTGCGCTAGATCCTTTTAATCGATTATTTTTTCTCAAGGAGAGCTTTTATTTCTTGAAGGACTTCCAATTCGGTTGGTTTTTTTTCGGCAGTTTTTTCTTCCTTTATGCCAGTCAGTTTCTGTGCTTTTTCAATGCCCTTGATAATAAAGAAGAGGGCGGTACCCACAAAGATAAAATTGATAATAGCACTTAAAAAGTTACCATAGCCGACTCCATGCCAAGAAAGTTGAGCGATACGTTCAACTTTAGCAGCTTTCAAAGCGGGATTTAAAATAAGAGGAGTGATAATGTCGTTTACAAGTGAAGTAACGATAGCACCAAAAGCAGAGGCAATGACAACACCGACAGCAAGGTCAATAACATTTCCTCGAAGCAAGAACGATTTTAGATTTTTTAACATACTGTTTTCCTTTCAATGTTTCGTGTTTCATTGTATCCTAAATCATTATAGAAGGCAATTAAAAGGCTCATAAATGGAGCATTATTTTCTAAAAATATAGACCTTGCTCAAGATATAATTGATGATAATAATGAATATTTGTGCAATTATTGTTTCAATAGCATTTATCTTATCAATGTTTTCAGTTACGAATTGCCCTATGATGTGAGGAAATTGGGTTACAAAGAGAAAAGTTAAAAACAAGTCTAACAGAAAAGTAGAAAGGCGAGCAAGAGAAAATTTCACTAAACGGATAAGTCTATTTTTCTTTTTTTGCTTAAATACAATCGTATCATTTGTGATAAAGGCAAATAAGATACCGATAATATTTGCCAAGGCCGTAGCAAGGAGTTCCTGATGACTTAGCTGATAAATGACTAATCGTAATAGTATAGCAACAAGAGTAGTCACTATACCAAAAAAGAGATAGGCTAAGATTTCATTGTTAAAAAATTTTTGAATAGGAATTTTCATGTGTTAAGTATAGCATAAAGCAGGCTATTGTGCTATACTAGTAGGGTTGAATAAAGCAACCCTTGGTGCTTAGCTTCTTTCACCAAGCATATTACACGCGGGCAACCGCCAAAGGAGAAAAGATGAAAAAATTAACTATTCGTGATGTTGCAGATATTGCAATCGTCGCTGCTATCTACGTCGTTTTGACTGTCACACCGCCCCTAAATGCCATCAGCTATGGTGCTTATCAGTTTCGTATTTCAGAAATGATGAACTTTATGGCTTTTTACAATCCTAAGTACATCATCGGAGTTACCATCGGTTGTATGATTGCTAATTTCTTTAGCTTCGGACTGCTAGATGTCTTTGTTGGTGGTGGTTCAACCTTAGTATTCCTCAGTTTAGGTGTTTGGCTTTTTGCAAAATATAGCAAGGATTACCTCTTTAACGGATTGATTCGAAAAGATCATTTCTTCTTTTCAATCCTCTTTTCAATTTCCATGTTTACTATCGCTGCAGAGTTAAATATTGTAGCAGAATTACCATTCTTCCTTACTTGGTTTACAACAGGAATCGGTGAATTTGCTTCATTGATTATTGGAGCGATTATTATTGGTAAAATTGGTCGTCGAATTGATTTAAGTAAATAGAAGAAGATAAGCTAGGTAGTTCTTACCTGGCTTTTTCCTATGGAAAATTTCTAAGGAAACTTGACAAGTTTTTCTGAATATAGTATACTTCTTAAGTAAGCTGATTTAGCTCAGTTGGCAGAGCGCATCCATGGTAAGGATGAGGTCGCCGGTTCAATCCCGGCAATTAGCATTAAATAGACAGAAAAGCCCTTGATTTACAAGGGTTTTTGTTATGTCTGCCCCCAATTTTTCCAATATATTTCTTATGCACCTGTGTAAATAAAACTAATACTCAATGAAAATCAAAGAGTAAACTAGGAAACTAGCCGCAGGTTGCTCAAAGCACTGCTTTGAGGTTGTAGATAGAACTGACGAAGTCAGCTTAAAACATGTTTTTGAGGTTGTAGATGAAACTGACGAAGTCAGTAACCATACATACGGCAAGGCGACGCTGACGAAGTTTGAAGAGATTTTCGAAGAGTATAAAGAGTTTCGTCTGTTGACAAAAGTCATTCTCTTTAGTAGAATAGTAGATGCGATGAGTCGATAGGTAGTCTTCGGGCTACTATTGAGCATAAGGAGGTCATAACGCAGGAGCGGACCTTGATGAGTTGTGTGAACCTGCTCATCACATGAAGATGCCTCTTAATCCCTAGTCTAGCGACTGGGATTTTTATTTTCCAAAAAATGATGAAAAAGCTTTGCAATTCATGGAAAAAGTAGTATAATACTTCTATTATAGAAATTTTTAGAAAATTCCGAAAGAGGTTATTTATGGGATATACAGTTGCTGTAGTCGGCGCGACAGGTGCTGTCGGTGCTCAGATGATAAAAATGTTGGAAGAATCAACACTTCCAATCGATAAAATCCGTTACCTTGCTTCTGCACGTTCAGCAGGTAAGTCATTGAAATTTAAAGATCAAGATATTACGATTGAAGAAACGACTGAAACAGCTTTTGAAGGAGTTGATATTGCTCTCTTTTCAGCAGGTGGTTCGACATCAGCTAAGTATGCACCATACGCAGTAAAAGCTGGCGTGGTAGTAGTGGATAATACATCTTATTTCCGTCAAAATCCAGATGTTCCTTTGGTTGTTCCAGAGGTCAATGCTCATGCACTTGATGCCCACAACGGAATCATTGCCTGCCCTAACTGTTCAACAATCCAAATGATGGTGGCTCTTGAACCGGTTCGCCAAAAATGGGGCTTGGACCGTATCATTGTTTCAACTTATCAAGCCGTTTCAGGTGCTGGTATGGGAGCAATTCTTGAGACACAACGTGAACTTCGTGAAGTCTTGAATGATGGTGTGAAACCACGTGATTTGCATGCGGAAATCTTGCCTTCAGGTGGTGACAAGAAACATTATCCTATCGCCTTTAACGCTCTTCCACAAATTGATGTTTTCACTGATAATGATTACACGTACGAAGAGATGAAAATGACCAAGGAAACTAAGAAAATTATGGAAGATGATAGCATTGCAGTATCTGCAACATGTGTGCGTATTCCAGTCTTGTCAGCTCACTCTGAGTCTGTTTATATCGAAACAAAAGAAGTGGCTCCAATCGAAGAAGTAAAAGCAGCTATCGCAGCCTTCCCAGGTGCTGTTCTTGAAGATGATGTAGCTCATCAAATCTATCCTCAAGCTATCAATGCAGTTGGTTCGCGTGATACCTTTGTTGGTCGTATCCGTAAAGACTTGGATGCAGAAAAAGGAATTCACATGTGGGTTGTTTCAGATAACCTTCTCAAAGGTGCTGCTTGGAACTCAGTTCAGATTGCTGAAACTCTTCATGAACGTGGATTGGTTCGTCCAACAGCCGAATTGAAATTTGAATTAAAATAGTCATATCGTTTAGGAGTTCAGATGAACTCCTTCTTTGAAATAGAGAGGTGTTTTCATGTCTTATCAAGATTTAAAAGAATGTAAAATCATTACAGCCTTTATTACCCCCTTCCATGAGGATGGTTCCATTAACTTTGATGCTATTCCAGCCTTGATTGAGCATTTATTGGCCCATCATACGGATGGAATTCTTCTCGCAGGAACGACTGCTGAGAGTCCAACTTTGACCCACGATGAGGAGTTGGAGTTGTTTGCGGCTGTACAAAAGGTTGTCAATGGACGCGTTCCTTTGATTGCGGGTGTAGGTACTAATGATACGCGTGACTCTATTGAGTTTGTCAAAGAAGTAGCGGAATTTGGTGGTTTCGCAGCTGGGCTTGCTATTGTTCCTTACTACAACAAACCTTCTCAAGAAGGGATGTATCAGCACTTTAAGGCTATTGCAGATGCTTCTGACCTACCAATTATTATCTATAACATTCCAGGGCGTGTAGTTGTCGAATTGACTCCAGAAACCATGCTTCGTTTGGCTGACCATCCAAATATTATCGGTGTCAAAGAATGTACTAGCTTGGCTAATATGGCTTACTTGATTGAGCACAAGCCTGAAGAGTTCTTGATTTATACAGGTGAGGATGGAGATGCTTTCCATGCCATGAACCTTGGGGCGGATGGGGTTATTTCTGTTGCCTCTCATACAAATGGGGATGAAATGCACGAGATGTTTACTGCCATTGCAGAAAGCGATATGAAGAAAGCCGCAGCAATTCAGCGTAAATTCATTCCTAAGGTTAATGCTCTCTTCTCTTATCCAAGTCCTGCTCCAGTTAAGGCAGTTCTTAACTATATGGGATTTGAAGCTGGACCCACTCGTCTACCTCTTATTCCAGCACCAGAAGAAGATGCCAAACGCATTATCAAGGTTGTCGTAGATGGCGACTACGAAGCAACTAAGGCAACTGTAACAGGGGTCTTAAGACCAGATTACTAATAAAGACAATAAAATCCATGACCGAATGAAGGATCATGGATTTTTCTTATTTTCCTAAACAGAATTGGCTAAAGAGTTGGGTGATGAGTTCATCTGGAGCAGCATCCCCAGTGATTTCTCCGAGGATTTCCCAAGTACGGGTCAAGTCAACTTGAAGCAAGTCAACTGGCATCCCTAGTTCAAGACCTTGGTTAACAGCTTGTAGGCTTTCAACGGCCTTCTCAATCAAGGAAATGTGACGGGCGTTTGACAAGTAGGTAGCATCTTGCTCGACCAAGCCAGCATTTTCAAAGAAGAGGTTGTTGATTCGCTCTTCAATCTTGTCGATGTTTTGGTTTTTAAGGACTGAAATACGGATAACGTCTTCAGGTAGTTTCGAAGTTTCAATCGTTTCTGGCAGGTCGGTTTTATTAAGTAGAATAATGCGATTGGTATCTTGGCTAATTTCAAGAAGTTGTCTGTCTTGCGCAGTCAGTGGTTCACTGGCATTTAGCACTAGTAGAACCAAGTTGGCTTCTTTGAGGGCTTTTTTCGAACGCTCAACACCGATTTGTTCAACGATATCATCCGTTTCACGAATACCAGCTGTGTCAATCAATTTTAGAGGAACACCGTTGATGTTGACGTATTCTTCAATGACATCACGTGTCGTACCAGCAATATCGGTTACGATTGCCTTGTCCTCACGCAAGAGGTTGTTGAGAAGGCTGGATTTCCCAACGTTGGGACGTCCGATGATAGCTGTTGAAATTCCTTCACGAAGGATTTTGCCGCGACGGGCTGTCCTAAGGAGCTTGGTTAGCAATTGCTCAAACTCCATAGTCTTCTCACGGACAACAGCAGTAGTAGCTTTCTCAACATCATCATATTCAGGATAGTCGATATTGACCTCAATTTGGGCAAGTGTATTGAGGATTTCTTGACGGGTATTGTTAATGAGGTCAGAAAGGGAGCCGTCTAATTGCTTAACTGCAATGTTCATGGCCTTGTCAGTCTTGGCACGGATGATGTCCATCACTGCCTCAGCCTGTGTCAAATCTACGCGACCGTTTAGGAAGGCACGTTTGGTAAATTCACCAGGTTCAGCCAATCGAGCTCCTTCACGGATAGCTAGCTGGAGAATCTCATTGGTCACCGCAATCCCACCGTGGGTGTTAATCTCGATAATATCTTCACGAGTGAAGGTTTTTGGAGATTTCATGGCTCCTACCATGACCTCGTCCATGACTTTACCAGTCAGAGGATCAATAATGTGACCGTAGTTGAGAGTGTGGCTGGCAACCTTGTTCAAGTCTTTTCCTTTAAAAATCTTTTGCGCAATAGCAAAACTGTCTGTTCCGCTCAGGCGGACAATACCAATAGCCCCTTCACCTAGTGGAGTAGAGATAGCAGCGATGGTATCAAATTCACGTGTAATCATAATGTTTCCTTTAATTAATAGCTATTTTCTTGGAAATTCTCCAAGTTTCTTTTCAAATTGTAACAAATTTAGGATATTTCTTCAATGAATGCTACTTGGAGATTGAAAAAGCCTAAGCAATTCTGCTTAAGCTAGCTTATTTGGTGCGCATTTCCCCCTGTGGGAAATAAGTTCCTTCTGGCATGTCGTTGATGATGACATGAACAGCAGATTGAGGGGCTCCAGTGTTGCGAACAACCGCTTCCGTTACTTCCTTAGCAAGAGCTTTCTTTTGCTCGAGCGTGCGTCCTTCAAATAAATCGATGCGTACAAATGGCATAATAGCTTCCTCCACTAGTTTTGATTTCTTCCATTTTACCACATTTTGCCGTTTAAAGCTTAAGAAAATTATGATATACTAGAATGTAGCAAAAATTTAGAAATGGACGTGAAGCAAGAAACATGGCACAGTTGTACTATCGTTATGGGACCATGAACTCTGGTAAAACGATTGAGATTCTCAAAGTGGCCTATAACTACGAGGAGCAAGGAAAAGGTGTTGTCATTATGACCTCGGCTCTGGATACGCGTGACGGTGTTGGCTATGTGTCGAGTCGAATTGGCATGAAACGCCCTGCCCTTGCGATTGAGGAAACAACGGATATCTTTGGCTATATCCGAGACCTACCAGAAAAACCTTACTGTGTTTTGGTCGATGAAGCCCAGTTTCTCAAACGCTACCATGTTTATGACCTAGCTCGTGTTGTGGACGAGTTAGACATACCCGTCATGGCTTTTGGCTTGAAAAATGACTTTCGCAATGAATTGTTTGAAGGTTCCAAATATCTCTTGCTTTTAGCAGACAAGATTGACGAAATCAAGACCATCTGTCAGTATTGCAAGAAAAAGGCGACCATGGTGTTGCGAACACAGGATGGACTGCCCGTTTACGATGGAGAACAGATCCAGATTGGTGGTAATGAAACCTATATCTCGGTTTGCCGTAAACATTATTTTGCCCCTGAAATCAATAAGGAGAATGAAGAAAAATGAACATCTATGATCAACTACAAGCTGTAGAAGACCGTTATGAAGAACTAGGAGAATTGCTGAGTGACCCTGATGTCGTTTCAGACACCAAGCGTTTTATGGAGCTTTCAAAAGAAGAAGCTTCCAATCGTGACACCGTAATAGCCTACCGTGAGTATAAACAAGTCCTTCAAAATATCGTCGATGCCGAAGAGATGATTAAGGAATCAGGCGGAGATGCGGACTTGGAAGAAATGGCCAAGCAAGAACTCAAAGATGCCAAGGCTGAAAAAGAAGAATATGAAGAAAAACTGAAAATTTTGCTCCTTCCAAAGGATCCAAACGATGACAAGAATATCATCCTTGAAATCCGTGGAGCAGCTGGTGGAGACGAAGCGGCACTTTTCGCTGGAGATTTGCTAACTATGTACCAAAAGTATGCGGAAGCCCAAGGTTGGCGCTTTGAAGTCATGGAAGCCTCTATGAATGGTGTCGGTGGTTTTAAAGAAGTGGTTGCTATGGTTTCAGGTCAGTCTGTATACTCTAAGCTTAAGTATGAATCAGGTGCCCACCGTGTGCAACGTGTTCCTGTGACAGAAAGCCAAGGCCGTGTTCATACTTCGACAGCGACAGTTCTTGTTATGCCAGAAGTTGAAGAGGTTGAATACGACATTGATCCAAAAGACCTTCGTGTCGACATCTATCACGCCTCTGGTGCTGGTGGACAGAACGTCAATAAGGTTGCGACTGCCGTTCGTATCGTTCACTTGCCAACCAATATCAAGGTTGAGATGCAGGAAGAACGTACCCAGCAGAAGAACCGTGAGAAGGCCATGAAAATCATCCGTGCCCGTGTTGCTGACCACTTTGCTCAGATTGCTCAAGATGAGCAGGACGCTGAGCGTAAGTCGACAATCGGTACTGGTGACCGTTCAGAACGGATCCGAACTTATAACTTCCCACAAAACCGTGTCACAGACCACCGTATCGGCTTGACCCTCCAAAAACTAGATACGATTTTGTCTGGTAAATTGGACGAAGTTGTGGATGCCTTGGTGCTTTATGACCAAACACAAAAACTAGAAGAATTAAACAAATAATGAAATTAGCTCAATTATTTTCAAATTTTGAAGAAGAGTTGATAAGACAAGGAGAGGAAGCGGAAAGCCTCTCTTTTGTCTATCGTAGTCTGAAAAATCTATCTTTTACAGACTTTATTTTTGCCCTCCAGCAGGAGGTGACAACAGAGGAAGAAAAACAATTTGTAGAAGATATTTACCAGCAACTAGCAACTCACAAGCCAGCTCAGTACATCATTGGACAGGCAGATTTTTATGGAATGCATTTAAAGGTGGATGAACGGGTTTTGATTCCTCGTCCAGAAACAGAGGAGTTAGTGGAGCTTATTCTAACTGAAAATCTTGAGACGAATCTTTCAGTTCTGGATATTGGAACAGGTAGTGGAGCTATTGCTCTCGCTCTAGCAAAAAATAGACCAGCTTGGTCAGTGACAGCAGCAGATATTTCTCAAGAGGCCTTAGATTTAGCTAGAGAAAATGCTAAAAATCAAAATCTTCAAATATTTTTAAAAAAATCTGACTGTTTTACAGAAATTTCTGAAAAATATGATATAATTGTTTCCAATCCACCCTATATCTCTCGTGAAGATGAGTCAGAGGTAGGCTTGAATGTCTTGTATTCGGAGCCTCATCTAGCTCTCTTTGCAGACGAGGATGGCCTAGCTATTTACCGTAGAATTGCGGAAGATGCAACAGACTATCTCAAAGATAGTGGTAAGATTTACCTTGAAATTGGATACAAGCAAGGTCAATGTGTTCCCGAACTTTTTAGAAAACATCTTCCTGAAAAAAGAGTTCGAACACTCAAAGACCAATTTGGTCAAAATAGGATGGTTGTGGTTGATGATGTACAGGATTAGACAAGAGTTGGAAAAGGGTGGAGCTGTCGTTCTACCTACAGAGACTGTTTATGGTCTTTTTTCCAAGGCCTTAGATGAAAAAGCAGTTGACCATGTTTACCAACTCAAACGTCGTCCTAGAGATAAGGCACTCAATCTCAATATCGCCTCTTTCGAGGACATCTTGCACTTTTCAAAGAATCAGCCAGCTTATCTACAAAAACTTGTAGAGACCTTTTTGCCAGGTCCCTTGACCATTATTCTCGAAGCCAATGACCGAGTTCCCTATTGGGTAAATTCTGACCTTGCAACTATTGGATTTCGGATGCCCAGTCACCCTATCACACTGGATTTAATTCGAGAGACAGGTCCCTTGATTGGGCCGTCTGCCAATATCTCAGGTCAGGCAAGTGGTGTAACCTTTGAACAAATTCTGAAGGATTTTGACCAAGAGGTTCTGGGTCTGGAAGACGATGCTTTTCTAACTGGACAGGATTCAACTATTGTGGATTTGTCTGGAGACAAGGTGAAAATCTTACGCCAAGGCGCAATTAAACGAGAAGATATTCTTGCTCGGTTGCCAGAGATTTCTTTTGAGGAGGCTTGAAATGCTAAGAGATTTGCAAGAAACAGATGTGAAAGCGATATGTGACATCAACCAAGAGGCTTTGGGTTATACTTTTAGTCCAGAGGAAACGGCTAGCCAACTAGCTAGACTGTCTCAGGATTCCCATCATTTCCTACTTGGCTATGAGGATGCAGCTAATCATGTCTTACTTGGATATGTCCACGCTGAAGTTTACGAATCACTCTATTCCAAAGCAGGATTTAATATCTTAGCTTTAGCAGTTTCACCTCAAGCGCAAGGTCAAGGTATTGGTAAAAGTTTACTACAAGGGTTGGAAGAAGAAGCAAAAAGATGTGGTTATGGGTTTATCCGCTTAAATTCTGCCAATCATCGTCTGGGTGCTCATGCATTTTATGAAAAAGTTGGCTATACTTGTGATAAAATGCAGAAACGGTTTATTCGCATCTGTTAGTTTGATTTTCTTATTGTAAAATCAAACTAATGGACTAGTCACACAATAAAGGAGAAGACCTATGATTTTTGACAAAGATGATTTTAAAGCATATGATGCTGATCTCTGGAATGCTATTGCCAAAGAAGAAGAACGCCAACAAAATAATATCGAGTTAATTGCTTCGGAAAACGTAGTTTCCAAGGCTGTTATGGCAGCTCAAGGGTCTATCTTGACAAATAAATATGCCGAGGGTTACCCAGGACGCCGTTATTATGGTGGAACTGATGTAGTAGACGTTGTAGAGACTCTTGCTATTGAACGCGCAAAAGAAATTTTCGGTGCTAAATTTGCCAATGTTCAACCACATTCAGGAAGCCAAGCTAACTGTGCGGCTTACATGTCCTTGATTGAGCCAGGTGATACGGTTATGGGAATGGATTTGGCATCAGGTGGTCATTTGACTCATGGGGCTCCTGTTAGCTTCTCTGGTCAAACCTACAACTTTGTTTCTTATAGTGTTGATCCTAAAACGGAACTCTTAGACTTTGATGCTATCTTGAAACAAGCCCAAGAAGTAAAACCAAAACTGATTGTAGCTGGTGCTTCAGCCTATTCTCAAATTATCGATTTTTCAAAATTCCGTGAAATCGCAGATGCTGTCGGTGCGAAGCTCATGGTGGACATGGCCCATATCGCTGGCTTGGTTGCGGCTGGCCTTCATCCAAGCCCAGTTCCATACGCTCATATCACAACAACAACGACCCACAAAACCCTTCGTGGACCTCGTGGTGGTTTGATTTTGACCAATGACGAAGAACTTGCTAAAAAAATCAATTCAGCTATTTTCCCAGGTATTCAGGGCGGTCCTTTAGAGCATGTTGTGGCGGCTAAGGCAGTTTCCTTCAAAGAAGTTTTGGATCCAGCCTTCAAGGAATATGCTGCCAATGTAATTAAGAACAGCAAGGCTATGGCAGATGTCTTCTTGCAAGACCCTGATTTCCGTATTATTTCAGGTGGAACTGAAAACCATCTCTTCCTTGTTGATGTGACTAAAGTTGTAGAAAACGGCAAAGTTGCTCAAAACTTGTTGGATGAAGTCAATATTACCTTAAATAAAAACTCAATCCCTTACGAAAGCTTGTCACCATTCAAGACAAGTGGGATTCGTATCGGAGCAGCAGCTATTACTGCACGTGGATTTGGTGAAGAAGAAAGTCGCAAAGTGGCTGAACTCATCATTAAAACCCTTAAGAATTCAGAAAATGAGGCTGTATTAGAAGAAGTGAGAAGTGCAGTCAAAGAATTGACAGATGCCTTCCCATTATACGAGGAATAAAACTTTTATGGACATTTATATTAAGAAAGCCATTATTCACCAGTTCAGTCCGGATGATACCGAGCTGTTCTTAGCAGATAAGTTTCTCAATATTACTCCAAAAATCGAAGAATACCTACGTAAAAAAATTGAACATGTGTATTCAGATGAAGCCAAGACTGGGATTTTCGAAGAAGAAAATCCCTTCTTCAATCATATTACAGACGATTTGTTGGAGACATCAGTAACGCTGGCTAATCTCTGGAAAGAGGAGTTTAGCATTTCTGAAAATCTCAAGACCAATGACTTGATTTTTGTTCAATTTTCTAAAGAAGGTGTAGAACATTTCGCTTTCTTGCGAATTGCCCTGCGGGAGACCTTGACCCACCTCGGAGGAGAAGTTGATAATCCAATCAAGCTAACTCAGAATAACCTGCCTGGATTTGGAACAGGAGCTGATGAGGCCTTGGTGGTCAATCTTCAGAGTAGCAAGTATCACCTGATTGAAAAACGAATCAAGTACAACGGGACTTTTTTGAACTATTTTTCAGATAATCTTCTTGCTGTCGCTCCTAAGATTTCTCCTAAAAAATCTATCAAGGAACTGGAAAAAACAGCCCAGAGAATTGCTGAATCTTTTAACACAGATGATTTTCAATTTCAATCCAAGGTCAAATCAGCTATTTTCAACAACCTAGAAGAAAGCAATGAATTGTCACCTGAGAAATTGGCTAATGACCTTTTTGACAACAATCTGACGGCTCGTTTGAGCTTTATTGACCAAGTCAAAGAAGCCGTACCAGAACCTGTTCAATTTGATGAAATTGATGCCAGTCGCCAATTAAAGAAATTTGAAAACCAAAAACTCTCCTTATCAAATGGAATTGAGCTCATCGTTCCCAATAACGTCTATCAAGACGCCGAGTCTGTTGAGTTTATCCAAAACGAAAATGGAACCTACTCTATCTTAATCAAAAATATCGAGGATATCCAAAGTAAATAATGTTTAAACGAATTCGAAGAGTGCTTGTACTAGCAGTCTTCCTTTTTGCTGGCTATAAAGCTTACCGCGTTCATCAAGATGTCAAACAAGTCATGACCTATCAACCCATGGTGCGAGAAATATTGAGTGAAAAAGACACCCCAGCAAACGAAGAGCTTGTGCTTGCTATGATTTATACTGAAACAAAAGGAAAAGAAGGCGATGTTATGCAGTCTAGTGAGTCTGCAAGTGGTTCCACCAACACCATCAATGATAATGTCTCTAGCATTCGGCAAGGCATTCAAACTCTGACAGGCAATCTCTATCTGGCGCAGAAGAAGGGTGTAGATATCTGGACAGCTGTTCAAGCCTATAATTTTGGACCTGCCTATATCGATTTTATCGCCCAAAATGGCAAGGAAAATACCTTGGCTCTAGCCAAACAGTACTCTCGTGAGACTGTTGCCCCCTTGCTTGGTAATACGACTGGAAAGACTTATAGTTATATTCACCCCATTTCCATTTTTCACGGTGCTGAACTCTATGTAAATGGAGGAAACTATTATTATTCTAGACAGGTACGACTTAACCTTTACATCATCAAATGTTTCACTCTCTTTTCAACATCTGGTTAGACCAGGTGTTTTTGTTATAAGTTTTCTTTAAGATAGATATATTACTCTAAAGAAGTAAAGGAGGAAATTCCCTATGAGAAAGAAACTCTTTCTGACTAGCGCTGCGATCTTGTGGGCAGTAACAGCTATGAATAGCGTCCATGCAGCAACAGATGTTCAAAAAGTTATCGATGAAACCTATGTCCAACCTGAATATGTCCTAGGTTCTTCCCTATCTGAAGACCAAAAAAATCAAACTCTTAAAAAACTGGGCTACAATGCCTCAACAGATACCAAAGAACTCAAGACCATGACACCTGATGTTTATTCTAAAATCATGAATGTGGCCAATGACTCTAGCTTACAGTTGTATTCATCAGCCAAGATTCAAAAGCTAGGTGACAAATCGCCACTTGAGGTCAAGATTGAAACACCTGAAAACATCACTAAGGTAACTCAGGATATGTACCGAAATGCAGCCGTAACTTTGGGTGTGGAACACGCCAAAATCACTGTAGCAGCACCCATTCCAGTTACAGGTGAGAGTGCTTTGGCTGGGATCTACTATTCGCTAGAAGCTAATGGAGCCAAGGTGCCGCAAGCCAATAAAGATTTGGCTCAAGAAGAGCTAAAGGCTTTGTCAGATATCAATGCTGAAAACAAGGACAAATCAGGCTATGATGCTAATAAATTAAACGTTGCCCTAGCTGATATCAAGTCAGGACTCGCCAAAGCTAAAGAAAGCAAGGGAAATCTGACAGAAGAAGATATCCGCAAGATTGTTGAAGATACCTTAAAAAATTACAAACTTGATCAGGTCATAACAGGAAACCAGATCAATATCATCATCAATTTTGCCTTGAATCTCTCAAAGAGTGATATCCTCAGCAATGCAGATTTCACTAAAACCCTAAATGACCTTAAACAAAGCATCGTATCACAAGCTGGCGACAGTTTTAAAAATATCAACCTTAACTTTGATGCGGATAAGGCGCTAGAGGACGGTGGTAACTTCTTAAGCTCCCTCTGGCAAGCCCTTGTCAACTTCTTCAAGAGTTTTGGTTCTTAAGAAATTTCATGGTATAATGGATGGTAACCGTAACGTTGCCGTCTTTTTTGTCGGCCAATAGAAAGAGAAAAGAATGTTAAAGAAAAATGATATTGTAGAAGTTGAAATTGTTGACTTGACCCATGAAGGGGCAGGAGTTGCCAAGGTAGATGGTTTGGTCTTTTTTGTAGAGAATGCTTTACCGAGTGAAAAAATTCTCATGCGTGTCCTCAAGGTCAATAAAAAGATTGGCTTTGGAAAAGTTGAAAAATACCTTGTCCAGTCACCACACCGTAATCAAGATCTAGATTTGGCTTACCTGCGTTCAGGAATCGCGGATTTAGGACACCTTTCTTATCCAGAACAGCTCAAGTTTAAAACCAAGCAAGTCAAGGACAGTCTCTACAAGATTGCTGGAATTGCAGATGTAGAAGTTGCTGAAACGCTTGGTATGGAACATCCAGTCAAGTATCGAAATAAGGCGCAGGTGCCCGTTCGTCGAGTGAATGGTGTCTTGGAAACAGGATTTTTCCGTAAGAATTCGCACGACCTCATGCCCCTTGAAGATTTCTTTATCCAGGATCCTGTCATTGACCAAGTCGTAGTAGCTCTTCGAGACCTGATCCGTCGTTTTGATTTAAAACCTTATGACGAAAAGGAACAGTCTGGATTAATTCGGAATCTTGTGGTGCGTCGTGGCCACTATTCAGGGCAAATCATGGTCGTTTTGGTGACAACTCGTCCAAAAGTTTTTCGTGTTGACCAATTGATTGAACAAGTTATCAAGCAGTTCCCAGAGATTGTGTCTGTCATGCAAAATATCAACGACCAGAATACCAATGCGATTTTTGGTAAGGAGTGGCGCACTCTTTATGGTCAAGACTATATTACGGACCAGATGTTGGGAAATGACTTCCAAATCGCTGGCCCAGCCTTTTACCAAGTCAATACTGAAATGGCGGAGAAACTCTATCAAACAGCCATTGACTTTGTAGAGTTAAAAAAAGATGATGTGATTATTGATGCCTATTCTGGTATTGGAACCATTGGTTTATCAGTCGCCAAGCATGTCAAAGAAGTCTACGGTGTTGAACTGATTCCAGAAGCAGTAGAGAATAGCCAGAAGAATGCTTCTTTGAACAAGATTACTAATGCCCACTATGTCTGTGACACGGCTGAAAATGCCATGAAGAAATGGCTCAAGGAAGGTATTCAACCAACCGTTATCTTGGTTGATCCTCCACGCAAGGGCTTGACAGAAAGCTTTATCAAAGCAAGCGCCCAAACAGGAGCCGATCGCATCGCCTATATCTCCTGCAATGTCGCAACCATGGCGCGTGATATTAAACTATACCAAGAGTTGGGATATGAATTGAAGAAAGTCCAGCCGGTGGATCTATTTCCTCAAACGCATCACGTCGAGACGGTAGCACTTTTGTCCAAACTCGATGTCGATAAGCACATAAGTGTTGAAATTGAGCTGGATGAGATGGATTTGACAAGTGCGGAGAGCAAAGCAACATATGCTCAAATCAAAGAATATGTTTGGAATAAATTTGAATTAAAAGTTTCGACATTATATATTGCACAGATAAAAAAGAAATGTGGAATAGAATTACGAGAACATTACAACAAGTCTAAAAAACAAATTATTCCACAGTGTACACCTGAAAAAGAAGAAGCCATCATGGATGCTTTGAGACACTTCAAAATGATTTAATAGAAAAGAATGACAGTATATGACTTTCTGCATTTATTACATTCCTACTTGGTATAGGAACAGCTATTATTCCTTTCTTGCAAGGTATCAATTAGAAAATAGGCTCAATATAAAGATTGATAGGATCATTTTTATATTTAAAGGAGCGTTGAAATGATTGATAAAGGCAACAAAAAATTTTAGGATAAATTTGCTAAGTTGTATGCCCCTTTTATGAAAAAAGATAAAGAGGTTTATGATAAAGTTTGTGAATATCTTAGTCCTCATTTGAATAAAGATATGGAGGTGCTTGAACTTGCTTGTTGGTTTCGTGTCATAATAGTTATAGAGGCAAATAGTTATGTAAATATAAGGAGTTCAAGACTTCTACCAAAGTTTAAAACTCAAAAAATAAATAGTTGGTGTGCTGCTTACAATATCCATTTTAATAATGGATATTGTAAGCAGCATACCAATGAATTTAAAGATTCTTTAAAGAGTCTTATTTTGTGATGAAAATTTAATATGTAAATCTCAGACGATAGAAATTAAAAACTCTATCGTCTTTTTTATACTCAAAATTAGGAGGTAAAAATGGTAAGGATAAGAGGTCCCACTTAAAACAATTTATGGCAAAATAAGGACGGAATAACACAACAAATTCTCTAAAACAAATCACTAAATCAATGTAAGATTGAATGAAATCAATATTTATGCTATAATTAAATAAATTTAATGAAGAAAAAAAGAGGGATATTATGGCACTTAACTATAAACCATTATGGATACAGTTAGCAAAAAAAGGACTAAAGAAAACAGATGTAATAGCTATGGCAGGACTTACAACAAATGTTATGGCACAAATGGGAAAGGATAAACCAATTACATTTAAGAATTTAGAAAGAATATGTAAGGCTTTATCTTGCACTCCTAATGATATTATTAGTTTTGAAGATAATTTTAGTGACGAGGAATAGAAAATGACTTTAAGGACAGAAGATCAAGTTAGGGATTATGCAAGAGAAGTATAGGCTTTAATGAAGTTGAAGAAAACATCAATCAAGGTACTGGTCAAATAACTACTTTTAATCAATTAGGCTTCAAGGGATATTCAGATAAGCCAGATGGTTGGTATTTACCTAAAAATATGAATGATGTAGCAATAATCCTTGAAACAAAATCAGAAGAAAGAGATATTAGCAAACAAATTTTTATTGATGAGTTAATGAAAAATATAGACATAATTTAACTAAAAATAAAAACTAGATCCTTTTTTGAAAAAATTATATTATTAAATTTGTAACTGTATCTATTGACAATGATAATTATTATCGATACAATAGACTTGAAATATGTTTAAGGAGTTTTTATGAAAAACAAATTTTTTCTAATAGCTATTTTAGCTATGTGTATAGTTTTTAGCGCTTGTTCTTCTAATTCTGTTAAAAATGAAGAAAATACTTCTAAAGAGCATGCGCCTGATAAAATAGTTTTAGATCATGCTTTCGGTCAAACTATATTAGATAAAAAACCTGAAAGAGTTGCAACTATTGCTTGGGGAAATCATGATGTAGCATTAGCTTTAGGAATAGTTCCTGTTGGATTTTCAAAAGCAAATTACGGTGTAAGTGCTGATAAAGGAGTTTTACCATGGACAGAAGAAAAAATCAAAGAACTAAATGGTAAAGCTAACCTATTTGACGATTTGGATGGACTTAACTTTGAAGCAATATCAAATTCTAAACCAGATGTTATCTTAGCAGGTTATTCTGGTATAACTAAAGAAGATTATGACACTCTATCAAAAATTGCTCCTGTAGCAGCATACAAATCTAAACCTTGGCAAACTTTATGGAGAGATATGATTAAAATTGATTCAAAAGCCTTAGGTATGGAAAAAGAAGGTGATGAGTTAATCAAAAATACTGAAGCTCGTATATCCAAAGAATTAGAAAAACATCCAGAAATCAAAGGAAAAATCAAAGGAAAAAAAGTATTATTTACTATGATTAATGCTGCAGATACATCAAAATTCTGGATTTATACTAGCAAAGATCCAAGAGCAAATTATTTAACAGATTTAGGTCTAGTTTTCCCTGAATCATTAAAAGAATTTGAGAGTGAAGATAGTTTTGCAAAGGAAATTTCTGCAGAAGAAGCAAATAAGATAAATGATGCTGATGTAATCATAACTTATGGTGATGATAAAACTCTTGAAGCTTTACAAAAAGATCCTCTTTTAGGTAAAATAAATGCAATTAAAAATGGTGCCGTTGCTGTAATTCCAGATAATACACCGTTAGCAGCCTCATGCACTCCAACACCACTTTCAATAAACTATACTATTGAAGAATACCTAAATCTTTTAGGAAATGCATGCAAAAATGCGAAATAAAAAACAAATAAACCTAGGCATAATTTTTGTAATCTGCCTAGGTCTTCTTATTACAATATTTTTGTCATTAAAGCTTGGAACAAAAGAAATTAATATCAGAGATTTTTTAGCAGCTTTTGGAATGGGTAATACAAATGATGATTTTATTAAATCAATTATATATAAAAGAATACCTAGAACTATTTTTGCAATTTTAGCAGGTTCTAGTCTTGCCATAAGCGGTGTATTGATGCAATCAGTTACTAGAAACCCAATAGCTGATCCAGGTATACTCGGTATAAACACAGGAGCAAGTCTTAGTGTAGTAATTGGTCTTTCTTTTTTAGGAATTTCATCAAGCATAAGCCATATAAGTTTTGCAATCATTGGTGGCTTAGTAAGTGCAATTTTTGTATACGCGATTGCTGTAAGCGGAAAAGCAGGCCTTACCCCTATAAAACTTGCCTTATCAGGAACTTGTGTTAGTATGGCTTTAAGCAGTTTTGTAAGTTTTTTAATTTTACCGAATAATAACGTCTTAGACAAATTTAGATTTTGGCAAATAGGTAGCCTTGGAGCAGCTACATTATCTTCTATATCTACACTACTACCTTTTATAATTTTAGGTCACTTGATAGCTATATTTATTTCATCAGATTTAAACGCTTTAGCTATGGGTGATGAAATGGCTGTTGGTCTTGGAGTTAATGTTAATAGGATAAGATCACTTGCAATAATTGCAAGTGTGCTTTTATGTTCAAGTATTACTGCAATTGGTGGACCTATTGGCTTCGTAGGTCTTATAGTTCCTCACTTTTGTGGCTTATTTATAAGCAAAGATATACGCACAATGACCATTTCTTCATCTTTTATAGGTGCAGAGCTCTTGCTTATATGTGATATAATCGGCCGTATGTTAGGTAAACCAGGTGAAATTGAAGTAGGGATAATTACTGCAATAATCGGGGGTCCAGTACTTATTTATGTAACTATGAAAAATAGAGGGGTTAATAACTAATGCAAAATTTAATTATAGGTATTCAAAAAAGAAAAAATAGAATAACACTATTTTCCTCACTATTTTTATTAATAATAATCAGTCTATCATTTTTCATTTTACTTATCGGAGATGAAAGTTATTCTTTTTCAACTTTGATTAAAGTCTTAAATAGTGAAACTGTTCCTGGAGCTAGTTTTTCGATTATGGAAATTAGATTACCAAAATTATTAGCAGGAATTATAGCTGGCTGGTCTTTTGGATTGGCAGGATTTATCTTTCAAACTATGTTAAGAAATCCTCTTGCAAGTCCTGATATAATCGGTGTCACAAGTTCTTCATCTATTGCAGCGGTCTTTTGCATATTGGTATTAAAAACAAATAGTTTAACTACTGGAATTATTTCAATAACTTGTGGACTAACATCATCTTTAATATTATTTTTACTAGCTAAAAAAGATGGTTTTTCAGCAGCAAGACTGATAATATTAGGTATTGGTTTTCAAGCTGTCACAAGAGCAGGCACCTCATTTTTATTGTTGAAAGTAGCAAGATATGAATTACAAGAAGTTATGAGATGGCTCAGTGGCTCTTTATCTTTTACAAAGTTAGATGACATACCTCTTGTTCTAATAGTAAGTATTATTGCTACTATATTAGTTTTATTTTTTAATAAAAGACTAGAAATTATTGAACTTGGTGAAGAAATAGCAATCGGACTTGGAGCAAATCCCGAGCTTTCAAGGCTTGTTTTAATTTTTTGCGCTGTATCTTTAACTGCTTTTTCTACTTCAATTACAGGACCAATAGCTTGTATATCTTTTTTAGCTGGTCCCATAGCCTTAAATATTGGCAAGAAAAGAAGCCCAATATTAGCTGGATTGGTTGGAATTTTACTAGTTTTGTTATCAGACATATTCTCTCAAAATATTTTACCAGCTAGGTATCCAGTAGGTGTTGTAACTGGCTTGTTAGGTTCACCATACTTAATATACTTACTAATAAAAATGAACAGGAGAAATATATAATGAAAGGTCTGTGGTCAAATAATCTTACCTGCGGTTATGATGAAAAAATAATCTTGGAAAATATAAATATAAAAATACCTGAAGAAAAAATATCAGTTATTATTGGGTCAAATGGTTGTGGGAAATCAACACTCATTAAAACCTTGTCTCGACTTATAAAGCCATTAGAGGGAGAAGTATTGCTTGATAATAAATCAATTAATTCTTATAAAGAAAAAGATTTAGCAAAACACATAGCTATATTACCTCAATCTCCAATAATCCCTGAATCAATAACAGTAGCTGATCTTGTAAGCCGTGGTCGTTTCCCCTACAGAAAGCCTTTTAAGAGTCTTGGAAAAGATGACCTTGAAATAATAAACAGATCAATGGTTATGGCCAATGTTGAAGATCTAGCAAATAACCTAGTTGAAGAACTTTCTGGGGGTCAAAGGCAAAGAGTATGGATAGCCCTAGCCCTAGCCCAAGATACAAGTATCCTACTTTTAGATGAGCCAACTACTTACTTGGATATCTCATATCAAATAGAACTATTAGACCTCTTGACTGATCTAAACCAAAAATATAAGACAACCATTTGCATGATTTTGCACGATATAAATCTAACAGCAAGATACGCTGATTACCTATTTGCAATTAAAGAAGGTAAACTTGTTGCAGAGGGAAAGCCTGAAGATATACTAAATGATAAACTAGTTAAAGATATCTTTAATCTTGAAGCAAAAATTATACGTGACCCTATTTCCAATTCGCCTCTAATGATTCCTATTGGCAAGCACCATGTTAGCTCTTAATAATTGAATATTGGAATTCATTTAAAAGTCGCAAATTTTGAACTGACCCTCAAAAGTTAGGCCAAAAAACTAACTAAAGGAGGTCAGTTTTTTAATGGCAAATACAGCACAGAATTTAAGATAAAATTAGTAAAAGAATATCATGAATGAAAAATAGGATATAGATAATAACAGCAATATTAAAAAGATCAGGACTGATAATAAACAAAAAGAAAGTACAACGACTAGTTCAAAAGCTAAAACTTCAAGTAAAAAGTTATTCAAGAAAATCTAGAAAATACTCATCCTACAAAGGACAGGTAGGAAAAATATCAGACAACAAAATAAAAAGAAATATTTATTACCGAAAAAAAGGGGAAATCGAGTCAAGTACCAACAGGCTCATCTATTCCAAAAAGATATTTACTCGATGGAAAAACTCCTAGAATTAGTGCTACAAATATTGACAATGGTATCTTAGGTTACTACGAAGATATAGATGATAAAAATTATAGAGTTTTTGAAAATTTTATATCTGTTTCATTTTTAGGAGCAGTCTTTTATCATAAATATAAAGCAAGCCTAGATATGAAAATTCATTGTTTAAAATTAAAAAATAAAGAATTGAATAAAGAAGTAGCATTCTATTTAACTTCAATTATTAGGCAAGCTTTAAAAAATACTGAATATAAAGATCAAATATCTAGCACAGTATTGCCAGATATCAAAATTAAATTACCGATAGACAGTAGAGGTACTCCAGATTGGAATTACATGGAAAGATATAGAGATAGATAAAGAGAGAGAGGGAGAGATAGATAAAAAGTCCACCCCCATTTTTTATGGAGAATTCAAAAATGTAAGGTTAAGCAAAGAAGAATATAAAAATCTAAAAGAAAAATTAAACTCACACACAGATATAATGATAAATAAACTATCCAGATACATGGAAAGCAGTGGTAAGACCTATCAAAACCACTATGTGACAATCTTAAAATGGTATGAAGAAGATAAAGACAAACTAAGACAGAAAGGTTTAAATAAAAAAATGAATTATGATGTAGGAGAATCTTTATAGATAAAAAGAGGTGGAAAGGCACTATTAAAGACTTTAAGTCTAAAAAGGTATCAAAGTATGCCAGAGATAAAAAAATATAAATATGACACTTTAAAGGCGATTAGAAAATTAAAGAAATGCTAGAAGACTTTTAGATGACAGTTACCAAGAGGGTCTAATTTTCACTGCTACTTATGCAGTGGGAATTGGACCTTTTTATATAAGCAAATTCTATTTCAAAATTAGTTACCAAGAAAGACTTCTTTTCACTGTTAAGTATAAGAGGGTAATTTATAGAATTTTGTTACATCAAGATAAATATTTTCTGATGGTCAAATTTTAAAAAGATTAATAACTCTCGATAAATTTTGAACCTTAACAATTGAATAGACCAAGACAAGACGTTAATTATTTTTGGAGCGTAATAACCTATCCGTCAAGATCTTTCGGCTGAATAATTCGACAAAAAAAGTTCTGCTAAGCAAAAAGAAAGTGAGCGATAAGTAAGAGTTTGAATATAGGGAGGGATACCCTATCCGCTATGAAGAAAATGAGGATAATGATACTTCTAAGGTTGAAGCCGGCTCATCCGGAATAGAGGCGGAGGTGAGATTCCTATGTTGCTAATCCAAAGCACTTGTCAATGTCAAAAAACTTAATTAAACAAATAATTATTAGATATAAAACTTTAGAGGAGGTATATATTGGACAATGACTGGAATGGATTGGCTGATTTAATAGCAAATCTGATTGCAAAATATGCTGGTGCTTTAGATTTAGATAATCTACCCGATCCAACGCCAGCAAAAAATCAAGAGATGAAAAATAGTTTTGACATGGCAAAAACACAAATTGAGACGGACTAATAAAAGTGTTATAATATACTTGAAATGATAGTCCAAAGTTAAATTAAAAAAATTATATATGATATAGAAAAATTATATTGAGGTTAATACTATGTCAAAAGAAAAAATAAAAGTATACCTCTATACACGAGTATCTACGTCAATACAGATAGAGGGGTATTCGTTAGAGGCACAAAAATCACGAATGAAAGCTTTTGCTATTTACAACGATTATGAAATTGTTGGAGAGTATGAAGATGCCGGGAAGTCTGGCAAGTCTATTGAAGGTAGAATACAGTTCAATCGAATGATGGAAGATATAAAATCTGGAAAAGATGGAGTATCTTTTGTTCTTGTGTTTAAGTTATCAAGATTTGCAAGAAATGCCGCTGATGTTCTTTCTACACTTCAGATAATGCAGGATTATGGAGTTAATCTTATCTGCGTTGAAGATGGCATTGATTCATCTAAAGATGCTGGGAAACTAATGATTTCTGTTTTATCAGCTGTGGCTGAAATAGAAAGAGAAAACATCCGTATTCAAACAATGGAAGGTCGCATTCAAAAAGCAAGGGAAGGAAAATGGAATGGTGGCTTTGCTCCGTATGGATATAAACTTGAAGACGGCAAGCTGTTTATAAATGAGGAAGAGGCAGTTGCAATAAGAACGATTTTCGACCAGTATGTAAATACTACGATAGGAGCCAATGGGATATCTAAATACTTAGAGAATCATGGAATTAGAAAAATCCCAAGACAGAATGGTAAGAATCCTGTATATAATGGGAAAATAGCATTTGGAAGAAGAACTTTAGAAAAAGTTCATGGTACAAGAAATGAATATAAGCAGGTTGAACAAGATGAATATCTAATATCTGAAGGGATACATGAAGCTATAGTTTCCGATGAAGTTTGGCAAGCTGCTCAAGTTAAGCTAAAATCTCAAGCAAAGAAATATGAGCATGTGAATAAAGGAAAAGATACACGCACACACTTGCTTTCTGGAATTGTAAAATGCCCGATATGTGGAGTGGGAATGTTTGGGAACAAGTGTATCAAGAAAAAGAAAGATGGCACAAAGTATAAAGATTTTTATTACTATGGTTGTAAACATAGGCAGATGATAAGAGGTCATAAGTGTACATTCAGTAAGCAAATTAGAGAAGAATTGTTAGATGATGCTGTTGCAGAGGTGATTGTCAAGATAGTAAGTAATCCGAAATTTGCTTCTATGATGCAAGAAAAAATCAACATGAAGGTGGATACCTCTGAAATAGAAAAAGAAATAGATAATTACCAAAAGGAATTGAGAAAGAGTCATTCTACAAAGTTTAAGCTAATTGAGGAAATAGATAATTTAGATGTTGAAGATAAGCATTATAAGAGAAGGAAACAGGATTTAGATGATAGACTATATCGTATGTATGACAAAATAGATGAATTAGAATCATCACTAATTGATGCGAAAGCAAAGAAACAGACTATTGAAGCTGAAAAGCTTACAGGAGATAACATATATAAGATTCTGATCTATTTTGATAAGCTCTATAAAGTCATGAATGATGTAGAGCGTAGGCAGTTAATTTCAGCTTTGATTTCTGAAATTCAAGTTTATGAAGAAAAACAATCTAACGGACAATGGCTAAAATCCATTACTTTTAAGCTACCAATTATAGAAGAAAATCTCAACATAGGTTTGGACAATGATGAACAAGTTGAATGTGTAAGTTTATTAGAGAAACGTAGTTAATCCTCAAAAGGTTCCCCAAACCTTTTGAGTCCCACTGACGCATCACGCTGAGGCGGTATCACTGCTTGTACGAGTTGAAGCATCAGCGAAGTAAAAGTAGATGTTCAGCCAATGCGACGAGGTGAGACCGAAGGTCGATAAGGTGTGTTCTGGGTATAGGACTCGTAAAGTAAGTAGGAAATATGATGAGATGATACAGAGAGCCTGAATTGGTCAGGTGACGTGCTTATTTACATTAGCCTGATAATGAAAATGGAGAGATTATCGATGGTTATATTGGAATTGTACCAAAATGATTATTCTAAAGATTTAGTAGCATTTGATTCCATAGAAGATGGGAAAGCCTTTGTAGCTCAAATCCCGGGATACACTCTGGAAACAGAAGATGGTTTTGAAGTGGAGTATTTTAATCCTAAAAACATACCGGATTATATGGAAATTATTTTTAACGGAAATATTGTTCCTTTATCTAAATTTATGTTCGATCCTGAGGAAAATGTAAACATTATTTGGAAAGAGATTTCAAATTTATCCCTCAAAAATGATAGAGTGATCGAAGGATATTCAAAAATTGATGCATATGTCGTTAACAACCATGAAGTTAAAGCCTATGTCGAAACAAGAGAAACGAACTATCGTAAAGCAAAAGACTTCTTAGAAAGCCGCGGATATGAAATCGACAGAAGCTTTTTCGGAAGTGAAGACGGTGAAGCGATTCTTTACAGAAAAAAAGGGATCGAAGTTTGGCATTTCTTGTGTCACTTAGACCCAATGTTTGTAGAGATTGAAGATGTAGAAGGATATGTTAAAGAAGAAGTTGGAGAGATTCAATAGTCAACCAAAGTTCCTTGTGAGTATATACCTTTGCTAGTAAAAGAGTCAAAACGTTATAACGAAGGGGGGGAAGAAAACCCTTGAGTGTAAGTCTTTTTCTTGTTTAGAGGGAAAGTATTAGAGTAGCCGCTCATAATTTATACTAGATTTGATAACTGATTTGAGACAGATTTTATTTCTATAAATATTGTGAAAATTTTTTAATACCAAAGATTTAAAGTTACTGTGTTAAAAATCCTCTCCACTTTTAAACTAATGTATTATAAAAGCCAGTTGACACAAGTGTGACACTTGTGATAGAATTAACTTGAGGTGATGAAAATGGCAACCGATAAAAATAGAATAATGATTAGCTTGGATGATAAAAATCTAGAGAAACTTGAAAATTTAGTAGAAGATGCTAGAGATAGAAGGGGAATGCGACTAACAAAGTCCCAGGTTATTGAATTACTCCTAAATACCGTTGATTATTTCGATGATATTATGGGGGCTATTTACTCAAAAAAATAAGAGCAAAATTGCTATTATTTTTTACAAATTGGTGTAACACTAGTGATATAGGAGTGATGAAATGGTTGTTTATATTAGACAAAGTAAATTACCAAGTGAGGTTTCAATTAATAAATACAATGCTCAAGTAGGTGCCTACTTACAAGGAGAAGAAGTTATTTTATATCAATCTTTTTCTGAAATAAAAGAGTTAACAAGTGAAGATATAGTTGTAGATTATATAATGGAGACTAGAGCATTACTAAAAATGATGGGCTTAAACGTTCCGGTTTATGACTATCCTATTGAGCTTAAAGAGTTTTATGGTCGAAAGATTTATGCTGGTATTTTAGGAGAGATTGTGAATATACCTGATAATTGGGGAAAATTTATTAAGCCTAAAGCTGGTTCAAAAGTCTTTACTGGAAGAGTTGTTAATGAAACCCATGATTTAATAGGTATTGGTCTACCTTTCGACTATCCTATATGGATTAGTGAGGTTGTAGAATTCATAGCTGAATGGCGTTGTTTTGTGTTAGATGGTCGCGTATTAGATGTTCGACCCTATACAGGTGATTATCATGCACAATTTGATGCAAGTGTAATTGATGAAGCGATATCATGTTGGAAAGATGCGCCAATAGCTTATGGACTAGATATCGGTGTTACTCGCGATGGCAGAACACTTGTTGTTGAAGTAAATGATGGTTATGCATTGGGAAATTATGGCCTATCTCCTTTAAAATCAATCAATTTTCATAGAGCTAGGTGGAAAGAAATGGTAAAACCCTATTTTGAAAAAAATGAAATTTTTAAAATCCAACAGGATGTTATTTTCTAAAATAAATATGGTAGATAACCAATATAAAAAGCATCAAAATGAACAAGGAGGAATCTGATGCTTGGAGTAATTATTGGAGATATTGTCGGTTCTGTTTACGAATGGAACAATATCAAAACAAAGGACTTTCCTTTATTTCGGAAGGACTGCTTTTTTACAGATGACACGGTTATGACCTGTGCTGTTACAGAAGCAATTATGAATGGTGGACAAAAAGACGATTTCATTGACGCGATGAAGAAATATGGCAGCATGTATCCGAATGCTGATTACGGTGCTCGGTTTAATGCATGGCTAAACAGCGATAATCGTGAGCCTTATAATAGCTTTGGGAATGGATCAGCTATGCGTATTTCTCCATGTGCTTGGATCATGGACTGTGGTTTTTATGCGAAAACTGGTATGTGGCCATCATCTAGAGGACTTACGAGTCTTTCTGCAGAGGTAACTCATAATCATCCAGAAGGTGTCAAAGGCGCTATGGCTACAGCTGATGCTATCTTTCTATGTCGTTTTTACTTTGGTGGTTATTGTAGAGAGTACGAGCAATCAATTAACGACAATCCTACAGAGTGTAAAAGACGAATTAAGGATTATATAGAAAAAGAATACGATTACAATCTATCTCAAACTTTAGATGAAATCCGTCCTAACTATCGTTTTAACGAAACATGTCAGGAAACTGTCCCTCAAGCCATTATCGCCTTTCTTGAAAGTAGAGACTTCGAAGATGCGATAAGAAATGCCATCTCACTTGGTGGCGACAGTGATACTCTCGCAGCAATCACTTGTAACATAGCAGAGGCAGCTTACGGTATTCCTGATTGGATCAAGGATAAGGCCTATTCTTACTTGGATGAACCCTTAAAGGATGTAGTTAGGCGATGGGAAAATAGAATAAAAGCGTATTAATCTCCAGTACGTCAGATTTCTCTTTTCTGTATTTTCATTGTATAATAGGATTACATTTACTTGCATACGACGAAATGTAAACATTTCTGTTTAAAATTAAGGATAAAATCAATGAAAAAAGTAATGGTAATTATCACCCCTACTTCTGGTGGCGAGAAGGCTTTGGATTACAAAGAAAAGCTGGAGAATAAAGCAAAAGAATACTTTGAATATGTTGAAACCAAAATTACCGAAAAAGCGCTGGATGCAACACATTTTGCTGAAGAAGCTTCTCGTGAGCAGTATGATGCAGTGGTTGTGTTTGGTGGAGATGGAACTGTCAATGAAGTCATTTCAGGTATTGATGAGAGAGACTACATTCCTAAGTTAGGGATTATCCCAGGCGGTACGGGTAACCTCATTACAAAACTTTTGGAAATCAATCAAGACATCGATGGCGCAATTGACGAACTGGATTTTGATTTAACCAATAAGATTGATATCGGTAAAGCAAATGACAACTATTTTGGTTATATCTTTAGTATCGGTTCTCTGCCTGAGGCGATTCACAATGTTGAAATAGAGGACAAAACAAAATTCGGTATTTTAACCTATGCTGTAAATACCATGAAGTCTGTCATGACAGATCAGGTCTTTAACATTAAGGTTGAGACAGAAAATGGAAATTATGTTGGTGAAGCTAGCCATGTTTTGGTCCTTTTGACAAATTACTTCGCTGATAAGAAAATCTTTGAAGAAAACAAGGACGGCTATGCCAACATTTTGATTCTGAAAGATGCCTCTATATTCTCCAAATTATCCGTCATTCCTGATTTATTAAAAGGGGATGTTGTCGCAAATGATAATATCGAGTATATCAAAGCGCGTAATATTAAAATCTCTTCAGATAGTGAATTGGAGTCAGATGTTGACGGAGATAAATCAGATAACCTACCTGTAGAAATCAAAGTCCTAGCTCAGCGAGTAGAAGTATTTTCAAAACCGAAAGAGGATTAGTATATAGAGAAAGCCTTTTTTAAGGCTTTTTGTATACTTTAAAAGATAGTTCCTTTAACAACGGACATTCCTTGCAAATAGTTTACAAAAATAGTATACTGGATTTATTGAGTTTGAAAACGTTTGCGTAAAATTTGAATGAATACTTTAGGAGACAAATTGATGGAATTGAGTGCTATTTACCATAGGCCTGAGTCGGAGTATGCCTATCTTTATAAGGATAAGAAACTCCATATTTGAATTCGAACTAAGAAAGGGGACATTGAAAGCATCAACTTGCACTATGGGGACCCTTTTATCTTTATGGAGGAGTTTTATCAGGATACAAAAGAAATGGTCAAGATAACTTCTGGTACCTTATTTGACCATTGGCAGGTTGAAGTGTCAGTTGACTTTGCACGTATCCAGTATCTCTTTGAGCTCAGAGATACAGAAGGTCAAAATATTTTGTATGGCGATAAAGGGTGTGTGGAAAATTCTCTAGAAAATCTTCATGCAATTGGGAATGGATTTAAGTTGCCTTATCTTCATGAGATTGATGCCTGCAAGGTTCCTGACTGGGTTTCAAATACGGTATGGTATCAGATATTTCCTGAAAGATTTGCCAATGGCAATGCTCTATTAAACCCAGAAGGGACTTTAGACTGGGATTCATCTGTCACACCTAAGAGCGATGATTTCTTTGGTGGTGATTTACAGGGGATTATTGATCATATGGATTACTTGCAAGACTTGGGTATTACTGGACTATATCTTTGTCCCATCTTTGAATCTACAAGCAATCACAAGTACAATACGACAGATTACTTTGAAATTGACCGTTATTTTGGAGACAAGGAGACCTTTCGGGAACTGGTGGATCAAGCGCATCATCGTGGCATGAAAGTCATGATGGATGCGGTATTTAATCATATTGGTTCGCAATCTCTTCAATGGAAAAATGTCGTCAAAAATGGCGAACAGTCTGCTTATAAGGATTGGTTCCATATTCAACAATTCCCAGTGACAACTGAAAAGCTAGTTAATAAGAGAGACTTACCCTATCATGTTTTTGGTTTCGAGGACTATATGCCTAAGCTAAATACAGCCAATCCAGAGGTCAAGAATTATCTTTTAAAGGTTGCGACTTATTGGATTGAAGAGTTTAATATCGATGCTTGGCGTTTGGATGTGGCTAATGAGATTGACCATCAGTTCTGGAAGGATTTTCGTAAGGCAGTTTTAGCTAAAAATCCTGATCTTTATATCCTAGGAGAAGTCTGGCATACATCTCAGCCTTGGCTAAATGGAGATGAGTTCCATGCCGTCATGAATTATCCTTTATCTGATAGTATCAAGGACTATTTCTTACGAGGAATTAAGAAGACAGACCAGTTCATCGATGAAATCAATTGAGAGTCTATGTATTACAAGCAGCAGATTTCAGAGGTCATGTTTAATCTCTTGGATTCACATGATACAGAGCGAATCCTGTGGACGGCCAATGAAAATGTTCAACTGGTTAAATCAGCCTTAGCCTTTCTCTTTTAACAAAAAGGAACACCGTGCATTTATTACGGAACCGAGCTAGCCTTGACTGGAGGACCAGATCCAGATTGTCGTCGTTGTATGCCTTGGGAACGTGTATCAAGTGACAATGATATGCTGAACTTTATGAAGAGGCTGATTAAGATTCGGAAATACGCGTCAGTAATCATTTCGCATGGCAAGTATAGCCTTCAAGAAATCAAATCTGATCTAGTAGCTCTGGAATGGAAATACGAAGGACGGATCCTCAAAGCAATATTCAACCAATCAACAGAAGATTATCTTTTAGAGAAAGAAGCAGTAGCACTAGCAAGCAATTGCCAAGAATTGGAGAATCAGCTTGTCATCTCTCCAGATGGATTTGTGATTTTCTAAAAACTAGTTGATGAAGATTATGGTACATTTCATATCTTATATAGTATAATAAGGATAGTTACTAAACTTGTAAAGGAGAACTTAAATGAATTGTAGAGGACATGAAACAAGACAAAGAATTGTTAGAGATTTTGAAGTTTAGCCTAAAGCACATATTAAGCTGTTAGCAAATCAACAAAAACATAGTGATGCAGGAGCAACTATTGAAGATGAATATTATGTATTTATCGCTGAGAGTAAAATTGATGGCAAGAAGGAAGTTATTCAGTGTTGCATGGGTGCGGCAAGGGATTTTTTAGAACTAATTAATCACAAAGGGCTACCTCTTTTTAATCCGCTTGTAGGTGATTCTCATGTAAATAATAGACAAGAATATGACAATACAGGGAGTGGAAATTTACAACCTGAAAAGTGGAATGAAACTGCAAAGCAGCTTTATAATGTTATAATGTGGTTGATTATTTTATGGAATGCTAAGCCGGATACACCTTTATTTAATTTTAAAGACGAAGTAATTAAGTATAAAACATATGAGCCTTTTGAAAGCAGTATAAAAAGAGTAAATACTACTATAAAGAATGGTAGTAAAGGGAAAACTCTGACTGAGATGATTAATGGCTACAGAGCGGATAACGATATTAGAGATGAAATTTGTAACTTTAATATTCTGAAAAATAAAATTCGTGATATGAAAGACCAACAAGGAAATACAATGGAATCTTACTTTTAGTTATTGTTGAATTTTGGGTATTCTATAAAATATCCTAATTGAGATTTAAATAGTAGACTATACAATATAGTTAAAATATCAGTAAAAACAACACTTTATTGAGGTATTGGATACGCTTTGCTAATAGCCTAATAATCACATGTGGAGTGTTGCTACAACGAAAAAGGTGATAATCCTTGATTTCAAGCTATTTTATAAGCATTTTGTCTTTGTAGATAAAGGCAATTTTGACAATAAAAATCCTAAAAGGTGAATCGTTATAGATGTATTTGTAGATATCGTTTGCGCATCGAAAAAATTAATACAAGAATAAATATTTATAGCTCTTTAGGTGACTTTTATAGAAGTAAAGTTTAGGATAGAAAAACAAGAAATAACGCACCATTTTTGGTGCGTTATGCTTTTTTATGCTATAATGGATTTATAAAAATAAAGGAGTTTGCTATGATTGGAAAGAACATAAAATCCTTACGTAAAACACATGACTTAACACAACCCGAATTTGCAAGGATTGTAGGTATTTCACGAAATAGTCTGAGTCGTTATGAAAATGGAACGAGTTCAGTCTCTACCGAATTAATAGACATCATTTGTCAGAAGTTTAATGTATCTTATGTCGATATCGTAGGAGAAGATAAAATGCTCAATCCTGTTGAAGATTATGAATTGACTTTGAAAATTGAAATTGTGAAAGAAAGAGGTGCTAATCTATTATCTCGACTCTATCGTTATCAAGATAGTCAGGGAATTAGTATTGATGATGAATCTAATCCTTGGATTTTAATGAGTGATGATCTATCTGACTTGATTCAGACAAATATCTATTTAGTAGAAAATTTTGATGAAATAGAGAGATATAGCGGCTATTTGGATGGAATTGAACGTATGTTAGAGATATCTGAAAAGCGGATGGTAGCTTAATGGAAATCCAAGATTATACTGATAGTGAATTCAAACATGCTTTAGCAAGGAATCTTCGTTCACTGACAAGAGGAAAAAAGTCCAGTAAACAACCTATAGCGATTTTGCTTGGAGGTCAAAGTGGTGCCGGTAAGACTACAATTCATCGTATTAAACAGAAAGAATTTCAAGGAAATATTGTTATCATAGATGGTGATAGTTTTCGTTCTCAGCATCCACACTATTTAGAACTGCAGCAAGAATATGGCAAAGACAGTGTAGAATACACCAAAGATTTTGCAGGGAAAATGGTAGAGTCTTTAGTAACCGAATTGAGTCATTTGGGATACAATCTTTTGATAGAGGGAACTTTACGAACTATTGATGTTCCAAAGAAAACAGCACAACTATTAAAAAATAAGGGGTATGAGGTACAATTAGCCTTAATTGCAACCAAGCCCGAATTGTCCTATCTGAGCACCCTTATCCGATACGAAGAACTGTATGCTATCAATCCAAATCAAGCACGCGCAACTCCAAAAGAACATCATGATTTCATTGTAAATCATCTAGTTGATAATACACGACAATTGGAAGAACTGGCTATCTTTGAAAGCATTCAAATTTACCAACGAGATAGAAGTTGTGTATATGATTCAAAAGAAAATACAACTTCAGCAGCAACCGTTCTTCATGATTTACTATTTGGAGAATTGAATCAAGTGGAGAAAGAGATGCTTAAATCAGGAGAAGAAAGATTGAAAGATTTAACTAATTGAAATGGTTGTTAGAACACAAATTTTAGAATATAGTCTACTTATAACTTTTGTTAGTTGTTTGAGGTGGGCAAAAAGTTTTTAAAATCAAAAAAAACGCATAGTATCAGGTGTTGAAAAAACTTGATATTATGCGTTTTCTTGTTGGAAGATTTACTCCATTTTCTTCAGGAATTGAGATTTTGCCCATCTCTTTTTATTATATTTAAGGATATTTGAAAGCTGTATTTTAGAAAAACAAATATGGAGTTTTTAATACGGACGTAATATAGTATAAATGCTGATTCAAAGTGAAGTTTTATATGTTTTTTGCTTTTGTTGAGTATAAAATCTATTAACTAAAGTCGAACTACAAACATTGATTTAAGATAAAGTAAACTGTAACCTTCAGAAATGTCTCTTACTCGATTTCAGAATGAATCACTGACATAGGATTAAAAGAACTAAGTATTTCTTTTTGTTTTGAATGAGATACGTGAGTATAGATTTGTGTGACTGATATAGAACTGTGTCCAAGAATTTGTTGAATGTATCGAATATCTACATCATTATCTAGAAGCATTGTTGCAAAGCTATGTCTAAACATATGTGGTGTAATAGTTTTAGATAAGCTATTTTGTTCAACGATTCTCTTTAAAATTAAACGTACACTTTGCTCTGACAATGGTTTAGGCAAATGTTTCCCTGGGAATAGGAAATCATTAGATTCCTTTCCGGTTTTATTTATATATGTTTCTAATATATTGAAGGTCGTTTGATCTCCTAAAAATAGGATACGCTCTTTCTTCCCCTTTCCTATAATATGTAGTGTCTTATTGGAAAGATTAATATCTTTGAGATGAATATGACAAAGTTCAGAAATTCTGATACCCGTTGAAAGTAAAAGGGAAATAATAAGTAGATTTCTTTCAGCTTTTTGTTTTTGATAGTCAGTTTTAGATATAACTACTTTCTGTTCTAAATATATAAAAATGTTTTTCAGAATGTCATACGGAATCGTTTTAGGCAATATTTTTTCAGTTCTAAATTGAAAACGCAATTGATTGAAGGGGTTCTCTTCAATTATGTTCTGGTATTTTAGATAGTTATAAAACACCTTCATACAAGCAATTTTTCTTCTTAATGTATTCGTTTTTATGTTAGATTGTGTCAAATGTTCTATATAGGATTCGACATGATCATAGTCTGAGTTATAAAATTGCATAAGATCATTCTTATAAGCGCGAATCGTGTGTGAACTCAAACGCTTATGAGTTTTGCAATAATCTAAGTAAGTAGAAATAAGTTTATAATCCATAAAAATCTCCTTTATCAATAATCATGCTATTATAAACCTATTTGGGTGCTTTGTATAGTGATAATAAATTGTTATCACTAGTATACCATAAATTCATTTTTAGTAGTTTGATTTGTATAATGATTTTTTAGTCTTGAATTGTCACATTAAGTGCACATTTTCTCTTGTGAATTTAGATAAGGATATTTAATTTATAAAAGGAAATTTTATAGTATAGTTGTGATTTTTATATTTTCAGTTTAAGCAAAATAGTGGTGGTATGCTATATGTTTTTCTTTGTTAATGGTATAATGTAATATATAGAGAGAGTTATTTATCGAGGTTAGAATTTGGCAAATAATAGACAAATTGAGACATTAGGTGTTTCCTATCTGACAACATTCATAAATAGACATAGTTTACTTCAGACTTATTTTGGTAGTAATGATAAAACTCCAGTCTGGGATGGTGAGATTCATGTTCTTAAAACTTCTAGTGAGAAAAGAAGTGAAATATTTGGTAAAGTGCCTGTTCAAATTAAAGCTACAAGGCAACAGAAGAATAAATTGAAATCCTTCTCGTTGGACATAAGTGATTTAGAATTATATTCAAAAAATGGTGGTGTAGTTTTATTCGTAGTTTGGTTAAGCGAGGATGGTGATTTAAGAAATATCTACTATAAATCATTACCTCCTCTTTCTATAAAGAAGCTGATTAAAAAAAGTAATTTAAAAAATAAAACAATAAGCAGTAAGAAACTTTCTGTACAGATTCATGAATTAGACGAACAAAAACTGTACCCTATGCTAGTCGATTTTATAACAAATAGTCGTAAGCAATATAGCTTCATAAATGTTGATGGTATTTCAGTTGAAGATATCTCTGATGATAGTAACCTTAAATTCTATTATTATGGTCAAGAAAAAGGAGAGATCTTTAACTATCAGGAAGAAAATGATCTCTTCATTTATTATAAAAATCCTTTAACTGGTATTGAAGTACCACTTGAAAATACAATAAAGGTTGTCGAAACTTACGAGGAAACAGATCTAATTATTACAATAGGGAATACTATTTTTCAAAATGTAAAAAGGCATAGATTCCCTGATGGGAGTGTACAACTCCATTTTGGTGAAGGTTTTAAAATGTCATTTGATGTTAAGAAGAAACAATTCACATTTAACTACACAAGACCTAATATGTTATCAAAAGCCATAAAGTGCACTCAGGCATTTCAAGAACTAGGAAAATTCGGATATTGCAAGCTCAATGGTAATATAATAGAACTAGATGAACAGTCAATATTGGATATTACTTCACGTGATTTAGAGACTGAGATAGAGGAATTGGTACAGATTTCAAACTTCATGGAAAATATGAGGATACAAAAAGAGGTTGATCTAACTTACTTTGATAAACAATCTCTAAGAAATCTAAATATTCTCAATTTAGGCCTTATTCTAAAGAATAAAGTTGCCTTAAATTATAATGAATCAAAATTACTTCACCTAAGAATTGCTAATATCCACATTATTACCTTATATGACTTTGAGACAGATAATATTGGAACTATGATAGACATTTTTACTGAAACTCCTTGGTGTAGGAGAGGTGAAGGTGAAGATTCGTCCTACATTTCAATCTTTGAAGTTTTAGAACCAAATGACTGGCTAAAAATAGATAATTGTGATTTTGATTCGGTTATCTCCTCTTACCAAAGATTAGTTGATAATGGCTTGAAATTTGAAGATGCTAACAACACTATTATAAAAATAGTTATTGCTGCTGATAAGGCAGAAGATGTTTCCAGAAGTGAGTTATTGCTTAATTGGGCACAATGTCTTTCTGACTGGAACTTAAAATACTCAAAAAATTGTGAGATGGCTATAATAAATGACCTTCAAATAAAATCTAGAGTTCGTAAATTAAACAGCAAAGAAATGGAGATTCTGAGTAACATTTTAGTAAATAGTAATGATAACTATGAACTTTGTTTCGGTTCATCAGTGTTATTAAAATCGAAACCACAAGCTGATTTGTTCTGGAATAAACTTGATAATGAGACAAAAGAAAGCTATAAAGAATTTCCTATTTATACTTTGTATATGAAATTATTGTAAAATTAAAAGAGGCTGGAAGAAAAAATATATGGAAATAAAGAAAGTAATGTATTACAATACAGTGCCACAATTTTTAAAACCTAAATTAAATTATTTTGCAAGAGATTTTCTAAATGATTATTCTGTTCAGATAGAAGACATTGAAGCAGGTTCTAATTTTGAAGTTGATGTAGAGTATGAAGGCAATTTAGAAGTTTATTTTGTCAAATTTATGTTTAGAAAAAAAGGTGGTGGAATGTTTAGTGGTAATTCTGAAAATGAATTAGATATTTACTGCAATAACGAACTCTCTGCAACTGTAATTTTGGAATAATAAAGGGATTAAAAATAAAAGGTAATATCAAAATAAAAAAGATATACATCACTAAGAAGAAAAATTGTGATCAAAATTAATATAGATCAAAGTAGATTCTGGAATGGTCTATTTTATATATATTTAAGAAGTTTGAAGTGTATTTTCCTGACAGATGCAATAGTATACTAGATTAGTGAGAAGATGCTATATTTTCTCAATTAATATATTGAAAAGTATAGAATGGTATGCTATAATCACATTAGGAGGATAAAAATAATGAAGAAAAATTTTTATAAAAAATTGGGTATTTCAATTATTGCGAGTACTTTATTGGCTAGCCAGTTGTCGACAGTATCTGCTTTGACTGTTATTTCTAGTACAGGTGAAGAATATGAGGTAAGTGAAACATTACAAGAGAGTCCAGGAACTAATAATTTTTCACTTCCCGATATTTCACCGACTTATGGTAAATATTATACAAATCAGTCAGAAGTCATTATTGGCAACAATGATTTAGTTAAGATTGGGAATACTTTACAGTATCCTTATTCTACATCAGCTTACGTAAAAGCAGAATTTAATAGTATGAATGCTAGTTTTAGAGGCAGTGCTAGTTTCATAAGAGATAATGTTTTGGTTACAGCAGCTCATGTTGTTTATGATCGTGATTCTAGAACAGAGGCGGATTCTGTATATGTTATCCCTGCGGCTACTCCGAACGAAAATCCTGTAGGAAAAATAAAGGTAAAAGAAGTTCGTTATCTAAAAGAATTTCAAAACACAGCTTCAAATGAGCTTACTACGTATGATTTAGCAGTTTTGATTTTGGAAGAACCAATTGGCGCTCAATTAGGTACACTAGGTCTTCCGAATAATCTAGGGAATCTTTCAGGTACAGGGGCTACTATTACTGGATATCCTGCTGTAAATAGTGCTAAGCAAATGTATACTGACTCTAAGGATATTGTAAAAGATACTGGAGATTTTCTAATGTATCAAATAGATACTCTAGGAGGTGCTAGTGGAGCTGGCGTATATGACAGCAGTTTTAGATTGATTGGTGTTCATGTGTCTGGTAGTTCTGCTGGACAGATGAATTCTGCTGTTAAGTTAAATGAAAAGGCTTTATCATTTATCTACTCTGTTATTCAAGGACATTCTATTGATGGTTGGAAATTGATTAGTGGTACATGGTACTATTATAAGAACAGTACTAAACAAACAGGTTGGCAGAAAATAAATGATACTTGGTACTATCTAGATGCTTCAGGTAAGATGCGTACAGATTGGGAAAAAGTAAATGGAAAATGGTATTACTTTGAATCATCTGGTTCGATGGCAACAGGTTGGAAATATGTACGAGGCAACTGGTATTACTTAGATAATAAAAATGGTGATATGAAGACTGGTTGGTATAAAGATGGTTCAACATGGTACTATCTAGATCCTACTAATGGAAACATGAAAAAAGGTTGGATAAAAGTAGGAGGAAACTGGTATTATCTAAATTCAAGTGGAGCAATGGTTACAGGTAGCCAAACTATCGATGGTAAAGTTTATAATTTCGCTTCATCTGGTGAGTGGATCTAATATTGGAGGGGTATATAAATGAAACTTTTGAAAAAAACTATGCAAGTTGGACTAACAGCATTTTTCTTTGGTTTGTTAGCTACAAATACAGTATTTGCAGATACCACAGGTGGCCAATTTGTTGATAAGGACAATAGAAAATATTATGTAAAAGATGATCATAAAGCAATCTATTGGCATAAAATAGACGGAAAAACTTACTATTTTGGTAATAAAGGAGAAATGGTAGTTGGATGGCAATACTTAGAAATTCCTGGAACAGGTTATCGTGATAATTTATTAGATAACCAACCAGTTAATGAAATAGGCCTTCAACACAAGTGGTACTATTTTGGACAAGATGGAAGTCTCCAAGAATATGTTGGTTGGAAGGAATTAGATGCTAAGGATTCATTAAATGTTGGCAAAGAGTATGGTGAACCATTTGAAGGTCCTGAAGTTCTTAAATATGCAAATTATTACTTTGATAAAGATCATTCTTTAAAGACAGGTTGGTTTTATGATCAATCCAACTGGTACTACTTAGCAAAAACAGGTTATTTAGGAAAAGACTATCTTGGTGGTGAAAGACGTGCAGGTTGGATATATGACGGTTCAAGCTGGTATTATCTAGATACAACAACTGCTGCAATGCAAACAGGATGGCAATATCTAGGTAATAACTGGTATTATCTCCGTTCATCAGGTGCTATGGCAACTGGTTGGATGAAAGATGCTTCAACTTGGTATTATCTAGATGGTCAAAATGGTGATATGAAGACAGGTTGGGCTTATGTTGGCAACAGTTGGTACTACCTTCGTTCATCAGGTGCAATGTCTACTGGTTGGATGAAAGATGGTTCAACTTGGTACTACCTAAATGCAAGTAATGGAGATATGAAGACAGGCTGGTTCCAAGTCAATGGTAAATGGTACTATGCCTATGGTTCAGGTGCTTTAGCTGTTAATACCACAGTAGGTGGTTATTACGTAAACTACAACGGTGAATGGGTTAAGTAATGAAGGCTAATGTTAAACTATAGTTGATACTTAACATAGTAAAAGAGAGAATCAGAGTGTGATTCTCTCTTTTGTAATTTAAAATGATTTTAAGAAAGTTTTTATATGTGTTTGAAAAATTGTATAATCTATGTGATGGATTAAATTTCTACAAGTTTTATAGAGTCAAAAAATAACACTATCATCAGATAATGTTATTTTTTTGTTATCATTATAAAAGTGTTTAGCTATTTCTTTTACATAGTTTTCATATTTTGCTGGAATTTCTGCATTTGAAATATAGTTTTGATAATTAAAACTTTCATCAATTGGGTATTCACTATTTACTAGACTCATAAAATCAAGGATTCTTCTTTTTTCAGCATCAGAATCTTAATTTTTTGAAGAGAGCTGAAGATAGGGGATCATAATCTTGTATACTGATTCAAAATATGTTGTTGGAACATCAAGTGTTCTTGCAAGAGCAGAATGAGTTTTTTGATCTGGAACGGATTTACTACTTTACCACTTGTTGTATGAAGTTCTATTGATTTTTAATAGATTAGATAGCTCAGATTAGGAATAGTGTTTATCTATTTGGTGTTCTTTAAGACGAATACTAGAAAATATAAGCTAAAGCTCCTATTGCTTTATTATGCAACAATTATGTCAAAATCTTTTTAAGATGCAAGAATAAAGCAATATTCATCTTATCTGTAATTACAATTTTGAAAAATTAACACCATTTATGTGATATAATATTAATAGATAACTATTCAAACTAATATGCGAGGTTTAGGTAGTCTGTATGATATCAAGAATAATATTACAAAACTTTAAACGTTATCAGAATGTTGATTTTACTTGTAATTCTGAAGTTAATATTTTTGTTGGGGAGAACGGTGCTGGGAAATCAACTCTATTATACGGAATTGGTTTAGTGCTGAGTGGTAGTCACAGTCAAATTGAAAGAAGTAGTTTGTCTAGTATCATTAATCAAGAAGCGATTTTAGAATTTATGGGTACAAGGGATATAAATCAGCTCCCTGAGGTCTTCATTGAGATTTATTTTGATGAATTAAGTACTGAAATTTCCTCTAACTTCAATATTGAAGGGAAACATAACTCTCAAAAAATCAAAGCTTTTGGACTTTCATTAAAAATAATTCCCAATCAAGATTATATAGCTGAAATTACTTCTGTCTTAAATGATAGTAAATGGACAGTCTTTCCATTTGAGTTTTATAGAGTTGAATTTTTGACATTTTCAGGGAAAACCTATTCCTCTTACAATAAACCATATAAGTTTCTACATTCAATGATAAATACAAGTCTTATTGATACACAACAAGAAATTCAAAAACGTATTCATGAGGTATATTTGGATAATATATCAGCTGAGAATAGAGCAAAAGTTAATCATCAATACAGGATAAATTCATTTAATTTTTTAAAGATTTTAAGGAAGGATGAACTGTTGAAGGAGAATGCTTCAGAATTCCAACTTCATTTTGACGAATCAGAAAATTCATTTAGAAATTCAGTATCAGCTGTAAAAAATGGTGTAGATATAAAAAATTTAGGGCAAGGAGAAAAGGTATTATTAGGTGTTGAAAATGCATACAGTCATCTTAAGGAAACGGTTAAAATACTACTTATTGAGGAACCTGAGAATCATTTGAGCTTCCAAAACCTCCAGAAATTGGTTAGAATGCTAAGTTCAAATACAGGTGTTCAAGTTTTTATTGGGACTCATTCAAATATGATTGCTTCAAGATTGGGTGTAGACAATCTTCTTTTTTTAGATAATGGTCAGATATCTAAACTTAAAGGTTTGAAAAAAGATACTGTAAGATTTTTCAAGAAATCTACTAATCAAAATTTATTGAACTTCTCTCTAGGTAAGAAGATAATTCTTGTTGAGGGGAATGCTGAGTATATTTTAGTAGAGAAGTTTTTCGAAATACTCCACTCCAAAAAGCCTGAAGAATTTAATGTATCAATTATTTCTGTAGATGGATTAAGTTTTGAGAGGTATTTAGAAATTGCAACTAACTTTACTGATAAAAAAGTAGTAGTTATCACGGATAATGATGGTGATTACGAAAGTAAAGTACAGTCAAAATATAGTTCTTATCAACAATTCCAGAATATAAAAGTTTTTTCTGATTTAGATAATGATAATCGAACATTTGAGATATGCATTTATAATTGTAACTCGGATTTATTAGAGTCTTCAGGATTAACCAAATCTAATGATTTATTAGAATACATGCTCAGGGAAAAGGCTGAATTTGCACTGAGATTACTAGAACAAATGGAAACTGATAATATAAGGGAAAAATTTATTATACCCAATTATATTAAAGAGGCGATTGAATGGATAATAAAAGATTGATTCATGCTGTTGCTGGAAGTGGCAAAACAACTAAAATAATTGAAAGTATTGATCCTCAAAAAAGAAATCTTATCCTTACGTATACAGAGACGAACCAGAATACAATCAGAGCAAAGTTGATTGAAAAATTTGGCTACATTCCTGAGTCTACTTTTATTTTTGGTGTTTTTGAGTTTCTTTATAGTTTTTGCTTAGTGCCATATTTAGGGAAACGACCAAAAGGAATAAATTTTGATTATAAAACTCAAGGAAAATTTGATAAGACTGCTATAGATAATACTGGAAGAATTGTTCAGAATCAACTTTCTAAATCTCTATTAAGGGGTTCATTAATCTATAAGAGGAAAGAAATTAGATTTGATAATTCATATTTGGATAGAATTGATAAATTTTTTGATTGTATTTATGTAGATGAGTGTCAGGATTTTGAGTCAGATGATTTTGATTGGCTTTTAAGTTTAAGTAATCTTAATGCAGAAGTATTTTTATTTGGAGATTATTATCAAAAAACCTTTAGTACTTCAAGGCGAGGTAATAAAGGAAAAAGGATCCATTCGAGTTTTGAGAATTGGTTAAAAGTTATTTCTGATTCAGGATATGAAATTGATTTATCGAGTTTGTCAAAAAGTTATCGTTGTCCCAAAATAGTTTGTGACTTTATTGTTGATAATTTAGCTATTGAAATTTTATCACAGCGAGAAGAAAAGGTATCTTCCCAAATTACTCTTATCGATTCACAGAAAAAAATAGAATCAATAATGACAGATGACAATATTATGAAACTTTTTTATCAAAAATCTTATGATTATGAATGCAAGAGTCAGAATTGGGGGGATAGTAAAGGCTCTGAATATGACAATGTTTGTGTAGTATTAAATCCAACATCATACAAATTATTCGCAGCTGATCGCTTGAATGAACTTTCTTCACAAACCAAAAGTAAATTTTACGTTGCGTGTACACGTACGAGGGGGAACTTATATTTTGTAAAGCAATCCGATATAGAAAAATATAGGAAGATGATGTAAGGGAAATATCAAATTAGGAGAGAATATGAGAATAGTTAAAATTTTATTTATAAAAAGACCAATGAAATGGCAGTATATTATATCAATTTTTTTGGAGATTCCAATTCTTATTTGCTTTATCAGTAATATTCCACAAGTCTTGTTGCATTGGGGTGTAAAGATAAGTTATATAATCATTTCTTTTATATACTATATAATAAATCGTGGAGACATGAAATATTATTTTATTTCTTTATCTGATCAGTTAAATAAAAAATATTCTCCAACATTTTGGAAATGTTTTTTAAGTTCGTTACTTACAAGTACTAAGTATATTTTTATGGGATTTTTTTCCAAACAATATTACAAAGTTTATTTGGGGAGTTAATTATACCTGGTATAGGAATTTCAGCTTATAGTTTTCCATTCTTAGTAGTAATGTGTTTTATTTTATCGAAGATTTTATTCGATATAGCTAGGAAGCCCCCTGTGTATCTTTTGAGCTATCTGACAATTCCTTTGTTTACTTTTTCTTTAGTAGGAATAGAAAAATCTTTGTTAAGTTGGACCTTTGTATCTCTCATTTTAATAAGTATTGTTCCTCAATTTATAAGTGAAGATATAAAAAAATATTATCAAATAATTTTTTAGAAAATTTGTTCGGAACTCAACAAGATATAAACTCCAATTTTGAAAAAGAATTTTTAAATTTAAAATATAAAATTTTTATTTTTGTTCCTTTCTTTTATATTGCACTAATCGTATCTGAAAAGGTAATATATACAAATAGTTTTGATTATTTATTTAATTATATATTTGATAGACACGATGATATACAGAATATAAGTTATTTTTCTACAACTAATTTTATGATCACCTTAATAAAAGTGTTTCTTATTTTGTATCTTCTTATTCCTTATTTTGAATATAGTGACTTCATTATCAATAAAATAGCTAAGTTTTTGATAATGAAAATTGAAATAAAAAGTGGTAATGTTGAATATAATGGTATCTATAATAGAGTAAGCTACACAAAAAAAGAATGGATAATTTATAATTCAGATTTTTATAGTGGCTACAAGGGTTTATTGATAATTTCGATTTTTATAATTGCTATAAGCGTTATTTTTATAATAATAAAGAAGAATGTTTATATTTTTCTAAAAATGACATATTAATTTCAAACAAAGAGAAAAAAATTAAACCAATTACTGAAGAAATATTTAAAGTAGAAGAAAATTATTATGTTAGTGATAAGTCTGTTATATTAAAAAAGCTTCCTACTATGAAAAAAGTTGATGGATATAGACTACTAAATAAGCCTGATCATGCTGTATTACTTTTTCCTTTAACGGTAATTATATTTGTTTTATTAGGTGCTTGTTTTTTTAAGCCACATTTTCATAATAGTTTTAGAGGTTATTACAGTAAAATAGACTGTGGTATCGCAATTCAGTCGACCGGACTACAAATTTATGGTGATACAGTTTTTGTAGACGGAGCAATATATGAATTGAATGAAGTTACAATGCAGATATTAGATAACGAAAAAACGTGATAGGTACATTTGATAAAAAAGGTATTGTTATAAAAAATAAGACAGAGAAAGATTCTTATTATATAAAATATTAGTTACTAATTTTTAACTACTCTGTAGTATTTAAATGGATTGTTATGAGAGCTTTTGCTCTCTTTTTTCTTACCTTCCTTTCAATAATGTGATACCTTTTCCAAATCATCCCTGTTGTCCTAATATCATTCCTAAGAAAATAAAACCTCAATTTTTCACTGGGGGTTTGGGGGCGAAGCCACCAAGTTATCTTATGGTTAGCTGTCAAAACTGGAAGGTTTTGGTTAGCTGGCGATATGATTTTTTGGGTATTGTGACCACAATGCCTGAGCTCGCAAAGACCGAACAAGGACTTTAAGAAATTTCCCGTATGACACACGGGGTCGGGGTTTACCCGAGAAAGGATGAAAGTGAGGAAAAGAGATGTCTGAACAGTACCGTGACATTCGAAAAGAGGTAAATCTAACCGCAGATGAGCTAAAACAGATTGAAAAAATGATGGAGGTTGATAATTATCGTCACTTTTCATCATTCGTCAGGGATAAAATTTTGATGACTGATGACAAACAGTTAGCTGCCAAAGAATGATTTTCCCTTTGGCAGTCTCAAAAGTTTGAACAGATCAGTCGAGATGTGCATTTGGTTTTGATTATCGCAAGATAGAATCACCAAGTGACTCAAGAACACGTGTCAATCTTATTGACCTGCGTTCAAGAATTGATTGCGGAAGTCAATCAAGTACAGTCACTCAGTCGTGGGTTTCGTGAAAAATACATGAGATAGGAGGCTACTATGGTTTATCGTTATCGTACCAATCTCAAAAAAGTATTTCTAACAGATTCAGAATTACATCAATTGAATGAGCGAATCGATAAGAGTCACTGTCAAAATTTTTCAGTCTATGCCAGGAAAGTGTTGCTGAATCCCAATATGTCATTTGTCACCATTAATACGGATACCTATGACCAGTTAGTATTTGAATTGAGACGGATCGGAAATAACATTAATCAAATTGCGCGTGCTATCAATCAAAGCCGTCTGATTTCTCAGGAACAGTTACAAGAATTGAGTAAAGGAGTCGGAGAGTTAATTAAGGAAGTGGACAAAGAATTTCAAGTGGAGGTGAAAAGACTGAAGGAGTTTCATGGTAGTTACTAAACACTTTGCGACGCACGGAAAAAAATATCGTAGGCGTTTAATTAAGTATATTCTCAACCCTGATAAAACGGACAATTTGAAATTGGTATCTGATTTTGGCATGAGCAATTACTTGGACTTCCCTAGTCATGCAGAAATGGTAGAGATATACAATGTCAACTTCAGCAATAATGACAAGTTGTACGAATCCAGAAACGACCGACAGGAAAAACACCAACAAAATATTCATGCTCATCACCTTATTCAATCATTTTCTCCTGAGGATAATTTAACACCATAAGAAATCAATCGGATTGGTTATGAGACCATGATGGAATTGACTGGAGGTCGCTTTAAGTTTATCGTAGCAACTCATACAGACAAAGATCATGTTCACAACCACATCCTAATCAATGCCATAGACAGTAATTCAGATAAAAAATTGATATGGAATTATGCCTTAGAACGAAATTTACGTATGATTTCAGATCGTATTTCTAAAATGGCTGGGGCGAAAATTATTGAAAAGCGTTTCTCTTACCGTGACTATCAAAAATATAGAGCGACTAGCCATAAGTTTGAACTAAAGCAACGTCTTTATTTTTTGATGCAGCAGTCAAAATCCTTTGATGATTTTTTAGAAAAAGCAGAGCAATTACATGTTCATATTGATTTTAGTCAGAAGCATAGTCGATTCATGATGACGGATCGGGCAATGACAAAACCAATTCGAGGACGTCAACTCAGTAAACGAGATTTATATGATGAAGATTTTTTTAGAATGCATTTTGCCAAGCAAGAGATTGCAAGTCGTTTAGAATTTTTGTTGAACTGTGTCAATTCTTTAGAAGGGTTACTAACAAAATCAAAAGAATTGAATCTAACCATTGACTTAAAACAAAAAAATGTAATCTTTATACTTGAAGAAAATGGAAAGCAATTCAGTCTGAGTCATAAAAAAATAAGTGATGAGAAATTATATGATGTCAATTTTTTTCAAGATTATTTTAAAAATAAGGAAGTAGGTGTTTCAGAAGGAATAGAAAATCTACAGGCACAGTACCGTGCTTTTCAAGAAGAACGAGATAAGGAGAAGGTATCTACTGAAGAAATTGAGGAAGCCTTTGAGACATTTAAGGAAAAACGAGATGCCGTTCATGAATTTGAAGTAAAACTTACAGAACACCAAATTGAGAAGTTAGTTGATGAGGGGATTTATATCAAAGTGTCCTTTGGTATAAATCAGAGTGGTCTTATTTTCATTCCTAACTATCAACTGGATATTATGGAAGAAGAAAATCAGAAAAAATATAAAGTCTACATTCGTGAGACAACCTCATATTTTGTCTATAACAAAGAACATTCGGATAAGAATCAGTATATCAAAGGGAGAACCTTGATTAGGCAGCTAACCAACGATAGTCGAGTAATACCATACAGAAGACCGACTGTTGAAAGACTTCAAGAAAAGATTTCTGAGATTAGCCTCTTGATTGAGTTAACTGAGACAGATAAGAAATACCAAGACATTAAAGACAACTTGGTTTCCGAAATAGCAGAGCTAGATATAAAACTGACTCAAACAAATGAAAAAATTGCCACCTTAAATAAGATGGCGGAAGTACTTATCAATTCTAAGAGTGAAGGTTCGGGTAGCCAAAAACTAGCTAGGCATGAATTTTCTAAATTGAACATGACAGAATCAACAACTTTAGAACAAGTCAATGAAGAACTTTTGAAGTTACAACAGGAATTTGGTAATGTTCTTGATGAGTATGAGAAAACAATAAGAAAGCTTGGACAATTATTTAAGGTTTTTGATGAGTGTATCAATAAAGAAATTATGAATGAAATATAAATCAGACTGAAGACAAACTCAAATTTTTTTGGATATCTTTTCTGTTTATGGTTGCCAATATCGGTTTAACTTCTAAAACAAACATTAATAAAAATGCATCCAAAGACGATTTTACCTATTTTACGATTACGCTTCGACCCCAAATCATTAAAGTTGTCTATGCTCTATCATTGCATCACTGGACTTGTCAAGAGTTAAGATAATTCGGAGTCCACTGAAAAAGTCATCGTATGATGGTATACTAAAGATGAGGTGATGGTATGCTTGATAATCGATGTTAGTCCCTATTCTACTCTGTGTGATATTGTTGTTCCCAAAACTCATTTTTTACGACAGCTAATGGAACTCTGTGATTTTAGTTTTATTTATGACGAGCTGGAAAAGAATTATCAACCTGACTTCGGATGTCGTTCCTACTCTCTCCTTATCATGATGTTCAAGTATCTCTTATTAAAAGACATCTATAAGTTGTCCGATGTGGATGTGGTGGAGCGCTCCTTTTCTGGTATGACCTTCAAATACTTCCTTGGTCTAGCTCCTGTTATTGAACCGTCCTCATTGACTAAATTCCGAAAACTTCGGAACAAAGATGAACGATTACTTGATTTGCTCATCGCTAAATCTGTTCAGATTGCGATAGAGCTCGGTCTGATTAAAAGTAACATTCTCATTGTGGATGCGACTCATACCAAAGTTCATTACAATCACAAGAAACCTCAAGAAGTCCTCCGAGAACGCTCAAAAGCCTTGCGTAAAACGATTTATCAGTATTCGGAATATATCAAGGCAGAATTTCCTAGTAAGCCTCAGGAAGATACTCTAGTAGCTGAATTAAGATATACACAAGAATTAATATCAGTCCTTGAGAAGCATGACGAATTGACTGGAATACCAGCTATCTCACAAAATTCAATTACCTTAAAGAAGCTGTAGAGGATGACTTAGAGCACTTGGAATCCTCTGTCAAAGAAGAAGCAAGAATTGGACATAAGTCAGCCGATAGTTCCTTTTACGGGTACAAAGAGCATTTTGCCATGACCGATGAACGGATTATTACTGCCTGTGTGGTGACATCGGGTGAAAAAAGTGATGGTCCTGTTTTAGAAGAACTCTATCACAAATCTAAGGATAATGGCGTGACGATTGAAGCTATTGTTGGAGATAGGGCCTACTCTGGGAAGGATAATATGCAATTTACCAAGAAAGAACGTGTGCATTGAGTCGCTAGGCCATATCCAACTATTTCAAAAGGCTTTCGTAGGAAGGAAGATGAGTTTTTCTATAACAAGGACGCAGGTCTCTTTGTTTGTCCAGAAGGGCATATGGCACTAAAGAAGGCAAAGACAGGAAGAAGGACGGCTCAGGAAACCCACTATTTTGACATCAAGCACTGTCAAATATGCCCTTCAAAAGTGGGCTGTTATAAAGAAGGGGCTAAGTCTAAGACTTATTTGATACCCCTTAAGAGCGATGAACATATTTTCCAGAAGAGGTTTCAGGAAGCGCCCTATTTTAAAGAAAAGGCCAAACATCGCTACAAGATAGAAGCCAAAAATGCGGAACTTGAAAACAGACATGGTCTTAATGTAGCTAGAGCACCAGGTCTTTTAAACATGGAGTTACAAGCCGCCACAACCATATTTGTGGTTAATATGAAGAGGATTATAACTCTAATAAACCAAAAATAAGGAAAAGCAAAGAGGAATCTATCCAAGCAGGAGATAGATCCCTCTTTTTTCATTTTAGTTGAACTGTAGAGCTTACTTTTTCAGTGGACTCGATGATTAGTGACTATTTTTTTCAAACTCTATTAGTTATTGGTACCCTAATGCCGAATGGAGATATTTAGGATTGTAATAGATTTCAATATATTTAAAGATTTCGTTCAATAGTTGCGAAATTGGCATCATTGACAAGTTCTCTTTTTATGTTTTGTAAAAGGATTCCATGGGTGCATTATCATATGGATTGCCTTTTCGACTCAGGCTAGACTTGCATCTTTTCTGTTTAAGGAGTTCTTGAAATCTAGCTCCAGTATATTGAGATCCTTGATCGGTATGGCCGACTAGTTCTTATTTGAGATTTTCTCTATGATAAGCTTGATTGAAAACATTCGTTACCAACTTATCTTGCATTCGATTTCCCATTGCCTAACCAACAATTTTTCTGCTATAAACATATATATAATGATAAATAAAGAGTACCTGCTTTTGTCGGAATATAAGTTAAATCCCCCAGCCAGATTTCATTTTTACCTTTTGTTTGAAAACACTGATTAATCAAATTGGGTCGTGTTAATGAGGAATGCCGACGGCTATAGTACTTGTATTTATAGCGGATTCCTTTAGCATAGAGACAAAGCCCAAATTTCAAGTTGAAGTTAGCCACCCAAAAGAAATTCACTTGGCGACTTGTA
>ERZ1023453.23-NODE-23-length-65800-cov-69.997110_pt1 | contig 65800 bp, 59 predicted proteins | sample MGYA00380525_ERZ1023453 | MGnify/ENA primary metagenome ERZ1023453 (study PRJEB33173, sample SAMEA4830419) | metagenome | study: EMG produced TPA metagenomics assembly of the PRJEB25223 data set... | reverse complement strand
ACATCGATACTGTCTTTAACGTTGTCTGCAACGGCTTTTTGAACTGTTTCTTTAGAAATTAAACCGTTTATGTTAATAGTGACTTTTTTAGTTGCTACGATGTTGTCCAAGTCTGGTTTACCGTCTTTGTTACCATAGACATTGACTGTAGCGCTGTAAGTTTGAGTACCATTTGCTCGGAACTGGTCAATGAGCGCTTGTTTTTCTTTGCCAGCTACATTTCCGTCCAAGGCTACTTGATAGAAGTATTGACCTTTGGTCTTCACGTTTTCGCCTAGTGGAGATAGGGCTGGGTTTTTAGCGTCACCGTTATCTGACCATGGTGCCTTGTCAGATGCCTTGAGCAAGAGACGAGTCAACATGCCATCACCTGCGAAGAGTTCGTATGGAATCACATGGTTGACACCTGCTGTGAATGGACCTTCACCCTTGGCTTTTTCTAGGTAGGCTGCTGGAACATCGATACTGTCTTTAACGTTGTCTGCAACGGCTTTTTGAACTGTTTCTTTAGCAACTAATCCATTGATGTTGATGTCTACATTTTTAGTAGCAACTAGATTAGTCAAGTCAGCTTTACCGTCTTTATTTCCGTAAACTTTAACAGTAGCTTTATAAGTTTGAGTACCATTAGCGCGAAGTTGATCAATTAAAGCTTGACCTTGTTTACCAACAGTATTGCCATTTAAGTCTACTTCATAGAAGTATTTCCCTTTTGTTAATCCTTCAAGAGGAGGTAAAGCAGGATTTTTAGCAGTCCCATTGTCAGACCAAGGAGCATTATCCGAAGCTTTTAGTAATAGACGAGTTAACATACCATCACCAGCGAATAGTTCATAAGGAATTACTTGGTTTACACCGGCAGTGAAAGGACCTTTCCCTTCAGCTTTTTCAAGATAAGCAGCAGGAACATCGATGCTGTCTTTTGTATTTTCTTTCACTCCACCTTTTACTTGTTCAGGAGTAGTTTCTGCTGGACTTGCTTGTGTCCCATCCACATCAGCTGTATCTACAGTTTCTTTTAAGACATCTGTTAGCTCTGGATTTTTTTGAGCTTCTTCATCTTTTTCAAAAAGTGTATCCAGACTAGAAGGGCTTGTTTCCTCGCTCACTTCAGTTCTTTCTGTAGGTGTCGGAAGTGAATTCGTATTTCCAGTAACGCCCTCAGGTTTCGCTTGAGTGAGAACGGTGTCTCCTGGTTTTTCTGATAAGTCACCCTCTTTCGTTCCCGATGTCTCTTCAGGTAAGACTTGACCTGGGGTTGGATTGAGCCCATCGGCACGTACAGAACTTGGCTGACCAACTAGGACAAAGAAGCCACTAGCCACAACAACTGAGGCAACACCGACACTGAGACGGCGAATAGACCAACGAGTATATCTTTGATTTGGATTGAATTTCATAGGATTCTCCTTAGAGTCTTTCTTTATTTGATGACTCTAGTATAATCTCCTGAAATTAAAAAGGACTAAGAAAAAGTTAAAATTTTTCTTAAATCCCTCTTATAAAACACTTATATTAATTAAATCCATAAACAGATTTGGTGATTTGATAGACGACATTGGACAGTTTGCGATCTGGCAAGACAGAATGTTTGGTCAAACGGCTCAACATGGTCTTACGAATAGCCTGAAAGACTTCTGGATTTTTCTGCTGAATATAGGTCCACAATTGGCGTTTTTTTGCCAGATGCTCCGCTGTTCCAGATCGGTTGAGCAGGGTACTGGAAATCACCGTCGTGATTTCAATATGATTCAGCAGATATTCTCGCATTTTGGGATGACTCACTTGGGACAAATCAAGTTGGTCTATCAAGAGTCGATTGACCTTGAGTTGCTGGTCAATGCACTTAATCATCACTTGCTCATTGACAGACTGGTCCTCACGCCCAATCAAATAACGATAGAAATCGACAGGCAGATAGTACATGGTCTTGACCTGCTGAAGGGGCGTAAAGACAAAGAGATTATCGACATAAAAAGTATGTTCAGGCAGTTAGAACTGGCTAGCACGCAACAAATCTGTCCGATAAATCAGCGAGTGCATCATGGTATACTGGCCTTTGGAGAAATTTCCGACCTGGTCCCAGCCAAAAATCTGCCGAACAGGCAAGACTGAATCGTAACTCATACTCTTCTTACGAGACTGCCCTTCCTTTTCATAGACAAAATTGGTCACAAAGACATCCACCTCTTGACCCTTGCTCTCAAGTTCCTGCAAGGTTTCAAGAATTTTCAAGTAGGCACGAGGATCCACCCAGTCATCACTGTCAACTACTTTAAAATAGCGCCCAGAAGCCTCTGCCAAGCCACGATTGACCGCACCGCCATGGCATTTATTTTCCTGATAGATGGCTCTAACGATATTAGGATACTTGCTAGCTAAACACTCAGCGATTTCCTGAGTCTGATCCTGAGACCCGTCATTGATAATCAAAATCCCAACTTGCTCACCACCAATCACTAGCGACTCCACACAGTAATGAAGATAGGCTGCTGCATTATAGCTAGAAATTGCGATAGACAATAACTTCATAATCTACTCCTTTAGGGGACTGATTTTTTCTTATACTCTTCGAAAATCTCTTCAAACCGCGTCAACGTCGCCTTGCCGTATAGATGTTACTGACTTCGTCAGTTCTATCTGCAACCTCAAAACACTGTTTTGAGCTGACTTCGTCAGTTCTATCCACAACCTCAAAACACTGTTTTGAGCAGCCCGTAGCTAGTTTCCTAGTTTGATCTTTGATTTTCATTGAGTATTACTCTCTCTTGTCACTTCTTTCTATTTTACCATAAAGTCCAGCCTTTGAAGAACTTTTACTAGAAGACAAGGGGCTTCTGTCTCTATTTGCCATCTTGGGCATCAAAAAAGAGGGGTCATCCCTCTTTACGAATTCAATGCTACTAGGGTATCCAAATACTGGTTGTTGATGACTGCCAAAATATAGGTATCTGCTTTCAAGAGGTCATCTGGTCCAAATTCAACATCCAATGGGGAATTTTCCTGCTCTCGGAAACCCAAAATATTCAGATTGTATTTGCCACGGAGGTCTAATTTACTCAGACTTTGACCTGCCCAAGACTGAGGAATTTTCATCTCCACGATAGACACATTTTTATCCAACTGAAAGACATCAACACTATTATGGAAAAGAATGGTCTGTGCTAGAGACTGCCCCATTTCATACTCTGGCGAGATAACCGAGTCAGCTCCAATCTTTTCTAGCACTTTCTTAGCGGTCTGACTTTTGACCTTAGCAATAACAGTCGGTACCCCCAAACTCTTACAGTGCATAACCGCAAGCACACTCGACTCCAGATTTTCACCTGTCGCGACTACAACGGTATCGCAGGTATCAATCCCTGCTGATCTCAATAATTCTTCATCTGTGATGTCACCAATCACTCCACGCGCCAAAACTGGCTCAAACTGATTGATGCGCTCTGCGTGGTCATCAATAGCGATAATATTCATATCCTGCTTGGCTAGGGCAGCTAGGACACTGCTCCCAAAAATTCCCAAGCCCAAAATTCCAATCGTACGATCTGACATGCTCTTTCCTTTCTTAACCAATACTAATATCTGCTTTCATATAGTGAATCATATCTTTCTTTTCTGGATGGTAATCTGCCAAGCTAACAAACAAGGTCAAGGGACCAATTCGTCCCATAAACATAAGTGGCATGATAACACTGAGAGCCAATTTCCCAAGGTCAGGAGTCAGATTTGCCGTTACACCAACTGTACTAAGAGCTGAAATGGTTTCAAATATGAGGTGGATAAAGGGAGGATTGCCTTTGGCTGTTATCCCTAGCAGAATCAATCCTATCAAGAAGCTCATCAAAAAGATAATAAAGACACTAAAGGATTTTTGAACCGTTCGCGGCGCAATCGTTCGTCTCGCAACATTGGCATGAGGCAAGCCTAGAAGCTCACTTCGTGCAAAGACCAAGAGGACAAAAAATGTCGTAATCTTGAGTCCCCCAGCTGTTCCTCCAGGTGCCCCACCTAGAAACATCTGTAAGATATAAATCAAAAGAGTCACAGGATGAGCCTGAGTATAATCTATCGTAGAAAAGCCAGCTGTTCGCATCGTCACTGTTTGAAAAAAGCTAACTAAAACCTTATCGGCAACAGGGAGATTGCCAATCGTTCCAGCATTGTTCCACTCAAGAAAGAGAGTAGTTGCCGTTCCAAATAACAACAAACCTATAGTCAACAATAGTACAAGCTTCGTATGAAAGTGCAGACGTCCTTTTTTCTTTCTTCCTACATGACCAGCCAAATCAAACCAGACCATAAAACCAAGGCCGCCTGTAATAATCAAGCCTGCAATCACCAGATTGACCAGTAAATCGGTCTGAAAAGCAAATAAACTGGTGCTCCCTAAATTATCAAAACCGGCATTACAGAAGGCTGAGATCGCTAGAAAAATGGAACTAAAAAGACCACGTCCCCAGCCAAGTTGAGGAATAAGGCGAAAACTAAGCAAAATAGCTCCCAAGCTCTCAACCAAAAAGGTCGTGAGAAAAATAGAATAGACAAACTTTCTCAAAGATCGAGTTTCTCCATAACTAAAACTATCCTGAATAGTTGCACGGCTACGAAGACTAAGCTTTTGCTTGCTCTGGATATAGAAAACCCCAATAAAGGTCATGAGCCCTAGACCACCGATCTGAATCAAGAGCAAACAGATTATTTGACCCCAGATATTATAGGTGTGAGCTACTGGAAGGGTTGAGAGACCCGTCACACAGACTGCAGAGACAGCAGTGAAAAGATGATCAAAATAAGTCGCTCGTGAGCTTTCAACTTGGACAAAGGGCAAGCTCAAAAGAAGAGAGCCTAGTAAAATGACCAAGGCAAAACTCAAAAAAATACGACGGGCTGGCGATAAACGAGATAAGCCTAGCTCTATTTTTTCCTTAGATAATTTGAATAACATGTTTCCATTGTACCATAAAAAGTTCGAAATGACTTAGATAGGATAAGGCAAAATCTACTAACACCAAGCCTAAAAAATGCCACCTTTTTATTGATAGCTTAGGCAAGAACAATACTTGATAGATGTGACTATAGGTCAAAAAAGCAAGACAGGAGCTTTTAACGCCAGCTACTCTATATGCTTTTCAGGAGAAAATTTCTCTTTTTGATTATAGGCAATGAAAACCAAGGCATCGATTAGAAAGCTAGTCACAGGTTGCTCAAAACACTGTTTTGAGGTTGCAGATAGAACTGACGAAGTCAGTAACATATCTACGGCAAGGTGAAGTTGACCTGGTTTGAAGAGATTTTCGAAGAGTATCATTTCATCTCACTCTAAATCTTATCGACATAAAACGCATAGTATCAAAGTTTTCATCACCTGATATGATACGTTTTTCTGATTTTAAAGATTTTTCCCAACCTCAACATGCCTAGGACAAGAGGAAGGTGACCTCGTTTAAACATATTTTTGAAAAGTATGAGCTAGACATTTTATGATAAAACAAATCCTTTGCCAGTACAACTAAAGGTGGTGAACACTTGCTAAACTCAGTTCTAGCGCCTTATTAAAAGCTTCCGAGCCCCAGTCACGACTGTCGTACTGGTCCAAGTCCGCTAGAGAATCTGCTGTGAACAACAATTCACCCCAGAGAACCCCACGCAATTGAGCTACTGCCGCAAGAGCGGAACACTCCATCTCCACAACAGCACAGTCTTCTTCCTTGCGATAAGCCACCTTTTCAGCCGTTTCTCGGTAAAAACCATCTGTGGACCAGGTCATGACTTCTTCATAAGGAATCCCTCTATCATCCAAAACTCGCTCAATGGCAGCAATAGCCTCTGGCTGCATTTCCATATAACGAGAAGGTGCCACATAGTGGTAACTGGCTCCTTCATCTCGCAGAGCGCGAACAGGGACTAGAAAGGCATTTTCCTCTATATCAGCTAGGACACCACAGGTCCCAGTAGAGATAATCTGCTCCACACCATAGCCAATCAACCAATCCATAAACTGGGCTGCTGGAGCTGAACCAACAGGAGCCTGAGCCAGACAGACCTCCTCACCCTTGTAGTTGATGACATAGACTGGATAGGTCTTGGTAGCAGAAACGAATTCGCCAACACAGTTCGCCCCTACTTCCCTCGCATAGCGGTCAATCTCCTCACCTAAAAAAGCATAGACACACTTCTTTGGCAACTGCAAATCCAACCCCTCGTGATTGGGCATGATAACCGCCTGAGGATTGTCATCAAACTCTAAAATAGGAATCGCATGTTTCTGAATCATAGCCTGCCTCCTCCAATTTTGTACTATTGTATCAAAATCTGACCGAGTGTCAAGGAGGAAGCTGATGAACTGGACAAAAAACAAGCCTACATCGTCAGTTGCCACAGTAGTTTGCGCAGCTATATCGCAGAGCCTATCCTCAAGCAAGCAGGATTTACCGTCCAAAACCTTGACGGCGCTTATTCACTATACAAAATGGCTAACCCAGAAGGAGTAGAATATGGAAACTAGTATCAGCATGGCTGACTTTTATGGAAAATATCAAAATGAAAATCTAGAACTTATCGATGTCCGTGAAGCACATGAATTCCAAGCAGGACATGCACCAGGTGCCAAAAATCTTCCATTAAGTACCTTAGAGCAAGGCTACAAAGAACTCAAACCTGACCATGAATACTATGTTATTTGTCAAGGAGGAGTCCGCTCTGCATCTACCTGCCAATTTCTCAGCTCCCAAGGCCTCACCGTTACCAACGTAGAAGGTGGTATGAATGCTTGGCCCGGTCAAGTAGAATAATCAAGAGGAGCTGGGCAAAAACTCAATTTCATGAGAAGATGAAGTAATACTCAATGAAAATTAAAGTGCAAACTAGGAAGTTAGCCGCAGGCTGCTCAAAACACTGTTTTAAGGTTGTGGATGGAACTGACGAAGTCAGCTCAAAACACTGTTTTGAGGTTGTGGATAGAACTGACGAAGTCAGTAACCATATCTACGGCAAGGTGAAACTGACGTGGTTTGAAGAGATTTTCGAAGAGTATAAGTCTCTACATAATAAAACGCATATTACCAAGGTTCTTATGAACTGCACCCCAAAAGTTAGACAGAAAAAATCTAACTTTTTGGGGTCAGTACATTCAACACCTGATACTATGCGTTTTTTTAATTTTAAAGATTTTTTACAACTTCTTTTGACTCACATTAAACTATTCTAATAGTTAATAGACCTTTGCACATATCGTCTCAAAACATTCATTTATTTCCGTTTAATCAAGTATCGGATAGCCTTTTCTAGGCGTTCCTTTTGAGCTTCAGAATCATCTAGTGGCTGATTGATACATTCAGTAAGATTTTCGGTAATTATCATCTCAATCACGCGCTCTACACTAGATCTCACTGCTGTCAGTTGCGTCACGATCTCCTTCAATCATCTTTTGAATCCCACGCAACTGGCCCTCTGAACGTTTCAAACGAGTAATATACTTTGAATTTGTCATTTCTTTTTCCTTGCTCGATTTTTCTTCATTGTATCTCTAATCAGCTTCTTTGTCAAAATTCTCACCCATCCAGCTCACGCAGTTCTGTTACCAAAGACCGTTCAAAAAGCAAACTAGCAATACTTATAACTTATTAAAAATTCCTAATTTTACCTTGCTAAACGAATACAGGTCACGATGCCATCTGAGTCTGTGATTTCCAATTGGCTCGATGTCATCCATTTGATTGGTGCGTCAACTTCTTGTGCTCGCTGGGCAATCGTTAACAGTTCTTCTTTATGTGCGACTTCGATGACATAGTAGGCTAAACCTGGTAAGCCTTGCTTACGCGAAGCCAGACCTTTTCCTCCCCATTCGTTAACTGCTAAATGATGATGGTAATCTCCAGCCGCAATCCAACTAGCGCCAGGCACACTGAATTTATTCTCTAGCTCTAACACCTTTTGATAAAACTGGCTGGACTTTCGACTATCCTTGACGGAAAGATGAATATGCCCCATTCTCGTACCTTCTGCCAGGATAAAGGGCTCTACTCTTTCCCCCAACTCATAAATGTCCTGCGCCGCAAGAGCCTCCGTCACTCCGATAATGCGTCCATCTTCTCGAATATCCCATGTGGAAACTGGCTTATCTCGATAGAGTTCAATGCCATTTCCCTCCAAATCTTCCAAGTAAATAGCTTCACTGTAACCATGGTCTGCACCGCCGACAAGAGGAATTTGTAAATCTGTCAGGTGTTTCAAGACATCAGCCAAAACCTTGCGTGTGGGCAAGAGAATGGCCAAATGGTAAAGACCATAATGTTCCCTCACTTCTCCGCTCTCTTGTGCTTGAATCAGCTGTACCAAGACTTTTCCACCAAGGCCTAGAATGGACTCTGTCTCAGTTTGAGATAAGATTTCTAAACCAATAACTTGCTGATAAAAGGCTGTTTGACTGGCCAAATCCTTTACATTTAAAACTGTCTCTGCCAAATAAATGTGACTCTTGTATTCATAGGTCATAAATGGTCCTCTTTTCTCGTTGTAATTATTGTTATTACAACTATTATATAATTTCCATCAAGAAAGTCAAGCCAGATAACTCAAAAATAACACCATTTCAGGATAAGATAAAGTAAATCATTTCATAATAAAACGCATATTATCAAACTTTTCATCACCTGACAATATGCGTTATTTTAATTTTAAAGACTTTTTGACCAGCTTTTTTTATTTCACAACAAGTTCATAACGTGTCTTACTGGTGAAGGTTTGACCAGCTTTAAGAATGACTTGGCCTTTAAGGTCACTGTGAATGGCATCTGGTAAAGCTTGCGCTTCAAGAGCAATCCCATTGTGCTGTAGCATTGGCTGACCTCCTATGATGACACTTTCATCCACAAAGTTTGCTGTGTAGACCACAAAGCAAGGAGCTTCTGTCTTGAAAAGCAGGAAGCGACCTGAATTTTGGTCATAAAGGAATCCAGCATTGTCATGGCCTGCAGGAAGGGCAAATGGGTGATCCAAACCTGATGCCAGCTGGATTTGCTCATCTTCTTCTGCAAAGATATCCTTCAACAAGGTACCATTGTAGATGTGTTTGACCACATCACGGTTGGCTTCTGGAGTTTTGGCAGGAATACCGTCAGGAGCGATTGAGTAAATGCCCTCTGTGTTTAGTTGGAAGACATGACGGTCAATCGTCTGCGTGAAATCACCAGACAAGTTGAAATAGCTGTGGTTGGTTGGATTGACCAGCGTATCCTGATCGGTCGTTACCTTGTAGCTGATTTCATAGGCACCAGTTTCTTCCAAGTGATAACTGATCCAAATCTTGAGATTTCCAGGGAACCCTCCTGTCCCATCTGTACGCTCTGTGTAGAGAGTCAAGCCATGATCGCTTACTTCTTCAACTTCAAACAAGCTGGAATCCCAACCAGTTGAACCACTGTGATTACAGTTGCTAGCATTATTAACCTCAAGGTCATAGGTCTTACCATTGAACTCAAAGGTCGCACCTGCAATACGACCCGCTACAGGACCTACACTTGCTCCATGCTTGGGACTATTGCCTACATAACTATCAAAGTCATCAAATCCCAAGATAACATTGGCAAAATTTCCAGCCTTGTCAGGTGCGACATAGCGCAAGATGGTCGCACCATAAGTCATAACCTCAAGTTGGTAGCCACCGTCTGTCTCAAATCGATAGGCCAAGACATCCTCGCCCTCAACATTTCCAAATACACGCTCTGTGTATGCTTTCATTCTGTTCTCCTTTTACTATTTCTCTCAAGCAAACAAACCATAGAAAGCGTACTGACAATCTATGGTTTATCTGATAATTTACAAATCCTCTTGTCAAGAATTCATAAACACTGTCTTACTTTTGATATTCGTGAATTATGACACCTTGTACTACACGGTTTACTGTACCTGTAGGAGACGGTGTATCTGGTTTATTTTCTACCTTGAGTGAAGTCAATAGAGCAAAGAGTTGGGCATAAACGATGTAAGGGAAGACACGGTAAATATCATTCAAGACACCGCCACAACCAAGGACCACTTCTTTGACATTTTCAAGACCAAAAGCTTGATCACTCAAAAGCACAACACGACGAGCAATCTGGTCACCAGCAACTTCACGAACCAAGTCCAAGTCGTACTTACGAGTGTAGTCTGTCGTTGTACCAAAGACCAAAACAACTGTATTGTCGTTGATAAGAGATTTTGGACCGTGACGGAAGCCAACTGGGCTTTCATACATGGTCGCAACTTGACCAGCAGTTAATTCCAAAATCTTGAGCTGAGCTTCATGAGCAAGTCCAAAGAAAGGACCAGCGCCTAGATAGATGACACGGTTAAAGTCTAAATCAACGAGCTCTTTGACATCTTCTGCCTTGTCTAAAACTTTACGGGCAAGACTAGATACAACTTCAAAACGTTCAGACTTAACAGCAAATTCTGTAGGATCAAAGACCAAGAGAGTTGTCAACATCATAGACGTAAAGCTAGAAGTCATGGCAAATCCAGCATCATTAGAGACAGCTGGTTGCAAGAGCAAGAGATTACGGTCATCACCGTGAGCTTGAAGAGCCAATTTACCATCTGCTGCACAAGTAATCGTCACTTGATAAAGCTCATCCACCAAGGATTTGGCCAAATCAACAGTCGCCACACTTTCAGGCGAGTTCCCACTACGAGCAAAAGACACAAGGACAGTTGCCACATCTTTTTTCAAATAGGTTGCTGGATTGGCAACGATATCTGTTGTCGCAATAGCATTGAAATTCCATTTGCGTTCGTCATAGACTTCCTTAAAATAAGGTAGCAAGGTATCTCCCACATAAGCAGAAGTCCCAGCACCTGTCAAGATAACTTTAATATAGTCATATTTATCAGCGATTTCTTGTAGAAAGGCTGCAATTTCTTCACGTTTTGCTTGATAAAATTCAAAAGCTTCTCTCCATACATCAGGCTGTTGGTAGATTTCACGCGTAGTGATTTCTGCACCCAATTCGAGCAAGCCTTCTTTTGTATAATGTAGCATTGAGTTCCTCTTTTTCTATTAAATATGGGAATGGGAGTAAGCTCCATTCCCATGTATATTTTATATAAAATGCTCTAACGATTTTCACGTTGTCACATGAATTGAATCGAGTTCCAACTAAAATCTGTAGGAAACTAGCCGCAGGCTGCTCAAAGCACTGCTTTGAGGTTGCCGGATAAGACTGACGAAGTCAGCTCAAAACACCGTTTTGAGGTTGCCGGATAAGACTGACGAAGTCAGTAACATATACCTACGGCAAGGCGACGTTGACGTAGTTTGAAGAGATTTTCGAAGAGTATTATTCATCTTCGTCATCATCGAAGCCCGCTAACAGGTCATTAACTTTCACAATACTTTCTGCAGCACGGCTCTTGTAGTCCGCATCTGCGCCTGTAAGGCTCGCATTGATAAATTCAATCACCATTGGAAGATTCATCCCTGCGTAAAGGTCAATATCACGACCTTCCATGTTCAAGCGACTCACCACATTACAAGGTGTCCCACCGAGAAGATCCGCAAAGACTAGGAAATCATCCACCCCTTCAATAACAGCTTCAAATTTAGCAGTAAATTCTTCTGGGCCATCTTCTGGAAGAAGAGCTACTGTGTAAATGTTGTCTTGTGGGCCCATAATCATTTCTGTGCTACCTCTAAGCTCCTCACAGAAGCGACCATGGCTCACCAAAATTAATGATTTAGTCATAAGGAATTACATTCCAAGTGCAAAGTGACCAAGGGCAGAAAGAGCCAAAGCAAGTACGATAATAATACCGATAGCTTTAGTAGAGTTCATACCTTTTTTACCAAGCAACCAGAAGATAAAGGCAGTAAAGATTGCTGGAAGCAAACGTGGGAAGATTTGGTTCAAGATGTCTTGGAAATCAATCATCTTTTCACCGATTGGCAACTTGTAAGAAATTTCAAAGTTAATCACTGTTGCTACAAGAGCACCCATCATGAAGACACCAAGTACAGATGCAGCGTCAATCAAAGCTGTCAAGGTACTTTGCATGTTGTTGATAAGGTTAACCCCTTCTTTGTAAGCAAATTCCAACTGTTTCCAACGGAAGATGTCATACGCTACTGCAACTGCAATCCAAAGGAAGATCCCCCAAGGTTGGCCAGCGATAGCCATAGTTGCTGCGACTGACCCCATGATAGCAGGTACAAGTGAACCAAAGATTGTATCCCCAAGAGGAGCGAATGGTCCCATCAAACCTGTCTTGATACCGTTAACGGCGTCTTTTGAACCTACACCATCTTTTTCTTCCATGGCAAGGTCAAAACCAGCGATAATGGTATGGAAGAATGGTGAAGTATTGAAGAATTGAGTATGAACTTTCATCATTTCTTTCAATTCAGGAGTTCCATCACCATACATTTTACGCAACTGAGGCAAGATCATGTAAAGGTAACCAGAAGCTTGCATACGTTCGTAGTTCCAACCTAATTGGAAAGTAAACAAGCTACGTTTGTTGATTTGATTAAAATCTTCTTTTGTAAGTTTGTAATTAGAATTCGTCATCTTCGATTTCCCCACTTTCTGATGGTGTAGAAGGTGCTGCTACAGCTACTTTTTGGCTATTTTTGAAGTGAAGCACTGCAAGGAAAATACCTACGATAGAAATACCAATCATAGACAAACCTTTGAAGTTGTTCACGAAACCAATTTTTTCAGCAACTTCAGCAGGAAGAGTACCTACGATACCAGCAACAGCGCCACCAAGACCTGTTACATATGAGTAAAGAACAGTCAACATAGCTGTCAAACCAAATCCCATAGCAAGGTAGTGAAGGTTACGTTTAACTGGAAGGTAACGAAGCAAGATTGCAAATCCAAGACCTGGAAGCATACGTCCTGCAAGTGTTAAGCCATCTGCAACCCATTTGTAGGCTTCAACGAAGTCTACTACTGATTGTACAAAGGCACCACCAAAAGCAAGGGCAAAGAAGACTGGAAGGGCACGAGATAGAGCCCACGGAATCGCACCAAGCAAGTAGTTGCGTTCAATACCTTTATAGTCAAAGCGTTCGATTGCAGCATCCACACGGTGAGCGAAGAAGGTAGTAGTCATACGACCAAGAACGTCGAAGTAAGTCAAGAGAGCTGCTACTGGTACAGCGATTGTAGTAATGGCAAGCGGTGCATCAATTCCTTGTGAAACAGAGAAGGCTGTCGCAAGAACCGCACCAGAAGTTGCGTCGATACGAGAAGCACCACCGAAGGTACCAACCCCAAGAACGAACAGTTGCAAGTTACCACCGATAAGTAAACCAGTAGTCACATCTCCCATGATTAAACCAGTAATGAAACCAGCAAATACAGGGGAACCTGCAGATGAAACGATCGTCAACTCATCACAGATTTGATAAGCTGAGTACAAAGTGAGAAGTAAAATTTGCCACCATTGTATCATAACAATGACCTCCTAAAAATTTTTTTCCTATTTTAATAAGCTCAAAAAGTCTGAAATTGGATCATTTGGAACCATCTGAGCAGTAAGTTTAACACCTTTTTCTGCCAGTTTGTGGAAGTCTTCCACATCCTTGTCTACTACGTTGATAGAACGTGTAATAGAACGAGTTTCTGGTGTTTGAGACATATTCCCAACATTAAGAGTTTCAAGTGGTACACCTGCTTCTACCAAACCAAGGAAGCGGTCCGGTTTACGAGCCACGATAAAGAGACGTTGGCTATCGTATTTGCCAGCAAGAATATTGGCTGCAGCTTTCTCAACTGGCAAAATACTCAATTTCACACCTGGTGGTGTCGCAAGTTTCAAACCACTCTTTTCAATATCGTTGTTGACAACTTCGTCGTCTACAACCATAATGCGTGAAACATTTAGTTTTCCAGCCCAAAGATTGGCTACTTGTCCGTGGATCAAACGTCCATCAATACGGCATCCTACAATTGTCATAAGTTTTCCCCCTTTATATGTTTTAGTGTAGGTTTACGAGTTAAATGAATCTCTTCTTTATATTGACCTTCTGTTTCAAAGATAATGATGCGGTTGGCACCTTCCTTGAGATAGCTATGAGGGATATAAAGTGAGAGAGTTGGGCCAACGTTCCAAAAACGTCCTAGATTCTGCCCATTGACAAAGGCAACCCCCTTACCAAACTCAGACAAGTCTAGGTAAGTATCTTTTGGCTCTTCGACTGTAAAGTCATAAGCGTAAAAGGCTGGTTGTCCTTGAGTCCATCCTTTTGAAAAATCAATTTTCTCAGGATTGTCTAGTGGGAGTGGATAGTGTTTCCAGTTTAGTAAGAAATGCAGATCCTTACAGACCCCTGTCCGAATTCCCTTACGTTGCGTATCCGCTAAGAACTTATGCCCATAGTTGACACGCCCCATATTTTCTATCAAGATATCTAACCTAGATAGCCCTTTCTTTTTACCTTGATAAAAAATATCTTCCCCAATCTCTGTCTGATATTGAGTTTTAACCCACTGACCATCGACATACAGCTGGGCCCTATCTCGACCATCAATGATACGAAGTCTTTCTTCTTCTGCATCCCAGTTTGTTTCTGTTCGATAAAGTAGGTAGCCATAACTTTGTCCCAGCTCCTCCATCTTTTGAGGATAGAGACTTTCTACAGGACTTGACAAGCTATCTAAGGTTTCAAACAAAGAAACTTTTTCAACTAGTGGAATAGCATCCAACTCCATACTCTCTTTGTAGAGTGGTTCCAACTGCGGATACTCTGAAAAATGTGTTGCCATCATCTTCTTGACTGCAAGATATTTAGCAGTTGGATTTCCTTCTTCATCCAGAAGGGCATCGTAATCATAAGACGTAACTTGTGGCAGGTCCAAAGTTCCTCGAGCTGAGCAACCATTCATGAAACCAAAGTTTGTACCACCGTGGAACATGTAAAGATTGATAGAGCCTTGTTCCAAAACCTCTCGAACTGCATCTGCCAATTCCTTAGGATCCCGTGTGATAATCGGTTCTTTCCAGCGATTGAACCAACCATCCCAGAACTCCATACACATGAGTGGCCATTTCTTACCATGTTCATCAAAGAATTCCTGCATCTGCGAAAAGTTGTAAGGTGCCTTAGAACCAAAGTTTCCTGTTACAAAGAGGTCCTCTTCAATTAAGGTTCCAGCTTTCAGAGTAGCTCGCCATGGACCATCTGATGTAAAGAGGGGACAGGTTACGCCACACTCTTCCATTAGCTGTCGAATCGCTCTCAGGTAAGCCTTATCTTCTCCGTAAGAACCATACTCATTTTCAACCTGCATCATGAGAATATTGCCACCATTGTCCAACAAACGAGGCACCAGTCTTGGCAATAACTGATCATAGTAGCGACCAACTGCCTCGATATATGCTGGGTCGGATGAGCGAATTCGCATGTTCTTGGTCAAGAGCCAAGCTGGTAAGCCACCGAATTCCCATTCCGCACAGATAAATGGAGACGGACGCACAATTGCGTAGAGACCCAAATCCTGCGCTATTTGGAGAAATTTCTCTAAATCCAGATCACCTTCAAAATGAAACTCACCTTCACGAGGCTCGTGTAAATTCCAAGCAACATAAGTCTCTACCGTATTAAAACCAAGAGCCTTCAAGTTATAGAGCGAATGATACCAATCCTCTGGAGGAACCCTAAAATAATGAATGGCACCAGATAAAATCTTAAATGATTTTCCATCGAGATAGAAATCATCTCGTATCTCAAATCGTGTCATAAAACTACCTTCCGACCGCGAAAGTTTGCGCTTTCATTTGTTGTTATATTAATTATAAACCAATCTGTTTGAATTGTCAATAGAAATTGTCGGGATATTTACTGCATTTTTACTATTATACACACATTCAATTAGTTTCAAACATTTTTAGACCCATTTCAAACGCTCTTTAAATTCGGAATATAGGACCTAAAATAATTTTGTATAGAATACATTGATAAAATATGAGCAATCCCTATATCGCTTAATTTTTCAAACTATTATTCTAATTTTTTATTCAAAAGACTACTATTTTTTTCGCTTTTATGGTAAAATTTTCTATGGAGAAGGAAAATAGAGGTAAAAATATGGCAATTCCCAAATATCAATACATAAAAGACGAATTAAAAAATAAAATCATCTCTGGGCAGTTTAGCAGTGGAGATAAATTTTACACTGAAGCAGAACTCATTTCAATGTACGATGTCAGCTCTATCACAGTTGTTCGCGCCTTAAACGACCTTGCCAAAGATGGCTATATTGTCCGCCAACAAGGAAAAGGAACCTTCGTTTCACGTGCACGCAAACACAAGCTTGTAGAGTTTTCAGATATTGAACTCTTCAATGCTAAAGATGATAAGGTAACTGTTCTTTCAATTGAACGCGGAAACAAGCTTGTTTACTTGGAAAAATTGGGTCTACGCGGCGATCAATTCTACTACAAGATTGAACGTATCCGCGAATCAAACGGTGTCGTTTATATCTACCATACATCCTACATCCCAGAACAATATATCAACGCAAATTATCCAAACCTTGAATACTATAGTTCTATCTATAATCGTTTCAAGTTAGACTACCACATTCACATGAATGATGAACACTTTGAAGAAATCAACGAAATAGTCTTTCCAACTCCAGAACATGCGGCTTCAGTCCTCGGAGTCGATGAACATTTCCCTACTGTCCTACAAACTAAAATCACCAAACTCGAATCAACTGGCCAAGTTTTAGAATACAGTGAAACTTACAAACGATCTGATTACTACAAGATTAAATTCATCTCATGTGACCGTGATCACTAAGAAGAAAGCCTGAGCCTAATCGCTCGGGCTTTTTCTATGCTTATTATACCACACCAAAAAGGTAGCGCTTACCTATTTTTGGAAGATTCTATAATTTGTGGAATATTTTATAGAAATAGAACCAAAAATTATATTAGATATATATATGCATTTTTTCCGACCAATCTGAAATCTTAAGTTTAAATTTTATATTTTTTTATACTTATTATAGTTTTTTGTCATCTCCTCTTGACTCTCGTTAATATAAGAAATAAAATAAGGGCGTTGATTTATATAATCGCTATCAATATAACAATGCAATCAGGAGGTTTTGCAATGAAACATGAAAAACAACAGCGTTTTTCTATTCGTAAATACGCTGTAGGAGCAGCTTCTGTTCTAATTGGATTTGCCTTCCAAGCACAGACTGTTGCAGCCGATGGAGTTACTACTACTACAGAAAACCAACCGACCATCCATACAGTTTCTGATTCCCCTCAATCATCCGAAAATCGGACTGAGGAAACACCTAAAGCAGAGCTTCAACCAGAAGCTCCAAAAACTGTAGAAACAGAAACTCCAGCTACTGATAAGGTAGCTAGTCTTCCAAAAACAGAAGAAAAACCACAAGAGGAAGTTAGTTCAACTCCTAGTGATAAAGCAGAGGTGGTAACTCCAACTTCTGCTGAAAAAGAAACTGCTAATAAAAAGGCAGAAGAAGCTAGCCCTAAAAAGGAAGAAGCGAAAGAGGTTGATTCTAAAGAGTCAAATACAGACAAGACTGACAAGGATAAACCAGCTAAAAAAGATGAAGCGAAAGCAGAGGCTGACAAACCGGAAACAGAGGCAGGAAAGGAACGTGCTGCAACTGTAAATGAAAAACTAGCGAAAAAGAAAATTGTTTCTATTGATGCTGGACGTAAATATTTCTCACCAGAACAGCTCAAGGAAATCATCGATAAAGCGAAACATTATGGCTACACTGATTTACACCTATTAGTCGGAAATGATGGACTCCGTTTCATGTTGGACGATATGAGCATCACAGCTAACGGCAAGACCTATGCCAGTGACGATGTCAAACGCGCCATTGAAAAAGGTACAAATGATTATTACAACGATCCAAACGGCAATCACTTAACAGAAAGTCAAATGACAGATCTGATTAACTATGCCAAAGATAAAGGTATCGGTCTCATTCCGACAGTAAATAGTCCTGGTCACATGGATGCGATTCTCAATGCCATGAAAGAATTGGGAATCCAAAACCCTAACTTTAGCTATTTTGGGAAGGAATCAGCCCGTACTGTCAATCTTGACAACGAACAAGCTGTCGCTTTTACAAAAGCCCTTATCGACAAGTATGCTGCTTATTTCGCGAAAAAGACTGAAATCTTCAACATCGGACTTGATGAATATGCCAATGATGCGACAGATGCTAAAGGTTGGAGTGTGCTTCAAGCTGATAAATACTATCCAAACGAAGGCTACCCTGTAAAAGGCTATGAAAAATTTATTGCCTACGCCAATGACCTCGCTCGTATTGTAAAATCGCACGGTCTCAAACCAATGGCCTTTAACGACGGTATCTACTACAATAGCGACACAAGCTTTGGTAGTTTTGACAAAGACATCATCGTTTCTATGTGGACTGGTGGTTGGGGAGGCTACGATGTCGCTTCTTCTAAACTACTAGCTGAAAAAGGTCACCAAATCCTTAATACCAATGATGCTTGGTACTACGTTCTTGGACGAAACGCTGATGGCCAAGGCTGGTACAATCTCGATCAGGGGCTCAATGGTATTAAAAACACACCAATCACTTCTGTACCAAAAACAGAAGGAGCTGATATCCCAATCATCGGTGGTATGGTAGCTGCTTGGGCTGACACTCCATCTGCACGTTATTCACCATCACGCCTCTTCAAACTCATGCGTCATTTTGCAAATGCCAACGCTGAATACTTCGCAGCTGATTATGAATCTGCAGAGCAAACACTTAACGAGGTACCAAAAGACCTGAACCGTTATACTGCAGAAAGCGTCGCGGCCGTAAAAGAAGCTGAAAAAGCTATTCGCTCTCTCGATAGCAACCTTAGCCGTGCCCAACAAGATACGATTGATCAAGCCATTGCTAAACTTCAAGAAACTGTCAACAACTTGACCCTCACGCCTGAAGCTCAAAAAGAAGAAGAAGCTAAACGTGAGGTTGAAAAACTTGCCAAAAACAAGGTAATCTCAATCGATGCTGGACGCAAATACTTTACTCTGAACCAGCTCAAACGCATCGTAGACAAGGCCAGTGAGCTCGGATATTCTGATGTCCATCTCCTTCTAGGAAATGACGGACTTCGCTTTCTACTCGATGATATGACCATTACTGCCAACGGAAAAACCTATGCTAGTGATGACGTTAAAAAAGCTATTATCGAAGGAACTAAAGCTTACTACGACGATCCAAACGGTACTGCACTAACACAGGCAGAAGTAACAGAGCTAATTGAATACGCTAAATCTAAGGACATCGGTCTCATCCCAGCTATTAACAGTCCAGGTCACATGGATGCTATGCTGGTTGCCATGGAAAAATTAGGTATTAAAAATCCTCAAGCCCACTTTGATAAAGTTTCAAAAACAACTATGGACTTGAAAAACGAAGAAGCGATGAACTTTGTAAAAGCCCTCATCGGTAAATACATGGACTTCTTTGCAGGTAAAACAAAGATTTTCAACTTTGGTACTGACGAATACGCCAACGATGCGACTAGTGCCCAAGGCTGGTACTACCTCAAGTGGTATCAACTCTATGGCAAATTTGCCGAATATGCCAACACCCTCGCAGCTATGGCCAAAGAAAGAGGGCTTCAACCAATGGCCTTCAACGATGGCTTCTACTATGAAGACAAGGACGATGTTCAGTTTGACAAAGATGTCTTGATTTCTTACTGGTCTAAAGGCTGGTGGGGATATAACCTCGCATCACCTCAATACCTAGCAAGCAAAGGCTATAAATTCTTGAATACCAACGGTGACTGGTACTACATTCTTGGTCAAAAACCAGAAGATGGTGGTGGTTTCCTCAAGAAAGCTATTGAGAATACTGGAAAAACACCATTCAATCAACTAGCTTCTACCAAATATCCTGAAGTAGATCTTCCAACAGTCGGAAGTATGCTTTCAATCTGGGCAGATAGACCAAGCGCTGAATACAAGGAAGAGGAAATCTTTGAACTCATGACTGCCTTTGCAGACCACAACAAAGACTACTTCCGTGCTAATTATAATGCTCTCCGCGAAGAATTAGCTAAAATTCCTACAAACTTAGAAGGATATAGTAAAGAAAGTCTTGAGGCCCTTGACGCAGCTAAAACAGCTCTAAATTACAACCTCAACCGTAATAAACAAGCTGAGCTTGACACACTTGTAGCCAACCTAAAAGCCGCTCTTCAAGGCCTCAAACCAGCTGCAACTCATTCAGGAAGCCTGGATGAAAATGAAGTGGCTGCCAATGTTGAAACCAGACCAGAACTCATCACAAGAACTGAAGAAATTCCATTTGAAGTTATCAAGAAAGAAAATCCTAACCTCCCAGCTGGTCAGGAAAATATTATCACAGCAGGAGTCAAAGGTGAGCGAACTCATTACATCTCTGTACTCACTGAAAATGGAAAAACAACAGAAACAGTCCTTGATAGCCAGGTAACCAAAGAAGTTATAAACCAAGTGGTTGAAGTTGGCGCTCCTGTAACTCACAAGGGTGATGAAAGTGGTCTTGCACCAACTACTGAGGTAAAACCTAGACTGGATATCCAAAAAGAAGAAATTCCATTTACCACAGTGACTCGTGAAAATCCACTCTTACTCAAAGGAAAAACACAAGTCATTACTAAGGGCGTCAATGGACATCGTAGCAACTTCTACTCTGTGAGCACTTCTGCCGATGGTAAGGAAGTGAAAACACTTGTAAATAGTGTCGTAGCACAGGAAGCCGTTACTCAAATAGTCGAAGTCGGAACTATGGTAACACATGTAGGCGATGAAAATGGACAAGCCGCTATTGCTGAAGAAAAACCAAAACTAGAAATCCCAAGCCAACCAGCTCCATCAACTGCTCCTGCTGAGGAAAGCAAAGCTCTTCCTCAAGATCCAGCTCCTGTGGTAATAGAGAAAAAACTTCCTGAAACAGGAACTCACGATTCTGCAGGACTAGTAGTCGCAGGACTCATGGCCACACTAGCAGCCTATGGACTCACTAAAAGAAAAGAAGACTAAGTCTTTTCGATAAAAAATAAACAGCGAGCTTCAATCTCGCTGTTTATTTTTTAATTAATCACCTAGTCCAAGACGTTCAAAGATATCATCCACTCGTTTGGTGTAATAAACTGGGTTGAAGATTTCATCGATTTCTTCTTGAGTGAGACGTGATGTTACTTCTGAATCTGCCTCAAGAAGTGGTTTAAAGTCTACTTGGTTGTCCCAAGAGTAGGCTGTTTTTGGTTGCACCAAGTCATAGGCTTGCTCACGGGTCATGCCTTTTTCAATCAATGTCAACATAGCCCGTTGGCTAAAGATAAGACCAAAAGTCGAGTTCATGTTTCGGATCATATTTTCTGGGAAGACTGTCAAGTTCTTGACGATATTTCCAAAACGGTTGAGCATGTAGTCAATCAAAATGGTCGTATCTGGTGTGATGATACGCTCAGCTGATGAGTGGGAAATATCGCGTTCGTGCCAGAGAGCGACGTTTTCATAAGCCGTAATCATGTGACCACGAATGACACGCGCCAGACCAGTCATATTTTCAGAACCGATTGGGTTGCGTTTGTGAGGCATTGCTGAAGACCCTTTTTGCCCTTTAGCAAAGAACTCTTCTACTTCGCGTTGCTCAGATTTTTGTAGACCACGAATCTCAGTCGCCATACGTTCGATTGAAGTCGCAATGCTGGCAAGAACCGCAAAGTACTCAGCGTGAAGGTCACGAGGAAGGACTTGTGTAGAGATTTCTTGGGCACGGATGCCAAGTTTATCGCAGACATACTCCTCTACAAATGGTGGGATATTGGCAAAGTTCCCAACCGCACCAGAAATCTTACCAGCTTCTACACCAGCAGCCGCATGCTCGAAGCGCTCGATATTGCGTTTCATTTCGCTGTACCAAGTTGCCAATTTAAGACCAAAGGTTGTCGGCTCAGCGTGCACACCATGAGTACGCCCCATCATGATGGTGAACTTGTGCTCCTTGGCCTTGTCAGCGATGATATTAGTGAAGTTTTCAAGGTCACGACGGATGATGTCGTTGGCCTGCTTGTAGAGGTAACCATAAGCAGTATCCACCACGTCGGTAGAAGTTAACCCATAGTGAACCCACTTGCGCTCTTCACCAAGAGTCTCAGAAACCGCACGCGTGAAAGCCACCACATCGTGGCGCGTCTCCTGCTCAATTTCCAAAATACGGTCGATGTCAAAGTCCGCCTTCTTGCGAATCAAAGCCACATCTTCCTTAGGGATTTCCCCCAACTCAGCCCATGCCTCGTCAGAGAGGATTTCCACCTCAAGCCAAGCACGGTATTTATTTTCTTCACTCCAAATATTCGCCATCTCAGGGCGAGAGTAACGGTTGATCATGTGTTAATTTTTCCTTTCTTCTTAAGCTGTTGGGAATAAGCTATCTAGGTAAACCAAGATTTCTACTCAAACTCCTCTTTTCCAATAAACACAGACGGGTAATGATCTAGTGTATTCAAATCCGTATCCAGCGGTACATCATAGATAGCTAAATAATTTTCGGGGTATTGTGCAGCTAGTTCTTCATATTTAGCTTGTACCTTATCTTGGTCAGCACTGGCATACAACACTTCAACAACTGCTCCAGTCTTATCCTTTTCAATAAATGTATTAACGATAATTTGTATCATAGACTTGTCCTAAAAATCAATCCATTCCCCAAACTCTTCCACACTATCCGGCACATCACTAAACAAGGTCACATGTCCCATCTTACGATTATGCTTTGCTTCTATTTTACCATACATGTGGAGGTGGGCGCTTGGATTTTCTGTGACATATTTTTCAGCGACCTCAACATGCTGGCCGAGAACGTTAAGCATGACGGCTGGCGCATGGAGTTTGATGACTGGTAATGGTGCTCCGAGAACACCGAGAATATGGGTGTCAAACTGCGAGAAATCACAGGCTTCAATAGAATAGTGCCCAGAGTTATGTGGTCGTGGGGCGATTTCATTGACAATAACGTCATCATCAGTCGCAAACATTTCCACACAGAGAGTTCCAGACAAGTTGAGTTGTTCTGCGATTCGCACTGCCATAGCTTTAGCCTTGTCTACTAGACTTTCAGAAATGCGGGCTGGTACGATGGTCTTAGACAGGATATTGTTGCGGTGGATATTTTCCTGAACTGGGAAAAACGTCACCTCCTTGCCATTTCCTGACACGATGACAGAAATCTCAAGGTCAAAGTTGACAAATTCTTCCAAGACGCAGTCTGCTGAGTCTGCTAGCGCATAGGCTGCTTCCAAGTCTACTTCTGAACGAATAACCTTTTGTCCATGACCATCGTAGCCACCAGTCGCAGTCTTGAGGACATAGTTTTTCGACAAGTCGATATCTGCCAAGTCTAGGCTAGAAGTCACGACCTTGTAGGGTGCCACAGTGACTTGAGCCTTGTTTGACAAAAAGTCCTTTTCAAAAATACGATTTTGCGAAATGCGGAGCAGATCTGTTCCTTGAGGGAGTTGTCCATCCTTGATAACGGCATCCAAACCGTCAGCGTCGACATTTTCAAACTCGTAAGTGAGGACATCGCAACGGTCTGCCAACTGACGGAGGGCGTCCACATCGTTATAAGGTGCCACAATGATTTCCGCCACGCGAGAGGCCGGGCAATCCGCCGCAGGATCCAGCGCGATAACCTTGTGGCCCATGTAGATAGCAGAAATGGCCATCATCTGACCCAGTTGACCGCCACCGATAATTCCGATTGTTTTAGATGAGCTCATTTGACGACTCCTCTGCGATTTTTCCTTGCTCTTCAGCAAAGTTGGCAAGTGCATCCGCAATGGACTTATCTTCTACAGAGAGGAGACGGAGGGCAAAGAGAGCTGCGTTAGTCGCTCCAGCTTCACCGATAGCCATGGTCGCAACAGGCACCCCACCCGGCATCTGAACGATAGAATAGAGTGAATCCACTCCACTAAGAGCACGAGACTTGACTGGCACACCAATGACTGGAAGGGTTGTTTTGGCAGCTACCATGCCTGGCAAATGCGCTGCGCCACCAGCACCTGCGATGATGATCTTGATGCCACGACTACGGGCTTCTTCTGCATGTTTGAACATGAGGTCTGGTGTACGGTGTGCGGAAACAACTTTCTTTTCGTAGGCTACACCGAAGCGGTCTAGGACTTCTGCTGTTTTTTGCATGGTTGCCCAGTCGGATTTTGAGCCCATGATGATGGAAATTACTGGTTTCATTTCTTCTCCTTTTTCCTCTTTTTCAACAATCACCTTAGCTTGTGAGGGACGGCAGCAGCCACCAAAGGTGTCTCATGCCTAAATTGGAAACCCAAGGTCTTCCAATTTCCCTGAACGATTGGATTATCATCCAATCGTTCTTTCACAACGGCGGTGATTGTTCTATATTAGCTCGCTAACGCTCGCAAACCATACGATCATTAACGTATTTTGTGAATTTTTATTTTTCTTTTTGATAATGGTCTTAGGTGATGGAGGCGGAAGCAAACCTTCGGTTTCATTCCTAAACTTTGAGCCTACGGTCTCCAAGTTTCCCCCTGACCAGAACATTCACTGTTCTGGTCTTTTCACCACGACGACCATTATCGTGTTTGGCGACTACGGCGCGTTATTCTTATATCTTTACTTAATTGCCTTGCTTCCGATATCTGTTCGGTAGAAGAGTCCTTCTATTTTTTGTTGGGATAGTTCTTGGTAGATGCTGGCTTGGGCTTCTTTGACGGTGGCTACTGTGGTAACCAGCATATAAACTCGTCCGCCGTTTGAGAGCAGTGCTCTGCTATTTTCCGCAAACTTAGCCCCTGCATAGTAGGTGATGACATCGCCTTCTGTCTTGGCTGGCAACTCAACGCCCCTTTCATAGTCTAGCGGGTAGCCCTTGGATGCGACAACCACACCCAGAGTCACACCCTTGTCCGTCCACATGATATTTGGCTCCTTGCTATCCAGGATATCTGTGATATTTTGAGCAAAGTCAGAGGTCAAACGAGGCAAGATAATCTGAGTTTCTGGATCTCCGAACCGAGCGTTGAACTCAATGACTTTCGGTCCATCAGCTGTCAGGATAAGCCCTGCGTAAAGAACTCCCAGATAAGGGCGACCTTCTTTAATCATCCCTTCTAGAACTGGCTTGACAATGGTGTCAACCGCTGTATCAACTACACTCTGTGGTAAGTGTGGAACTGGCGCATAGGCACCCATACCACCCGTGTTAGGCCCTTTGTCGCCATCGTAGGCACGTTTGTGGTCCTGAGCCGTTGGCATGATGTAGAACTTATCACCATTGACAAAGGCAAAGAGTGAAAATTCCTCTCCTTCAAGGAATTCCTCAATAACCACGCGCGCACCTGAGTCACCAAATTTATTGTCCAAAAGCATCTCATGAGCGGCTTCGACCGCTTGCTCAACCGTCTCAGCAACGACGACACCCTTCCCAAGCGCCAAGCCATCCGCCTTGACTACGATAGGCGCACCATGCTTTTCGATATAGGCCTTTGCTTCCTCGAAATCTGAAAATGTGCCATAGGCTGCTGTCGAAACACCATATTTGACCATGATTTCCTTGGCGAAATCCTTGGACCACTCCAGCTCCGCTGCAGCCCTAGTCGGACCAAAGGCCTTAAGCCCAGCTTGGTTAAAATCATCCACGATACCAGCAGCAAGGGCATCATCTGGACCGATAAAGGTCCAAGCAACATCATTGGTCTTTGCGAAGTCAATCAATTTAGAATGTTCGGAAATAGAGATATTTACCAATTCCAAACCATCCAGAGTCATCCCATCATTCCCAGGAGCTACAAAGACTTTTTTCACGTCTTTTGATTCAAGTAACTTTTTAGCAATCGCATGCTCACGACCACCAGAACCGACAACAAGCAGTTTCATTCCTCAACCTCTTTTGCGAATTATTTACCAACATTATATCAAAAAAGTTCGTTTTAATCTTGTTTCAGTTAGCATTTTAAGCCAAAAAAGGAAAGAAACTGTTTTCTTCCCTTTTATCTTCTTAATGTCTAAAATGTCTCACACTTGTAAAGACCATAGTCAAGCCGTATTTATCCGCTGCTTCGATGGATTCTTGGTCACGGACAGAGCCACCGGGCTGGATGATGGCCTTAATTCCTGCTTTGGCGATTTCTTCCACGTTATCCGCAAATGGGAAGAAGGCATCTGAAGCAAGGACCGCCCCGTTCAGACGATCTTTGGCTTGGTCAATGGCAAGGCGAACAGAAGCCACACGGTTGGTTTGACCTGGACCAACACCAAGTGTCATGTGGTCGTTGGTCACGATAATACCATTTGATTTGACGTACTTGATAGCCTTCCAAGCGAACTCAAGAGCAGTCGCTTCTGTCTCAGTTGGCTGACGTTTGGTCACCACTTGCCAGTCAGCTGGGCTTTCCTTGACCACGTCTTGATTTTGCACGAGAAGTCCACCGACTACACCTGTGTATTCTGCTTCCACTTCGCTAGCCTCTTGAGCATTAAATGGCAAGGCAAGGATACGCAAGTTTTTCTTTTTATTGATCAAAATAGCTAGCGCTTCATCCGTATAGCTTGGTGCAATGATGATTTCGAGGAAAACGCCGTGCATCTTCTCAGCTGTCGCAGCATCCACCTCACGGTTGAGGACGACAATCCCACCAAAGATAGATACTGGGTCAGACTCATAAGCGTAGTCCCAAGCAGTCTCGATGTCATCAGCTTGACCAATTCCACATGGATTCATGTGTTTGAGAGCCACAACGGTTGGACTATCTTTGAAGTCACGGATGATACGGATAGCAGCATCTGCATCACGGATATTATTAAATGACAATTCTTTCCCGTTGAGCTGTTTGGCTGAAGCAATGGAGTAGTCTGTAGGCAAAGCTTTCTGGTAAAAGTCCGCGTCTTGTTGAGGATTCTCACCGTAACGCATTGGTTGCTTGAGGTCATAAGTCAAAGTGAGTTTTTCAGGCTTGCTTTCACCCACTTGAGCTGTGAAGTATTCTGCAATCAAGGCGTCATAAGCCGCTGTGTGACGAAATACTTTGGCTGCTAAACGTTGGCGAGTTTCATAAGAGGTTTCGCCGTTTGCTGCCAATTCGTCCAAAACCACAGCGTAGTCAGCAGGATCTACCACAACTGTAACACTGGCATGATTTTTCGCTGCTGAACGAAGCATAGACGGCCCACCAATATCGATATTTTCAACTGCATCAGCATAAGTCACATCTGGTTTAAGGATAGTTTCCTTAAATGGGTAAAGGTTGACCACCACAAGGTCAATGAGCTCAATCTTGTTGTCCTTAGCCGCTTCCAAGTGGCTATCCAAGTCACGACGAGCGAGAAGCCCTCCGTGGATATTTGGGTGGAGGGTCTTCACACGACCGTCCATCATTTCTGGGAAACCAGTCACATCATCGATAGCAATGGTATCCACCCCAGCATTATCAAGGGCAACCTTAGTTCCACCTGTTGAGATAATCTCCCAACCAAGTTTTTTGAGTTCTTGGGCAAATTCAACAATGCCCGCTTTGTCTGAGACGCTGATTAAGACGCGTTTAGTCATTATATTCTCCTTTTTAATCATTAGTTAAACACCAATTAAATGCAGTAACAGTAAAACAAGATAAGCAAAACCAAGGCTAAGCATACCTAAGATATTGATCCATTTTCTAGTCTGTGATTTGAACACTCTTATAAAAATTTGATAAATCAGTAATCCTACACAGACACCTAGCGTATTTAAAGTCAAATCCGTTATATCTGTTATACCTATTGCTAAAATATACTGTAAGCACTCAAACAATAAACTAATCAAGAAACCTGTCCCGACTATTCTTAAACTAGATAAATTAGTTTTTATCAAAGGGAAACAAACACCTAATGGAATAAAGAAAATCAGATTAAATAACATTTCAGCAAAAACAATTTTTCCATCGACTATTAGTGGTTCTGAAAATGGAATCCAATTGATATACCTTGGAGCTAAGAAAAATGCTATAAATTCAGGATTTGTTTCAAACTTAAATAAGATTCCCCAAGTTAATAACATCAGATAGACATAAAATACATATCGAGTTGTTTTTTTAGATTCTAACATTACAAATACCTCCGTTTGAAGCCGTCTTCAACAAACACTGACTCCAATTTAAAATCAAAGATATCATATGAATCATCAAAAAGTCAATCTGTAAATAGAGCCTTCACTACTTCCGGATACAGCCTGTACTCTGCTTCATGGATGCGAGCTTCAAATCTGTCAATGGTATCATCAGCTAGTCGTGGCACACGAACCTGTTTGATGACCTGGCCTGTATCCACACCCGAATCCACCCAGTGAATGGTCACACCAGACTGACCCACGCCAGCATTCCAAGCATCCTCAATCCCATGAGCTCCTGGAAATTCTGGCAAGTAGGCTGGATGAATGTTGACAATCCGACCTTCATAAGCCGACAATAAGGTTGGTCCAACGATTTTCATGTAGCCTGCTAGGCAAACCAAGTCAATCTGGTGTTCTTCCAAGAGTTCGACAAGGGCTGCTTCGTAGTCTGCCTTGCTCTCAAACTCCTTGAGTTCAAAAGCATAGGACAGAACGCCGAGCTGCTTTGCACGCTCAAGCACATAGGCATCACGATGGTCTGAAAAGACAAACTCCACTGGAAATTCTTCGGCAATCACCTGAAAATTTGAGCCATTACCAGAGGCAAAAACCGCTATTTTTTTCATTTGATAATGACACTTTCGTTTTCTTTCTTGACGATGCGACCAATTTCATAGACTGCTTCATCCAACAATTCTTTTACACGCTCTACATTTTCAGGGCTGACCGCCAACATGAGTCCCACACCCATATTGAAGATTTCAAACATTTCTTCGTGTTTAATCTGACCGTATTTTTCAAGGGTTTTGAAAATTGGAAGCACTGGAACTTTACTTTCATCAATTTCAGCAGCTAGGTCATCTGCAAACATACGAGGGACATTTTCGATAAAGCCACCACCTGTGATGTGGGCAATGCCGTTGACCAACTCTTCTTTGATGAGCGGCAAGACAGCCTTGACATAGATACGAGTCGGCTCAAGTAGAACTTCCTTAAGTTTCTTGCCTTCCAATTCTGGTAGGACTTCCTCACCTGTGTAATCCGCAAAGACACGACGAACCAAAGAGTAACCATTTGAGTGAATCCCACTTGAAGCAAGTCCGAGAAGAACGTCTCCCTCTACCACCTTTGAACCGTCAATGATTTGAGATTTTTCAGCCACACCGACCGCGAAACCAGCCAAGTCATAGTCGTCTTCGCCGTACATGCCCGGCATTTCAGCCGTTTCCCCACCGATGAGGGCAGCACCAGCCTGCACACAACCTTCTGCCACACCAGCAACCACTTGTTCTAGCTTAGCTGGTTCATTCTTCCCTGTCGCTACGTAGTCGAGAAAATAGAGGGGTTCCGCACCTGCAGCAATGATGTCGTTGACACACATGGCCACACAGTCCTGCCCGATGGTATCGTGCTTGTCATACTTGATAGCCAACATGAGCTTGGTTCCGACACCGTCAGTCCCTGAAATCAAGACGGGTTCTTTAACCCCAGTCTTGGAAAGGTCAAACATACCACCAAAGCCACCAAGAGCTCCCATGACACCTGCACGCTCCGTACGGGCCACGTGCTTTTTAATCCGTTCAACAACTTCATAACCCGCTTCAACATCCACACCCGACTGGGCATATGCATTTTTATTTGTCATTTGTTTTTTCCTTTTCTTTAATGGAGAATCTGTCGCCTACTTGTAAAAACTGGTCTTTTCTTCCAAACTTCTACGATAGTCTTCTTCGTAGTCATAGAGAGGCGTTGGGTAGTCACCGTCAAAGTAAGCGACACAGAGACCACCGTTCGGCGCATCTGTTTCGATACCAATCGACTCAATCAAGCTATCAATTGAAAGATAAGTCAGACTGTCCGCACCAATGATTTGGCGAGTTTCTTCGACCGTATGATTGGCTGCAATCAGCTCCTGACGGGTCTGGATATCAATCCCGTAGAAACATGGATACGCTAGTGCAGGACTTCCAATGGCAACGTGAACCTCAGTCGCACCCGCTTCTTTCAAGAGCTGAACGATACGACGAGAGGTTGTTCCACGTACAATGGAATCATCCACCATGACCACACGTTTGCCTTTGACAACACCCGAAACAGCAGACAGTTTCATCCGCACTCCTTGCTCCCGCAATTCTTGAGTCGGTTGGATAAAAGTTCGCTGGGTGTATTGGTTTTTGATCAGACCCATTTCATTTGGTAAGCCTGATTCTTCCGCAAATCCCATAGCCGCGCTTAGGGAAGAATTGGGCACACCAACTACAATATCTGCCTCATGCTTAAATTCTCGCGCCAATTGCGCTCCCATTCTCTTACGTGCCGTATGGACATTGACACCGTGGATATTAGAATCAGGGCGAGCAAAGTAGATATACTCCATAGAACAAACCGCCAACTGGGTATCATCTGTATAGCTGTCATACTGAATGCCCTCGTCATCAATGATCACAATCTCACCTGGCTTCAAATCACGAATCCACTCGGCACCAATGACCTCAAAAGCACAGGTTTCAGAAGATACAACAACTGCTCCATTAGCCATTTTACCAATCGAAAGCGGTCGGAATCCATTTGGGTCAAGAGCCGCAATCAACTTGTCCTCAAACAGCAAGATATAGGCAAAACCACCTTTGACAAGGCTGAGCGCTTCCTTGATTTTGCCCATCAGGCTAGGATTATGACTGCGACGAATGAGGTGAGCCAAGATTTCAGAGTCCGAAGTCGCGCTGAAAATTGCTCCTCTTTGTTCCAGTTCTTTCTTGAGAGAGGCTGCATTGGTCAGATTTCCATTATGAGCCAAGCCAAACTGCATATCGTGAAAACGGAAGAGGAAGGGCTGGATATTATCTACAGAAGCTTCGCCAGCAGTCGCGTAACGCACATGCCCAATCGCACCAGTTCCCGTCAATTTATCTAAGTTAGCAGGATTTCTGAAGACTTCTGATAGAAGACCCATATCGCGATGCCGCTTCAGTTGTCCTTGATCATTGGAGAGGATTCCTGCCCCCTCCTGACCACGGTGTTGAAGACTGTGGAGTCCAAAATAGGTCAACTTAGCAGCATCTGGATGTCCCCAAATACCGAAAACACCACATTCTTCATTAAGAGATTTTACTTCGTATGTCATTTTTTATACCTAATTTTCATTTGTAATCATCAAGAGCTAGATTTACATGACTTTTACATTACTGATACTATCTATTAGAAAATCTGTAAGTCTTATTTTCCAGTGAAATGTTTAACCGCTGACGCGAACAGGTGCTGGTCTTTATTGCCTGGGATATTTTGGAAAAGACCGTCCTCATAACGTTCTGAATGGCCCATCTTACCGATGATTTGACCATTCTTGCTGGTAATTCCTTCGATGGCATGGACAGAACCATTCGGATTGTACTTAGAATCCATACTTGGTTTACCGTTAAAGTCAACGTATTGGCTGAAAATTTGTCCATTGTCACGGAGCTCTGCAAATTCCTCAGCCGTCACGACAAACTTCCCTTCACCGTGCGAAACAGGAATAGCGTGGATATCGCCCACTTGCACACCAGCCAACCATGGTGAGTTGGTATTGGCAATGCGAGTTTCCACCATCTTGGCCACGTGTTGGTTGGCATCATTGTAGAAGAGGGTTGGGCTAGTATTGTTAGCATCTTCAAAGTTTCCGTAGGGTAGGAGACCCGATTTGACTAAGGCTTGGAATCCATTACAAATACCGATAATCAAGCCACCACGGGCGATAAAGCTATCAATAGCCACACGCACTTTTTCATTAAGCAGGATATTGACGATAAACTTAGCTGAACCATCTGGTTCATCCGCAGCCGAGAATCCACCAGCAAAGAAGAGAATATTAGTCTTGTCGATATTGTCAACCATAGTTTCAACTGACTTGACAATAGCTTCTTCATTCAAGGTCACGAATGGCACCAAATTGACCTCTGCACCTTCTTTTTCGAAGGCCTTAGCTGAATCATATTCTGAGTTGGTTCCTGGAAAGACTGGGATGTAAACCACAGGTTTTTCAACCTTTTCTTTGGCTTTAATCACAACATCTGATGCCACAGCTGGTACTTCTTCTAGTTCTTTCGCTTGGGTAAATTCTGTTGGGTAAACTTCTTCCAATGTCCCTTGAAATGCACTGTCAAGCTTGTGTCCATCTAGCTTCACACCGTTGACAGTCAGTGTAAAGTCTGCTTTCGTTTGTCCAACCTTCTCTACTCCAGCAATTTCTTCAGGAGATGTGAAGACAAAGCCGCCTAATTGAGCTGTCAAAGCTGTTTTAAGTTCAGGCAAGGTCACCTCTGCACCAATATAGTTTCCAAAGGTAGCAAGAGCCAAACTTTCAACTACACCACCGTATTTGACAGCTGATGCAGATGTCACTTTATGGTCAGCTTGGATGGCTTCAAACTGAGTAAAATTTTTCTTAATCAAGTCAAAATCAATCTCTGCAGAGAGGGCTTGACCTGGGATGTAGTAGATATTTTCCCCAACAGCTTTAAATTCTGGAGAGAGCACCTTACGGCTATCTGCCGTCGTCACCCCAAAGGCAACCAAGGTTGGCGGAACGGTCAATTCTTCAAAGGTACCAGACATGGAGTCCTTACCACCGATAGATGGCAAGCCAAGCTGAATTTGTGCTTCAATAGAACCTAGAAGAGCAGCTACTGGCTGACCGAAACGCTCTGCTTGTTTATCCATACGCTCGAAATACTCTTGGTAAGAGAAACGAGCCTTGGACCAGTTGGCACCAGCAGCCACCAAACGAGCAGTTGCTTCGATAACCGCATAAGCAGCACCGTGGTATGGAGACCATTCAGCTACATATGGGTTGAAACCTTGAGCAATGACCGACGCAGTATGAGTCACACCGTGTTGAACTGGCAATTTCTGCACAGATGCCTCAGTTGGTGTGAGTTGGTAACGACCACCAAGTGGGTGATTAACCGTTGAGCGTCCAACAGAGCAGTCAAAGATAGTCTGTAATCCTTTTTGACTTGCATGGTTGAGGTCAGATAGAACCGTAAGGGTATCTGATTCCAGTGTTTCAGCAGATGTTTGACGCTCTTCTGGGAGTTTGACATCCTTGTCCACAACTTTGGCATCGACAACCACGCGCACACCATTGGTGTCAAGGAAACGACGCTCCAAGTCAACGATTGTCTCACCATTCCAGTGCATGACAAGATTTGGTTTTTCAGTTACTGTCGCCACCACAACAGCATCAATATTTTCTTTGTTACATTCGGCAACGAAGGTATCCACATCTTCAGGACGAACCACGACCGCCATCCGTTCTTGTGATTCAGAGATGGCAATTTCTGTACCATTCAAGCCCTGGTATTTAAGAGGCACCTTGTTGAGGTCGATTTCAAGACCGTCTGCCAATTCACCGATAGCCACACAGACACCGCCTGCCCCAAAGTCATTGGACTTCTTGATCAGACGAGTGACATTGCCATTACGGAAGAGGCGCTGAATCTTGCGTTCTTCGATGGCATTTCCTTTTTGAACCTCAGCACCAGCAGTCTCTACAGACTCAACTGTTTGAACCTTAGAAGAGCCCGTCGCACCACCGACACCATCACGACCTGTTTTGCCTCCGAGAAGGATGATCACATCACCTGCTTCAGGTTTTTCACGGACAACATTGCCCTTGGGAGCCGCACCAACAACGGCACCAAGTTCCATACGTTTAGCTACAAAGCCTGGGTGGAAGTATTCACGAACGTAGGTTGTTGCAAGCCCAATCTGGTTACCATATGAAGAATAACCATAAGCTGCTGTTTTAGAAATGACTTGTTGTGGCAATTTCCCAGCGCGAGTTTCCGAAATCGGTGCTGTAATATCACCAGCACCTGAAATACGCATGGCTTGGTAAACATAGGAACGGCCTGACAACGGATCACGAATAGCTCCACCAATACAGGTAGCCGCTCCACCAAATGGCTCAATTTCTGTTGGATGGTTGTGGGTTTCGTTTTTAAACATGAGGAGCCAAGGTTCCTTGACACCATCAACGTCCACTTCAATTTCAACTGAGCAGGCATTGATTTCGTCAGAGACTTCCATATCATCCAATCGTCCATTAGCACGCTCATAACGACCGAAAATAGTCGCCATATCCATCAAGGTTTGTGGTTTTTCAGACCGACCTAATTCCTCGCGCATGGCAATATACTTGTCATAGGTTGACTGCAATTGCTTTTGAAATTTAGAAGCTGAAAAGTCGATGTGTTTCAACTCTGTCTCAAAAGTCGTATGACGGCAGTGGTCAGACCAGTAAGTGTCCAAAACCTTAAGTTCAGTCTCAGTTGGCACGCGCCCGATTGACTTAAAGTAGTCTTGGATAAAGAGCAAATCATCCACTTCCATGGCCATCCCTTGTTCGGCCTTGTAGCGAGCAAAGTCTTCTGTTGTATAGCTTTCAAAGAAAGTCAATTTTGGAATGGTCTTGTCTGACTCTGAAAACTCCTGCTTGGCAATCCCTGTCGTGATATCCTTGAAACGAGAATCAACTGGATTGAGCAGGTAGTTTTTGACAGCTTTCAACTCAGTCGCATCAATATCTTTATTCACCAAGTAAAGTTGGGCTGTGTTGACTGTCACGTCACTCGAACTTCCCAACAAAAGCAAGGCTTCCTGTGACGAAGCTGCACGCTGGTCAAACTGCCCTGGCAGACTTTCAATGGCAAAGAAAGCATAGTTAGCAAGATCCGCCTGCACAGATACTTCATCTAAAACATGGTCGGTTACCTGCTCAGAGAAAATGTGCTTCTCTGCAGGTGCAAACAAGTCCTCAACCAAGTCAAATACATCATATACTTGCACAATACGAATACTTTTCAAGCTTGACAGTCCCAAGTTGTGCTGGAGCTCTCTAACCAAACTCTCTGACTTGACCTGAAAATCAGCCTTTTTTTCAACAAAAATACGTTTATCCATCAATTCTTATTCCTTTATTTCAACTCTTGCAATATTCCCAAACAGCCTTGAGGTTGTTATTTTAAACCCTGCAACTTTTCCCAAACAATCTCATAAACGTCGGTTAGTTCTCCCAATCCTCTACGGAAAACATCCTTATCCATGTGGTTGCCATCAGCGTCCCACAAGCGGCAGTTATCTGGTGAAAATTCGTCTGCCAAGATAATCTTGCCATCCTTGTCAAAACCGAACTCTAGCTTAAAGTCAATCAATTTAAGCCCAATCTCAGCAAACCAGACTTTCAATAGTTCATTGATACGACGCGTTTCTTCCTTCAAGTAGGCAATCTGCTGGTCACCCGCAATCTGTAGGAATTTCACATGCTCATCATTGATAAATGGATCATCCAAATCATCATTTTTGTAGTAAAATTCGACAATCGGAGTCTCCAAGGCGATTCCCTCATCCACACCAAAACGTTTTGAAAAGGAACCAGCAGTATAGTTGCGGAGCACGACTTCCAAAGGAATAATCTTAACTTTTTTATTGAGTTGTTCCGTGTCTGAAAGTTTCTCCACAAAGTGAGTCGCCACACCAGCCGCATTTAATTTCTCAAAAATAAAAGATGAGATCTGATTATTCAAGACTCCCTTACCTGCAATCTGCTCCTTCTTGACACCGTTGAAAGCAGTCGCCTGGTCCTTGTAAGTTGAAATAATAAGATTTTCATCCTCAGTTGTATAGATATCTTTAGCTTTTCCCGAATAGATCAATTGTTTTGACATTTTAAAGTTCGCCTTTCGTATTACTTGAGCACATTTTACCACAAAAAACCAAAAAACACAAGAATTTAACCGAATAAATAGCATATGTTTTTCAAAAATTGTAAAGAAAAAACTGCAAGAAGAATCTTTCTCACAGTTTAAAAATTATTTAACTCTAAAAACACGAACATTACTCTTTGTTCAAAAATTGATCCAAATAATAACGTAGATAACTTTTCTTGCCCGTAATCATCTGTAGACGGCCTTCCACCCCGTACCTAAGTTTTTCAGCCTGCTCCGAAGTTAGATTAGTCTCCGCCTCGATTTTAAAGAAATTCCCTTTCTCAGTCTTAGTAGCTGTCGCATCAATACTTGTAATAGTAGAATCTAGAAAAAATTGATTCCCGGCATCATGAGTCGTAGTATAGCGAACAGAATCACCGACCTTGATTCTTGCTACATCTTTTGAACTTAGATAGGCTGTGAGTTTGGCTTTCCCTTCTCTTTCCAAAGATGGATAAAGTTGGGCTAGTAGGGCACCTTCTGCAACCATGCTAGAATCACTGGTCTCAGGATTAAGATGAAGCACCCCATCCTCACTCGCCGTAATTTTCCCCTTGTCTAAAAGATTTCCCTGTACCTTCTTACCTGACTCTGCCTCCAAGATTTTCTGGGCTAGAAGGGTCAAGTCCTGACCAACCTTTGCCAAGTGTTGGGATTTAAGGGATTCCAATTGACTGCTTAACCCTGACGCATAGGCTTGCTGGGTACCTGAACCTGCATACTGGACACGGTAAGTAGCAAGACTAGATTCTAACTGAGAAATCTGTGCTTCAACCTGTGCAACTGCCTGAACCTTAGTTTGGGGATTTTCCTCGCCCTGAGACTTGTAGGACTGGTAAAGAGAGTAGGCTAGATTCTGACTGGCCAAGGAAGTACCTGTTTCAATAGCTGACTTAGCTGTCTGGTAATCGCGAATTTTAGCCTCTGTTTGACTGATGAGGTTGCCGATTTCGGCTTGGGTTTGGCTAGCTGCTGCATTCTGGGACGCGATGGTCTCATTTTGTTGCGATGTACTAGCCCTAAGACTGCCTGCTTGACTGATGTAGTCGCGAAAGGTGGCTTGGTAGCCAAACTTATCCTCCTCTGGAAAGTGGTTCTCCCCTTCTTGCAGGCTCTTTTGCAGATACTCCAATTGCTTTTTTTGATCCTTTAGCATGTCCAACTGACTGGCATAGGACTCCGCTTGGACACCCTCTGCCCCTTCTTGGTATTGAACCAAAAGATCCCCCTTCTTAACCAGCTTATTTTCTTCCAAATGATTGACAAGAATACGATTGTTGCTAGTTGACTGGATATTTGCAAGGATACGACTGGGTTCGACAGTAGCTCTAGTGGACAAACTCATCTCCTTCTCTGCAACAGTTGCAAAGCCAAGTAAAAACACGAGCAGAAGGGCCATGGGTACAATCACACTACTGGAAAAATTATGGTAACGACGATTATAAAACTCCGCACTTTCTAAAAATTCTGGTTTCATCCTCTCCTCTTTCTAGCTATTGACCAAATGGGCGTAAAAGCCTCCCTGTGCAAGCAAATCAGCATGCTTTCCTTCTTCGACAATCTTGCCCTGATCCAAGACAACCACCTTCTCTGTCCGCTCAGCAATAGTCAAGCGGTGAGCAATGAAAATCAAGGTCTTGTCCAAAGCAATGAGATTATCGACAATCCGCTTCTCTGTCAAAATATCCAAACTGCTAGTCGCCTCATCCAAAATCAAGACCGGCGCATCTGTCAAGAGAGCACGCGCCAAAGCGATTCTCTGACGTTGACCACCTGAAATCCCTGCCCCATCCGAAGTCAATTCTGTCTGATAATTCAGTGGCATGCGCTCGATATCCTCTCGAATCTCTGCCAATTCGACCGCCCGTAAGATATCTTCCTGTGTCGTCCCCTCCTTGGCTCCCAAAAGAAGATTCTCCAAAATCGTTCCGTTAAAGACATAGGGCTGTTGAGGCAGATAGTTGATGTACTGGCGCAGGGCTTTTTTATCAATCTGATTGAGATTGACACCACCCAGACTAATCTCCCCTTGACTTGGGTCGTAAAAATTAACCATCATCTTGGCCAAAGTCGTCTTACCTGACCCTGAAATCCCCACAAAAGCCACCTTAGACCCTTGGGGAACGGTTAAATTGATATCCGACAAGACGTCTCGACCATAGCCATACTTGTAATGAACCTGCTTGAAGGTCATATCTCCCTTCATCAAGCTCAAATCCTCAACTGTTTTCTTCTCCTCAAACTCAGAAGCTACTAGATACACTTCATTTAGACGGTTATTGGCAACCTGCGCTGTCTGAAGCTTGGTTTGCAGATTGATGATATTTTCCAAAGGATTGGTAAAGTAAACCAGCAAGGTATTATAGGTAATCAACTGCCCCAAACTCATCTTGCCATCCATGACCAGAACAGCCCCCATCCAGAGAATGCCGACATTAAGCAAGAGATGGGCAACCTTTTTCAGAGCCTTTTGCTGACTCTCTGCTCGACTATAGGTAAAGGATTTCTTCAGATAATCCACAAATTCCTTGTCAATTTTTTGGTAACGCTGACTTTCACTGGTCAAGGACTTGATAGTCTCAATACCGTTGATGTCCTCAATGATAGAAGAAGACAGAACCGCATTGGCTTCCATGGTATCCCGATTCATCTTTTCAAACGGCTTCATAAAGGCAAAGATAATCACTGTGTAGATAGGAAGCGCCAATAAAGTCATGAAAAAGAGATTGGTATTTTGTGAAAATAGAACAAGGGAAATAATGACAACCGTTGACACATCTAGGAAAATCGAAAGGATGGTCGAAGCCAGCGCATCGATGATACTGTTAGCATCTGTAAAACGAGACACGATCTCCCCTGTCCTGCGTGTCGCAAAGAAGGACATAGGGAGGTGAAAAACATGCTTGATATAGGACAAAATCACGTCAATCGACAAGCGTTGCCCCAAAACAAGCAAGAGATACTCCTGAGCGTAAGACAAGATTTGCTGGAGGATGTAGACGATGACTAGCCCAATAGAAATAATCCCTAGTGTCGAACGCATCTGATCTGGCACATAGGTATCAATGATAGACTGCAGATAATAAGAACCCACAATGTTAATCCCGGTTACCAAGAGTGTTGCCAAAACGATATTGGCAATCAAGCCACGCTGCTTCACTAATATAGGGATAAAAGAGAGCAGACCATTTTTTTGTTCCTTATAAGGCTTATAGTCTGGACTAGGTGCCATAAAAAGAGTCACTCCTGTCCATTCTTCCTCAAAACGCTCACGTGGCAGTTTAGTCAACTTCACCCCGGGATCTGGATCGGCAATATGAATGCTATCCTTATCCTGCCCAGTCACCACATAGTAGTGGAGCAATTTCCCTTCCTTAAGCACATGGGCAACAAAAGGAAAAGTCAAATCCGGCAAGTCAAAAAGCGTCATATCCGCCTTAATGGCTCGCGTCTCAAAACCAATCTCCTCTGCCACCTTGACCAAGCCCAAAGCCGTCGTCCCATCCATGGTCGTCTTAGCCAATTCTCGCAAGTGAGCCAAAAAATAATAACTACCATAGTAGCCAAAAACCATGGCTAATGAAGCTACACCGCAGTCCATCTGATCCACTTGCGGACGATAGTGACGTTTCCCAAATTTCATATTCATCTCCTTTTCCCTAATACTCAATGAAAATCAAAGAGCAAACTAGGAAACTAGCCGCAGGCTGCTCAAAACACTGTTTTGAGGTTGTAGATAGGACTGACGAAGTCAGTCACATATATACGGCAAGGCGACGTTGACGTGGTTTGAATTTGATTTTCGAAGAGTATAAACTCATCTGATAACAACTATCTTACCCCAATCACTAAACAAAAACTGGACTTCCTTCCCAAATGAGCCTATCTCCCTCCCAACTGCACTTTTTAGATAAAAAAATAGGCAGAACAAACGTTCTACCTAGAAAATATAAGAATTACAAGTTAACAAAACCGAAATGATTTCATATCATTATTAAGTAAAGAAAAAAATTTTAGTATTTCTAAAAACTATTTATAATAGACATTATAGCATTAAATAAAAATGGTACAGAAAACACTACTGTCAATCTTAAATTTTTAAATCTCGCATAATTTGTTATCCCAATTAGTAATACTGTCAATACGCTGAAATAGGCAAACTTTATATCCGATGGATTAAATAAATAACAAAGTAAAATGCTAAAACTTAAGGTTATATTTTTAGATAAAAGAATATCTCCAAAGTTCCTCTTATTCTTATCAAAAAATAATGTAATCAGAAAGAGAGAAAATCCATATTCAATAAGAGTTGCTATAAATGTGAAAACAACAGAAATCACTGTCAATATTGTTTCTATTTTAATTGTAAAAAGATTAGATAGTTCAGATAATTTATCAATTTGTTCATCTAAAATTCCCGACTTCATCAGTAAATCAATAAACAAATATAAAAGAAAAAGATAAATAATCAGATTCATTAATTTGTATAAACTATTATTTGTTTGAAATTTCATAAACCCGTCCTTCCTCTATTAAAATCCTTTGAGATTTGCTAATCAATTCTTGATTCAATAAATTATGAGATACATATATAATAGTAGAGCTTTCTTTCATGGAAATTAAGCGTTTAGCAATCATATCAATACTTCTTGCATCCACTGTTGATAAAGTCTCATCAATAAAAATATAATCCCAATTTTTAGCAAAAATTAAGGATAAGCCTAATTTGAATTTTGTTCCAGTAGATGCTGTCATATAGTTATCTCCGATTTTATTATCAAAAAAAGTATTAATTTGTTCTTTATCCTCAAATGATAGATGGATTTGAAAAGAATCACACAACAACTGCAAATTTTCTTCTATAGTAAATGGAACAACCCCAAGCTGATTGGTATCAAGGTATAGTACATCTTTGGAGACACAATTCTTTAAACCACTATCAAAAGTCTCTAGCCCAGCTAAAAGTTGTAGAAGGGTGCTCTTTCCTGAACCATTCTCTCCTTCAACTCTGTAAATTCCCTTATCAATCTCTAGTGATATATTTTTCAATATACATTTATCATAACTTTTAGATTCATTTTCAATTTTCATAATTTAATTCCCTCTATCAACGCTGCTAAAATTAATAAAAGATAAGAAATGATATACCATTTTAAATTACTTTTTATATAAATAAGTATATTTTTAATTCCCCTATCCTTCAATAATCGGTATAAAAGATACTGACTCATACCTTGATACCAAATAAAATTCGGTATTTCAATAAGAGCATGAGGTAATATTCCTTTTATTGTAGCTACTATTCCAATCATCTGACCAGATATACCCAATTGTATTCCTAAAGATAGCAAATCAAAAAGTTGCAATAAGGGCGAAATCGGAAAACAGAATAGATATAGCAAAAAATTTGTAGAATTTGCCTGTAAAACTGTCAATGTAAATTGTAATTCCAGTTTCGGAGGTATAGTAGCAAAAGTCTCATTTTTTAATATAAAGCTTAAAAGTAAACCTAGTAAAAAACAGACTATACAAAATAACACATAGTAAATCAGAAAACCACTTTTTCTCATCTAATGCCCCCTACTAAAATTACAAATATTATCAGAAAACAATATAAAACCAGAAAACTCCATCTCAATAAACTAACTGTACCTTTAATTAAAAATAGAGCTTTCTTATAATAGACATAGGCTATAAAATAATTGAATGGAATCAATAACAAATTCAACAAAATACTTTTTATATCATTACTATAACTTGTCACCGGAATCAAACATAACAACAATGAAAATTGTAAGAAAGAGATTAAATGCGTCAACATCATTAGTTGTGCATTCTTAAAAAAGAAATTCATTTTAGAATGATTAAGAGCAGATAATTGAAGTAAAGCTAGATCTACCCCAATTGAGGATTTATGATTCCCTATTATTGCCTCCATTAATGTAATATATATTGAGGTATAAAGAAATAATATTGGTATTTTTGTGTCATCAATTGATAACATCGTCATCATATACCAAAATAGATAGGAAAGAAGAATACTAATCAAAATAAAAGAAAAAGTTAACCCTTTATTTAACCAACAAAAACGAAGCAATATAAATAGACTGCTACGAAATCTTTTTTGACTCATTCGACTGCTTTTAAAATAGAAATTACTCGCATGATTATCTAATATCCCCATGACTAAAATAAAATAATTGAGTAGTATGACATAAATTACAACTTGTCCTTGTTCTATAGACAATAGTCCTATAGATAAAAATAAGAACAATTTACTTATAATTGAAAACAAACTAGGTAGAATTAAAGAAATAATTTGAATAGCTATCAAACAAAGAGTAATGGATAAATAAAAATATCCAATAATATCTAGAAAATACAAAATAAATAAATAAATGAATGATTGTAAAATTTGGAAAGAATAATATTTCTTGACAATGGCAAGAAGATAGAGAAAAATATAGTTTTTCCTTATATAGAAAGTATTTATTTTTTTACTTTGGATAGGCAGTTTCATATTATAACGATTCAAAGTAGCGTAATCTACTACCAAAAAAAGTAAAAATAATTTCCCTTGAAAAGGAAGATAGCTTTTAAAATAGATTGACAAACTTATGATAACAAAAAACAAAAGGGTTATCCCAATAAAATTAAGATAACCTAAAATACTTTCACATTCTTTTTTAGAAAGTATTTTCATCTAGTTCTACCATAGAGCTGCTTTAGCAGCACCTTTCTTTTTCAATATATAAAGAACTGTTGCTGCAATACCCGAACCAATAGAACCTACTCCTGTGATTGCACCTACAATTGAAATTACTGCTGTAACTGTACTATAAGCACTAATCAAATTGACTACAGTAGCAGCAGCTTTTGTCGAAATTCCTAATGTCCCAGCCAACATAGGAAAAGAAACAACACCTAAGCTTAACCAACTAATGACTGCTAACATTGCTGAAACAATAAGAAATTTATTATGAAATTCCATTCTTTTAGATTTCATTTTAGTGTACTCCTTTTGTATATTATGTATGTTTTATTGAGAGTTAATTCGCACATGTTGTATTCCTAACTCTCTTCAAATGTTCGTCTATATTTTATACTACTTTTATTAACATATCTATAATAAATAAATTACTACTACATTTTCCTAGATTATCAAATTACTTTTATATCACTAAGACTCAATAAAAGATAATGTCTATTTAACTTTTATACGATTACTACCTCCTTTTTAGTTTACACTTCCTACATCATAAATAAACATACTCAACCCTCACAATCTCCAAATAACTCTTCTATATCATTGAAAATTGAGTTTCATCCTCTATACTAATGTAGGAAACCTATTAAAACATTCCTTTAATCCAATATAAGAATACCTTGTTCCATTAATCTCTACCCGATATTATAGATAGAACCAAATTCCTATACTTAAAAGGACAAATAACGTTCCAACCATAATAAACCTCCTTTCTTTTTGAGAACGTTTTCTTTATAGGTTTAGTGTAGCAAAAACATGAAAAAACAACATGACTTAGAAGTCAGGTTGTTGGGAAATCTATCTGTTTTTCTGCTAAAATTCTCTGAACTAATACCTGATCGTCTAGCAATTCTGCTAGAGAAATCGCCTTTTCATAGAAACTTTCTGCCTCTAAAATATTCTTGTCTACAAATAAAGCATATTTTGCCTTTAGCAAAAATAGATGAGGTCGGTAAAAAACATGTCTTGTTTTAGCAATAATTTTCTCAAATGTTTGAATATATATCAGACTATCTTCTGTCTGAATTTGGATAAATAGGCTCAGAAGAACTTTTTCCATTTGAACTAGGCTAGCCTTATCTTCATATTCTGAACATAGCAATACTTTTTGAGCTAACTCCTCAAAATGTTCTTTATCTTCTAATCCCATAGCACAACAAAAGAAATACAATTCAATAATCAACAAATCATTTACAGAAAAATATTTCTTTTTTAATAACTGCTGGAAATATTCTTCCACTAACCCTAAACCGTAGGTCACATCTGAACTACCATAAATATCAAAACGAGCTTGTGTCACATCCACAATTAACTGCTCTTCCTCAGGCAAATTCTCATAATAGTTTTCATATATTTCCTCAAGTATAGCTTCTTTTCGTTCGATTCTTCCCTTATCAGCGTAGGTTTGAGAATGAATCAGCTCATCTTTGAGTTTTAGGAATCCTTTTGGAATCTCTATAACCTTAACATCCACAATATTCTGTAATGATACTCCAAGTTTATCCGCAATCAATAATAATTTAGGAAGTGTTGCTAAAGCTTGCCCATTTTCAATACGTGCTAGCTGACGAATCGTCAACTCTGATTCATCACCACAAATATCTATCTGAGTTTTTCCACAAGATCGCCTAATAGTTTTGATTTTATAACCAATTTCACGTTTCAACTCATCCATAGTAATACTCCTTAAGTTGATTACAAAGATTTCTTTTTCTTCCTAATTCTTTTGTCAATCATATATAAAACGATAAGCGAAAACAGCGGTAGAACAATATAACTCTTTTCACTCATTATCAGCTGAAATCCCAGGGTTGCTAGTATCTTAAAGATGAAAATATTCATCAAAAATAGAAAAACAAATACTAAAAAATATTTTAAAACCTTCTTCATTTCTTTTCTTCAACTTTCCTAATTTCTACACCTATTTTATCGAAAATATATATAAAACTCCAAATAAACACTTCGACTGCACTTTTTTTGGCAAAAAATAGACAGAACAAACATCCTACCTACTAAAAATATGATATGAAAGGAAAATGATTTTTTACTGACACCCTAGGCAAGCTTGGGACAAATAAATCATTGATAGCAACATTTACGACATCCTATTTAAAGTTCCTTCAATTTCTAATGTCCCCGCTATTTCTAAGCCACCTCTGGTATGATCTATTCCTAGTCAGAATAGATAACACCGTTCTAAATTACGATTCATAGTTACTCCTTTTTTGACTCGTTACTATAAGACTCCTATTTACATGCGCAAAATAATTTTGATTCAGATTCATCATTTATAGTTTTGATTATTTTTTAACAGATTTTTCTGTTTTCTTCTCCGAAGACTTTAAAAATTTTTTTCTAATTAAATCATCCATATAAGGACCAAATATACCAACTACTAAACCAATAATAAAACTTTTAAAATCCATAATTACCACCAACATGTCGCTGCATAGGCCACACCTCCAAGTATAGCTCCTCCCACAGCACCAGTTGCTGCACCTTGCCATGTTCTTGTTTTAATTCCTAGCTGAAGACCTCGTGCTGCTCCTCCTCCAACACCTGCTTTGGCAAAATCTCCCCAATTGCATCCGCCACCTTCAACGCAAGCAAGCATCTCAGTATCCATAATTTCAAATTGTGACATCGTTTTTGTATTCATAACGAATACCTCTTTTTTATTTTTAATATTTGTCTTGTTACAAACTTGACAAGTTTAGTATAACAGTATCTATTAATTTTTTTCATCCAAATCTTGAATTGGCATCGAAACGTCTTGAATTAGCTTTTTTGTTTCAAAATCATCTCTATTTTTAAAAAAGATGTTTTCTAATCACTTTTTTACTATTAGACTTCCTGCAAAACTAGAATCCTAGTTCATGATTGATAATACCAGCAATCAAATTCATTCGTAATCCGAAGCGTTTACGATGATTTCGATAGGTTGTTGAAAACATTTTAAACGTTTTTACTTTGGCAAAGATGTTCTCAACCTTGCTTCTCTCCTTAGATAGCGCATGGTTATAGGCTTTATCTTCAGCTGTTAGCGGCTTGAGTTTGCTGGATTTACGTGGAGTTTGTGCTTGAGGATATATCTTCATGAGCCCTTGATAACCACTGTCAGCCAAGATTTTTCCAGCTTGTCCGATATTTCTCATTTCTAAAAACCATCTACTTCCGTTGACTTGGAACTCCGATTGCTATTTTCCTTGAATGATTTTAACCACATCTCCTACGTTTTGGAGTTGGTCAATTTCTTCATCGCTGATTTCGATACTAAATTCATCTTCCAGAGTCAAGATAAACTCCATCAAGTCAACAGAATCCGCATCCAAATCGTCTTTCAGACTCAAGGATTCTGTCACGACAAAGTCCTCTCCCTGTCGCTCTTGGATAATGGTCACAATACGGTCAAAAATTTCTTTTTCTGTCATCTCTTTTATTCTCCTGAAAATTCACGCGCAGTCTGGGCAACTACGTCTGTTTCTAGCATGGTACGAATCTGGCGAATCGTACTATAAACAGCCTTGGCATCGCTTGAGCCATGAGTCTTGACAACAGGTGCCTTAACACCAAACAAGACCGCTCCACCAACATCTGAATAATTGAGCTGTTTTTTCAAACCTCTGAGGCTGTCCTTGAGAAGGAGGGCACCTAGTTTCGCTCGAAGACCACCACCTGTAATAGCTGTCTTGAGCAAGCCCATGATTCCCATAGCTGTCCCTTCGATGGATTTGAGCACAGCGTTTCCCGTGAAACCATCTGCCACAACAACATCTGCAACGCCATTCATCAAATCACGCGCTTCCACATTTCCGATAAAGTTCAAACTTTCATCAGCCACTAGTAATTCATAAGTTTCCTTACGAAGCGGATCGCCCTTGCTACTCTCTGTTCCGTTATTGAGCAAGCCAACACGTGGTTGCGCAATGCCACGAACATTTTTAGCATAGAAGGATCCTAGAACCGCGTATTGATGGAGGTGCTGGGCTGTATTTTCCGCATTGGCACCGAGGTCTAGCATGTCAAATCCCTTCCCATCTACAGTCGGCAAAGTCGACATAAGCCCAGGACGGTCGATATTCTTGATACGACCCACGATGAAGAATCCAGCAGCCAACAAGGCACCTGTATTCCCAGCCGAAAGGACAGCGTCTGCTTCACCATCTTTGACAGCCTTGGCTGCCAATACCATACTGGCATTTTTCTTATTCCTAATAGCTCTCGTAGGTTCATCATCCGAATCAATCTTCTCATCCGTATGGATAATGCTGACGCGCTCTGTCGCTGTCAGATATTGCTTGATTTTAGCTTCATCTCCGTAAAGTTGAACCTCGATATCTGAAAAGTCAGATAGGGCTTGATTGACACCCTCAACAATGGCCTGAGGTGCGTAATCGCCCCCCATGGCATCTACTGCGATTTTTTTCATTTCTTTTCCTCTTTTAGTAATTGTCCCCAGTCTGCTAGGGAATCAATAAATTTCTTTGATTTTAGGTGAATCCCAACGTACTCTTCATATAATTGATCCATAAATTGGCGTAGCTCTTGCTTGATTCCAGGCTTGAGCGAAATGGTCTCCAAAGTCTCAAAATCAATAGCTTGAAATTGATTGAGCAGATAGGGGATATTGGGATTGAGATGACAACGTCTCTTATCCTCATGATAATGCTCTGGACAGAGGCAGGCTCCATATTTGAAAGAAAAGTCAAAAGCCTGACCAACCCGATGGCAGAAGACACACTCATTAAAATTGAGGCTGATTCCAAATCGAGTCAAAATTTGAATTTCAAAAATATTGGTCAAAACCTGATAATCCAAGCCTGCTTCCATCAACTCCAAAGTCTTTTGCAAAAAAGCAAACAAGGGAGCATCCTGCTGATTGTCCTGCAAACTAGCATCTGCAAGAGCTGCCACATAGGTCGCATAGGCCATGACAAAGAGGTCACTATTAATCTTGGGAAAAGTCATGACCTCATGATAGTCTTCGATGTAACTGAGTCCGTCATCATTGATTCGCAAGAGAAATCGTGCCAGCACCAAGGGCTGAATAACAGGCGCCAGCTTAGACTGACCAGCGTGTTTGACAAAAAACATGCATTTGCCAACCTGCTCTGTAAAAATTTTGACGAGCTTGTCATCCTCACGAAAATTGCGATTGTAAAGCACCAAGCCTTGACTCGTGATAGACTGAATCATGCTTCTCTCATGTACTCCTCAAGTCGTTTCATGGCTTCTTTGATAGTCTCCATGCTGGCTGCATAAGATAGGCGGACGTAGCCTTCCCCGTAACGTCCAAAGGCTGCACCAGGGATAAAGGCAACGGCCTTCTTCTGAGCAAAATCCTTCAGAAAAGCAAAGGAGTCTTGATTGTAGCCCGCTGGAATTTTAGCAAAAATATAGAAGGCACCGTCTGGTTTGATAATCTCAAAACCAAGAGCAGTCATTTTTTCGATGATATAGTCCCGACGTTGGATATATTCCTTCTTCATGGGCTCCGCATCGTTTTTACCAGCCGTCAAGGCTTCTACCGCAGCATGTTGCGCCATGGTATTTGCGGCAGTGACCAAGTACTGGTGACTCTTGATTAACTGGGCTGTGAAGGTCGCAGGAGCAAAAATCAGCCCCAAACGCCAACCTGTCATGGCATGCGATTTAGACAAACCATTGATAATAATAGCCTGGTCTCTCAACATCGTTCCTAGAGACACATGGGCTTCGCCTGTGTAGGTCAATTCTGAGTAAACCTCATCACAGACAACAAAAATTTCGTACTTGCGTAAAACAGCTGCCAAGGCCTCTAACTGCTCTCGACTGTAGGTAATTCCTGTCGGATTGGCTGGATAGTTGAGAATAACCGCCTTGAGCTTATCACCCTGCTCCAAAATGGCCTTCTCCAACATCTCAGGAGTCAAGACAAAACCATTTTCAGTCGTATCAATCTCAACAATTTCTGCCCCAACTAAGTTAACAATCGGTTCATAGCCTGGATAAGCAGGAGCTGGCAAAAGTACCTTGTCTCCCTCTTCCAAAATAGCCGTCAAAGTCGCAGATAAAGCCTCTGTCGCCCCAATTGTAACCAAGATTTCATTTTCAGGAGCATAGTCCAGTTGGTACTTTTCCTTAACAAAGTCACTGGCTGCCTGACGTAGAGTCAGCAGACCACTCATCCCTGTATAGTAGGATTGGTTCTGATCAATCGCTCGCTTGGCCGCCTCCTTGACATGGTCTGGCGTTGTAAAATCAGGTTCCCCCAAGGTCAAACGCAAGACCCCAGGAATCTCCGAAATAACCTGGTCAAACTGACGAATCAACGAAACTTGAATTTTATCTAACTGTTTATTAAAGCGCTTAGTTAAGTCCATAGATACCTCCTACTTTCAAAACGTATCTCTATTATACTACAAAAGCCCCCCGACCGCAAAAATACATTAGAGAATAGCTTTCCACTTTCTATTTTACTTTTCCTGTTTACAGGTCTATAATGGTAACAGATTCTATTTGGAGGTTTTTATGTCATTTCTATCAAAAAATGGAGCAGGCATCTTGGTCTGCCTTCTCATTTCTATCGTATCTTGGTACTTAGGAGGATTCTTCCCTGTGATTGGCGCGCCCGTTTTTGCGATTTTTATGGGCATGCTCCTACATCCCTTTCTCTCGTCTTATAAACAACTGGATGTTGGATTGACCTTTAGTTCCAAGAAATTGCTCCAGTATGCCGTTATCTTGCTTGGTTTTGGTCTCAATATCTCTCAAGTCTTCGCAGTTGGGCAATCTTCACTCCCTGTCATCCTTTCCACCATTTCAATAGCCTTGATTGTTGCCTACCTCTTCCAGCGCTTCTTTGCCCTGGATACAAAACTGGCTACCTTGATTGGAGTAGGTTCTTCTATCTGTGGGGGTTCTGCCATTGCAGCGACAGCGCCTGTTATCCATGCTAAGGAAAAGGAAGTAGCCCAAGCCATCTCCGTTATCTTTTTCTTCAATGTCTTGGCTGCGCTCATCTTTCCAGCCCTCGGCACCTGGCTTCATCTATCCAATGACGGCTTCGCCCTCTTTGCAGGAACTGCGGTCAATGATACTTCCTCTGTAACCGCCACAGCTAGCGCTTGGGACAGTCTCTACCAGACCAATACCCTCGAATCCGCAACCATTGTCAAACTCACGCGCACCCTAGCTATCATCCCCATCACTCTCTTTCTCTCCTACTGGCAAAGTCGCGAGCAAAAAAATAAGCAAGGCTTACAACTGAAAAAAGTCTTCCCACTTTTTATCCTTCACTTCATCCTTGCATCGCTCCTAACCACCCTTCTGACCTCTCTCGGTGTGTCTAGTAGTTTCTTTACCCCTCTCAAACAACTCTCTAAATTCCTCATTATCATGGCCATGAGTGCCATCGGTCTCAAAACTAATCTGGTCGCTATGGTCAAATCCAGTGGAAAATCCATTGTTCTCGGAGCCGTCTGCTGGATTGCCATCATCCTCACCAGCCTTGGTATGCAGACCCTTATCGGCATTTTCTAATACTCTTCGAAAATCTCTTCAAACCACGTCAACGTCGCCTTGCCGTATATATGTTACTGACTTCGTCAGTTCTATCTGCAACCTCAAAACGGTGTTTTGAGCTGACTTCGTCAGTTCTATCTGCAACCTCAAAACGGTGTTTTGAGCTGACTTCGTCAGTCGTATCTACAACCTCAAAACAGTGTTTTGAGCAGCCCGCGGCTAGTTTCCTAGTTTGCTCTTTGATTTTCATTGAGTATAACACAAAAGGTAGCCCATCAGCTACCTTTTTCTTATGCTTCCTCAATCAAGCGAGTATGTTCTCTCTTGATACAGCGATTCATCACGATATCATCACATCCACCATCACGCAAAATCTCTTTCGCTTCTAAACTTTCAAGTCCTAGCTGTGCCCAAAAAATCTTGGCATCAGCTTTGAGAAAATCACGCGCCACATCGGGCAGAAATTCACTGCGACGATAAACATTGACAATATCTACAGGAAAAGGAATTTCAGCGAGGCTAGCATAAGCCTTTTCACCCAAGATTTCGCCACCTGCCGCCTTGGGATTGACTGGGATGATTTTATAGCCCCGAGCCTGCATTTCCTTTGTCACTCGATTGCTGGTTGTTTCTTCACGGTCAGACAAACCCACCACAGCAAGGGTTTTACTCGTTGCGAGATACTGACGTATCACGCCATCACTTGGATTGATAAATTCTTGACTCATAGGAATCCTCCTTTTTCATCAGTATAGCACATTTTGAAAAGGTTTGCAGAATTCTACTACAAAAAAGGAGGACTAGCCCCCTTTTTATTTAGCCTCGTACCAGGTTGCTCCTTCATTCTCATCTGCGATAAGAGGAACACTGAGTTGAATGGCTTCTTCCATGGTTTGTTTCACCAATTTTTTCATCTCTACCAATTCAGATTTAGGCACTTCAAGGACGATTTCATCGTGCACTTGTAACAGCATCTTAGTCTGATAACCACCTGCAACCAAGGCTTTATCCAGCTGAATCATGGCAATCTTGAGAATATCTGCTGCCGAACCCTGGATAGGTGAGTTGATAGCAGTTCGCTCCGCAAAACCACGAATATTGAAGTTGCGCGAATTGATATCTGGCAACTCACGGCGACGCTTAAAGAGGGTCTCTACATAGCCCTTATCACGCGCCTCCCGCACCACTTCATCCATGTAGTTTTTAATACCTGGAAAACGTTCAAAGTAGGTATCAATGTAGGCTTTGGCTTCCTTACGACTAATTCCCAAATTATTAGACAAGCCAAAGTCTGAAATCCCATAAACCACTCCAAAGTTAACTGCCTTGGCATTGCGACGGTCATTTGCAGTCACATTATCAGGACGCTCAATGCCAAAGACCCGCATGGCTGTCGAAGTATGGATATCTGCCCCCTCTTGGAAGGCCTTAATCAAGTGCTCATCCTTAGAAATATGCGCCAAAACGCGCAATTCAATCTGTGAATAATCAGAGCTGAGTAGCACACTATCCTCCCACTCTGGCACAAAAGCCTTCCGAATCAAGCGCCCTTGTTCCAATCGGGCAGGAATATTTTGCAAGTTTGGATCCACACTAGACAAACGCCCGGTCTGGGTCAAATCCTGCATATAGCGAGTATGAATCTTTCCATCAGCCAAAATCCAGTCCTGCAAGCCAATTACATAAGTAGATTGAATCTTAGCAATTTGACGGTAATCCAGGATTTTCTTAACAATCGGAGCAATAGGAGCGAGACGCTCCAACACATCCACTGCTGTCGAATAACCTGTCTTGGTTTTCTTAGTGTATTCTAGAGGAAGTCCCAATTTCTCAAAGAGAAGCACGCCCAACTGCTTAGGCGAGTTGACATTAAACTCCTCACCAGCCAGCTCGTAAATCTCTTGAGTCAGTTTTTCAATGACAAGCTCATTTTCAGCCTGCATCTCAAGCAAGGTCTCTTTCTTGACCACAATCCCAGCAATTTCCATCTTGGCAAGAACAAAAGCCAGAGGTTGCTCCATATCATAAAGAAGCTCTAATTGCCCATTTTCGCTGAGTTTTTCAAGTAGAATAGGCTCTGTTTCTACCAAAACAGCAAGTTTACAAGCTAAGTGTTCCAAGAATTTCTCACGTTCAGGAATGGCCTTTTTAACACCCTTACCGTAGAAAGTTTCATCATCAACCAAGTAAGTCTGACCATAAAGACTAGCGATGGTCGCAATTTCATTGTCCTCCACAGTCGAAAGGAGGTATTTAGCCAAACGGATGTCAAAAGCAGGCGCCTGCAAATCCACACCAAAACGTTGCAAAAGAACTTTAACCTTCTTAAAGTCATAAACTCTCAGAGATGTTTTTTCTAAGAAATCCTTGAAAATCGGGTCTTGCAACAGCTCAAGCTTGTCTGTGGCATAGAGCTTATCCCCACAAGACCAGGCAAATCCAACCAAATTATCCGTATGGTAATTCTCACCAAAAAGCTCAAAGTGGAAGATAGACTCTTCACTCAGCATATCTTGACTGATTTGGTCAACAATAGTAAAATCCAAACCCTCAGCCACATCAGCTGACGACACATTTAAAGCCTGCTTGAGCTGTTTGAATCCCATCTCATCGTAAAATTTCCCAAGATTTTCAACATCTGGACCACTATAGACCAAGTCCTCTAAACCAATCGCAATCGGTGCCTTGGTATCAATGGTCGCTAGTGTTTTAGACAAAAAGGCCTGTTCCTTGTCATTGATGAGATTTTCCTTCATCTTAGAAGTCTTCATTCCATCAATATTTTCATAAATCCCCTCAAGCGAACCATACTCCAGCAAGAGCTTAATACCCGTCTTTTCACCGACTTTGGTCACCCCAGGGATATTATCCGACTTATCACCCATGAGTGCCTTGAGATCGATAAACTGAGCTGGTGTGAGGCCCATTTCTTCCATGAGGTAATCTGGCGTAAAGGCCTCAAACTCAGCCACACCTTTCTTGGAAATTTCAACCACCGTATGCTCATCCGTCAGCTGAATCAAATCCTTGTCCCCACTGACAATGGTAATATCAAAACCATCCTGCTCTGCTAGCTTATCCAGCGTCCCAATGATGTCATCCGCCTCATACTGAGCCAGCTCATAGTGACGAATCCCCATATGATCCAGCAACTCACGAATGAAAGGAAATTGCTCACGAAACTCATCAGGAGTCTTGGCCCGACCACCCTTATAGTCCGCATACATCTCTGTCCGGAAGGTCGTCTTTCCCGCATCAAAAGCCACCAAAATATGACTCGGCTCAACCCGCTCCAACAAATGACTCAACATCAACTGAAAACCATAAATCGCATTGGTATGCAAACCAGCCGCATTCTTAAAACGGTCCAACTGCTGATACAGCGCAAAAAACGCCCGAAAAGCTACAGAAGACCCATCAATCAATAATAATTTTTTCTTATCCATACACCCATTATAAAGGAAAGAATCAAAAAATACCATTGGGAAGAGCTAGAGCAAGTATTTTTCAAACTTTTTCCGAATAAATAGATAGAGCCAGAGAATTTAGTAAACCTAGATTTAAAAATGTGCTATAATATAGTATATTGAATCTATAATAGTACACCTTGACTGCTAAAATATTTCTATAAATTAATTTGACTTTCCTGATAGAGTTGTTCACATCTTATTTCAATTCACTATAGAAGGAGGAAAAGGATGATTCTCAGACATCTGGGAATTAGCCCGACCAATGACTTGGTTGCTAAGAAAATTTTCAGCAACCCAGAAATCACTTGTCAATTTATCCGCGATATGCTGGACTTGCCAGCCAAAAATGTGACTATTTTGGAGGGAAGTAACATTCATGTCTTGCCTTCCATGCCCTACTCAGCGCAGGATTTTTATACCAGTATAGACGTCTTGGCGGAGTTGGATAACGGTACTCAAGTAATTATTGAGATTCAAGTCCATCATCAGAATTTTTTCATCAATCACTTGTGGGCTTACCTGTGCAGTCAGGTTAATCAAAATCTTGAAAAAATTCGTCAGCGAGAAGGTGATACTCACTAGAGCTACAAACACATCGCTCCTGTTTACGTCATTGCTATCGTGGATAGTAATTATTTCTCAGATGACCTGGCTTTTCATAGCTTTAGTATGCGCGAAGACACAACAGGTGAGGTATTGGCGATTACCAACAATGGACAGGAAAACCATCTGGTTAAGATGGCATTCTTGAAATTAAAAAATACAGAGAAACCAGCAAGGACGAGGTTCGCAAGCCATGGTTGGAGTTTTTCGGCAACAAGCCCTTTACCCAGCAACCGCAACGAGCCATTAGCCAAGCAAATCAACTGCTGGACTACAAGAGCTGGTCCGAGGAGGACAGGAAAATGTTTAGTCAACTACATATGCGAGAAGAACAAGTCTTGTTAGCACAGGACTATGCCTTGGAAACTGCTAGGGCTGAAGGCCTTGAACAAGGACTAGAGCGTGGGAAAGTTGAAGGAAGGGCAGAAAGGAAACTTTTTGCCTTCCTAGACATAGTACGCCAAGGTCTTCTGACTTCTGAGGTTGCCAGCCAGCAATTAGGTATGTCAGTATCTGAATTTGAGGCACTGTTGTAAAATGGCTCCATAATATCCATAGTGGGTAAATCCCCTATGGATATTATGGAGCCTATTTTGTGTAAAAAAAAGTCCCATATGACCTATAATGAAAAGCGACAAAACAACTCATTAGAAAGAATCATATGGAACAATTACATTTTATCACAAAATTACTAGACATTAAAGACCCTAATATCCAGATTTTAGACATCATCAATAAGGATACACACAAGGAAATCATCGCCAAACTGGACTACGACGCACCATCTTGCCCTGAGTGCGGAAACCAATTGAAGAAATATGACTTTCAAAAACCTTCTAAGATTCCTTACCTTGAGACAACTGGTATGCCTACTAGAATTCTCCTTAGAAAGCGTCGATTCAAGTGCTATCACTGTTCAAAAATGATGGTCGCTGAAACTTCTGATGACGTACAGTCATATTTCTTCTCTTTTTATTATATCACAGTTTTAAATCTAGCTTTACTAGATTCACCGCTACTATCTATTTATTCGGAAAAAAGACGAAAAAACCTGAGAATCATCTCAGGCTTGGTCATTAAATTTTTTTCTCAATATCGAAAAGTGGAGAAAGTGGTCGTTTTTCATGAATACGTACGATAGCATCCCCTAGGAGATGAGCGATTGAAATCTGCTCAATCTTATCAATCAAACGCTCTTCTGGCAGATAGATGGTATCCAAAACAACCAATTTCTTAATAGCTGATTTTTGGATATTGTCCGTAGCAGGACCAGAAAGAACTGGGTGCGTACAGCTTGCATAGACTTCAACAGCACCAGCTTCCGCAAGAGCATCTGCCGCATGACAAATCGTTCCAGCGGTATCAATCATATCATCAATCAAGATACAAGTCTTGCCTTCAACCTTACCGATGATGTTCATAACTTCACTAGTATTCATCTTATCAACGCTACGACGTTTATCAATAATAGCGATAGATGTTTTCAAAAATTCTGCCAACTTACGAGCACGAGTCACCCCTCCATGGTCCGGGCTGACAACCACATAGTCAGAACCAACCATACCACGACGCTCAAAATAATCTGCAATCAGAGGAGCACCCATCAAATGATCCACAGGAATATCAAAGAATCCTTGAATTTGCGCAGCATGCAAGTCGATGGTCAATAAACGATCCACTCCAGCTACTTCAAGCATATTTGCGACAAGTTTTGAAGTGATTGGCTCACGCGCTCTCGCCTTTCTATCCTGACGTGCATACCCATAGTAAGGCATGACAACATTGACAGATTCTGCACTCGCACGCTTCAAAGCATCTACCATAATCAAAATTTCAAGCAGATTGTCATTTACAGGCGAACTAGTTGATTGTAAGATAAAGACGTGTTTCCCACGGATTGATTCTTCAATGTTGACCTGAATCTCTCCATCTGAAAATTGGCGAACACTTGATTTCCCCAACTCTATCCCAATCTCCTGCGCCACACGTTCTGCCAATTCTTTATTAGAAGAAAGGGCAAACAGCTTTAAATCAGAAAAAGACATGATTTCCTCCGGTATATATGTATAACTTGTGCTTTTCACAAGATTTTCCATCTACCATTGTAGCGCTTTTTGCACTATTTTTCAATCAAAAATAAAAGAAGGGCTCCATATTTGTACCCTTGCATCATTCTTTTGAAAAATATTCTAGGTCATCAACTCATTGTGTTTCTCAACAAAGCAATAAGCATGATAAAAACCATAGAGAGCAATAGCCGTAACCACTGGAATCGCTAAAGGCAACTCTGTTTCCAACTCCACAAAAGGAGAGTTAAACAAGAAGTGAGTTCCCAAGGCTAAACCTAGAAAAATAAGACCCTGTTTCTTGCCAACCTTCTGTCCTTTATAGGCTCTGTAAAGCAAGTAAACACCTACTACAGCTAGACCTGAAAAAGTCCAGTGAGAGGCAATTCCTGAGATGATACGCTCTAAAATTCGCGAAATAGTAAAGTCAAAGCCCTCTGGCAAATCCGTACGAATATAACCAATATCCTCAATCATTTGGAATCCCAAACCGGAAGCAATTCCAAGTAAAAACAAAAATTTTAATTTTCGCACAGGAATCAAAGCCAAAACAAAAACAAGTGGCAATAATTTCAAGGGTTCTTCTACCAAAGGAGCCACAATAGCACTTTCAAAGGCATTTAAAAATGGACTATCTGGGAAAAGAACCCCCAGTAAATCATGGATATAAGTATTAGCAAAACTAGACAACCAGCCTGAAAGGAACATCCCTCCCAATAAAGACAGAATCAAAACCTTCTTTGGCAATTCCCATTTTTTCCCAATACGGAAGAGAAAATAAAGAGCCGGAATCATGTAAAAGAGAGCTAGAAAGATAGAAACTCCCATTAGTCCATATTCCGCACCTGACCTCGAACCGTCCGTATAGTAGATGGTTTCATACTGTAAACCAATACATAGCAATAAAATAAATAAAATACTGCTTTTCTTCATACACTTTCTTTCTAAATGAAGTATTTATAATTCTACGACTGCCATACTTCCTGTATCAACATTGTAAATGGCACCAGAGATAATGACATCGTCTGGTATTAGGGGAGACTCGATAAGCAGTTGCATATCCTCGCGTACACTCTCTTCTATATCTTGGAAGGGCAAGAAGTCCTGGTCTGACACATCGACACCCAATTCTTCCTTCAAATACTCCTGAAAAGGTTCATTTTCAAAGGTCTGAGCACCACAGTCTGTATGATGCAATACCACAATTTCTCTTGTCCCCATTTGTTGCTGGGAAATAACTAGAGAACGAATCATATCCTCAGTCACTCGACCACCTGCATTCCGCAAAATATGAGCATCCCCAAGTGCCAAACCTAGAGCTTGCGCAACGTGCAAACGTGAGTCCATACAGGTCACAATGGCTACTCTGGTTTTAGGTTTAAGTGGCAGATTTAACTGCCCATGTAGGGCAACATAAGCCTGATTGGCTTGCATAAACTGTTCAAAATACGACACGATTCCCTCCTTGAAAATTTGATAGTCAAATATTTCTCCTATCTTATCATTTTTAAGAGAATTTGTCACGGATTATGCAAAGACCTTTTTCAAGACTTCCTGAATCGTTGTCACGCCAATGACCTGAATTTCCTTAGGCAGAGTGATTCCTGTCAAGGAATTCTTAGGTACATAAATCTTAGTAAAGCCCAGTTTAGCAGCTTCGTTGATGCGTTGCTCAATACGATTCACGCGCCGAATCTCTCCTGTCAAGCCCAGTTCTCCGACAAAACATTCCTGAGGATTAGTTGGCTTGTCTTTGTAGCTCGAAGCAATAGCAACTGCAACAGCCAAGTCAATCGCAGGTTCATCCAATTTAACACCACCAGCAGATTTGAGATAGGCATCCTGATTTTGCAAGAGAAGCCCTGCCCGTTTTTCCAAAACAGCCATAATCAAGCTAGCACGGTTAAAATCAAGTCCTGTCGTAGTACGCTTAGCATTTCCAAACATGGTCGGTGTTACCAAAGCCTGAACCTCCGCCAAAATCGGACGCGTCCCTTCCATGGTTACAACGATGGAGGAACCAGTCGCCCCATCCAAACGCTCTTCTAGGAAAACTTGACTCGGATTGAGTACCTCAACCAAGCCGCCCGACTGCATCTCAAAAATCCCAATCTCATTAGTGGAACCAAAACGATTTTTGACCGCTCTCAAAATACGAAAGGTGTGGTGACGCTCCCCTTCAAAGTAAAGCACCGTATCCACCATATGCTCCAACATACGAGGCCCAGCCAAGGTTCCTTCTTTGGTCACATGACCTACGATAAAGATGGCAATGTTATTGGTCTTGGCCAACTGCATGAGTTCAGCGGTCACTTCACGCACCTGAGAAACAGACCCCTGCACCCCTGAAATCTCAGGAGACATGATGGTCTGGATGGAATCAATAATGAGAAAGTCTGGCTGGATACGCTCCACTTCTGCACGAACACTCTGCATATTGGTCTCTGCATAGAGATAAAACTCACTATCAATATCACCTAAGCGCTCTGCACGTAGTTTAATCTGCTGGGCAGACTCCTCCCCACTGACATAGAGAACTGTCCCCACTTGGGACAACTGGGTTGAGACTTGTAGGAGAAGAGTTGATTTCCCAATCCCAGGATCCCCACCGATGAGGACGAGACTTCCTGGTACCACTCCACCTCCAAGCACACGGTTGAATTCCTCCATCTCCGTCTTGGTTCGATTGACATTGATGGAAGTCACCTCAGCCAGTTTCATAGGCTTAGTTTTCTCACCTGTCAAGGACACACGCGCATTCTTGACCTCGGCAACCTCAACCTCTTCCACAAAAGAAGACCAAGACCCACAGTTGGGGCAACGTCCCAGATATTTAGGGGAATTATACCCACAATTTTGACATACAAATGTCGCTTTTTTCTTTGCGATGACAAACCTCTTTCTATATCTCTAACTCACACTCAATCACTTGGCAAAAATCAATCTTCTCATTTGGCACAAACTGGCGCATGAGCATTCGATGAGCAACAACTACCACAGTCTGATGTTCTCGATACTTAGACATACATTCTAGAAACCGAGACTTCATTTCCGTAGCTGTCTCATATTGAATAGGACTATTAGGAAGCAACTCCCCCTTGTTTTCTAAAAACAGTCTTCTAGCTGTTTCAAAGTTTTCTATTCCTGTTTTATAGACCTGCCATTCATGTAATAAAGGCTCTACTCTTAAAGGAAGACCCGTAGCACAGACCACATACGAAGCCGTTTCTAAAGCTCTTGTGACTGCAGAAGATACGATTATTTCAGCTGACGAGAGTAAAGGATTTTTGCTCAATTTCTGGACTTGCTGCCGTCCCAGCTCAGACAAGGGTGCCAAATCTATCCCAAATCCTATATAAGAACGCTCCTCTAACTCACGGTAATCTGGCTCCCCATGACGTACAAAGATAATCTTCATTCTAGTGCCCTGTCGATCCAAATCCACCAGTTCGAACGCCACCAGCTGCATCTCCATCTGCAATTAAGAAAGTAGCAAAAACAGCCTGGACAATACGTTCCCCAACTTCAAGAACAACCTCTTGGTCTGTGATATTCTTCATCTGCGCAAAAATATGCCCTTCATTTCCAGGATTTCCATAATAATCCCCATCAATGACCCCAACTGAGTTAATTAAAACCAAGCCCTTCTTACGAGGATTTGAAGAACGATCATAGAGGTAGAGAACCTCAGTCGGCTGCATATAAGCCTTAACCCCTGTCGGAACCAAGACAATCTCTCCTGGCGCAACAACTGTACGCACAGCAACCTTTAAGTCGTAACCAGCCGCATGCGCTGTCTCACGCTTGGGCAATAAATTTTCATCTGTAAAACTCGAAACCAATTCAAAACCACGAATTTTCATAATTTTCTCTTTTCTATTATCATTTATTCTAGATTATTCTATCTTATTTATTCGGAAAAAGCACGAAAAAAGAGCACACAACAATTATAGGCGATACGATAATTTACACTGTTTCACAATACGTTGAAATTTAGAGCTTTAAAGCGAGGGCAAAGTTGATTTTTTACATCGTTTTACAGAGGTTTACGACACTTTTGCCCCTTTTTTGCCCCTTTTTTAAAACAAAAAAACCGCAAGCCTGAGCCTGCGGTGAAAGAACAATTTAGAAAGTTTCCTTTCTATTTATTTAACTGTAATCAAGCCATCTGGCTCTACTGTGAACTCTGGCTTGTCTGCCAGTGTTCCGTCTGGTTTGAGGTAGTACCAGCCTGTTCCGTCCGCTGACTGGATAAAGGCATTTGATACCATGGCGCCTTCTTTAGCGTCTAAGTAGTACCAAGTGTCCTTGTACTTGACCCAGCCTGTCTTCATGGCACCTTCTACATCAAAATAGTACCACTTGTCAGCGATTTTCTTCCAGCCTGTGGCCATTTCGCCTGATTGGTCAAAGTAGTACCAATTACCGTCTGTGTGCTTCTTCCAGCGGTCTGAAAGCATATAGCCTGAGCCATCGAAATAATACCAGGTACCGTTGATTTTCTCAAACTTATCTTTTGGATAAGAGCCGTCTGAGTGTACGTACCAGTAGCCAGTGCCATTTTTCTGCCAGCCTGTTGCAGCGCTCAAGCCGTTTTCGATGTCTTGCTTAAACTGCTCACGGCTAATGCCCCAACTTGCAAGATATGGATATGGATCCACATGGTCTGAGTGGTTGTTTGGTTGGTTATTGGTACAGTATTCATGCGTCTTGATACCTTCCAAGTCGTCTGTATCAAGAGTCTTCGGCAAACCTGCTTCATCTGCTAGATTGCGTAAGAGTTCGATATAAAGGCGGTAGTCCGTCATGAACTCTTCTTTAGTTGAATGGCTTTCAATCAGTTCAACCGCTGCATAGGTCTCAGCATTCCAACCGCCCCCAACATCCCAACTTCCGTTGTTCACAGGACCTACTTGCATGACACGGCCGTTTCCGACAACATGTGAAAAGAACCCTAGTTCAGGGTCCTTTCTATAGTGGTAATCAGCTTCATTTTGAGCGGTTGAGTTACGGTTGCCTGTTGAGTGAGCATGTACTTGTCGATAAGGCTGCACCCCAACCTGGGGCAATCCTGTTCGTAGTCTGCTTGTATCGATATCCATTACTCTTGTCCTTTCCAAGCGTCGTTCATCTGTTTCACTGCTGACTCTACGAAGGTGTCTAAGTCTTTGTCAGTCATGCTAATATTGTATTTTGTAAGCTCAGCACGAATTTTAGCGCGAGCCTGTGCCAGTTTTTCATCTCCCTTGTAGCCAGTTTCAGCAGCTACCTGCTCCACGGCATGAACTGCATTTTTAGCTAGAATTTCAGCGATGATCACCGCTTTCTCTCCGCCTTTACGCAAAAGATAATCTTTTACTGCTTTTACAATACCGCCTACTGCTACTGTTAAAAAGCTTGTCGCAAAAGCAATGATGATTTCAGTAATTTGTTGCATTTGTTATTCTCCTTTTTTCGTATCATCATCTTTTTCAAGTAATCGCTGAAATACTTTTACAATCGGCTGAAAAAGAGTAACATTTCCTTTTAATTTGCGGTAATTTTCAATGAGAGATTGAAAAGTAAATGCGATGTACCCGAGACAGATTGAGTACAAGAATGCAAAACCTGTCTTTTCAGGCAACAAAACGGACGCCGGAATGAGGATCATCAGTAAGAGAACCCCTGAAATCTTACGAAGGAGCCCGTTAATGCCGGTTTTGCTCTTGTACTCGATGTCAGGATTGATAATCGCCGCAATCGTCCCTGTGACAAAATCAATGATTTCCATTGAGACAATCAGTGTTAGAGCGTACAAGACCAAACCATCTTCAGTCTGTACGACACTTCTTAGAAAATTGAAAAATTCAATTTTCATACACACCTCCTATTCCTTATGCTCAGCATCTGCTTCCAGCTCTGCCAAAATGGCATCTTCAATCTTATAGCGCATTTCTCGTAACTCTTGCTCATGCTTACGCATACTGATACGATTGTTAGCGTACAGATCCGGGTCATGCAGCGTTTCAGATATTGTTGAAACAGCTTTATTGTCTGTATTGATTACAGTAGTTTTGACCAATTTTTGTTGGTCGCCATCTTGTGCGAAAAATTCAGTTACTAGCTGACGTGTTTTAGTGACTTTTAACATTGTCATTTCCTCCTTTATAAATTAATTATCCGTTAATAATTAGGGATTTTTTACGGTTGTTATATTTTGAAAAACACATTATCAAAATTAAGCCAAGTAGCATCTACATTAGATTTGACAACTACGTTTCCATTTGGATAAATTCCTATAACGGCTGAACCGTAATCATTATTCAAAGCAGTTTTGAATAATGTTGTAGATGGTCTGAAATGTTCAGGTAAAGTAAGTATGATTGACTCACGTGCAATCTTTCCGCCCTTACATGTTCCTTTAAAACAAACAACACCATCGAATGTTTTTGAAAATTGGACACCTCCGTAATCCCTGTGATGATTCCATCCATTTTGTAAAATGGCATTTTGCCAAGGAGTCGGAGTGCTTTCTGATTTTAGCAAAGCTACATAGTCAGAGTTATTAGTAGACTTGGATTGTTGCACCAGATAGCGCCATGGTCTCCAGTTGTTATCAAAACCATTCTCCCTAACTGCCATATATCCTGTTGAGGTAGTGAAGCGTTGAATACGTTCATGAGAGCCTGGATTAGGTCTGAATACCTCTAGCATCCCCCAAGTTCCAGAAAAGGGGTTGTTTTGAGAGCTACCATTTATCCACCACGTTCCAGTCTCTTTCATCGTATTAAAATCCTGTTTGATAAGTTTTCCACATCCATTATTGTCAGTCAATTGATATTGTTGAATAGGTTTATTTCTAGCGTAGATATCTCCCAAGACATCCAATGACCCTGCACCACCTTGCTCTGCAACTTTACCAATGCCCACACGGCCATCTTTGTCATAACTCATTACCACACTTTCAGTTGCAACTGTTGCTGTAAATTCTGTGCTTGTAAACTTATCAGATAAAGTTCCTATGACCACAAATGATTTGGTTGCAACATAATTACCTGCCATGTTAGCAGCTGAATTATTTAAGGTGTGTTGAGTTGTCCAAATACCAGAAGCTCTACCATGATCAGCTGTAAAAGTTGTACTACCTAATCGAGCTACTTTGAATGATAGTGTCATGACATTTTTTTGACTACCTGATAAAGTGATAGGAGCGATTTTAGCATTCCTGACAACTTGAATAATGTTAGGTGTTTCCCGCGTCCTAAAAGCTGTAAAACTAAAAGCTGGTGCAAAATATTCAATAACATTGATTGTAATATCTCTAGTATCTGATTGCCTGCCTCGGCTATCAACCACACTAGCTCGAATCGTTGCTGAACCATTGAAATTCATCATACCAAGCCTACCACCGTTTACAGTTGTAACCTGATTCTTGTTTACGATTTCAGCACGATATCCTGTGATAGTCGAACCATAAGCCCCGGATGGATTATTAAAGTTGACCTGAATGTCGGAAATAATCTGTAAAAAGTTATTTCCGCTCAATAGTTGCCTAGCAACAGTATTCATATCAGTCAATGTAATTCCAGAAAATGTAGGTTTTACGCTTTCCGGAATTTCAAAATACCACCCATTTGAGTAAACGTCATTTCCAACTTGAGTAGTTCCATTATATGTTCGAACACATATGTCCATCGTGCCAGACTTTGCTTTTGTGTTGTATCTAGCTAGGTCAATATTAGGTACGAAAGAAACGCCTGTTGCGTGATTTTTTCCTAAATCAATCCAGTTGCTACCAAACACTCTATACCATACTTGGTGAGTAAATGAGCTAGATTTGCGATCAATAGTGAGAGTGTGGGGACTTCCGAGCCGCCTATTTCCTGAAAGAGCATTGTCGCTTACACTACTAGATCGAGGAATGCTTGAAAGAGTATAGTTTGCTGACACGGTAATGTTTCCATGTACTCCGTTGTTTGGGTCAAACGATGCCCATACTGCAAAAGTCTTAGTTCCGTCACCACTGTGTGGGATGGTTACTTCCCCACTTGCTAAAGTAAACTCTTGCCCGGATGTGTCAAAGTTTGGATGACTACTATGCACACTTGACCCATTTAACCATACAGACAAGTTACTAATATTACCATAAGTATATGTGCGGTAAGCTCCATCACGGTCAACAGTAGCTTTCCAACTAACTCTTGAGGAATTGTTAGCGATATCTTGACTAACTTGTTCGATGTAAATATTCAAGTGTAGTGAACCGCTAGAATTGATAAATTTAGTCATTTCCCTCTTTTTTAACCTCCTATATATCGTATGACATTCACATCTTTGTTAAGATGATACTGTTCTGTTCTAAAACGTCCAATTTGAATTGATGCAGTAAAAATACCATTATCAATATTTATTACACCTTGCGAAATGTACATAACTTCCTTACCTGCAGAAAACATGGATATTCTATCACTTGATACCTTAATAGTAGAGCTTGCATCATTCTTACCTATAATCAAGCCCTCATTTGTGCTTTTCATGTAAGTATCAATGAATGTTTTAAGCTCTGCTAATCCTCCAAATTGTGTCGTCAGCAAATCAATTCTTCTACCTGCTTCAACTAAATCAGACTCAGATTTTTTTTGACTATCTGCATTTAATTTCACAAAGGCATTATATGCTTTTTCTAATTCACTAAAGGCCTCCATCGATGCTTTCGCTTTCATTTCAGCCTCTAAAATCTGTGACTTCTCATTGAGGGCATTTAACTGCTCTTGAGTCAGCCCCTGATCAGCTTTAGAGTTAATATTACTTTCAATATCTTCTGGAGCGGGCGACCAGTCGCTATGCACGGTTCCATATTCTACCTTTACTTTTGTCTCTAGTACGGTTCCAATTTGTATATTCGAGCTTCCTGCACCATATCGTAAAGCGATAAATTCAACACCTACCAAATCAGCTGAAGATATTAAAAATTTATTTGTGTTGTAATGCTTATATGTTTTAACAGTTTTACCTAATGAATTAAAAAACGAGATGTAATTTTTTCTAAATAAAGGATTTGTTATTGTTATACAAATAGATCTCCCTTGTATAACTGGGATTTTCATTCCCTGTTGCTTTATAAAAATACCTGGATGAGAAGAAACGGCGCCAATGTATGGATCTGACCCAATTGCTTTTAGAGTGATATTTCCTGAAAGTACATCCATATTAAATTCAGAAACATGATAAGATTTCCCAATACTTCTATTCTTAGACAATGCATAGATATTTACATAACCTCCATCAACTTTAGCCCAACGATCAGCCCATTTGTACTTAGTTTTATCCGAACTATCAGGTTTCTCATAATCTGAATAATGACCAAAATAACGCTGTCCGTTATCTGTCATTGTCAAACCTGATCCATCTGCATTTTCAGAATACGCAAAGTGAACATAAGGCGTTCTTCCATCTGCACCAGCCTTACCTGCCACACCGTTTGCGCCATCACGACCTTTCCATCTTGTCCAGCGATAATCAGCAGGATTTCTGC
>ERZ1023453.15-NODE-15-length-107260-cov-51.362362_pt1 | contig 107260 bp, 103 predicted proteins | sample MGYA00380525_ERZ1023453 | MGnify/ENA primary metagenome ERZ1023453 (study PRJEB33173, sample SAMEA4830419) | metagenome | study: EMG produced TPA metagenomics assembly of the PRJEB25223 data set... | reverse complement strand
CCAAACGAACGTCCGCATTCAGATAATGGTTTTGGTAACGCTAGCGACCATGTTCAAAGAAACAAAAATGGTCAAGCTGATACCAATCAAACGGAGAAACCTCAGACAGAAAAACCTGAGGAAGAAACCCCTCGAGAAGAGAAACCGCAAAGCGAGAAACCAGAGTCTCCAAAACCAACAGAGGAACCAGAAGAAGAATCACCAGAGGAATCAGAAGAACCTCAGGTCGAGACTGAAAAGGTTAAAGAAAAACTGAGAGAGGCTGAAGATTTACTTGGAAAAATCCAGGATCCAATTATCAAGTCCAATGCCAAAGAGACTCTCACAGGATTAAAAAATAATTTACTATTTGGCACCCAGGACAACAATACTATTATGGCAGAAGCTGAAAAACTATTGGCTTTATTAAAGGAGAGTAAGTAAAGGTAGCAGCATTTTCTAACTCCTAAAAACAGGATAGGAGAACGGGAAAACGAAAAATGAGAGCAGAATGTGAGTTCTAGTTCTCATTTTTTTCATGAAAATGTGCAAAATATAGTAGATTGAAACTAGAATAGTATACCTCTACTTCTAAAACATTGTTAGAAATCGATTTGACTGTCCTGTTCTTATTTTACTATATCTTAACAGATAGTGTAAATAAAGATAAACTATTTACTGGCTAATTAATCAGTTAAACACTAGTTAAGGAGTAATGATGAAAAAAAGAACAATACTATTATTGATGACCAGTCTGTTGGCTCTTGTCTTAGGAGCATATGGTTTCTTGGACATATTGATCCTGGATCATTCTCATCAGGATTACTCTTTACTGCTATTTTAGAAACTGGGGTGGTTTGATGGAAAGTATTGGTATTGGTCTTGTTATCGTTTCACATTCCAAACACATTGCAGAAGGTGTTGTTGAACTGATTAGTAAAGTAGCTAAAGATGTTCCGATTACTTATGTAGGAGGAACCGAGGGCGGAGGAATTGGAACGAGTTTTGATCAAGTAGATAGGGTTGTTTCCGAAAATCCAGCAGATACTTTACTTGCCTTTTTTGACCTAGGTTCTGCTAAAATGAACTTAAAAATGGTGACTGATTTCAGTGATAAAAGTATCATCATCAACAGGGTTCCAATTGTAGAAGGTGCCTATAATGCAGCTGCTCTTCTTCAGGCTGGTGCAGAACTGTCAGTTATTCAAACACAGTTAGCGGAGCTTGAAATCAATAAATAAGGAATTTTACTATAACTCTTTTTATAGGTAAGCTATTGATTATCTCAACTATAAAATGTTAAGTAAATGATTTCAAAATCAGAAAGGGATTGCTTTATGCAGTTCCTTTTTATTTTAACAGGAGTGAAACTATAGTGTTTCTAAATTGTGAATCAATCAAAACTGATTGTGATGGGACTATTCTAGCTTTAGAATCCTTCAAAAATTAAAATTTAAGGCAATCAATTACTTGGAAGAGTATGAAAGCATTTAGTTTATAGGAATTCTAGGTCTAAAATTACATATTTATTTATGAAGACAGGGGTGTTCGATAGTTAGTATTGTTCTGTTCTGAAAGATTTGAGCTGTCAGTTGTATAGAAAGTGTTCGAATTTTTTTTAAGTGATTAAATTAGTTAATTGTATGAGGTTCTTTATGATATAATGTTCTTAATGAATTTTCAGAAAGGAAAACCTCAAATTGTTCTACAAATTTCTACTCTTCGACCTCGACCACACTCTTCTTGATTTTGATGCTGCTGAGGATGTGGCTTTGACCCAACTTCTAAAAGAAGAAGGAGTTGCGGATATTCAGGCTTATAAAGATTATTACGTTCCTATGAACAAGGCTCTCTGGAAAGACTTGGAGCTGAAGAAAATCAGTAAACAAGAGCTGGTTAACACGCGCTTTTCTCGTTTATTTGCTCATTTTGGACAAGAAAAAGACGGTAGTTTTCTTGCCCAGCGTTACCAATTTTACCTCGCCCAGCAGGGACAAACACTATCGGGCGCTCATGATCTCTTGGATAGCCTCATTGGGCGTGATTATAACTTGTATGCTGCGACAAATGGCATTACTGCCATTCAGACAGGACGTTTGGCTCAATCTGGTCTAGTACCTTATTTCAATCAAGTCTTTATCTCAGAACAGTTGCAAACTCAAAAGCCGGATGCTCTCTTTTATGAAAAGATTGGCCAGCAAATTGCTGGATTTAGTAAAGAAAAGACGCTGATGATTGGAGATTCTCTAACCGCCGACATTCAAGGTGGCAATAATGCGGGGATTGACACTATCTGGTATAATCCTCATCACCTCGAAAATCACACACAAGCCCAGCCGACTTACGAAGTCTATTCTTACCAAGACTTGCTGGATTGTTTAGATAAAAATATTCTTGAAAAGATCACATTTTAAAGGAGATTAGCTAATGACTACAAAAAAAGCTAATATTACTATTGAAGAGTACATTGAAATGTCTGAAGTTGATTTTAATAAAGCTGTTAATTATGAATTTACATCTGACACTTGTCAATTAGCAAATAGTATTTATCAATCTCTTTTTAAGTTTTTTGATAAGAAAAATTTCTCTGGCGATTTAATTTTTACTTGGAAATCTCCATCATTAGTCAAAGAAGGGGATTATATTGGGAGAAGGGATTCACAAGTAGATAATCTTAGAGTAATAGGAAATATATTTCCGAATTATCTTACTAATCGAAAATATAGCCTCAATATGAATCGTAATGGCTGTATGGGAGATTTTCCTCATGACTTTTTTGATATATACCTAGATCATGTAGCAAAATATGCCTACGAACAAAAAGTTAATAATATTAAAGAGTATTATCCTTTAAAAAGAGCGATTTTACACCAAGAGAATGCATTGTATTTTCGATTTTTTTCTAATTTTGACGACTTTTTAGAAAAAAATTATTTAAAGACTATATGGCAAGTTTCTAAAGAAACTCCTTTTTCTGAAATGGATTTTAATATGTTTAAAAATATTTCAGAAAAGATAATCTTCGAAAGAGGTAGTAAAATGCTTAATGATTTAAAAAGTAATTATAAAAAATAGCCAGTCTTTATAAACTGTATTCACGTATTCAAATCGTATATAGTCGATTTATTAAATCTTTAGATAAATTGTAAAAAGTGGTTTCCATAGCCACTTTTTGCTATAATAGAGGCAGTAAAAATGAAGGAGTCAGCTATGGAACACTCGTCTTGGCATGCTTTGATTAAGGCGCAATTACCTGAGGGTTATTTCGGGAAAATCAATCAGTTTATGGAGCAGGTCTATTCTCAGGGGATTATTTATCCACCCAAGGAAAAGGTTTTTCAGGCTCTCTTGACAACACTGCTTGAAGAAGTTAAGGTGGTAATTCTAGGGCAAGACCCCTATCACGGACCAGGTCAAGCGCAGGGCTTGAGTTTTTCTGTACCTGACTCTATCCCAGCTCCACCATCCTTGCAAAATATCTTGAAAGAATTGTCAGATGATATCGGAGTTAAGAAATCTCATGATTTGACAGCTTGGGCTGAGCAAGGAGTCTTGCTTCTTAATGCTTGTTTGACTGTTCCTGCTGGACAGGCCAATGGTCATGCTGGTCAAATCTGGGAGCCTTTTACTGATGCTGTGATTCAGGTGGTCAATCATCTAGATAGACCAGTCGTTTTTGTACTCTGGGGAGCTTATGCACGTAAGAAGAAGGCCTTAGTTACCAATCCTCATCACTTGATTATCGAATCAGCCCATCCAAGTCCTTTGTCGGTTTATAGAGGATTTTGGGGTTCCAAGCCCTTTTCCAAGGCCAATGCATTCTTAAAAGAGACAGGACAAGAGCCAATCGATTGGCTTAGATAAGGAGAAAATATGCCTCAGTTAGCGACGATTTGCTACATTGATAATGGGAAAGAACTGCTCATGCTCCATCGTAATAAGAAACCCAATGATGTCCATGAAGGGAAATGGATTGGTGTGGGTGGTAAGCTAGAGAGAGGAGAGACGCCCCAGGAATGCGCGGCGCGTGAAATCCTTGAAGAAACAGGGCTCAAAGCCAAGCCAGTTCTAAAAGGTGTCATCACTTTTCCTGAATTTACACCAGATTTAGACTGGTACACCTATGTTTTTAAGGTGACGGAGTTTGAGGGCGACTTGATTGACTGCAATGAGGGGACGCTAGAATGGGTTCCCTATGACGAGGTTTTGAGCAAGCCGACTTGGGAAGGTGACCACACCTTTGTTGAGTGGCTTTTAGAGGATAAACCCTTCTTTTCAGCCAAGTTTGTTTATGATGGGGATAAATTGTTGGATACCCAAGTTGATTTCTATGAATAAAGGAGAAAGCAGATGCTACTAATCAAAAATGGTCGTGTAATGGATCCTAAGTCTGGTTTGGATCAAGTTTGTGATGTCTTAGTTCAAGATGGGAAAATTATCAAAATTGCGCCTGAGATCACGGAAGAAGGAGCAGAAACGATTAATGCTACTGGTCTTGTGGTTGCTCCTGGTTTGGTCGATATTCATGTGCATTTCCGTGAACCTGGTCAAACACATAAAGAAGACATTCATACTGGTGCCCTAGCAGCCGCTGCAGGTGGTTTTACTACTGTCGTCATGATGGCTAATACCAGTCCAACCATTTCAGACGTGGAGACTTTGCAAGCAGTTCTCCAGTCAGCTGCCAAAGAGAAGATTAATGTCAAGACAGTTGCGACCATTACTAAAAACTTTAATGGTAAAAACTTGACTGACTTTAAGGCGCTCTTAGAAGCTGGTGCGGTTGGTTTCTCTGATGACGGTATTCCGCTTGAGAGCAGTAAGATTGTCAAGGAAGCCATGGAGGAAGCCAAAAAACTCAATACCTTTATCAGCCTTCATGAGGAAGATCCAGGTTTGAACGGTGTTCTTGGCTTTAATGAAAATATTGCTAGAGAACATTTTCATATCTGCGGTGCTACTGGGGTGGCTGAGTACGCTATGATGGCGCGTGATGTCATGATTGCCTATGCAACTAAAGCCCATGTTCACATCCAGCATTTGTCTAAGGAAGAAAGTGTTAAAGTAGTGGAGTTTGCTCAGGGGTTAGGTGCAGAAGTCACAGCAGAAGTAGCGCCACAGCATTTCTCTAAGACAGAAGCACTTCTTTTAACACAAGGTAGCAATGCTAAGATGAATCCACCGCTTCGTTTGGAATCAGACCGTCGTGCCGTTATCGAAGGTCTCAAATCAGGTGTCATCACAGTTATTGCGACTGACCACGCGCCTCATCATGTAGATGAAAAAAATGTTGAGGATATTACCAAAGCGCCATCTGGTATGACTGGCTTAGAAACATCCCTGTCTCTCAGCTTGACCTATTTAGTAGAAGCTGGTGAGTTGAGCTTGATGGAATTACTTGAAAAAATGACATACAACCCAGCCAAGCTTTACAACTTTGAAGCAGGTTACTTGGCTGAGAATGGTCCAGCAGATATCACTATTTTTGATGCCAAGGCTGACCGCCTTGTGGACTCCCATTTTGCTTCCAAAGCAGCTAATTCACCATTCATCGGTGAAACCTTAAAAGGGCAGGTTAAATATACCATCTGTAAGGGACAAATCGTCTATCAAGCTTGATAGGAGTTAGAATATGAATTATTTTCGAAAACGTAGGGAGAGACAAGCGAAATCTAATAGTGGAATTTACTGTCCCGCAGCTAATCGTTCCAAAATTCAATATGAAACTAAAGAAAAAGCTGACCATGCGGTTCAATATGATAACGGAGGTTTAGTTAGAAGCTATTATTGTCGTACATGTGCGTGTTGGCATACTACTTCAAAATCTAATAAACCTCCGCTAAGTTTGAAAAACTATGGTCTGAAACTCTTTGGTTTAGATAAATCAGAATAGAAAGAGAAGTATGTATAAGACAAAGTGTTTACGAGAGAAGTTAGTATTATTTTTAAAAATTTTCTTCCCAATACTGATCTACCAATTTGCCAATTATTCTGCCTCTTTTGTTGATACTGCAATGACAGGTCAATACAACACTATGGACTTGGCTGGTGTATCTATGGCAACCAGTATCTGGAATCCTTTCTTTACATTTCTAACAGGGATTGTGTCAGCCTTGGTGCCTATCATTGGTCACCATCTTGGTCGAGGCAAAAAGGAAGAAGTTGCGTCTGATTTTTACCAATTTATTTATTTGGCCTTGGGCCTATCTGTGGTCTTGCTGGGGATGGTACTTTTCTTGGCACCAACAATCTTGAATCATATTGGGTTAGAAGCAGCAGTAGCGGCAGTAGCGGTTCGCTATCTTTGGTTTTTATCTATCGGGATTATCCCCTTGTTGCTCTTTAGCGTCATTCGTTCCTTACTGGATTCGCTGGGCTTGACCAAACTGTCCATGTACCTCATGCTTTTGTTACTCCCTCTCAATAGCGGATTTAACTATCTCTTGATTTACGGTGCCTTTGGTGTTCCAGAACTGGGAGGGGCTGGTGCTGGTTTAGGAACATCCTTGGCCTACTGGGTCTTGCTTGGGATTTCTGTTCTGGTTTTATTTAAACAGGAGAAGCTCAAAGCCTTACACCTTGAGAAACGAATTCCACTTAATATGGATAAAATTAAGGAAGGAGTTCGTTTAGGTCTGCCTATTGGGGGAACTGTCTTCGCGGAAGTGGCTGTCTTTTCAGTGGTTGGCTTGATTATGGCTAAGTTTTCGTCCTTGATTATAGCTAGTCACCAGTCAGCTATGAACTTTTCAAGTCTTATGTACGCCTTTCCTATGAGTATCTCATCGGCTATGGCTATTGTCGTTTCCTATGAAGTGGGAGCCAAGCGATTTGATGATGCGAAAACCTATATTGGTCTAGGAAGATGGACTGCCCTCATTTTTGCGGCCTTCACCTTAACCTTCCTTTACATTTTTAGGGGAAATGTGGCCAGTCTTTATGGTAACGACCCAAAATTTATCGATTTGACAGCGCGTTTTTTAACTTATAGTCTTTTCTTCCAGTTAGCAGATACCTTTGCGGCGCCGCTTCAGGGAATTTTGCGGGGGTATAAGGATACAGTTATTCCTTTTTACCTTGGTTTGCTTGGTTATTGGGGCGTAGCAATCCCTGTGGCTACGCTATTTGATTCCCTAACAGATTTTGGAGCTTATTCTTACTGGATCGGCTTGATTATTAGTTTGATTGTGAGTGGGGCGCTCTACCGTTGGCGTTTAACTGTGATTATGAAGAGATTTGAATCTTTAGCAAAATCCAAATGCTAAAAAGTTTGTGAAAAAATATTCTTGACAAGAAAATCCCTTGTTTTCACGGGGTTTTCTTTTTTATTTTGTGAAATTTCTTTTAGAAAAACTTTGACAGTATTTGCCAAAAGCGGTAAAATAGTAAGGTAAGAAGAAAGTTAGAAAGGCAAGAAGATGTCAACTTTAGATAAAAATCTTTTGCTAGAAATGTTCCGTAAGATGGAAGAAATCCGTCGCATGGACTTAAAAATTGCACAATTAGTAAAGAAAGGGAAAGTGCCAGGAATGACGCACTTTTCTGTTGGTGAAGAGGCAGCTAACGTGGGGGCTATGTTAGCTCTCAATCCAGATGATCTGATTACCTCAAACCACCGTGGACACGGGCAAGCTATTGCTAAAGGGATTGACCTCAACGGAATGATGGCTGAAATCCTTGGTAAATACACTGGAACCTGTAAAGGGAAAGGTGGATCTATGCATATCGCTGACCTTGATGCTGGGAACCTTGGTGCCAATGGTATCGTAGGTGGTGGTATGGGGATCGCTGTCGGTGCAGCCCTCAGTCAGCAAATGCAAAATACCGGTAAAATCGTTGTTTGCTTCTTTGGAGATGGTGCGACCAATGAAGGTGTTTTCCACGAAGCAGTGAACATGGCTTCTATCTGGAACCTGCCAGTCATTTTCTATTGCATTAACAACGGTTACGGTATCTCTGCGGATATCAAGAAAATGACCAATATAGAACATATCCATCAACGTAGCGCCGCTTATGGAATTCCTGGAATGTTCATCGAAGACGGTAACAATGTCATCGATGTCTATGAAGGATTTCAGAAAGCTGTAGACCATGTTCGCAGTGGCAATGGTCCAGTCTTGATTGAAAGTGTAACTTATCGCTGGCTTGGTCACTCATCATCTGACCCTGGTAAATATCGTACGCGTGAAGAAGTGGAATTGTGGAAACAAAAAGATCCAATCGAAAACCTCCGCAATTACCTTATTGAAAATAACATTGCAAGTGCCGAAGAATTGGAAAAAATCCAAGCGCAAGTAAAGGAAGCAGTAGAAGCTTCTGTTAAATTTGCAGAGGAAAGCCCATTCCCACCGCTTGAATCAGCCTTTGAAGATATTTACACAGACTAAGGAGAAAGAGATAAAATGGAAACAAAAACAATGTCCTTCCGTGACACCATTATCCTTGCTATGTCTGAGGAAATGCGTCGCGATGAAAATGTGTTCTTGATGGGAGAAGATGTCGGTGTCTTCGGAGGAGACTTCGGTACTTCTGTTGGAATGCTTGAAGAATTTGGTCCAGAACGTGTCCGTGACTGTCCGATTTCTGAAGCTGCCATCTCTGGAGCAGCAGCAGGAGCAGCCATGACAGGACTTCGTCCAATCGTCGATATGACCTTCATGGACTTCTCTGTTATTGCCATGGACAATATCGTCAACCAAGCTGCTAAAACACGTTACATGTTTGGTGGTAAAGGTCAGGTTCCAATGACTGTTCGTTGTGCAGCTGGTAACGGAGTTGGCTCTGCCGCCCAACACTCACAATCTCTAGAGTCTTGGTTTACTCACATTCCAGGACTTAAGGTTGTGGCACCTGGAACACCTGCGGACATGAAAGGCCTGCTTAAGTCTTCTATCCGTGATAACAACCCAGTTATTATACTTGAGTACAAGTCAGAATTTAACCAAAAAGGGGAAGTGCCAGTTGATCCAGACTACACAATTCCACTTGGGGTTGGTGAAATCAAACGCCAAGGAACGGATGTAACAGTTGTTACTTATGGAAAAATGCTTCGCCGTGTGGTTCAAGCTGCTGAAGAATTAGCAGAAGAAGGAATTTCAGTTGAAATTGTTGACCCACGTACCCTTGTTCCGCTTGATAAGGATATCATCATAAACTCAGTGAAGAAGACTGGTAAGGTTGTTCTGGTCAACGATGCCCACAAAACAAGTGGCTATATCGGTGAAATTTCAGCTATTATTTCAGAATCAGAAGCATTTGACTATCTAGATGCACCAATCCGCCGTTGTGCAGGAGAAGATGTGCCGATGCCTTATGCACAAAACCTAGAAAATGCAATGATTCCAACAGTTGAAAGTATCAAAGATGCAATCCGAAAAACTTATAACAAAGACTAGAGTTACATAAGATAAGTTATGTAAATAAAATAAAGCTGACGAGAAACTTTGTATCTTTTAGGTGCAGAGCTCTTCGTCATTAATATCTTAGATTAGAGCACGGGCTAAAAGCTCGGAAAAAAGATAAATCTCCTTGGCTTCATCGAAGCCATCGTCGATTTCCTATTTTTCAGTCGCTTTTGACGCCCTTTGTATCATAAATAGAATTGGAGAGGTCATGGCTGATGACAAGCTAAGAGCGACTCCTGCAGCTAGAAAGTTAGCGGATGATTTAGGGATAAACCTCTACGACGTTTCTGGCTCAGGTGCAAACGGTCGTGTCCACAAAGAAGACGTGGAAACTTATAAAAACACAAACGTGGTTCGCATTTCGCCACTTGCAAAACGAATTGCCCTCGAACATAACATTGCTTGGCAGGAAATCCAAGGAACCGGTCATCGTGGTAAAATCATGAAGAAGGATGTTTTGGCCCTGCTTCCTGAAAATATCGAAAACGATAGCATCAAATCTCCTGCTCAGATTGAAAAAGTGGAAGAAGTTCCTGATAACGTAACACCATATGGTGAAATCGAGCGTATTCCAATGACACCAATGCGTAAGGTTATTGCCCAACGCATGGTTGAATCTTACTTGACTGCGCCAACCTTCACCCTCAACTATGAAGTTGATATGACTGAAATGTTGGCTCTTCGTAAGAAGGTTCTTGAGCCAATCATGGAAGCAACTGGGAAGAAGACTACTGTAACAGACCTTCTTTCGCTTGCAGTTGTTAAGACTCTTATGAAACACCCATACATCAACGCTTCATTGACAGAAGATGGCAAGACTATTATCACTCACAACTATGTCAATCTTGCCATGGCAGTTGGGATGGATAATGGATTGATGACACCTGTTGTTTACAATGCTGAGAAGATGAGTCTTTCAGAACTGGTTGTAGCCTTTAAGGATGTTATTGGCCGTACCTTGGATGGTAAATTGGCTCCAAGTGAGTTACAAAATTCAACATTCACAATCAGTAATTTGGGAATGTTTGGTGTTCAGTCCTTTGGCCCGATTATTAACCAACCCAACTCAGCTATCCTTGGTGTCAGTTCGACAATCGAGAAGCCAGTTGTCGTCAATGGTGAAATTGTGATTCGCCCAATCATGAGTTTAGGATTAACCATTGACCACCGTGTCGTAGATGGTGTGGCTGGTGCTAAGTTTATGAAGGACTTGAAAGAGTTGATTGAAACGCCAATCTCAATGTTAATTTAAGAGCAAGAGTATTCATTTTTAAGATATAGATAAAGGAAGGAAGACATGGCCTTAGAAGTAATTATGCCAAAAGCCGGCGTGGATATGACAGAAGGACAAATCGTCCAATGGAATAAAAAAGTCGGAGAATTTGTAAAAGAAGGAGAAATCCTTTTGGAAATCATGACTGATAAAGTCAGCATGGAATTGGAAGCCGAAGAAGATGGGTACTTGATTGCCATTCTCAAAGGAGATGGTGAAACTGTCCCTGTAACGGAAGTTATCGGTTACCTTGGTGAAGAAAGGGAAAACATCCCAACAGCTGGAGCAGCATCGCCAGAAGCTAGCCCTGTACCTGTAGCAAGTACCTCAAACGATGATGGTAAGAGCGATGATGCTTTTGATATCGTTGTGATTGGTGGAGGTCCTGCTGGTTATGTTGCAGCCATTAAAGCTGCCCAACTCGGCGGTAAGGTTGCCCTTGTTGAGAAATCTGAACTTGGTGGAACCTGCTTAAACCGTGGATGTATTCCAACCAAGACCTACCTTCATAACGCTGAAATTATTGAAAATATCAGTCATGCTGCAAATCGTGGTATCGTGATTGAAAATCCTAACTTCACTGTTGATATGGAAAAACTTTTAGAAACTAAATCTAAAGTTGTTAATACTCTTGTTGGTGGTGTTGCAGGACTTCTTCGTAGCTACGGAGTTACTGTTCATAAAGGAATTGGTACAATCACTAAAGACAAGAACGTCTTGGTAAATGGTTCTGAATTGCTTGAAACCAAGAAAATCATTCTTGCTGGTGGTTCAAAAGTCAGCAAGATCAACGTCCCTGGTATGGAATCTTCACTTGTCATGACTAGTGATGACATTCTTGAAATGAACGAAGTGCCAGAAAGCCTTGTTATCATCGGTGGTGGAGTTGTTGGTATCGAACTCGGTCAGGCCTTCATGACATTTGGTTCAAAAGTGACTGTTATCGAAATGATGGACCGTATAGTTCCAGCTATGGATGCGGAAGTTTCTAAGAACCTTCGCTTGATCCTTGAGCGTAAAGGAATGACCATCTTGACTGGTACTAAACTGCAAGAAATCATTGAGGAAAATGGTCAACTTCGTATCAAGGTTGAAGGAAAAGACGATATCATCGCAAGCAAAGCTCTTCTTTCAATTGGTCGTATGCCAGACCTTGAAGGTATTGGAGAGGTTGAGTTTGAATTGGATCGTGGTTGTATCAAGGTCAACGAATACATGGAAACTTCAGTTCCAGGCATTTATGCACCAGGTGACATCAACGGTACTAAGATGTTGGCTCACGCAGCTTTCCGCATGGGTGAAGTTTCCGCTGAAAATGCCCTTAAAGGAAATCATGCAGTTGCCAAATTGAATTTGACTCCTGCAGCCATCTACACTCTCCCTGAAGTAGCAGCAGTAGGTTTGACAGAAGAACAAGCCCGTGAGAAATACGATGTTGCCATCGGTAAGTTTAACTTTGCTGCTAACGGTCGTGCTATTGCATCTGACGCTGCTCAAGGTTTCGTAAAAGTTATCGCTGATAAGAAATACGGAGAAATCCTTGGTGTACACATTATTGGTCCTGCAGCCGCAGAATTAATAAACGAAGCATCAAGCATCATCGAAATGGAAATCACTGTTGAGGAAATGCTGAAGACCATCCACGGGCACCCAACTTACTCTGAAGTGATGTACGAAGCGTTTGCAGATGTTCTAGGAATGGCCATCCATTCACCTAAGAAAAAATAAAACGAAGATAGATTAGACTGGAAGGTTATTTCCAGTTTCTATCATATAAAGTAAAGGGATATCATGAAATACATTATCAATCATTCAAATGACACTGCTTTTAATATTGCCTTGGAAGAATACGCCTTTAAACACCTTTTGGATGAGGATCAAATCTTCCTACTTTGGATTAACAAGCCATCTATCATTGTTGGTCGTCACCAGAACACTATCGAAGAAATCAACCGTGATTATGTTCGCGAAAATGGTATTGAGGTAGTTCGCCGTATTAGTGGTGGTGGAGCTGTTTACCACGATTTAAATAACCTCAACTACACGATCATCTCCAAAGAAGATGAAAATAAGGCATTTGACTTCAAGAGCTTCTCAACTCCGGTTATCAATACCCTGGCTCAACTCGGGGTTAAAGCTGAGTTCACAGGTCGTAATGACCTTGAGATTGATGGTAAGAAGTTCTGTGGCAATGCCCAAGCCTATATCAACGGCCGTATCATGCACCACGGTTGCTTGCTCTTTGACGTTGATTTGTCAGTCCTCGCAAATGCCCTTAAGGTTTCAAAAGATAAATTTGAATCAAAAGGTGTGAAATCCGTCCGTGCCCGTGTAACCAATATTATTAATGAATTACCAAAAAAAATCACAGTCGAAAAATTCCGTGATTTACTCTTGGAATACATGAAAAAAGAGTACCCAGAGATGACTGAATACGTCTTTTCAGAAGAAGAATTGGCCGAAATCAATCGCATCAAGGATACTAAGTTTGGAACTTGGGACTGGAACTATGGTAAATCACCTGAATTTAACGTCCGTCGTGGAACCAAATTCACTAGTGGTAAGGTTGAAGTCTTTGCTAACGTTACTGAATCAAAAATCCAAGACATCAAGATTTATGGTGACTTCTTTGGTATTGAAGACGTTGCTGCAGTAGAAGATGTCCTTCGTGAGGTGAAATACGAACGCGAAGATGTTCTTAAGGCGCTAAAAACCATTGATATCACACGCTACTTCGCTGGTATTAGCCGTGAAGAAATCGCTGAAGCGGTAGTTGGATAAATCAAAAAGAAGTTGGCCAACTAACCAACTTCTTTTTTTTATATTTATTTACATAATTTAAAATACGTAAAATTATAAACTATCTAGAGCATTCTTTTGTTCATCATTAACAATATGGGTATAGAGGTCAGTGACTTGTGTGCTGGCATGTCCTAGTTGGTGACTGACTAAAACTTGTGATTTAGTCGCATCATAGAGCCTAGTTGCTAGCGTATGGCGCAGTTTATGGGGTGTTACACGCACTTTAAAATCCTCTGAGTATTTAGCAACCATTTTCTCAACGCTAGAAGCATCGATACGATTAGGAACACCTCTGTAGAGAGTTAAAAAAAGGGCTGTATCTGTTTTTTCCGTTTTATAGCGTTGATTCCGAATGGCCAGATAATTCTCTAAATAAGGTTTAGCAAAAGCAGCGACATTGACTGAGTCACGTTTGCCACCTTTTCGAGTAACATCAATAACCATCATTTTTAGATTGAGATCTCTTAGATCTAGATTAACAGCTTCAGATAAGCGAACACCAGATGCCAAGAGAAGGGCAATAATGGCTAAATCTCGTTCTTTATTTTTGTTGAATGATGAGAGAGCTCGATTTGAAAGCTGTTGTGGGTGCTCTTGATCGATATAAGTTAGAAAACCTTCTGTTTCATCACCTAGAAAGAGTTTTTGCTTGATATTTTCAGCTCTGGCAGCAAGGGTTTCTTTCTTTTTCTTGGTTGAAACTTTTTTCATTACATTACGATAGAAATAAGGTTCCCCCTGATCGTTTTCAACCTCCTCGGTTAGATACTTGTAAAGACTAGAAAGTGCTGATAAGGTTCGATTGATAGTTGTCTGTGAAACACCTTGTTTTGTTGTATTAGCATTCAGCAAGGGACGTTCACGTAGATAAAGGATAAAGGATTCCATGTCTTTCTTAGACATATTTTCCAAAACTGATAAAGGAATATCGGATATTTTATCAGCGTTTGAAATACCAGACTCCAAAACCCAGCTGAAAAATCGGTCATATTCCTTAAGGTATTCGTACAGGGTTGTAAAACTGTAGGGCACAGCCAGCTTAGATTGGTAGTATTCCAGAACATACCAGGGCATGAGTTGTTTTAGTTTGTCGATTCGTTCCAGTAAAATCTCACGTTTCATGTATTTTCTCCATAAGTAAGTATACTAGTAGTATAGCATAGACTTGTATATTTTTCAAGAAAATTATAGTTTTTCGGAAAGATGTTATAGGAGTTTTTCAAAGTGATAAAAAGACTTAGACCTACAAACAAAACAGAATAAGTAAAATAATAAAAATCTCACCCACTAAACTTCTGTTAATACTACATAACTGAAGAGCTATATAAGGAGCTATGAGATACAAAACACATTGTATAATAGATTGAAACTAGAATAGTACATCTGGACTTCTAAAACATTGCTAGAAATTGATTTGATTGTCCTGATTGTTTTATCCTATTTCTATTTCATTTCTCTATATAATTGCTATTGTTTTCTTTTTCATGATTTTAATCTTACTGTACAGATTTGATACAGTAAACTCCTTTCTAGCTTTATACTTTATCATTTCTAACTTAATTATAGTCTTATTTTTAATAAAGTTCAATTATTTATATGTAAAATTCCTCATCAGTAAAAAATAACCGATCTCATTTCTGAGAATCGGTTTTCTAAATAAATCAAACTGATCATTTACATAACATAAATTATGTAAATGATCATACTACAACAACAAATCTTTGACTTTTCCAATTTCACTTTTTGGAATAACCAGGTGAATCATATCACCCAGATACATTCTGGTTGAGCCGTTAACTGTTTGGCTCTTGCCATTATGGACTTGAGTTGTGATGAGGACGTTGTGTGGTAAGTTGAGTTCATGAACTTGTTTCCCAGCAATTTTATCAGAAACTGGTATTTCGATAAGTGTAACTTCTCCTTCGCTAGATACTTCTTCTGGAAGCATTTTTTCCAGCATGGCTTCATAGACTGGCGTACCTTTGAGCAAATCCATGATAATATAAGAAACAAGAGTGACAAGACCAAGTGGCATGAGGTTGCGAATATCTCCTACCATCTCAGTTACGAGGATCATAGCGGTTAAGGGAGCTTTTGATATGGCTCCAAAATAGCCACTCATTCCTAGAATGACAAATATAGGGAATTGCTCTTGACTGACAAGTCCAAGATTGACACAGATAGCACCAATTAAGGCACCAAGCAAAGAACCAAGAGCTAAAATGGGGAGGAAAATTCCTCCTGGCAGTCCACTTCCATAGCTAATCATACTCCAAATAAAGCGGATCAAAAAGTAAGCTAATAAAACTTGGAAACTAAAATTTTGTTCAGTTAAAGAAAGGACAAGCTGATTTCCGCCACCAATGATTTGAGGTAAGAAGATTCCGACTGGTATGATAAGGATAAAAGCCAAGATGGGATAATAAGCTCTATCCAAATGGATTTTTTGACCAATCAAGTCATAAACTCTTCCAACGTTTAATACAGCTTTCTCATAGAGAAAACCTGAAAATCCAAGGAAAATTCCCATGACGAGATATATCCAATACTGATCTAGGGTCATGGGAGGAATGTTATCTGGCATATCCAATACTGGTGTCAAACCGAACATGAGTAGAGACACAAAGTTTGCTACGATGCTGGCTGCTAGAGTTGAGACCCAGAAAAAGCGCGAAAAATGGTGATAGACTTCTTCTACAACAAAGAGAAGTGCTGCAATAGGAGCATTAAAGGCTGCGGCTAAACCTGCTGCAGCTCCACTGGCAATCAAGGAACGTTCCTCTACTGGACTGGATTTGAGCCACTTGGCAATTCCTTTACCACCAACTGCTCCAAGTTGAATGCTGGGTCCCTCTCGACCCAGCATGAGTCCACTGGCAATAGCAAGAATACCTAGCACATATTTTTTCCAAAGAATGCCCCACCAGTTGAGGGACATGAGGCCTTTCAGTTCGGCTTCGACTTGAGGAATTCCTGAGCCTTTAATATCTTTTTCTGACCGTGTTAGTTTGGCACTGAGCCAACAGATGAGTATATAAAACAAAACCAGTACAAAAAGATTGCGCACTAAGTACCCTTGATCTTGATAAACTCCTTGTATCAGGTGGAAGCCCTTTTCAATTAAGAAACGAAAGGATCCGACGATAATTCCAACGATGAGGCCGACAATGATTCCTCGACCAACTTGGGATAGTATAGTGCTGGATGCAAAAGCGAATTCTTTCTTAGAACGGACTATTTCCGACTGTTCCTCCATGGTATTTCCTTTCAATTAACTTTCTTTTTTACCTAAAACCAGTGATTTAACGGGTTCAAAGCTGGTTCGGTGAATTGGGGTAACTCCTAGTTTTGTGAGGCCTTCCAGATGTTTAGCTGTGCCATATCCTGCATTAGTAGCGAAATCATAGCCAGAGAACTGCTGATCGTATTCTTTCATCAATTCATCACGTGTTACCTTGGCTACTATAGATGCTGCTGCGATAGAGAGGGAGTTGGCATCTCCTTTGATAATGGAGGTTTGTGAAATGGGCAAGTCCAGTTTCATGGCATCAATCAAAAGGTGCTCTGGTTGAGGGCTGAGCTGGGAGATTGCTTCTTGCATGGCTAGTTTGGTTGCTTCATAGATGTTGACTTGGTCGATGACCTGATTATCTATGATACCAATTCCAATCGACAAGGCTTGGTCTTGAACGGCTTGGAAAATCTCCAGATGTTTCTTTTTAGGAATTTTCTTGCTGTCGTTGAGACCTTTAATCTTACAATTTTTAGGTAAAATAACGGCCGCAGCGACTACAGGACCAGCAAGAGGACCACGACCAACCTCATCAATACCTGCAATTAAGGTCAATCCTTGCTTATAAAGTTCTTTTTCATAAGAAAGCATGGATTCCAAGCGCAAATTTTCATCTAATTCAGCTTGAATGGCTCTTTTACGCTTGCTGATTTCCTTTTGAACTCCTGAGCGATTATCCTTTTCAAGCTCTAAAAAAATAGGGCTTTCTAACTCCTTGACTGTCACAAGGAGTTCTTTGATTTCTTTAATCGTTGCCATCGAGGTCTTCCAATGTATCTAAGGTATAGTTACCGAGTTTGCCATCACGGACTTCCTTCACGAAGAGACTGTAAAAACGGTCATAGTCATCACGGAAACCGAGGGCGCGGGTCATATCCATAATAATCACAGGCGCTTCTTCTTCAATTTTCATTTGTTTGAAGCGTTCAGCCAGCTTTTCTGGATAATGTTCTTTGAAATAATTGATACCAAAAATGGTAACCTCATCCATAGGAAGCAACTGATCCTTGATAGCTCCAGTCAATGCCAACTTAAGTGCAACAGTTTCATCCTCAAACTTAGGCCAGAGAATCCCCGGTGTATCCAAGATTTCCAGATTTTTATTGGTTTTAAGCCATTGTTGACCTTTTGTGACCCCTGGCTTGTTTCCAACAACAGCAATCTTTTTACCAGCCAAACGGTTCATCAGAGTTGATTTACCAGCGTTTGGAATCCCAATAATCATGGTACGCAAGGTTTCAATCTGAATCCCACGTTCTTTCTGGCGAGCAATCTTATCAGCCATGAGCTTCTTGGCCGCATCTGTTACAACTTTTACAGTCACTTGCTCTTTGGAGTTGATAGCTAGCGTCTGGATTCCTTGTGATTCAAAATACTGACGCCATTCCTTGGTCATTGCTGGATCAGCCAAGTCGGCCTTGTTTAAAATCAAGAGTTTTGGTTTATCACCAACAATCTTGGTCAACATAGGATTTTGACTAGATAGAGGCAAGCGTGCATCTACTAAAATCGTCACAAAATCAACAAATTTTAAATTTTCCTGCACCTGTCGACGCGCTTTAGACATGTGACCAGGAAACCATTGAATAGTAGCCATTGAGTTTTTTCCTTTCGTAGCAAGGATTTAGATCCCCTATTTTATTTTACTATTGTTTGAACATAGAGAGTTTTCAAATGAATGATGTCCAAACAGTTCTTGTTTTATGACATAGAAATCTACTTTATATTATATCATGCCTTCTTTATTTTGTCCGATGATAGCCTTTTACCCTATCTTTTACCCTATATAGAAAAAAGCCATCAAATGATGACTTTTCAGAGGGAGCAAAAAACTGTTCCCGTCATATTATGAACCAAAAGAACTAAACTACCAACAGCTAATAGGCCTAAAGCTGTAAGCTCAGAAGTTGATGAACCTGTTGCAGGAATTCCTGCTGATAAATAAGAGCATAACTTACTTCATTATCAGGAGGAATTCCTGCTTGAATCTTGGTTTGTTCTTCATCACCTTTTTAAACTTTATTTCCTAATAGTAAACACTATTTTTTATTCTCAAAAATTGAACTTCTAAAATCATTTGTTTGGTCAAGATAGGCTTTAAAGATTGCTCTCTTCAACTTATGGACGGCACTGTCCGTTTCTGGATTATAATTACTCCAACGTGTACCTGTAGCATCCTGCAAAACAGCTTCATCCATTAGTTTCTGCAATTCATCCACATTATTGATAGTCTTTGTGCCATATCTTGGCCATGGTTTTGTCGGATCTTTAAAGGTCACCTGCTTCAAGTTTCCAAACTGATCCACCCGTTCTTGGTACATAGCTGTCTTAAATTCTGCCCAAGTTTTATACTTACCATCAAATACCTTTTTCAAAACAAGCTCATCGGTCACCAAGCCCCGTTCTTTACCATAAAGATTGATAGTTTGCCCTTGTTGTTTAGCATCTTCTTCGTATTGGTTGGAAATATATGGTACCATACCATCTTTAAATCCTTTAGCAGCTAGAAGTTCAAAAGCTATCCTTCGTCCCATAAGGTCACCTGGAGTTCCTTTCTCACCGCTCAATGCTGAAAAGATTGGTGCAAAGAGTTTTATAGTAAAGTAGCCATTTCTCTCATAAGTGCCAGCCTTATACTCACGAGCCGAAAGAATGTTATTGTCAATCAAACTATCAAAGCTCGTCAATTTTTTAGCTTCATCTTCAGTCAAATTTTTCACAACATTAGTAGCATAAACATCATTTCCATCAGCAGGATCTGTTAGATATTGGTTCTCGATTTTTCTGAGAGCTTCTATTTTCTGATATACATTTAATTTCTTAACAATAGATTTACCTTCGAGATATTCCAACATATAAACAACATCAAACATATTGTGGACGTATTTTTGAAGATCTGTTGCGTCTTTAAATCTCGTAGTTGGATCAAGTACTTGTAATCGTTCTCCTTCTTTACTATCAGATTTTGAATGTTTCAATATAGAATTGATAGTAATCGTTGCATCACTTGGTTGGTCTGGTGCTTGTAGTAAGCCTTTAGCAAAGAACTCAGGTCCAAGTCCACTTCTTCTTCCATAACCACCAAGATAAATATCTTGATCTGAATTATGCGTCATCTCATGAGTATACGTAATAGCTCCATCCTTATCTAGCATGCGATACCCCATATAATATACTGCATCCCCTGTAGCATAAGCACCATGTCCATTATGTCCAACCTTATTTCCAACAGGTCCAAAGAAATGTTTCATTGCAGGATTTGGACTATCAAAATCTGCTACTTCTGTAGCCTTTCCTTCAGTATGATTAGTTCCAAATTTATAGGCATCATAAAGCAAGATATTTCGATAAAGCTTTTCACGCCCTTTTTCATCTAGAATACGATACCAATAATCATAGTGATCTCGTTGACGCTCTGCTGTTTCGTGAGCACTCTTTTCAACAAAGCTATTAAGATCACCATTTGCTTGATGTTCTTTATTACGATAGCGATCATAAGCACCAAAACCTAGACTAGATATGGTTGAAATGACAAATACGGATCTTTCTGGCAAGGTAAGTAGAGGTAGTACCATATTACGGTATTTCCATGTGGCACTAGTGATACGGTCATAGACACCAATAGAATACTTAGTGCCAACTAGTCCTTGCTTCGTTTTCACCTCTTCGATATTGGATTTTTCTTCGACAATGTAAGCCTTAGTCTGTGATTTAAACCAGTCATTATTGGTTTTATCTGGTAGAAAGACTTTTCGGTAATTTTCCAACGTGCTAAACAAATCTGTCGTTCCATGATGGCTGGCAAGGCTGATAGCATAAGTATCGACATTGTTTTTAGCAAGAAGATTGTTAAAGCCAGATTTACCTAACTCAATCAGAGTATCTAATGGTGAAGTATTTCCTTTACCAAAGAAGTCCGGATGATACATAACTAGGTCTTTGACATTCACTTGACCATAGCTAAAGTTATACCAACGTTCTAAATAACTCATTCCAAGAAGTAAGGCTTCCTTATTCCGTTTAATTTTATCTATTATATATCCTGTCATAACTTCATTGTCTGTTACTAAACCTGCATCAGATGATAAAAGTTTTTTCAAGTTCTCTGCTAGATGCTCTTTCGTTTTGGTAAATTGTTCTTCAAGATATAACTCCGTTAGCTTCACTTCTGGTGAAATTCCAAGTGTATTTCTAACAGCATCTGATTGATAATTTACTCGATTCAATTCAGGCAGCACTTGGTTAATAATAGAATCTTGATGATACAAGAATTGATTTGGCGTATAGAGAAGCCCACTATCTCCAATGCTATATTCTGCCAAATTGGCAAAATCAGCCTGGTACCTGAGATCAAACTTTTCAGATGAATGGTCCTTGTAGTGAAGCAAGAGTTTGTTTGCAGTCTGTTTGTTGGAAATAATATCTGTGATTACTTGGTCATCCTTCATCATAACTGCAGACAAGAGTTCTTTTTGATATAAGATACTGTTCTCCTTAACCAGGTTTCCGTATTTCACGATGGTCGCCTTGTTATAGAAAGGTAACAATTTTTCAATGTTCTTATAAACCAAAGCACGGTTGGCTTGATAATGGGCTATCTTAGAAAAATCACTGTCTTTCTTACCGCTTGTTGAGAGGGGTTCCACTATTGGTGGAGTGATAAGATTGATTTCTGCTTTTTTGCTTGCAATTTGAGAAGCATCTAGCATTGTTCCTCTTTCCTCGAAGGATTCTTTGCTGACGACCTCATTCTTCTCTAAAGTGACATTGAAAACCCTATTAGCCTTACTACTAAATGTGTTAGTCACCTTCATTCCTTTATAGTGGTATCCCGTGATGGCATTCCCGTTGGTAACATTAACATCACTGAGAACATTGGTTAAGCTTCCAGCATGCTGTTCCTCACCAGAAGTTCGATCCCACAAATTGCCTGCCACACCCGCAACTCTACCAAAGTGCTTGACATTGTTGATATCGCCTTCAGCATAGCTATCCTGTATATGCGCATCTTGATCTACTAGACCTGCAAGCCCACCAATAGTCTGATCTGAACTATTGGTGTTGGATGAAATGGCTACTGTCGCTTTTGACTTAGTCAGTGAAGCTTTGCTTCCTGTCAAATGACCGATCAGGCCACCGATATTATAGGAAGTAGTTGTTTCATAGGTATTGACAATTCTTCCCTTGAAACTACTCTCTGTGATGCTTGATTGATCCACTTTAGCCACTAAACCACCAATACCACGTTCACCTCCTAAGAGACCGTCAACATGAACTTCATTAATGGTTGTTCCATTTTTAGCTTCATTTGCCAGTGAACCGATATCATCTTTCCCTGAAATAGAGACATTTTTCAGACTCAACTTTTCTATTGTGGCCCCTCTCAAGCTTTCAAAAAGAGGCTTTTTCAAGTTGTAAATAGCATAATGCTTACCATCTTTTTCACCAATCAACTGACCAGTAAAGGTTCCCTTGATATAGGATTTATCATCAGTACCAAGCTCCACTTCGTTAGCATTTAAACTTGCTGCTAAATGATAAGTTCCTGCCAGATTTTGATTTATAGCATTTACTAGATTACTAAAGGAAGTAAAGTTTGTCTTTTCTTCGGTCTTCTTTTTATCTAAGTAGAAAGTAAAATTATTAGTATATTTATTTTCAAGTTCTTGTTGAAGTTTTTCAGCTTTAGCTGTAATTTTATAAACTTGCTTACCATCTTTAGTTTCTTCCACAATTGATTCTACTGGTAGATAGACATCTTTAATGGTAGTCGATTTTACTTTTACAAAGAATCTATCGATATTACTTGGAAGCTTCTCTAAAAACACTTGCTGTTTATACACGTTATCTGTCACACTGTACAATTCAATTTCTGACACATTTCTTAATTCAAGTGTTTTCTCTGGTTCTTCTACCTTTTTATCAGGGTCTAGTTCATTTTCTTGTTTAATTTCTTCATTTCCATTTGAATTGGATGTGTTTGATTCGGTTGAAACATCCTCAGTTGAATTTCCGTTTGATGGTTCTGGTTCTGTTTGTCCATTCTCTGATGTTGTATTACCTGAATTTTCTGGTTGATTTGATTCTTCAACTGGTGGTTTTGAATCACTAGGTTTATTGGATACTTCTCCAGTATTTTCGTTAGCTATTTTCCCAGAGTTTGTTTGTGTTTCTTCTGCAGGTTGAACTGGTGTTTCTGTTTCTTGATTTGAGGTACCTTCTACTGTGCCTTCATTTGGATTTACTGGAACTTCTTCTACAGTTTTTTCTGAATTTTCATTTTTAGAGTCATTATGTTCTGGTTTATTTGATTCTCCAACTGAGGTTGTCGAATCACTAGGATTACTGGACACTTCCCCAGTATTTTCGTTAGCTATTTTCCCAGAGTTTGTTTGTGTTTCTTCTGCAGGTTGAACTGGTGTTTCTGTTTCTTGATTTGAGGTACCTTCTACTGTGCCTTCATTTGGATTTACTGGAACTTCTTCTACAGTTTTTTCTGAATTTTCATTTTTAGAGTCATTATGTTCTGGTTTATTTGATTCTCCAACTGAGGTTGTCGAATCACTAGGATTACTGGACACTTCCCCAGTATTTTCGCTAGATGTATCTGGTGATACTTTCTCTGAATTCGTTGTTGATTCTTCTGCAGGTTGAACTGGATTTTCTGCTTCTTGAATTGAGGTTCCTTCTGTAGTACCTTCATTTGGATTTACTGGTGTTTCTTCTGTTGGTTTTACTGGAACTTCTTCAGTTTTTTCTGGACCTTGTTCTTTGGTCTTCTCAACCGGATTTTCAGGTTTTACTTGCTCAATATTACCCTTATATTCTGGCAATGGGGCTACCTGCTCTGGTTCACCTTTATCACTTACAACTGCTTCTGGCAACGCTGGTTGAACTTCTGGTTCACCTTTATCACTTATAACTGCTTCTGGCAACGCTGGTTGAACTTCTGGTACGCCTTTATCACTTACTACTGCTTCTGGCAACTCAGGCTGAATTGCGGGTTCAACAATAGCTCCAGACTGTACGTCCTTATGTTCTACACCAGTCTCAGGTTGTTCCTTTATAACTTGAGTTTTTTTAGTACCTTTTTCGACTATTCTTGGAATAGGCGCAGTCGTTGAAGTTGAAACAATTTCTCGCGAAACTTCTTCCTTGTTTACAGAGAATATTCTGACGATTTCAACTTTCTTACCTAATTTACCTTCTTGTTTTACTCTTACAGTTCCTTCAGCTAAATCAGGATTTTCTTGAATTTCTTCTTGAAAATCTATTTTTGTCTCTATAGTTTCCTCACGATATAAGAGTTCAGGTTTGTTCAATTGACCTGATAAAACTTCATCCTGTGGATTTAATGTATTTACCCCAGTCTTTTCTTTTGGAGAAATCTTCTCCTCTTTCTTCGTTTCTAGATTCTTATGTTCGGCTAATTGTTCTTGAGAATCTGAAGATTGTTTCTCTTCTTTTCTTGGATTGATTAATTCAGTAGAGAAAGGTTTTTCAACTACTTGAACTTCTGTCAGCTTAGTTGAAGAAACAGGTGTTTGTTCCTGAATAGCTTGTACTGTTGATGGATGGTCTACAAAATTCGGTGTAACATTATAATCTACCTTTTGTTGTTTTGTAGGAGTGGCTGCTGATTTTTCTTGATTACTTACTTCAAAATCAGAAGTCGTTTTTCCCTCTTTGATATATCCAATATAAGTGTAACCTGAAATCTCTTTAGGAAGAGGTAATTTTTCTCCAGAGGTCAATTCATAGTCCGTATTGTAATTTAGCAAAAGATGATTTTCTAAAGCATGGACTGAAACTAAGACACCATTTCCTATTCCTGCAACCAATACTAAATGTAATACCGTTTTATTCTTAACCTTTTTCTTGGAAACAGCAAAAATTAAAATTCCCATAGCAGCTAAGCTAGCACCAGCAACTAGGGCTTGCCTCTCATTCTTGCTTCCAGTATTTGGCAATTCCGCCAGTTGATTTTGAGAATTTAACTTATAAACAAGATAATAAGTTTCATCATCATTCTCCACGTATGTCGGAATATCATAGACAAGCTGCTTCTTTTCTTCTGATGATAGCTCTGAATCTGCCACATATTTATAGTGAACTCCCGCAGTTTCTTGAGCATCCACAGATGAACTAGCTAATACAGACATAAAAAATAAACTTGAAATCGTTGCAGATACAAGTCCTACTGATAATTTTCTAAATGAAAAACGCTCTTGTTTTTCACCAAAATACTTTTCCATTATTCCTCCTTGAAATAAAATTTATATATGTTACAAAGACCTTTATTATATTAGTGTATTATCTATTATCTATATAAAAGGCAGTATACCTTAATTATACTCTTAATTTACAAAAAAGTCTTAAAATTGAGATGCGCTTTCATACTTTGTTTTATATTATTTGGAGGTACAATAACACCTACCATGAAATTTACACGGTAGGTGTTACTCATATCACTAATCGTTCTAAAAATGGTTTGAGGCAGTTGAGGAGAATTCCTTCTATCCAGCTTCCTTGTGCTGATGAGCGATGGTCTTCCTGCAGGCTTTTTTTTAGAAAATCTCGGACTTGTTCTGGTGCGATTTCAAATTCAAAGGCTTTCATTTTATAGAAAAAGTCGATGAGATGATCTGACAGGTATTCAGTTGAAAAGGGTACTTCACCACTTTTTCTATATTCTAATAAGAGTCTAGAAAATCGAGCTTTTTCTTCAGGAAGCTCACGAAAATAGGAATTGAGGAGCCAAGTCTGCTTCTGTTTTCTTTCAATTGGATCCTGACTGGCAATTCGTTGGTCTTTTTCCAGCTCTTTTTGGTATTGTTTGGCCTTGATAGCCCGTTCTGCTCTATTTTTACCAAAAAGAATTTTTTCCCACTTGCGTTCTTCTTGAGTCAGGGTCTCTGTAAAGCCAAAGTAATCTTGATAAGCACGCTCTGCGGGTCCCATGGCTAGAACCAGATTGTCTGCATATTGCTTGGCGATTTTATCCCTCTTCTTGCGTTCTTTCTCTGCCTGGATACGGAGTTCTTGTTCGTAGTCAATTTTCTCCTTGCCTAGCTTGACAAGGTAGAGTTGGTCATCCGATTTCCCAAGTAAAAAGGGTTTGATACACTTTTCAAGGACTTCTTCCATCCGAGCCTTTTTCTTTGGTTCCGCCTTGGTCCAACTTCCTCCCTGAAAGACTTCTAGGAAAAGCTGGTAGTCTCTCTCAGGCGCAAATTGATTGCCACGATTGGGTTTGAAAACACCTTTTTCCCAGAGCCATTTTAGAAGTCGCTCGTCAAAGTCACTTTTATTGACCTTGATTTTTTCCTTTTTCTGAGCTTTTCTGGTTAGATTTTCAACCTTTCTGAGCAGTTTTTCTTCCTCTTCCAATTGCTGGTCAAGGGACAATCGATGAAAATGACGAACACAGTCGCTACCAATTGGAAAGAGGCGTTGGCCTGTGACACCGTTAAAGAGTTCATAAGCGTATTTGATGACATTTCCACAGACACAATTGCTACGGCCGATACCGTTAAAAATCAAGGAAACTTCATTCCATTCCTTGGTAGCTTGTTCCCAAGTATCCGCTTCTGAAGCCTGTAAAACCGCATTGTGTAGGGATTTTCTAACTGGAAGTGTCATGAGGTCTCCTTTCTAATACTCAATAAAAATCAAAGAGCAAACTAGAAAGCTAGCCGCAGTCAGCTCAAAACACTGTTTTGAGGTTGTGGATAGAACTGACGAAGTCAGTAACCATATATACAGCAAGGCGAAGCTGACGTGGTTTGAAGAGATTTTCGAAGAGTATAAGTTATACTTTTACAACTTGAACCTCGTCTTTACCGAGTAAAATCAAGTATTTTTCAATATTTTCAATCGAATAGGCTCGTGATAAAGCCTCTTCGTATAGAGCTAACTGACCACGATAGCGGTCTACGAGTTGACTTGGTTCATCATAGCGGTCTGTCTTGTAGTCGAACAGAACAATTTTGTTTTCGTAAAGCAGATAGCCATCAAGGATACCACGGACAACAAAGTCTTCCTGACTCTTTTGGTCTCGTTTGAGCATGGAAAAAGGTTGCTCGCGATAGAGATGGTCGGTATTAGCAAGAATTTCCTGACCGAGTGCTGTGTCAAAGAAAGCAAGAATTTTATCAAGATTGATCTTGTCTCTGACAGCTTGGCTAGTTTGAACTTGTTTGAGTGTTTCTGTTAGGCTAGCAAGGGTTAGTTGCTGGCTGAGGTCAATTCTCTGCATGAGTTCGTGAGTAGCACTACCAATCTCAGCTCCAGTTACCTTTTTTTTGGTTGAAAAATCTGGCAAATCAAAGCTGATTTTCTTGCCTACTGACTGACCTTGACCAGCAATCTCGACACCTTCCATATCCATAACTGGTTCGTAGAATTTCTTGATTTGACTTGGAGTTTGAACACTAGGAAGTTCAATAGCTGCGCGGTGAAGAGTATTATAAACTTCCACCTCCTTCAGCATTTCCAGAGCTTCTTTGATGGTATCTGACTGACGATTGTCTGCTTGGGAGCTATCTTGGAGAGGACTCTTGGTTTCCAACTCTCCGATAGCTTCTCTGGTCAACTGATCTTCGCCAATAAAACGATAACTAAAGTTGAGCTTGTCCTTAGTAAACACTTTACTGATAGCCCAAAGCCAATCTTGGAAATTCCGTGCTTGCAGTCTAGTATTGCTATTTAGTTTCCCATTTTTGGCTGCTGGGTATTCCTTGGATTCCAGCTTTTCACGAGAACCCTTGCCGACAAGATAGAGCTTTTTCTCAGCCCGCGTCATAGCAACATACAGCAAACGCATCTGCTCAGAATATCTTGCTAGCTGTAATTCCTCTTCGTTCTGCCTATAGGTCAGACTAGGAATGGAGAGTTTGATGGTTTTAGGATAGTGGTCTTCTACTGCCCCTGTCTCCATCTTGGCAATATATTTGACACCAAGACCATTCTGACGACTGAGAATGACTTCTGACATAGAGTCTTGCTTGTTGAAATCTTGATCCATATTGAGGATAAAGACGTAAGGAAACTCCAGCCCTTTACTCTTGTGGATGGTCATGAGCTCTACTGCATCTTTTGGCGGTGCGACGGCCACGCTTGCCAAATCGTGCTGGGCTTCTAAGACTTGGTCAATCATACGAATAAAACGCGACAAACCTTTGAAATTGCTCTTTTCAAATTGATCAGCACGCAGTGCTAGGGCATAGAGATTGGCCTGCCTAGCAGGACCATTCGGCAAAGCCCCAACATAGTCATAATAAAAACGGTCGTTGTAAATCTTCCAAATCAAGTCATAGAGAGAGTGGGTTTTGGCATACAAGCGCCAAGAAGCTAGGATATCCATGAATTGCTTTAGTTTTTCAGCTAGAGCTGTGTGAATCAAGCCTTTTTGACTACTTGCCATTTTTTGTGCATTGACCAGTTTCTCATAGAGATTTTCGTGGACTTTATCCTCTGCTTTCTGAAGGGACAAACGTGCTAGCTCATCCTCATCAAAACCAAACATTGGAGACTTCATAAGGGCAACCAAGGCGTAGTCTTGCAGGGGATTGTGAATGACACGAAGAGTGTCTAGCATGACTTGCACTTCTAGGGATTGGAGATAATTGTTTTGCTCTCCGTCAGTTTTGACAGGAATCCCGTACTCAGACAGGGCGAGGAGAATCTGGTCATTACGACTGCGGCTGGAGGTCAGAAGGGCAATTTCCTTAAAGGCAACACCTTTTTCTTGATGAAGTTTCAGAATCTCCTTGATAACTAAGCGCATTTCGCCTGTTAGTTTTGTTTCTGTTTGACTCTCTTCTTCCTCACCTGTATCGTCCTTGTCGTAGAGGAGAAATTCTGCCTTGTTGTCTGGATTGGGAGTCAGTTTGGTATTGGCAAAAACAAGCTGGTGCTTGTTATCATAGTTGATTTCGCCGACCTCTTGGTCCATGAGACGTTCAAAGACATCATTGGTTGCTGACAGCACTTCTGAACTACTACGGAAATTTTCCTTGAGGAGAATGAGCTTGCCTTCTTGGGGATTTTGCGCATAGCGTTGGAATTTCTCATTGAAAATCTGCGGGTCTGCCTGACGGAAACGATAGATGGATTGCTTGATATCTCCCACCATAAAGCGATTGTGGCCATTAGACAACAATTCCAGCATCCGTTCTTGAATATGGTTGGTATCCTGATACTCATCGACCATGACTTCATGGAAGCGCTCCTGATAAGACTCACGAACTTGTGGGAAATTTTCTAAAATCTCAATGGTGTAATGGCTGATATCAGCGAATTCAAAGGCATTTTCCTGTCGTTTTCTCTGACGATAAGCCTCTACAAAATCGCTCATGAAAGATTGGAAGGTTTTAGCTAGTTTCCAAGTGTCTCCATGATAACGTTCTTGATAGTCGAGAATCGCTATCTGGTCTGATAATTGTCCTAGTTTAGTAAACTGGGTCTTTCTCTCTTCGTTGTAGGCATCAGCCAGGGGCTTCAAATCAGCCTTACGGCTGGCATTAGTCAGAGCACGACCGTTTTTCTCCTTAGAGATGGCGACAACACGCGCAAGTACTGCCTGATAAGCCTGACTATCGAACTCCTGATTTAGGGAGCCAATTTCATCCAGAATTAACTGAACATTTTCTAAATAGGCAGCCTTTGCAAACTCCTTGGCATCGTTATCCAGATGGTAACGGAAAAAGCTTTCCAAATCCCAGAGGGCTTGTTTGATTTGCTCAGTCAGTTTTTCTTTTTCACTGGTAAAATCAGCTTTCTCAAAGTCTTTGAGGAAAGATTCACTCAGCCACTTTTGAGGATTACTGGTGGATTGGAGGAAGTCATAGATTTTATAGACTTGCTGCCGCAGACCCCGTTCGTCCTTGCCACGCCCAGCAAAGTTTTTCAGCAAATGACTAAAGCTCTCTTTCTGTTTACCTTGGTAATGCGCTTCAAAGACCTCATGAAAGACTTCGTTTTCGAGAAGAAGTTGCTCGCTTTGGTTTTGTAAAATACGGAAATTAGGTGCAATATCAAGCAGATAACCATGTTTGCCAAGGAATTTTTGTGTGAAAGAGTCCATGGTTCCGATGGCAGCGTTGGGTAGGTCTGCCAACTGGCGTCCCAAGTGTTGTTTGAGGTTGACATCATCTGTTTCTTGGATTTTCTTGCTGATTTTTTTCTCTAAACGTTCTTTAAGTTCATTTGCAGCCTTGACGGTAAAGGTTGAGATAAAGAGTTGAGAAATTTCGACACCACGCGCCAATTGGTCCAGAATGCGCTCTGCCATGACAAAGGTCTTTCCAGAACCAGCCGATGCTGAGACCAGGATATTCTGACCAGAAGTGTAGATAGCTTCGATTTGCTCGGCAGTTTTCTTCTGTTCCTTGCTCGAATTTGCTTCTGCTTCTTGCAGTTTTTGAATCTCCTCCTCACTTAAAAAGGGAATAAGCTTCATCGATTCAACTCCTCTCTTATTTTTTCAAGCCAAGCTTGCTTGAGTTTTTCTCCGACCAGACGCTTGCCATCAGCTAGGTCCAACTTTTCTAGGAAACGGGCTTGGCCCAGATGGTAATTGGCTTCAAAGCCTGTAATAGCCTGATGTTGCTGGACGTATGGGGCAATGCTTCTGCCATTTTCAGTATAAGGATTGATGGCGAACCGGCCTGCTAAAATCTTCTCAGCAGCTTTCTTGTAAAGATAGGCATTGTAGTCCAGTAGGAGCTGAAATTCCTCATCTGTCAGTTGATTCGCCTTGTTTTTGTTATAAAATTCGCCTAAATAACTGCTTTCTTTTTCAAAGAAGAGCCCTTGGTATTTCATAGATTTGCTGGCTTCTACCACTGCTCCTGCCAGACTTTTTACCGCCATCAGAGATTGGACAGGTTCAGCCATTTCCAAGTACATGGCGCCGAAAAAGTTCTGCTCCCCTTCTCTTTTTAGGGCAGCAAGATAGGTTGGTAACTGAGAATTGAGCCCATTAAAGAAATGAGGAAACTGGAACTGAGTCAGACTGGATTTGTAGTCTACTACTCCTATCGCTCCATTAGCTTTCAAACGGTCAATCCGGTCCACCTTGCCTCGTACAAAGACACTGCGTCCATTGTCTAATTGAATAAAGGCTTGGTCTTTTCCACCAAAATTTGCTTCTTCTTTGATGGTTTCGATGGCTGGATTGTGTCGGAGAATATGTCCAGTCGTCCGTGCAACATCAAGCAAAACTTCCTTGGTAAACTGGGCTTCCAAACTTTCTTGATAAATAGCTTCAAATTCGCGTTCTTGACTGGTTTCTTGAATAGCTTGTTCTAGACGTTGGTCAAAGGAATCTTCATTAGGCAACTGCAAGGCGCGTTCAAAGATACGATGCAAGAAATTCCCGTGACTACGGGCATCAGGACGCAAACGTAATTCCTCCTGCAAGCCTAAAACGTAGCGTAGGAAATAACTGTATTCATTGCGATAAAACTCTGTCAAACCCGACGTAGACAGGTAAAACTCCTGTTTGGCAGGATAGAGAGCTTGCAAGGTGTCCTTGGCTAAGGTCTTGCTGCTTGGACTGGTTGGGATGGCTGGATTTTCCAGACCTTGCTGATCTAGTTTTTTACCTATGACACGCGACAGAACCTTGACAAAAGTCAAATCTTGCTCAGTATCGCTCATCTCACCCTGCTGGTGATAGGCAACCAGACTAGACAAAAGACTGTGATAGGACCCCATATCCTCCTTAGACAGTCCTTTGTGATTCATCCTCTTCTCTCTCCGCCTAAATCCAAAATGGATCAACTCTTGAAGATAGGCAGATTCCTTACTTTCACTTTCGTTAAAAAGGCTTGGAGCCGACAAGAACAACTGCTTACGAGCAGAATTGACCAAGGAAAGCATAGTGTAGCGATTTTTCTTGAGATTTTCACTGCTGGCAATCAGTAATTGAACGCCTTCTTCGGTCGCTTGGTTTAGATTTTGCCTTTCTTCATCTGTCAGAAGACTGGTGTTTTGAGAAATTTTTGGTAAATTGTCCTGAGTTAATCCAATAGCATAGACAAAGTCAGCAGTCAATGGTGCAATCAAATCGTAACTCTGCACCAGAACAGTGTCCACTGTTGCTGGAATGGTACGGTATTGGGACAAACTCATTCCAGAATGGAGCAAGGCTAGGAAGTCTTCCAGACTAACCTGTGAACCAGCAAAAACAGTCGCAAATTGTTCTAAAACATGGCAGAAAGCCTTCCAAACCTCGGCTTGTCTTTCCTGTTCTACAGCTTCCAAAGTGGTTGTCAAATCTTGTAACTGCTTGGTCACAGCTCCTTCTTTTAGAAAGACACTCCATTTTTGTAGGAGGTTTTCAGCCTTTTGTTTTCGGCTGGCAAAGAGGGTTTCAAGAGGTGCTAAAATTCTCAGGCGGAGGACATTCAAACGCTCAAGATTAAATTTTCCATGGTGGGATTTGGTGAAGATTTGCTGAAAGGCTGGCAAGCCATTGATACCAAGATAGCGGATATATTGCTCAAAAGCATCAATATCAGACTGACTGAGGTCAGTATACAAGTCAGTTCTAAGAAGATTAATCAAATCCTCCTGACGAAAACGGTAACGTTTTAAAGCTAAAATAGACTCGACAAACTGAGTCAAGGGATGATGAGCCATGGCTTCGCTTCTACCAAGATAAAAAGGAATCTGATACTGGTCAAAAATGGTTTTGAGAGATAACTGGTAAGAAGCTACATCTCCCAAGAGAATACGAAAATGCTTGTAGCTCAGGTCTGAGTTCTCATGTAATTTCTGACGAATGCTACGGGCTACTAGCTCCAACTCCTCCTTTTGCGTCAAACAAGACCAGATTTGTAAATTTTCACGGTCTTTCTCATCGACATCCAAAGCGAGTTCTGAAAAGTCATAAGAAGACTCCAACAAACGAGAGGCCTTGTCAAAACTATCCATCTTCTCATGAGTTTGAGAACAGTCCTGAGCAGGCGTTTGGTATTTAGAAGCCAGATGATGGAGAAATTTTACGCTGGCTTGGTAGAGATTGCCCTCGCTAAAAGGACTGGTATAGGCTTTCTTACTAGCATAAGCCCCGATAACAATCTCAACACCTTTGCCGTGAAGTAAGTCCACAACCCGCTCTTCCTCAGCAGAAAAACGAGTAAAGTCGTCAATGACCAAGGTGATTTGATTAAAATCACTACTTACCTTGTCATTCTCAATAGCCTCAATCAAATGGGACAACTGACTTCCCTGGGCTAACTGACCTTGATTAAGATAGGCTGTTACTTTCTCAAAAATCAAGAGTAAATCCGCCCTCTTATCCTCATCTGTTAAATTCTCCAAGTCCAAAAAACTCATCTGGGATTTGGTCATCTCATGGTAAAGCTCAATTAACTGCTGGATCAATTGAGGATCCTGCTTAATAGCGCCATAAACACGCAAGTCCTTGGGATCGAGTTCGGCAAGGCATTTGTAAAAGGCCAACCCAAGACCGATATCATCAAGAGTAGTTTTAGCTGGTAAATCATTCAAGACCAGATAACGAGCCATTTGAGCAAAGCGCGTGACGGTAATCGAAAAAGAAGCCTGCTGGGACAAGCATTCCAGCACGGCGCGTTCCTTTTCAAAAGAAAGAGAGTTGGGGGCAATGTAGAAGACCCGCTTGCCAGCTGCAACTAGCTCTTCTGCCTCTCTTGTTAGAATTTCTGTCAAAGAAGTCCGAATATCAGTATAAAGTAATTTCATCTCAGCCTCGTTGGAATTTTTCATCACCCTATATTATACCATGATTATCCTCGTAAATCTGTTAAAATATTTAGGCCATCCTTTCTTTTCTTCATCATCTGCTAAATCTTAAATACTTAGCTTTACTTGTATTAGATAGAATAAGTCTGGCTACTGAAAATCACATAATAAAAAAGCCTCGATAACAAGGCTTTGAGTTTTATGATTGTTTCTTAGGTACGGAATACACTTCAATGTGTTGTCCCAGTATCTTAATGTCGACTGGTAGATTGTCTGATTTATCGCCATCAACATCGGACTCTAATTCGATATCAGAAGAAGTTTTAATATTACGTGCCTTTATATATTCAATATTCTTGATAGAATGATTGAACTATAGTAAATTGAAACTATAATAGTACACCGTGGATGCTAAAATATTTCTAGAAATTAATTTGATTTCCCTAATCAAGCTGTTCGTATCTTATTTCAATCTACTATAGTAAAATGAACCAAAAATAGTACACAATGTGGTATAATCTTCTTATGGGATATTCAATAGATTTTCGTAAAAAAGTTCTCTCTTATTGTGAGCGAACAGGTAGTATAACAGAAGCATCACACGTTTTCCAAATCTCACGTAATACCATTTATGGCTGGTTAAAGCTAAAAGAGAAAACAGGAGAGCTAAACCACCAAGTAAAAGGAACAAAACCAAGAAAAGTTGATAGAGATAGACTTAAAAACTATCTTACTGACAATCCAGACGCTTATTTGACTGAAATAGCTTCTGAATTTGGCTGTCATCCAACTACCATCCACTATGCGCTCAAAGCTATGGGCTACACTCGAAAAAAAGAACCACACCTACTATGAACAAGACCCAGAAAAAGTAGCCTTATTTCTTAAGAATTTTAATAGTTTAAAGCACCTAGCACCTGTTTAGATTGACGAAACAGGATTCGATACTTATTTTTATCGAGAATATGGTCGCTCATTAAAAGGTCAGTTAATAAGAGGCAAAGTATCTGGAAGAAGATATCAGAGGATTTCTTTGGTTGCAGGTCTAACAAATGGTGAGTTAATCGCTCCAATGACTTACGAAGAGATGATGACGAGCGACTTTTTTGAAGCTTGGTTTCAGAAGTTTTTCTTACCAACATTAACCACACCATCGGTTATTATTATGGATAATGTAAGATTCCATAGAATGGGGAAGCTAGAACTTTTATGCGAAGAGTTTGGGCATAAACTTTTACCTCTTCCTCCCTACTCGCCTGAGTACAATCCTATTGAGAAAACATGGGCTCATATCAAAAAGCACCTCAAAAAGGTATTACCAAGTTGCAATACCTTTTACGAGGCTCTTTTGTCTTGTTCTTGTTTCAATTGACTATATAAATTGTCTAAGCGAAACAACCGATAAGAATTGGCACAAAAGCGACCGTATTTTTGTTACCAATACAAGAAAACCAGCTCATAGTTCTATCTTGAGTAAGTCTCTCCAGCGAGCAAACGAACGCCTTAAAAAACCAATTCCCAAACATCTGTCCCCTCACATCTTCAGACACACCACTATTAGCATCTTATCAGAAAATAAAATTCCTTTAAAAACAATCACGGACAGGGTTGGTCATTCCGACTCTGAAGTCACTACTTCCATCTACACCCACGTCACAAAGAACATGAAAGATGAAGCAATCAATGTACTGGATAAAGTTATGAAAAAGATTTTTTAAAAGTTTTGTCCCTTTTTTGTCCTCTAAATACAAAAATAGCCCTTCGGATAAAATCCGAGGGGCTAGAAACGTTGTTAAATCAACGGCCGAACTTTTGAATTTCATGGTTCGGGATAAAATAGTTCACTGAACTATTTTATTTTTTAAGGTTGTAGAATGATTTCAATCCACGATATTCAGCTACTTCACCAAGTTGGTCTTCGATACGAAGCAATTGGTTGTATTTAGCGATACGGTCTGTACGTGAAAGTGAACCAGTCTTGATTTGTCCTGCGTTAGTTGCAACTGCGATATCAGCGATTGTTGAATCTTCAGTTTCACCTGAACGGTGTGATACAACAGCAGTGTAACCAGCTTCTTTAGCCATTTCGATAGCTTCAAAAGTTTCAGTAAGAGTACCGATTTGGTTAACTTTGATAAGGATTGAGTTAGCAGCACCTTCTTGGATACCACGTGCAAGGTAGTCAGTGTTTGTTACGAAGAAGTCGTCACCAACAAGTTGTACTTTCTTACCAAGACGTTCAGTAAGAGCTTTCCAACCATCCCAGTCGTTTTCATCCATACCATCTTCAATAGTGATGATTGGGTATTTGTTAACCAATTCTTCAAGGTAGTCGATTTGTTCTGCAGATGTACGAACAGCAGCACCTTCACCTTCAAATTTAGTGTAGTCGTAAACTTTACGTTCTTTATCGTAGAATTCTGATGAAGCACAGTCAAATCCGATAAATACGTCTTTACCTGGTACATATCCAGCAGCTTCAATCGCAGCAAGGATAGTTTCAACACCATCTTCAGTTCCTTCGAAACGAGGAGCGAATCCACCTTCGTCACCTACGGCAGTTTCCAAACCACGTGATTTAAGGATTTTCTTAAGAGCGTGGAAGATTTCAGCACCGTAACGAAGGGCTTCTTTAAATGTTGGCGCACCAACTGGCAAGATCATGAACTCTTGGAAAGCGATTGGAGCGTCAGAGTGAGAACCACCGTTGATGATGTTCATCATTGGAGTTGGAAGAACTTTAGTGTTGAATCCACCAAGGTAGCTGTAAAGTGGGATTTCAAGGTAGTCAGCAGCAGCACGAGCTACAGCGATAGACACACCGAGGATTGCATTCGCACCCAATTTACCTTTGTTAGGAGTACCGTCAAGTGCGATCATAGCACGGTCAATAGCTTGTTGATCACGTACATCGTAGCCAATGATAGCTTCAGCAATGATGTTGTTTACGTTGTCAACAGCTTTTTGTGTACCAAGACCACCGTAACGAGATTTGTCACCGTCGCGAAGTTCAACTGCTTCGTGTTCACCAGTAGAAGCTCCTGATGGAACCATACCACGTCCGAAAGCACCTGATTCAGTGTAAACTTCTACTTCAAGTGTTGGGTTACCGCGTGAGTCTAGGACTTCGCGAGCGTAAACATCAGTAATAATTGACATTTTTTACTCTCCTTATGAGTTAAATTTTTTACACCTCTATAATACCTTAAAACCCCTCCTTTTTCAAGAAAAAACGTTATCTTTGTGCAACTTTTCCTTAACTTTATAAAGTAATCGCTTTCTTTTGTCTGTTTTATTCTAACTTTTATGATATACTGTTTTCATGACAGATTTATCAAAACAATTACTTGAAAAAGCTCATGGTGGGTTAAAAATAAATCCGGATGAGCAAAGACGCTATCTTGGTACTTTTGAGGAAAGAGTTCTTGGATATGTAGATATTGACACAGCAAATAGCCCTCAGTTAGAAAAAGGCTTTTTATTTATTTTAGAAAACCTTCAGGAAAAAGCAGAGCCACTATTTGTGAAGATTTCACCAACTATCGAATTTGATAAGCAAGTTTTCTATTTAAAAGAAGCAAAAGAAACTGATAGTCAAGCCACCATAGTATCTGAAGAGCATATTACTTCTCCTTTCGGCCTGGTTATTCATAGCAATGCACCAGTTCAAGTAGAAGAAAAAGACCTTCGACTTGCTTTTCCAAAACTTTGGGAAGTTAAAAAGGAAGAACCAGCCAAAACATCCTTATGGAAGAAATGGTTTAGCTAAATCTTGCACATATTTAATAAGTGCCCAATATTGGCAGCCGTGCGCTCCAGATAGAGACTGGCATTTTTCAAACTATCTTCTAAAGGTTCACTTTTCTCCAAAATAGAAAAGACAGCTTGGATATTTTCAAATGGTAGGGGAGGTAAATCTTCAGCAAGACTACCGCAAATAGCAATAACAGGAACTCCAACAGGGGTTCTTTTTGCAACACCTATAGGCGCTTTCCCAGCAAAGCTTTGACTGTCAAGTATTCCTTCTCCAACAACAACCAAGTCAGCATCTGAAACTTTCTTATCAAAGTTGATTAAGTCCAAGCAGGTATCAATTCCAGACACGATACTTGCCTGAGCAAAGGCACACAAACCACCAGCAAGGCCTCCACCTGCTCCTGCTCCTTTAATTTCTAATGTTGCAGGTGAGAATTTTTCATAAAAATCTTGGATCGCCTGATCTACGACTGCAAACATAGTCGGATGTAGACCTTTTTGATTGCCAAAAGTGTAAGTCGCACCTTGATGACCACATAAGGGACTCACGACATCTGCTAGAATATGAATTTGAACACCTTCAGGAATTTTATAGCAATTTTCTGTTGAAACAGAAGCTAAGTTTAATAAGGATTGACCGGAAACAGGCAAGACATTTCCATCCCTATCATAAAATTGATAACCTAAACCAGCAGCAATCCCCAGTCCTCCATCATTACTGGCCGTGCCACCAACACCGATATAAATATCTTTAATCCCTTTAGAAATGAGATGGAGAATCAACTCTCCAATACCACAAGTTTGGATTTGAAGTGGATTTCGTTTCTCTAGCGGAATTTTTCCAAGACCAACCAAGTCAGCTACTTCAAATAGTGCCAGTTCCCCTTTTTGAAAATAGCGCATGGCTTCTTTTTGTCCAAAAGGGTCTGTCACTTGGATCCATTTTTCTTTTAGGTCAAGAGAATGTCGGATAGCATCTACAGTACCTTCTCCCCCATCACCAACAGGGCAGAGGAGACATTCTACATCTGCTATCGATTGTTGGAAGCCTCTTTTTATTGCTTCAGCTACCTGTTGAGCTGTCAAGCTTTCCTTAAACGAATCCGGTGCAATTACAATCTTCATATTTTCCCTCATTCTAAACAGTCAATCAAAGGAAGAACTTCTAAAAAATCCCTCTTGTCAACATGATGTGGTATTTCTTTTTTGAGCACTTCTTTGGCACAAAAGGCGATTCCTAACTCCGCCGACTTCAACATTAATAGATTATTGACCCCATCACCGATTGCCACCGTTCTTTCTTTAGAAAGTTTTAGTTTCTTTCTCCATTTTTCCAGAGTTTCTTTTTTGACCTGGGGACTTATAATTTGTCCAACTAATTTTCCTGTTAAAAGACCTTCTTTGACTTCAAGCTGGTTGGCAGTGAAATAGGCAATACCAAGGGATTTTGCTAATCTCTCCAACTATTGGTGTAAATCCACCAGACACCAGACCAACTAGGATGCCATTCTTTTGGAGAATAGAGATGAACTCTGGGACATTTAGCGATAGATGAATTGAGTTGAAGACGTTATCAAAGACCAAAATAGGAAGATCTTCCAACAAGGACACTCTTTTTCTTAAACTGCTTTCAAAGACCAACTCTCCTCGCATTGCTCGACTTGTAATCTGCGAAATTTCCGCCTCATGACCTGCCTCTCTCCCTAAAAGATCAATCACTTCTTCTAGGATTAAGGTTCCATCTACATCCAAAACACACAAGCCTTTTACTTGAGACATCAGTTCTCCTCTCTAAACAGCCTAAAAATCGTATGAAGTCATCATACGATTTTATCTATTAATTAACTAAACTATGGTACAAGTCAAGGTATGACTTGCAGGCTGTATCCCATGAGAAGTCACTCTCCATAGCTTGTTTTTGTAGGTTTCTCCAAATGTCTGGATGGTTTCTATACAAGTCCAATGCTGTTTGGAAAGTCCAATTTAACCAATAAGGAGATAGATTGTCAAAGCTAAAGCCAGTACCGCTTCCTTCGATTGGATTGAAAGCGCGAACTGTATCTCGCAAGCCTCCAACTTCATGGACCAATGGCAAGGTTCCATAACGCATAGCCATCATTTGAGACAAGCCACACGGTTCAAAACGACTTGGCATGAGGAAGAGGTCACAAGCAGCGTAGATTTCCTGAGCAAGTTTGACATCAAAAGTGATATTTGTTGATAGCTTGTCTGGGTAAATCTGAGCAAACCATGAGAAAGCTCCTTCAAAGGCTGGATCGCCAGTTCCCAAAAGAACAATCTGAACATCTTCTTGCAAGATATGGTGAAGACTTTCGACCACCACATCAAAACCTTTTTGACGTGTCAAACGAGAAACAATTCCCACCAGTGGAACGTCTGCTCTAACAGGCAAGCCAACTCTTTCTTGCAATTTTGCCTTATTTTTGGCTTTCCCAGACAAATCTTCCTGATTGAAATGATAGTCTAAAAGAGCATCCGTCTGAGGATTATAAAGATCAGCATCAATCCCATTCACGATACCAGATACTTTACCAGACTCCATTTTAAGAATCTGATCCAAATTACATCCAAACTGACTAGTCATAATTTCATGAGCATAGCTAGGTGAAACAGTTGAAACACGGTTCGCATAGAGAATACCTGCCTTCATCCAGTTCAGACAGTTGTTCCATCGAAGGGTGCCATCAGCGTAACGTTCAAAGCCAACTCCAAACAAATCACCCAACATTCCTTCTGAAAATTGTCCTTGGAATTCTAAATTATGAATGGTTAAAACTGTTTCAATGTCCTCATAGGCTTGAATCCAACGGTATTTTTCCTTCAACAAGAAAGGAATCATAGCTGTATGGTAGTCATGAACATGGAGAAGATCAGGAATAAAGTCAATCCTTTCCATAGCCTCAATGGCAGCCAGTTGGAAAAAGGCAAAGCGTTCTCCGTCATCAAAATCACCGTAAACATGACCACGGAAGAAATAATATTGATTGTCAATAAAGTAGAAGGTTACACCATTTAATACTGTTTTCTTAATTCCACAATACTGTCTGCGCCAACCAACGCTCACCTCAAAATGAAGCACATCTTCAATCTGATTTCCAAATTTAGCCTCTACCATATCATAGTAGGGTAAAATCACTGCAACTTCGTGCCCAGCTTTTACCAGTGATTTTGGAAGAGCGCCAATGACGTCTCCCAAACCACCTGTTTTTGAAAAGGGTGCACCCTCTGCTGCTACAAATAAAATTTTCATGAATGAATATCCTCTGTTACTTTAGCACCTTTCTTAACCACAACTGGATGTTCTGCAGTTCCTCGAATCACAACACCAGGCTCAACTTCAACCCCTTTGTCCAAGATAGCATATTCGACCTGAGCCCCTTCTCCAATAACAACACGAGGGAAGAGCAGGCTATCTTTAACCAAGCTATCCTTATGGACATGAATATTACGTGATAGAACAGAATTAGCTACTTGACCTTCAATAATACTACCAGAGGCAAACTGAGAAGTGCTTACCTTAGATGTATTAGCATAGTAAGTTGGCTCTTCGTTTTTGACCTTTGTATAAATCTTTTGGTTTGGTGAGAAAAGAGAATAGAATTTTTGTGATTCAAGCATATCGATATTCGCTTGATAATAAGATTTAACAGAGTGAATATTGGCTAGATAGCCCGTGTACTCGTAGGCAAAAGCTCCCTCTTTTACAGCCAAATCCCGTAAAACATAGCGCAATTTCTCTGGATGTTCTTTTTTAGCTTCTTCTTCCAAGTGTTCAATCAACCAAGGTGTATCAACGACAAAGATATCTGTAGACATATTGAACGTTTCAGCTGTTGACTTGCTATCAAAGAATTTATGAGAAAGAACATGGTCTGTTTCATCTACATCCAAGATTGCATTTACTTCTGAAATATCTTTCTTAGCTAGTTTTTTATAAACTACAGTGATAGGCTCTTTTGTTGTACTATGTAGGTGGAAAACTTGGTTCAAATCAATGTTAATAAGAACATCGCAGTTGAGGGCAACCGTTTGGTTTGAGCCAGAACGTTTCAAATAAGTAAGAAGCTGTTGGTAGTATTCTTTTCCAACTGTACTACTTTCTACACGGGTATTGTAAATTCCTAGATAGTAATGGCTAAGAAGGGTTGATAAGCCCCACTCGCGTCCTGAACGAATATGGTCAAATACTGAGCTGATATTATCCTGCTGGAAAATACCAAAGACACTACGAACACCTGCATTAGCAAGGCTTGAAAGTGGGAAGTCAATCAAACGATATTTCCCACCAAATGGCAAACTTGCTACTGGACGGTGGTCCGTCAATGTCGACATATTGTGAAAACCAACTGTATTTCCTAAAATGGCAGAATATTTATCAATCTTCATCTGTTGCTACCCCCACTACTTCATTATATCCTACAACTTGTACTTCATCTGTTCCATCAATTTCGACACCGTCAGAAATAATCGCACCTTCACCAATAATGGCACGTTTAATCTTAGCTCCTTGACCAATGATAGCTCCACTCATGATAACTGAATCAAGGACTTCCGCTCCTTCGCGAACTTGCGCGCCTGTTGAAAGGATAGAATGTTTAACAGTTCCATCAACGAAACATCCGTCTACAACTAATGAGTCTTCCACATGAGCATTTGCCCCGAGGAAGTTTGGTGGTGAAATCAAGTTTCTTGAGTAAATCTTCCATTGACGGTTACGACTATCCAAGGCATTTTCTGGAGAAATATACTCCATGTTCGCTTCCCAAAGTGACTCAATAGTACCAACATCTTTCCAATAACCACTAAATTCGTAAGCATAAACACTTTCACCTGACTCAAGGTAATTTGGAATGACATTTTTACCAAAGTCTGACATGCCAACCTTGCTCTTTTCAGCAGCGACTAACATATTACGAAGGCGTTGCCAATCAAAAATGTAGATTCCCATAGAAGCTTTTGTAGATTTAGGTTGAGCTGGTTTTTCTTCAAATTCAACAATACGATTGTTAGCATCTGTGTTCATGATACCAAAACGGCTTGCTTCTTTAAGAGGGACGTCTAAAACTGCTACTGTCAAGCTGGCATTATTATCCTTATGAGACTGGAGCATATCATCATAGTCCATTTTGTAGATGTGGTCCCCAGACAAAATCAAGACATACTCAGGATTGACACTGTCGATATAGTCGATATTTTGGTAAATAGCGTGACTAGTCCCCTCAAACCAACGATTTCCTTCACTTGCAGAATAAGGTTGAAGAATAGAGACACCTGAATTAATACCGTCTAGTCCCCAGCTTGAACCATTCCCAATATGGTTGTTGAGAGCAAGTGGTTGATACTGTGTAACGACCCCAACATTATGAATCCCTGAGTTGGCACAGTTTGATAGGGCAAAGTCAATGATACGGTAGCGCCCACCAAATTGCACAGCTGGTTTTGCGATGCTTTGAGTGAGTTTACCGAGACGAGTTCCTTGCCCACCAGCAAGAATCAAAGCTAACATTTCATTTTTCATTTTCTACTCCTTTTTGGTTTTTATTTGTGACGGTTTTAGTAGATTTCAAGCGACGTTTGATTTTCCATACACTTGCTCCCATAGCCGGTAGGGTAAAGGTTAAGGTCTGCTCATAATCTTTCCATAGTCCTTCTTGCGTTTGAACAGTTTGATTATGTTCTTTCCAAACGCCTCCCCACTCTTCCAACTCAGTATTCCATACTTCTTCGTAAATTCCTGCAACGGGTAGTCCGATTGTAAAATCTTTCCGCTCAACAGGTACCATGTTAAAGATACAGACTAACATTTCTCCCTTTTTACCCTTACGAATAAAGGAAAGAACACTCTGGTCTCGATTATCCGCATCAATGATTTCAATACCATCATAGCTGGTATCGATTTCCCACAGACAGCGATGATCTTTGTAAAACTGGTTTAGCTGAGAAGTGAAATACTTCATCTTAGCATTCATTGGGTCTTCTAGGTTAGACCATTCCAACTGTTCTTCAGATTTCCATTCTAGGAATTGACCGTATTCGCTACCCATGAAGAGCAATTTCTTACCAGGGTGACAAATTTGGTACGTATAGAGATTGCGCAAGCCTGCGAATTGATTGTAACGATCTCCCCACATCTTATGCATCATACTCTTCTTGCCATGAACCACTTCATCGTGCGAGAATGGCAAGAGATAATTCTCCTTGAAAACATACATAAAGCTGAAAGTCACCAGGTTAAAGTCATATTTACGATAAATCGGATCTTCTTCGTAGAAACGGAGGATATCATTCATCCAGCCCATGTTCCATTTGTAGTCAAATCCTAGACCACCAATCTCTTTCATTCCCGTAATCTTGGTTGCAGACGAACTTTCTTCTGCAATCATCATCACATCTGGATATTCTAACTTAATAACTTCATTCAAGCGTTGAAGGAAATAATAACCTTCATAGTTGAGATTTCCGCCATCTTTATTAGGTGTCCATGGAGCATCATCATAGTCCAAATAGAGCATGTTGCTAACAGCATCCACACGAATACCATCCAAATGATAGACATCAATCCAATGCTTAATGCAAGAAATTAAGAAGGACTGGACTTCATTTTTTCCAAGGTCAAAATTAAGGGCACCCCAACCATGGTTATGAGCCTTATTATGGTCTTGGTATTCAAAAGTCGGTGTCCCATCATAATAGGCTAAGGCATCATCATTGATGGTAAAGTGACCTGGTACCCAGTCCACAATAACCCCAATATTATGGGTATGACACTCCTCGACAAAATCTTGAAACTCCTCTGGTCTACCATAGGCATGCTCTAAAGCGAAGTAACCCATAAGCTGGTACCCCCAACTCAAACCTAGTGGGTGGGACATCAAGGGCATAAACTCAATATGAGTATAGTTCATCTCAACTAGGTAAGGAATGAGTTCATCTTTCAATTGGGCAAAACTATAAGGACTGCCATCAGGATTTCTCTTCCAAGAGCCAGCATGAACCTCGTAAATATTGACAGGACGTTCAGCAAAGCCCCAACGTTTTCTTCGTGCCAGCCAAAGTCCATCCCTCCATTTCTTATCAGGAAGCTCTGTTACGATTGCCCCTGTTCCTGGACGAGCCTCATACCTGACAGCAAAAGGGTCAATCTTCATCAGTTGATGACCATTTTGACGTGTGACATGATATTTGTAAATATGCCCTTCTTGAGCCATATTGGTAAAGACTTCCCAGACCCCAAAGTCATTTCTTACCATTGGAATCTGATTTTCAATCCAATTGGTAAAATCACCAACCAAGTGAACAGCCTGAGCATTAGGTGCCCAAACACGGAAGGTATAGCCATACTCTCCATTTAGTTCTTCCCTATGTGCTCCTAGATAATGTTGGAGATAAAAATTTTCACCCGTCATAAAGGTTTTTAATGCTTCTCTATTATCCATATACTCCCCTTCTCCTGTAAGCGTTTTCTATGTTTTTATTATACTACCTTTTTAGAGAAGATTCAAGTAAATTACTATACTTCTTTAATTATTTTGAAAATCTACAACAAGTTCACTTACTCGTTCAATTGTAAATCAGTATTTTTTTCAAAAAAAATGCGAAAACGCCTTTCTTTTTCTACTATAGTGAAATGAAATAAAACATGCGCAAATCGATCAGGACAGTCAAATCGATTTCTAACAATGTTTTAGAAGTAGAGCTGTACTATTCTAGTTTCAATATACTATAATACCAAAAAGTTCGTATTTTTTCTATAATTATTATTATTTTATAGCAAAAAAATAAAACCAGGAAAACAATTTCCTGATTTTACACGTTATTTCACATCAAAAACAATGGATTTGACATTTGTCATCGCTTCAATGCTATATTTAATTCCTTGCACTCCAGCTCCAGAATCTTTGACACCAAGGAATGGGAAATTATCTGGACCACGCTGGGTTTTATTATTAATGTGGACTGTACCTACTTCAAGTTTTTCAGCAATTTCAAAGGCTTTTTTGAAATCATTTGTAAAGACTGATGATTGAAGGCCGAATTCAGATTCGTTGGCAAAGGCAATAGCTTCCTCTACACTAGCCACACGAATGATTGGTAAAACAGGACCAAATGGCTCTTCCCATGCCACTTTCATATCTTTTGTAACTTGGTCAAAAAGCACTGGCCAGAGGAGATTGCCCTCACGTTTGATTGGTGTAAGAGCCTGAGCCTCTTTTTCTTGTGCATCCTCAATCAAGCCCCAAATGAAGTCGGCTGAAGCATTATCAATAACAGGTGTAATATCAGCATTGTCAAATGGATCACCAACTGTTAATTTAGAAACTTCTTCCTGAAGCAAAGTAGCTAATTTATCTGCTACACTTTCGAGAACAATGACACGTTTAATGGCCGTGCAACGTTGTCCTGAGTAGCTAAAGGCTCCCGCAACAATTTGCTTGGCAGCATGTTCCAAATCTGCATCTTCTAGTACAAGAGCTGCATCTTTCCCACCAAGTTCCAACATGATAGGACGCATACCAGCTAAACGACCAATACGTTCTCCAATAGGAGTTGAACCTGTAAAGTTGATGAAGTTGACTTCTTTGTGCTCAATGATATAATCCCCAATTTCTGAACCACGACCTGTAATGGTGTTGAAAACACCTGCCGGAATCCCTGCTTCTTCAAATGCTTTAGCCAACAAGAGTCCAGAAATGGAACCTTGTGTTGGTGGCTTAAACATGACCACATTCCCTGCAATCAAGGCAGGTGCAATTTTAGAAGCAGATAAATTAACTGGATAATTAAAAGGAGCAATCGCTAGCACGATACCAACTGGTTCACGACGGACAACAGCCAGTTTGTTTTTACTTGCTGCCTCAAAACCACCACCTTCCATTGCTTGTCCAGTGATACGGAGACCTTCCTCAGCAGCATAACGAATCAAGTCTGCTGTACGCACTACTTCTCCAATTGCTGCTTTAATCCCTTTTGCTACTTCTTTGGCAAGGATAGTACCAATTTTTTCCTTATCGCGTTCTAAAATAGCTGCTGTTTTATGCAAATAAGCCGCACGTTCAATTGCTGATAAAGCTCGCCATGCTGGCAGGGCTGCACGCGCAGCTTGCATAGCCTCATCAGCTTCAGTCTGAGTCATGGCTGGAACTGTCCCCAATTCTTCTTGATTGATTGGTGAATAAATCGTAATTTCTTGTTCAGATGATTTCCATTTTCCATTTACTAAATTCTGATATCTTGTCAAATTCTTGTCCTCCTGAAAATGATTAAGATATATTTTACCAAATTTTCAGAAAATCACAACCCTTTTTGCAAAATTTTTGAGATTATTTTCACAAACTTGATTTTTCAAAGTATACTCAATAAAAATTAAAAAAATCCACTACGTCAAGGCGAGGCTAATGTGGTTTGAAGAAATTTTCGAAGAGCGTGAATGAGTATCATCTATAGTAAAATAAAAAAACTGAACAATTTGGTTGGGGACAGCCAAACCAATTTCTCACAATGTTTCAGAAACAAGGGTGTGCTATTCCAATTTCAGCCTACTATAACTGTCATAGATTGCTGAAACAAAGTCTAGGTAAAAGTCTTCATAATAAAAAGACCTCCTATCAAATGTTCAAAAACTTTGATAGGAGGTCTTGTTTCGTGAAAATATTTATCAAATTTTCTATACAAGTGAGCTGTTAGCCAGGTTCTTTCTATTCTTTCAATTTCAATGAATGGATTTTTTACCAATACTCATAACTGGGAATTTTTCTGTCTAAAAATAGCGAGATAGATGGTATTTATAAAACACTCAAGACAGCTAGACTAATATCATTTAAAACATTATCTTCTTTTGAGCGACTGTTGGTTACCAACATAGCTAAATTTCCTGCATTTTCAAATTGATAGGGTTCTGATTTAGCATTCACAACTACCAAGAGGTGTTCTTTGCCGTGAACTTCATAGATAAGGCAGCCGCTATGTTCAATCGCAGAATGCACAAAGACATGATGGTAAATTTCATCATAGCTAGAGTAAGAAAAGGCACCAGTTTTTGTCTTCAATCGGATGACTTGACGGATAAACTCAATACTGTCTTGACGCTCATTAATCAAGTTCCAGTTCACTTGGTTCACACTGTCAGGAGCATTATAGCTATTCATCGCACGCTCTCTATCATCATGGGTCAACTCACCATTTTCACCAGTCGCAACCAGTTTGGTACGACCAAATTCTTGACCGATTTCCATAAAGGCCATCCCCTGCATGAGCAGATTCATGGCTGTGGCAGTTTCGACCTTGCGCATGATTTGCTCTGAACTTTGGTCTGGATGAAGGGTTGCCAATAAATCGTGAAGATTGTAATTGTCATGGGCTTCTACATAGTTAAGCACCTGATTTGGATGTGTATAGCTTCCTAATTCACGACTTCCTAGGATTGCTTTAGCTAGAATTGGCTCTGTCGCAGCACCACTGACAAAACCTGACTTGATAGCACCATAAACTTCTCCCCCTTTGACAGCATCGCGCTGATTGTCATTAAAGAAACCAATATTTGGCATCTGGTAGGCATTGTCCTTCTTGGCCTTATCATAAGGGGCAAGACCTGTTCCCATATCCCATCCTTCTCCATAGAGGATAATGTTGGAGTCGATTTCATCCAAGCTTTGACGAATCATCTGCATGGTCTTGACATCATGAATCCCCATCAAGTCAAAACGGAAGCCGTCAATATTATATTCCTGCACCCAGTATAGAAGAGAATCAATCATATACTTGCGAAACATTTCGTGTTCACTGGCTGTTTCATTTCCAACACCCGTTCCATTCTGGAAGGTACCATCTGGATTCATACGATAATAGTAATCAGGGACTGTTGTTTGGAATGGTGCATCAACAACTGAGAAGGTATGGTTATAGACTACATCCATAATGACTCCAATACCCGCATCGTGATAAGCTTGAACCATCACCTTCAAATCACGAATGACCTGAGCTGGATCATCTGGATTAGTTGAAAAACTAGTTTCTGGCGCGTTATAGTTTTGTGGATCATAACCCCAGTTGTAGGTTACATTTCCATCCTCATCGTATTCTTTATGACGGTCTGCAATTGGTTGCAATTGAACATAATTGTAGCCCAGCTTCTTGATGTAATCAAAAGCAGTTGACTGGCCGTATTGGTTAACTGTTCCAGCCTGAGCAGCACCCAAGAAAGTTCCTCGAAGATGTTCATCTACACCCGATGTAGGTGATTTAGTCAAATCACGAATGTGCATTTCACAGATAACTGCCTTACATGGATTTTCCAAGCGCCAAGTAGCCTCCGAACCGTGCTTAACCTCGAAGTTTTCAACTTGCTTTTCTACATGGCTCAGAATAGCTGAACGTTTGCCATCAGGGCTGGTCGCGATTGTATAAGGATCACGTGTCAGTGTTTGGTGATGAGGGAATTGGACTTGATACTGATAAGTCTTACCTACCAAATCTTCTTCAACATCCAAACTCCAGACACCGATTGTATTGTCCTTATGATTATAAGAGTAGCTATTGCCTCTTTTCATCTCAAAAGTCTTCCAAACGGGTGCATCATTAGCAGCTGATTCATAAACGACAACTTGCACTTCTGTCGCTGTAGGTGACCAGAGAGAAAAATGAGCCTGATTGTCCTCTACACGGCAACCCAATTCTCCTTGGTAACCCCAATGATGATCAAAACTAGCACTGTTAATGGCCTTATCAAAGGCAAAAGGATTTTGATTTTTATAGAAAGGACTGGCAATAGCAGGATTTTCAGAGTAATAAATCCTATCATCGCCTTCCAAAATCCAGACCTCTGTTAATAGGGGATAGTGATTAAAACGGATAGAATATTCTTTACTAGTTTGACCTGTATGAACCACAAAATTCAAGCTTTCTATAACATGTGAACTTGGGTGTTCAAAGCTAAATAAAGCTCCAAAATAATCTTCTTTGTAGGTTAGCAAATCAATTCGTTGATCCTGACTTTTTACAAAGGAGCAAGTGTCATATTCTCCATTCTTACGATGGTAATGAATGCGCATAGGGTAGTTATACATTTTTTATTTTTCCTTTTTACTTTGTTTCTATTTCACTAATAAATTTTTGTCAATCTCGTCTCAATTAACAGACATAGTCATATTCTCTAAACTCTGTTTTTAAACGATCCATTACAAACTTTCTAGCCATGCCTCATCTCTGACCTGGATACCAAGTTCTTGTGCTTTTTGCAGTTTACTTCCAGCGTCTGCACCTACCACGACGAGGTCGGTCTTTTTAGAAACACTACCTGTCACTTTGGCACCCAGACTTTCGAGTTTACTTTTAGCTTCTGAGCGCTTGAGTCGTTCCAATTTTCCTGTCAATACCACGGTCAAACCTGACAAGGCCGCATCCGCTACTACCGTCTGTCCTTTATAGTCCAGATTGACCCCAGTTTCTTTCAATTCTCTGAGCAGAATTTCAGAGCCTTCTGTCGCAAAATAAGTCTGAAGACTTTTGGCAATCACGCCACCTAGACTTTCAATACTAGCCACTTCCTCTGAATCTGCCTGATACAGATTTTCAATTGAATGGAAATATTGAAGTAAAAGCTGACTAGCCTTGCTTCCGACATGACGAATTCCCAAACCAAATAAGAGCTTCTCGGCAGAATTTTCCTTTGACGCTTGGATAGCCTGATACAGTTTAGCAGCGGACTTTTCCTTAACCCCCTCTAAAAGGAGGAAATCCTCTTCTTGCAAACGATAAATATCCGCCACATCCTTGACTAAATTAGCAGCAAAAAGCTTCTCAACAATAGATGGACCAAGGCCTGTAATATTCATAGCATCACGAGAAGCAAAGTGAATCAAGCCTTCCATGATTTGAGCAGGGCAACGCGGATTGATACAACGTAGGGCCACTTCATCTTCAAAGTGCAACAAGTCAGAGTTACAACTTGGACAGTTTGTAGGGATATCTAGTTTTTCTTCAGAAACCCGTTTGGACTCTACCACACGTAAAACGGCAGGGATGATGTCACCAGCCTTATATACAATGACCGTATCGTCTTTTCGGATATCTTTTTCAGCAATATAATCTACATTGTGCAGGGTCGCACGGCTAACAGTCGTACCGGCAAGTTGTACTGGTGTTAGATTAGCAGTTGGAGTTACAACACCGGTACGGCCAACTGTCCAGTCAACTGATAAGAGTTGAGCTTCTTTTTCTTCAGCAGGGAACTTGTAGGCTACTGCCCACTTTGGAGCCTTAACGGTAAAACCAAGTTCTTCTTGACTTGCTAGGTCGTTGACCTTGATTACCACTCCATCAATATCGTAAGGCAGATTTTCCCGTTCCTGTCCTACTTCTTGGATAAAATTCCAGATTTCATCTATGTTTTCAGCCAAGATTCGCTTAGGATTGACCACAAAACCTAGTTGTTCTAGGTACTTCAACCCCTTTTCTTGGCTATCACGAGTTGAAGGGCTGGCTTCTTGATAGAGAAACGTTGCAAGATTACGCTTGGCAACTACTGCTGTATCCAACTGACGCAGAGTTCCTGCTGCCGCATTACGAGGATTAGCAAATTCAGGCTCTCCATTTTCTTGGCGCGCTTGGTTAACTTGGTCAAAGGAAGCGCGTGGCATGTAACATTCCCCACGAACTGTGATATCTAGTTCTTCTGGCAAAGTCAAAGGGATGTCCTTAACACGCTTGAGGTTTTCTGTGATATTTTCACCAATTGAACCATCTCCACGTGTTACCCCAGCAACCAAAATCCCCTTTTCATAAGTCAGCGAGATAGATAAGCCATCGATTTTCAGCTCACAAATATAGGTCGGATGAGCCACTTCCTTACGAACACGCGCATCAAAAGCATCTAGCTCCTCACGTGAAAAAGCATCCTGCAAACTATAAAGAGGATACTGATGACTGTATTTTTCAAAACCATCTAAAACCTTGCCACCAACACGATGAGTCGGACTGTCTGCTAGCACTTGCTCTGGATAAGCAGTTTCTAACTCGACCAACTCACGGTAAAGGCGGTCATACTCACTGTCTGAAACCGAGGGATTATCGCTGGTATAGTACTCAGTCGCATAGCGATTGAGCAAAGCGACTAACTCATTCATTCTTTTATTCATAAGACCATTTTACCATAAAACAAGCCCTCCTCACAAACGAGAAGGGCGGAAAAAACACTTAGTTTGAAATTATTTTTGAAACTCAAGCAACCTTATATCAATTTTTCAAAATGAGTTCGAACATAAATAAACGATATACAAGACAAGATGATAACACCACTTCCAATTATCAGGAAAGAAGAGAGATGTACACTTGGCAAGACTGTCATAAATCCTTTTGCAATAGGCATAAATAGAATAGCTAAGGTAAAAATTGTACTCAGTACTCTCCCAAGAAATTCGCTCTCAACCTTGGTTTGTACTTGAGTAAAAAAGTGAATATTAAAAATCGTCATAAACAATTCACAAACTAAATTTCCAGAAAAGGAAAGAAAAGTTGGAAGTGGTAATCCCATCATAAAAACTCCGACACCTGTCAAAGCCAGTAAAATCAAAAGATTATAAATATTAGCTTTAATTTTACTAGCTAGAAGAGCCCCAATGATGGAACCAATAGCCCCCATAGTTAAAATACTTGCATAGGCTCCTTCTGACCCGTAAAGCTGATTCGAAAAGGGAAGTAGAAATTCAAAAGCTGCAAAAAAGAAATTAACGCTGGAAGCTACCAGCAAAAGGAAGAAAATTTCTTGCTGATGCCAGATATAGTGTAACCCATCCTTGATATCTACAAAAATATCTCTCCCAGTAAAAGCCTTTTTCTCTTGAACTTTTGCTTCCTCTTTTGGAAGGAAAGCCACTAGAACAAAAGCAATGAAAAAAGTCAGCGAGTCTAGCAGTAGCGTCATATGGAGACTTGCAAACTGTAAAACAAGGAAGGAAAGAACAGGAGAGCTAACACCTACAACCTGCAAAACCAGCTCTAGGCGAGAATTATAGATCACAATCTCATCTTTCTCCACCACTTCAGTTATGATAGCTTTATTGGCTGTGCGAGAAAAGGCAAAAGCAATAGCCTGCACAATGTTAGCAACAATCAAAGCGCCAATCATCCAGCTATCATTCCTTATGAAAGAAATAGCCAGACAAAGAATCCCACAAACAAGATCTGCCGTCATTAAAATCTTACGACGAGAAAAACGGTCTGAAATAACTCCGCCAAAGGGATTGACGAGAATAGATGTGACGAGCTCAGAAATCTGATACATTCCTAAAACTGTCTGTCCTATAGTCCCCATAGAAGCCAACCAGACACTATTTCCATAATCATAGAGCATATTTCCCATTTTATTGATAGCCCCACGGCTAATCAACTGCACTGCATAGCGATTCATATTAAAGCTCCTCTCAAATTTTGAAACTATTGTATCAAAACCGAAAGGAGCTTTTTATTTTTTCCCTTATTTGGGAAAATTAACTTTTGACAAATTTTTCGTAGTGTTCCTGATAATAGGCTACTTGCTCTGGAAGACCTAACACATCAAAAATATGCATGGCCTCTTGCATCTGCTTACAGCCTTCTTTACACTGTCCTTTTTGATATAAGGCAAAACCTTTTAAATAATGGAAAACATTACGCTCATAAAGCTTAATACCTTTGTCAATAATCTTCTCTGTATAAGCCTCAAAATAGTTGGCATTATAAAAAGAAGAATGCTCTAAACAATGCTGGTAACAATTGAGGGCCAAAATCAACACTAATCTCTTATGGCGACTAATCTCTTGGTAAAATTCCTCCCTCTCCATAACTTCTCTACCAATCCGAGTGACATAGTCTACATCGTAGAAACTATAGAGGTTACCGAAAAGAATCAACTCATACATGGTCCATTCTTCTGTTTTGAAGAGATAATCTGCTACCTTATCCAAATCATCCTGCTTCATATCATAACTCGCATCTCTTTGACAAATCAGACCTTGTAGCAAAATCCAGTTCAGCTCAAAATAAAGGGGAGTCGTCGAACTCTTAGACTTTTCAAGTTGTTCTCTTTGAAGCTTTTGAAAACCTGCAATATCGTTTGAATAGTAAAGTGGGATAATCTGTGCCATCATAGACACATGTTCATGATTATGAAAATTCCTTGCCTTATCCATGAAATTTTCGATTGTTACATGAATGTTATCCAAAATCTCAAAGAAACGGGAGACTGCCAGGTCAGACTCCCCAAGCTCAAAGCGAGATAACTGAGAGGTAGAGCAGGATTCGCCTGCTGCTTCCTTTAAAGAATAATTTCCACTTGTTCGAAATTCACGAAATACTTTTCCAAGATGTTCCATCTTTACACCTGCTCTGATAATTCTTCCCACTCAAGCATAGCTTCTTCCTGACGATAGCTGATTTTGTCCAGCTCAGCCTGTAATTCCATGAGTTTGTCGGCATCGTTTGTTTCCAACATTTGTTCAGAAATGGCTTGGCTTTGACTTTCTAGCTCTTCAATTTCAGCTTCTAGACTTTCGATTTGTCGCATGAGTTTGCGAACTTCTTTTTGACTTTCTTTCTGGGCCTGATAGTCATTGACTGGACTTGCTTCCTTTGCTTGATTGCTAGTTGAAGCTTCCTCAGTCTGACTCATTTCTGCTGTTGCTTTCTTCTCAACATAGTAGTCGTAATCTCCAAGGTAGAGAGTTGAACCATTCTCAGACAATTCCAAAACATGAGTTGCCACACGATTGATAAAGTAACGATCATGACTGACAAACAGCAAGGTTCCATCAAAGTCAATCAAGGCATTTTCTAGCACTTCCTTACTATCAATATCCAAGTGGTTGGTCGGCTCATCCAGAATCAAAAAGTTATTGTTTTCCATAGACAATTTAGCTAAAAGCAAACGAGCTTTTTCGCCACCAGATAGCATGCCGACTGATTTTTTAACATCATCTCCTGAGAAAAGGAAGGCTCCAAGACGGTTGCGGATTTCAACTTCTGGTGTCAGTTTGAAATCATTCCAGAGTTCATCCAGCACCGTATTACTTGGTGTCAGCTTGCTTTGGGTTTGGTCATAGTAACCAACCTCAACATTAGCGCCAAAGCGCTTTTCTCCCTTGATAAAAGGAATCTGGTCCACAATAGACTTGATAAAGGTTGACTTGCCGATACCATTTGGACCAACGATAGCGACAGCATTCATCTTACGAAGATCTAGGTTGATAGGTTGTGACAAGACTTCCCCGTCATAGCCAACAGCTGCATTTTCAACAGTCAATACAACATTACCAGACGTTTTTTCAGACTGGAAGGTCATATTGGCTGATTTCTTGCCAGCTTCCGGCTTGTCCAAACGTTCCATTTTTTCCAGTTGTTTTCGGCGAGATTGGGCACGTTTAGTCGTTGAAGCTCGGACTAAATTGCGGTTGACAAAGTCTTCCAGAGCAGCGATTTCCTTCTGTTGCTTTTCATAGTTTTTTGCCTCAGTAGCTAGCTTTTGCTCCTTCAATTCGACAAAACGAGAGTAATTCCCCACATAGCGATCCAAGGAATGCTTGGTCAAATCTAGCGTAATTGTCGCAACCTTGTCCAAGAAATAACGGTCGTGGCTGACGATAATGAGGGCACCGCTATAGTTTACCAAGTAATTCTCTAGCCAGGAGATGGTTTCAATATCCAAGTGGTTAGTTGGCTCGTCCAAGACCAAGAGATTGGGCTTTTCAAGGAGCATTTTAGCTAGAGCCAAACGAGTATTTTGACCACCTGAAAGTTCAGCTATTTTCATCTGCCACATAGACTCGTCAAACTTGAATCCATTCAAAATCGCTCGAATATCAGCTTCATAGGTAAAGCCGCCTGCTTGGCGAAAATTCTCAGATAAGTGGTCGTAATCTGACATCAGTTTATCCAATTCATCGCCAGACTTTTCACCCATCTCCAACTCCATCTGACGAAGTTGTTTATCTGTCCGACGTAAGTCATCAAAGACATGAAGCATCTCATCATAGATGGTATTTTCAGACTCAAAACGGCTATCTTGAGCTAGGTAAGACAGAGAAATATCTTTTTTCTTATTGATTTCTCCACTAGTTGGCTCCTCTTCTCCAACTAAAATCTTCAAAAGAGTAGACTTACCTGCACCATTTTTCCCAACAAGGGCAATCCGATCTCGTTCATCAACCTGCAGGTTGATATTATCGAAAAGAACCTCTCCTGCAAAAGAACGTTCAATTTTATTAGCTTGTAAAATAATCATACAAGTAGTATAGCATGTTTCCCTAAGTCATTCAAGATAATCGTAAGTCTTTTAGTACAACTTTTATAACATAAAATAAACTAAATTATGTATATTTTATATTAGATTCCTTCACTATCTTGTTGGATTTTCTAACCAGCTAATCTTGTTTCAAATAGTTATCGCACAAGTCTATTATTTAATTCTTTTCATTATTTACGTACGTATAGCAGATTGAAATAAGATGAGAACAAATCGATTGGGAAAGTAAAATTAATTTCTATAAATGTTTTAGCAATTGTTTCGTACTATTTTAGATTCAGTCTACTATATACAATATTTTCGGAACATTCAACTTTTTAACTCTATTTATTACTAAATTTCATAATTAAAAAGCCTACTGACCAAGCTAGAAAGCTTGATACAATAGGCTTTTTAAAGACTGATTATTTAACAGCGTCTTTAAGACATAAACATATATCGTAACTATATAATAGAAGAAAGCTTTGATAAGTAAGAATGTATACGATTAAAAACTAGTTTAAAATTATAGGTGAAAATACATAAGTTTTAAACTTATGCCCTAAAACTGCCCCAAATTTCATTTCTCAATTTGTGGGGCATTTTTGTTTTTAAAGAACTTTCAGGCCAATTTTGTTGATGTTAACCAAACTAATAAGAACACGCTTTAAGCAATAACATTTCAGAGCAAACAAAAAACCGCAAGCCAAACAGCCTGCGGTCTAGTGTATTATTAATTCAATTCTTTCTATTTTTTAGTTTTCTTTTAGTGTATCAACTACTGTGATAAGTCCGTCTGGTTCTGTGTGAAGTTCACCGTTTGCCTTCAAGTAATACCAGCCGTCTCCCGATTTGATGAATTGTTTAGATAGCATATAACCATCTTTTTCTTCCATAAAATACCAGGTTTCACGGTATTTCACCCATCCAGTAGCCATACGTCCATCTGACTTGAAGAAATACCATCGATGGTTAAGGAACATCCAACCTGTGACCATTGCGCCACGTTTGTCTAAATAGAACCAGTCCTTTTCATCAAAGAACCAACGGTTAATCAAGCAATAGCCACTATTATCAAATCTGAACCACTCGCCGTTGATCTGCTTCCAATCGTTTTTGGGATAAGAGCCGTCTGACTCCTCCCACCACCAGCCGTATTCGTTACGTTTCCAGCCAGCTTCAGTAGAGATGCCGCCTTCAATATCTTTCTTGAATTGCTCACGACTGATTCCCCATTTGGCCAAGTAAGGATAAGGGTCAACGTGGTCACTCGCATTTCGTGGCTGGTTGTACGTGCAGAATTCGTGAGTTTTGATTCCAGCCAAACTGTCTGAGTCCAGTGTTTTTGGAATACCTGCTTCATCGGCTAGATTTCTCAAAAGTTCGACGTATAACCAGTAATCACGATCAAATTCTTCTTGAGTTTCATGACTCTCAATCAATTCAACGTGTGCATATCCTTCAACGTTCCAGCCACCACCTACGTCCCAGGCGCCACGGTTAGTATGCCATGTCTGCATCACACGACCATTACCGACAACATGAGAAAAGAAACCAGAATCAGCTGGTCTGCGCATGTGGTAATCTGCTTCATTTTGTGCGGTTGAGTTACGGTTGCCTGTTGAGTGAGCATGTACTTGTCGATAAGGCTGCACCCCAACCTGGGGCAATCCTGTTCGTAGTCTGCTTGTATCGATATCCATTACTCTTGTCCTTTCCAAGCGTCGTTCATCTGTTTCACTGCTGACTCTACGAAGGTGTCTAAGTCTTTGTCAGTCATGCTAATATTGTATTTTGTAAGCTCAGCACGAATTTTAGCGCGAGCCTGTGCCAGTTTTTCATCTCCCTTGTAGCCAGTTTCAGCAGCTACCTGCTCCACGGCATTAACTGCGTTCTTGGCCAAGATTTCAACAATCTTGATAGTCTTTTCTCCACCTTTTTTGACGAGGTATTCCTTGACTACCCTAACTACCACCCCTGCCAAAATGACTAGGATGCTGATTGCTCCATTAGTAATGATTTCAGTAATTTGTTGCATTTGTTATTCTCCTTTTTCGATTTCTTCCATGCGGTCGTTCATGCGAACCATTTCTTTTTGAATGTCTCCGACCGTGTGAGTGATTGTGGTTAATTCTGTAGTGGTCTTTTCTAGGTGAGTCATCAAACGCTCTTCTCGTCTATTAGAGTCGGCCTTTGATTGCTCGTGCAAATCCATAATCTTCTTCTCTCGCTTGTCCGAAGTCTTGATAAGATATCGAATGATAATAAAAAAAAGCAAGATAAACAAAATCGCCCAAGCTACCTGACTTTGAGCGATTTTTTCAGCTTCTTCAATTGGCATATAACCTCCTTAATCTATACTTCTTTCAGATTAAATTTCAAGCCACGGAATTTACTAGCAACTCCAGGGCGATTCTTAGCTGTGATTCGATAAAATCCGACATCTAAAACAGCTCCGTCTGATAACGACTGTCCGTTCGACGTCACAATAACGTTGTCTCCGAAATATCGGATAATTGACGGACGTTCAATATAAACCGAAACCTCAAACATTGTCTTTGTTTGAGTGGAATTTAGTCGACCTTCTAAATCGAAACCGTCAGCTCTGTCAATAAATTTGACTTCATCCTGCTCATCTGTTAAGTAATCTGAATAACTTAAATCTGAGACAACCTTGTTATTTTGATATCCAACTTTGCTAGATTCTGAAATCACAACCGTCTGATGTATCAATTGACTTGCTAAGAATTCTGCCCCTTTTTGATGTCCAAGATCTCCAAAATGACACATGTCAGGAATTAATTCCTTAATCTTATATTCTGAATTATTCAAAATATTTCGTGTACCTGCGTTATAATCAATAAATGGTATTCCTAATTCTGCCGCTAAATCTTTTTTTACATTATCAGCTATAGCATTAATTTTTGAACCAAAACGTTTATGATTCTCAAATTCCGCTTGAGTACTCATGAAAACAGGTTTTATTCCTTTTAAAATTAAGCTGTTCGCAATCTCGATATGATCTTCTTTAAAACTTTTCAACGTATTTTCGTTATAAACCATGTCGTTTATGCCCATAGCAATGAAAACATAATCAACCTTTTCAGATATTGGTGACAGAACAGCATCCAAATTTTGGCGAAGCCAATTAATAGTTTTCCCCGAAAATCCTCGATTATAAAATTTATGGTTGAATGCATAATCTTTTTGATTATTTATAATATTATTTAAAATCTCAGTACAACTCTTAGGTTTGTCGGACAGCCTTTCAAGAACATTTCCTGAGTATCCAGTTGTTCTGAATCCATCAGTTGTACTATCACCTAAAGTTACAATAATCGTTCTTTTAGTTTGAAGATCAATTTTGATCTGTTCCAAACTGATTGTTTTTTTAGACGAAATCGGCTTATTTGTGTTGACAAAGTTTCTTTCGTGAGAAATATGTCGGATTTCATCGAAATATATTTCTGCAACTTTAATTAACGTTGCTGTCTTTGGAACTTCGGTTTTTTGATATTGAGAATATGAGTACATTGTTGTAAGTTGAAATGTCTTGCTATCTCTATCAAAAAGTAACAATCGACCAAAAGGAGAGTCAAACGTGAGTTCAAACTCATCAATACCATTGATAAAGTATCCGTCAAAAGAGATAATAAAGTCATTACCTTCTCTTTGACCTCTTATCGTTCTCGATTTTGGATCAAATATAATTTGCCCTTGAATCACTGTACCCCAGTTAGCATCTATATAGTCACTTCTCTCACCAATCTTTAATCCAATAGTCTTGACGAAAGGAGAAGATTGTGGATGCAGAAGCACCCCGTTGTACAAAATGGCAAGAATGGTTTCTCTATTACCAATATTGCTAATATTTCCAAGATTTCTCACATACAATTCATGAGTTTCGTCATTGTATATAACGTATTGACTTACTGTTTCTTTTGGTAAAGATGCTGATAAATTCTCATTCACGCTAGCTTTTTTTTACCTACTTGAAACCAACTTCCGCTGGCTAATGTAACTGTAGAATTTTTTGCATCAATTGTTAATCGCCCTGCTAACAATAAACCAAAACCCATACGCTCATCCAATTTAGCATCCGTTACAGACCCGTTAACAATATTAGCAGAGCTAACTGCATTGTTCCCTACGACGGCCACTTTGTTCCCAGCGATTTGCTCTCTGGCATCTTGTGCTAACATTGCCCAAGTAACTTGCGCAGCACCATTTTTGTCAACTTTGTCATTGATAAGTTGACTGGCTTTTTGATTAGCGGCATCCGCACTAGCATTTATGCTCAAAAGATTTTGCGAAAGTGTGTCAAATCCACCTCTGGCTTTGGCCACTTCCATATTCGCGTTGCCGTCTTTGGATGCTGTTTCGTATGTTACTTCAAGCGCTTTCGCAATCGATTCTCGAACATCAGCACCTCTCGTTTTTTTTTCTGATACCATCAACGAGAATATTGATATTGTCAGTTTTAGGCAAAGGCGAAGGGTCGTCGTATAGATTCAAACGTCCTGTTGCTTCTTCTGTTGTCATTAACTTCCTCCTAATTCATTTCTAATTTTAATGATTTCAGCTTCTAACGCTCTAATTCTTTCTGTATTGTCAGGCTTACGTTCATTTCTCAAGCGCTCTAGTTCACTTGTTAGAGTCAGTAGTTTCTCTCGCTTATTCTCAATATCTTGATTCGCTTTCACCCGTTCAATTGATTCAATCGCTTCTTGAGATTGTAGTTGATAAGCGGAAAGTGATTGAGATTTAGAACCTATAACCAAATCGACACTCTGAGGATTCAAGATATCTATTTTCTTTTCGATGATTTGCAAGCGCTCAATTCCTGAAAGTGGAGCATTCAAAATTGGATGTGTATTGCCGATTTTGAATTTTACATACCTTGAGTCAATCAGATATCTTTCTACAGCTGAGACTGTCCATTTTGCAAGGGCTATTTTTTGATTTTTGAGGTATTGCAATCCTCGATTTTTTAATACCTGAGCATTATCAATCTCTGTCCAAATTACAGGTTTACGAATGATTCCAAATTTAGCAACTAGTTCTACATCTTCAAGCCATATTTTGCCACCGTTTACGGATGAAATATCAATCTGCTTCCTGGTAACATCAGATCCTTGTTCTTCCTTATTTTCATTTTGATTATTATTCTCATCTGCACCGATTGGCATGATTTGAGTAGCGATACCATCAAATGAAATCTCACGAGAAGCTGATTTTATATTCCGACTAAGTTGAATAGGCGAGTCCTGATTCTCACCAATCGAGGAGGTCCAATCGAGGTAGAAAGCATCACTCTCTCTTCTTAAGGTAAGGTATCCACCAATGTTAGCAATAATCCTCTCTCTAATCGCATCCCAAGTAGGCTCATAACCTAGATACCTCCACGGCTTGTCTGTCTTACTGTTAACCGTTACAGTTCCAAGATGAATCCTCTTATAATCTTCAACTTGACTATTGTGTTGGTTCAGTATTTCTCTTAGATATGCTTTTGCACCAGTATTTTGTAATTTACGGAAACTTTGAGCGCTGTCATGGAAAAATGAAAGAAAATCTTCACACACAACTTCTTGAACGAATCCTGTACTCGTCATTTTATTTGAAATGGTTAAAACTCTACCTTCAAATTCAATTTCATCATCATATAGATTAACAACTTGGATGATAGATTGAAAAGGAACTAATTTTTGATAAAGGCTATTTTGCATTGGCATCGTGAAAGTGAATTCATTAATTGCATTTTGAGCCTGTGTAATCGTTCCAGAAAGAATCTTATTACCTTTACGAGAATATGGACTATGAATCACCTTCTTTTTAACAGAAATTCTATCAGCTAACATTTCTCGAAAAGAGTTCCAAAAATATACTTCAAAACCTCCTCTACTACTCATGTCATCACCTCTGCATTAAATCTTAATGAAATCGTTCCATTCCCTTTAGCGGTAAAACGGTTGATACCTGATTTAATCGATAAAACAAAGTCATTGTTTTCACCTTGTTTGAATTTGTAAGTTTTGCCTTTTTTATCAACCAATGTAATATCACTGCTGCAAATGACTGTCGGACTAACTGAAGTATCACCGCCATTCACAAAGTAAATCTCTTTTTGGCCATTGATATGCCACTTGGTCCAATTTGAAAAATCATTTCCGAAATCAAATGTATCCCAAATATCATCAAAATAATCATCGACATGAAACGCGAATGGATAACAAATAAAAACAATTGTAGCAATCAAATGTTTCTTTAAAGGCACATCTGTCACTTTAATGCTTTTGACCTTACCGAGCCAGTAATAACGTTTATCGTGAGTGTCAAATAGCTGACTTTCTGATTTAGTTGTCATACTTGATTTGATGAACCGTTCAGCTACCTTTCTGTCAGGGTAATCCTTGTTAGGTAGCTTAAATTCATAAGTGATCTCTCGTCTATCAAAGAAGACTTCTCCAAGAGCATCAGAGAAGTCTAAAACACCTTGTAGATAAGGGATTTGCTCCACAATCTCCTTTTTATCAGGAGTAGGAGCATCCCTACTTTGAAGGTACCAACCGGCATCTTTGCTATTAAAATCACCGAATTGGATATATTCCTTAATTTGAGTAATCATAATCGATGCCGTCCTTTCAATGTTTGAATATTCCCTACTTCTTCATCGTAAGCATAAGCAGTACCCCCAACGAGCGCCCCAGTATCCAAGACCATTGTCTGACCTTGCGCTACTTGCTCTCTTAATTCTGATAAGCTATCAATCACATCTGATAATAGACTTGTTGAATGAGCGATATAAGCTTCTTGTCTGCTAGATGTTTCATCGATTGGTGTCTTACCTCTCAATGTCTCAACCTTCAATTGGCTTGACATAGTAGTAGTCGCTCCTGTCAAAAGATTCTTCGATTTCAGACTAAAATCGTTGACATGGTCACGGATTGCATCTAAATGAGATGTAACACCGTTCATTGATGAATCAAGACCATCTGAAATACCTAACCCAATCTGCTAGCCGATGTCAGAATAATCGTCGTTAATTACATCTTGAATAGTTCCTGCCATGTTGGAAATATTATCCATGACATTTCTCCATCCAGTCTGAATACCTTGATTCAAACCAGCCATTAGCGCTGAACCGTTTTCGATAAGTAACCTTCTATCGTATGACAGGCCCTTTATGGTCTTTAATCCATTGAGCCATATTCGAGACACTAGAAGTAATCTGAGACCAACCTGCATCTATACCTGATTTCAAACCGCCCATAAGTGCAGCGCCGTTTGAGTATAGATTCACACCAGAGCCAATTCCTTTCAACGAACTATTTGTATTATTAACAAAACTTTGCGTAGTTGTAATCATCTGTTGCCCAGCTGTTTTCCAAGCCGAAACCATCTGTCCACCGTTTGATTGAACTGACGATACGATTGAATTCATCGTATTTTGAACAACAACCTTCATTTGATTCATCGCTGACTGCATAGCCGAAACCATTTGAATTCCAGTCGTCCGAATAGTTGCCACCATTTGCCCGCCAGCCACATTTGTCGCAGTAGTAGCGCCCATCATAGCTGATGCAATAATAAGGCCAAAAGATGCGATTTGAGCAGAAACATCTGCTGATAATACTCCTAATCTTTGCATAGAACTGCCTGCTAAAGTAGCTTGAGTATTGAAAGTTGAAAGTCCTACCGATGCTAAATTTGAAGCAGGGCCAATTGTTGCTAACATGGTTGCAAATTGTGTGATGGAAGAACCTACTGAAATTAGGCCTCTTGCCGAAGTCACTACTCCCATCGCAAATGCCTGCATTGAATTTCCTGCTGTACTAAGTTGTGATGGTAAAACACCCAAACTATTCGATAACGTTGTTAGAGAATTTGGCAAAGATTGAATTGCTACACTTGCATTCTGGGCAGACATTGCCATTAATTGCATTCCAGCGCCTGCCTGTTGTAAACCAGGCCCTGATGAGCCAATCCCAGAATTTACAATAGCAGTTAAACCAGTCGCTACTGCTGCAAGTGTTCCGACTAAATCAGCAAGATTTAGATTCACAAGGATCTGAATGCCTTCAGCCATATATTTGACGCCAAGGCCTGCATTTTTAGCAGCGTTACCGATGCTATCAAATATGCCGGCAACGCCATCCAAAATATTCCTGATTGAATTTCCGAAAGATTCGATCACTCCTTTAGCGCTGTCTAAAATTGAACTAATTTCATCACCTAATGCTTTGAATAAATTAGTAATGCTATCAATGATTGGTCCGATTTGTGCAAACATGTCACTAAACGACGCAACAATATCTGCAATTGACGGAGCAACCGCAACTACCATTTCAGTTATAGCTGGAGCAAATGGGGCAATCGCTTCGACAATTTGAACAATAGTATCAGCAATGATTTGAGATACTGTAACGAACGCAGCACTTATTATCTCGACGATTGGAGTAACTGCTGTTGCAATTCCTGAAATGGCTTCACCTAAAGCTGTAATAAATGGAGCAGCAGCCCCCATAGCATTACCAAATGCCACTACAAGAGGAGATAGTTGAGCCAAAGCGCTCGTTACGTTTGGAAGGACTCCTGAAACTGTGACGATAGCCTGAGCAAATGTGCTGATGATTGCAGTAGCTACAGTAGCAAATGCCTGGCCAACTGCGTTAATGATTGTAACGACACCTTCACCTTGGCTGGCAATTAAGCTCAAACCTGCAGCAATAATAGCAATACCAGCACCGATACCGACAGCTGCAATAGCAACTGCTCCGCCAAGCGCTAAGATATTGCCCATCCCTGCGGTTTTCAGTGCAGCGCCAAAGGCTTTAATAACTGGGGCTAGCCCTGACAAAGCGACCTTAATTCCTTGACCAATACCAGTAGCAGCCGTTTTGATTGCCGTTCCTGATGATTTAATAACGTTAGCTAAACCACTGAAAAATTGCGATATAAAACTTTTAGATTTGGTTGCACCTTTTACGACTTCTTCCGCTCCCTCTTTTGCACCTTTAGCAAATAAGCCAAACGGATTGAAACTTTTCAGGAAGTTAAATCCTTTAAATGCTAGAATAGCACCTCCAAGTCCTGTAATTAAACTTTTCCAAACATCCGCACTTATCGATTGGCTCAATTTTGAAATCCAACTGATGACTAACGAAATGGCATTTACTACATGGCCTGCGGCTGCGCCTACGATATCCCAAGGAATTGCATCTCCCAACTTAATCGCAAGGTCAAGAGCCATCTCTGATAGGTCTTTAAATGCTTGATACGCGTTCTTGATAGCTCCTGTTTCAGAGAAAGCTTCTAGTGCAAACTGAAAGGCCATAGCCATATTCTGGATGATGACGTTAACTGTTTGAATGACATTCCCAACCCCTTGAATAACATTGCCAAACCCATTGGATTCGCTTGTCAGTTCTTCAAAAAGAGACTGGATTGTGACAATTACATCTCTAAATGTATCCTTGATAGTATCAAATACACCGGTATCGATACCAATTCCAGCAAACAAAGACCTTAAACCTTCCTCAATCTTAGGGCCAGCTTCTGTCAGAGCCGTTGAAATAGCTTGCGGAAGTTGTCTCACGATATTCCCTACCATTGGCACGAAGTTCCCTAAGAGGAATGTAGAGGTTGTGGAAATAAGTGTTTTTAAAGATGGAGTGATGTCTTGACCGAGTGAGAGATTGGCCAAGAAATTAGACGCTGAAGCCTTCATTGCTGCGAACGAACCGCTAAAAGTCGTCTTGGCTTCTTCTGCTGCAACCCCTGCTACTCCCAATTCTTGTTGAACCAGGTCAATGTGTATTGACTCCTTTTTATTAGATTTTTAATGGTTTGTATAATTCCCATTCTTTGATATGCTCCTGTTAAAAATTAGCGTATTTCTTGTAAAAGACATTGACACTATATCTGAACTCGTCCATTGCGTGGTTATCTTTATCAATCGGTCGTCCGTTATCGTCACGGCTATAAAGACCAATCTCTTTCAAGAAATAGTAATGGTCGTACTCTTCCTCAGAGTGATTGATAAGCAAGAACTGTCCTGAAGATATAATGTTTTGACCACGTTCAATCCCTACCTCGATGCCTTTCGCTTTACTACTCACATCGTGAGCGTTGTTCAAAGCTCCTCTTGTTTGAATTCCAAGCTTGTGCAGTTCCTCTCGTAAGGAACGACACGCTGGGTCAATCCAGACATCGGTGTAGCGCATTTGATACTTGCTAACACACCACTGAATGAACGCTCGAAGCTCGACCGCATAGGTAGACATTGCCTTTACTTGGCCAGTCTCAGCACCACTATGGTAGTAGTGAGCGACACGATTGAGCCTAAAGAAAGTCTTGCCATTCTCTCTGTGCCTAGTAACGATGTTACAAGACATCGAGGTGGCGTCAGATTGCCCGCCATCGCCATTGAAGTACATTTCCATAGGTTCGCCTACCAAGTTGTCCTTGATGTTCTTTTCAAGGTCAAAAAGGCCATATATGACGCCCTGAGGCATGACACGTTGACCGAGCACGTCCCTCTTGTAGAGGTAAGGTTTTTTCTTCAGCGATTGGATAATAGACTGCTTACGCTCTTCAGATAGAATCGGATTGTCGTCCATAGTCCAATGCGTCCAGCGTGTGTTTTGAACGTCAAATACATCCTTAATAACTGGATGTTGTGGAGCTGGAGGGTTTAGGTCAGCTAGATGATATCTGAGCTTAGCAGCCCACGTCCGTCTGAATGCTTCCTGGATAAATTCCATATTCAGCAAATTGATTTCACAAAAAACTACCGAGCCTAGTGACATACCAGTGATAGCTCCCACACTGTTGGCTTTACCGCCCCCTTTATAATAGACTCGCTTAGTTCCATTTGGTGTATCGATTAAGAGGTGGTCTCCGTGCTCATCATGTTTGATTTTGCAATTACCGTCGAAGATATGCATTAGACCTGTACCGTCACCGTCAATGAATAGACGGTAGGCTTGCTCTTGATTGTATGCAGCTATAAGATGGTTCTCGTCTGGTGACTCAATCAAGTATCTTGCATACCTAAAATGACCAGCGGTTGTCTTCCCACTTCGAGGCGTGCCCTCATTGACCTCAAGCTCATAGTTGAATGGTCTGCGAATGATATCGGCTTGTTTGTTTGAAAACTTAATCTTCAACCTCGTCACCACCCTTCACTGCATTCAATAGAGCTTCCATGAGAGTAGTATCAGACTTGGAATCTTTATTCTTCTCGATCTTGAGTTTGAGTAATTCAATCTCTTGTCTGATTTTCTCATCAGTTAATTCAAAGTCTTTCCACGCCATGTTGTTCATGCCATCCAAAGCTGAAAGAAATGCGTTTGAATTAGCTTGTCTAATGCCGTCATTCTCGATGCTCGACCTAGCCTTATTCTTGAGCCATTCATACTCATTAAAAGCCTGCTCTCTGGACCATAGAGACATGTTTGAGAACTGTTTGAGCAGCTCACGATACCTTACCAAAACCTTACCATTTTGAAGAAGCTCGCTTGCTTTAACATCGACCGTGCTATCTTTCCACTTTTTAGAAGTTGAAAAAGCCTGTCTGTACGCTTGTCTTTGAGATAGCCCGGAGATTATCCCTTGGACAAATAGCTCTTGTTTTGGGGTTAATTTATCCACTCACCGGACTACCTCCTTTCCGACAAAATAAAAAGCCACTCAAAGAGTGACTTGGTGCAAGCAGACTACAGACTTGCGGTGTTAATTAGAAATTACTTTTTTCTTTTTTATTTTTTGTAGTCATTTAAAACCTCTAAGGGAATCAAACCCTCTAGCTTATAACTTACCTAGGATATAAGTAGCTATGCAATCATGCAAGGTCCAGTCGCTCCGCAACCATTTGTAAGTTAATGAGTGATATATGAATGCTAAGCCTACTGCCTACCCCATTCTGGGACACAAACACTCAAAGGAGAGTGTGGGATTTGAACCCACGGACCACACACATAGGCGGCCACCCGTCTAGCAAACGGACGCATTCAACCTGACTCTGCCAACTCTCCGTGTCAAGGGAAGACTTACTGCCTTACCCTTAATTCTTGATGATACTATAATAGCACGATTGTTAGACCAGTGCGCTTCAACCTAGTTCACATTAGTTCGCTTTTATCAACTACAACACCCAATTCACGGATTGCATCTTTCTTCTTTTTGTAAAAAGTGGTCTTGCTGCATTGTAAAAATTCAATCATATCATACACGCTTGCTTTCTGAATATAAACCATCCTTAAAATTGTTCGACTTGCAGGCTTAGGTATTTTATCAATCAATTTACTGAGCTCAATTCTGCGCTGGATAGCTTCAGCAGTTGCTTGCTTCATATACTCTTTCAAGGAATCTTGCATGCTAAAAATATCGATGTAACGTTCATCTAATCGAACCTTCTGACCACCTTGAACCTTATCCATGCTCATTTTAGGGCTAGAAAGTAAACTAGCTTCAAGATTAGCAAGCTCGTCTATTCGATTCTGTATCTCTTCATCCAAATTCTGTAGTTCATCAAGTAACTCTTTAGCCTTGTTCACTCTCTATCTCCTTTATGATATAATAATAGTGTGTTAATTATAGCTGAGGCAGAGAGTGTCTTGGCTTTTTTGTTTGTCATCGGTTTAAAATCTTGACGACCTCACCAATTTCGAGAGGGACCCGTACATACTTCTCCTCGTGCGAAAGGAATTTAGGTATTTTAAAATAGACGATCGTTTGATTTGGTGCCACTTGTTTCATTGTATCAATGTATTTCACCAAATTGCTGTTAAAGGCGGCATTTCCTAGCAATACGAACCTTGGCAATGCCTGTCTAATCAGCTTCAGCCTTCCTGAATATGGATATTTTCTAGGTCTCATTTGTGTCCTCCTCATCTTCATAAAATTCAACCTTTGCAAAGTGTTTAGGATTTATCGTGATGATAGTTTCAGTAGGCTCAATCTGTTGTAAATGAAGATAATCTAAATTACCTGTTTCCATCCAATTCAACATGTCAGCTATACGCTTGCCACTTTCTTTTACTTTGATTTCTTCTTCAAAGTAGGGATTTTTTAGTACAATTTTTGCCATCTATTCCACCTCCTCAAAGCGCCCATCTATTTCGGGGCTTATTTCTTTTGAAAATAGGATTCTTCTTTTCTTTTTTCTTCTGCTTCTGATAATCGCTATCTTTGTTGAAGATAATATCTTCATTTTCAATCAGTTCAGGAATGAAGTATTTAGATGGGTGTCGTTCAGGTCGTTCCATATTACCACCTCATATATAAATATTTCATATCAATATCTTGTTCTAAAATACACTCTTTCAGTGACTTTAAAACTTCTAAGGCACCGCTGACTGTTCCCCATCTATTTTCAGGTTCATACTGCACATACTTTTCAGGGTACCGCTCTAATTCAGATATACCGCGCTGGATATTATCTAAAATGTCAGCAATGTTGTATGTAGTGTCTTGGTCAAAATCCCAATCCATAGCAATTCTAAACATCTTCCCGAGATTGTAGGTCGGAGAACTATATCTAGGTTCAGCAATACAAATATAATCTCCACTCTCTATTTTCGCTAAGATTTCCAAATCATAACTCATTACTCCATCTCCTCCATCTTTACTTTATACATTCGCTCCCCTCGATACTTGCTCTCAAGTTGAGCCTTGCATTTAGTAGCATCTCCCACTTTCTTAAAGAAGTGAGTTTCATCTACCATATTGTCAAAATATAGTGTTACTGTGTATGACATTTCTTCTCCTTGATCTATTAAAAAATATGTTTGTTTAATGAATATTTTTTCTAAGGTTACAGGTTACATCACTTTTAGCAAAACATATTTTATAAAAAACAAAAATGCTGTTATATCAACGTTTATAGCACTTGCTATTTTTACTTATTAAATATTTTATATAAATGATGTAACCTTACTAATAGACACCCTAAAACATCAGTAATATCAAGGCTTTAGGAGGGTTACATCACTTTTTTTAAAATTTTATCAAAAACAGCACTCAAACCATTGATATAATTGACTTTTCCTGTGGTTACATCAATGATGTAACCTGATGTAACCGAAACACAATTTTTGACCGTTTTTTGCCTAAAAGGTTACATCATTTTCACTAAGGTTACATCACTTCTGTTTGTATATTTTTTCTAAAATATGCACGTATTGTCTTACCTTTAACATTCTTTATTTTGTATTTCCAATCCTGATGATTGTCCATGATCAACTTGATTTTTCTAGCAATCTTTTCACCTCTCGCGCTATCAATATCAAAAACATTCTTTAATATCTGTTTAGCAGATACGCTCGATTGAAGTTTTACACCTTCATATATCAGACCAGACTCATTGCGATAGCTGCCATCATTGAAATAGAACCAGGTATATTGATGTTGTTGAGTGACTGAGAAATCTTCCCATTCTTCTGGAACCAGCATTTCAAGATAGTCGTATACCTGCGATTCAGCTTCATCTTTATAAGTGAAGCGCTCCTTATAGACCGCAAGCTCATTTTCGAACTCATCATCAAAGGTAAGGATAAATCCTTTTTTGTAAATAGCCACTGCTTCACCCCAAAGCTGGAGCACATCATTCTCTGTCATATCAAAAGGTTTTACAAACTGCTGACCTGCATCCACCAGCACAGGCAGAAAGCGCCGCTCGCCAGTCTTGTCTCCCAGATACTCAATTTTATTGCTAGTCCTTGCGATAACAAAGTTTTTAGGAAATTTTTCAGCTCTTCGACCGTACGACCTACGGAAAGAAAGTTCTGTTTTGGTCACGAAGGCTTTGAGTTCGTCAAAAGTAGTCTTCCTGGAAGCAACCATCTCATCATCGTTGACGATCAGTGATTTCAGCATAATCTCATAGTTGTCCTTATCCATAAAATCCTTAGCTGAATCTGTGTACCAATCGACGGCTATTTTTTGCAAGAAAGTGGTCTTTCCAGCACCTTGACCACCCACAAGATCAAGCGTGTAGTCAAATTTAACCCATGGATTAAAAACCTTGGAGACCGCACCAACAAAGAACATGACGGCTATTCTCTGGACATAGATACTGTCCTCAGCACCCAACCAAGTTTGAAATACCTGGGTAAGTCGTTCTTTATGATCCCATGACTCATAAGCATTTTCCATATATTCTTTAACCGGATTGTAGGTCTTTTCTGCAAAAAATGCTTCAATACCATCCCTTAATGCTCCAGTCTTGAAAACTGTCTTGAAGTGATTCTCCAAATATACGCTTAGGTAGGATTCAAAGGCTGAAGGTAGCTGACCCTTTCTCAACTGGATAGCATCCAGTTTGACATCCTCCACGATTTCGTGTTCACCAGTAAATTCATTGTGCCTGAGAAAGTCGTTTAGCTTGTTATCGCTCTTCATTGCAAGCAAAACATTTCTGGGACTGTCAGCCACAATAGATTCAATCTCAATCTGTTCACCTTCTTCGTTTAAGATTTTTTTCTTTCTGCGCGAAAATTGCTTGATTGAAATATTCGTAACATCACCTATTATGGCCACCCCCCTCATGTGTTTCTTGATCATCGATTCGACAGTCCTACTTAATTCTTTGTGACTAAGAGGCTCTACCGAATTGTTATTGGCTGTTTCTGCTAGTTGCAGTATACAGTTCGGTTCTACTGATCTGCTCAAGAGCCCCCCTACAAATTTTGCAAGAGTGTCATTTCTGCTACCTTCATCACCAAACCCTAGGACAACCATTTCAAATAATTCGGTTGTCCTGTTTCGTTTACCAGCACCTTTGCTGATTTGATAGTAGATATTATCCAGATCGCTACCAGAGTTCTTTTTGTTGTATTCCTTCTTGATGGCCATTACAAGAGATCGACTAGCCGTGACCATAGTGCCACCCTCTTTGGACTTTTTCTTGTCCCAAGCATAGACACCTTTGGAAGTTTTAGACGGAGCAACCAGTACGTAATTATTTGGATGTGCTTTGATATCCACACCAGGCAGAAATCCAATCATCTGGGTCATGGACACATCAGGATGTTTAAAATAAAAAATATGTTTACCGCCACTAGCTGTCTTTGCCTGCAGTGTTGGAGTTATCAAGTTCAGATGCTCCCAATTAGCCAGACTCTCATAGCCATTAGCCTTTCCGTGTAGATCCACATCGATAACGAAGAATTTATCAGTCCGAACAGCAATGTTGCTATCCGGATACTGACTCCAAAAATCCTCAATTTCTTGCGCAGTCATAGCTGGTTTATCAGCAAATTTGATCATCGGTTGCTTATTCGACGGACTAATAGGAATAACCGAAAATCCTTTTTTTTGATAAGCCAAGGCATGTTCTTTCATTCCCATTTAGTAACTCCTTAGAACGGTAAATCATCGTCTTGAATATCCATCGGGTCGCCAGTCCCAAATGTATCATTCGAACTTTGTTGATTACGACTTTCCAACATTTGGAAATTCTCAGCCACGACCTCTGTCACGTAGACACGTTGTCCTTGCTGGTTATCGTAACTACGAGTCTGGATACGACCTGTGATCCCAATAAGAGAGCCTTTTTTAGCCCAGTTAGCAAGATTTTCAGCCTGTTGGCGCCACATAACGACATTGATAAAATCAGCCTCACGTTCACCATTTTGACTCTTAAATGTACGGTTTACTGCAAGAGTAAAAGTCGCAACTGCTACATTTTGCGGTGTATAGCGAAGTTCAGCATCACGGGTCATGCGCCCTACAAGTACAACATTGTTAATCATTATTTTATTACCTCCAAAGTTCTACTGAACGTACTCTCAGGAAATGTGTATGATCCAGGGTGATTTCTCTTCAAAGGCTTGATAATTTTAGTAACAATTTCTTTTAAGGACATATCTGAAATTTCAAGCCAAAAGAAATCGTTCTTAGTGTAGTTGTAAACACAATCAATTTCTCCGTGCTTATAACATACACCCCAAATCTCACCTTGATGCTGATAGACTAGGATCTTATCATAATAATCACTCTGTAATTCAATCGGACGTTTGCGCCCCAGTTCCGTATATCCCATTACTCAATGCCTCTCGCTTTCTTCGCATCTGCGATAATCTTCTGAGCTTCCTTCAATCGATCAGCTGGAATGCTTTCAGGTTTATCAACACCCATTTTATCGATGAACCATTTTCCAATTGTTGCAGCAGGACTCCCTGTAGCTTCAGCCATATTTTTGAGTTCTGTCCGAATGGCTTTAGCCTGTGCTCCTATAATTGTTTTGGCTCCGTTACTTTTAGCTGGAGCATTAGCCGATTGCTTTTGCTGGCTATTTGTTTTTTGAGCTGGTTTTTGCGACGTACGGCCTGCTTGGCTATTCTGATTATGATATTCATCCGTATCAGGATCCTTATTGTCATCGATCATAAAAAGTCCGTTTAGGGCGTATTTTCGGGCGTAGCTGGATGCAGCACCTGTAACTTGACTACCATCCATCCCTTTTTTGCTATCATCTTCTCTAGCATAGGCTGTAGTCCCAATAGTTTCACCAACCGCATAAAGAGTCGCAGTTGCTTCAACATAGTACCTGTCACCGATTTGTACAATTCCATCTTGTAAAATCAATACCGCATCGTGTTCCTGTAAGATTGGCTTCAGCGCTTCTAGGATGTCCTCAGCGCTTCGATAGCTATACTTCCCAAAACTGTTATACTGGCCTTTCGGAGCAACCAAACTCTGCTGGATGCTCTGTAAAGTGACAAAGATTGGGGATTGTTGTTTTGTTACCATAAATCCCCCTCTTATAAACTTCTCAATAGATCAAACAAACCAATATTTTTATTCTCGCGCTCGATTTTTTGAACATCGCCACCATTTGGATAAGTTAGATCAAATGTAGCCTTAACCCGAATAATCTCCATTCCGTGTACTTTAGCCAATGCTTTTAGCGCTGTTTTCTGTTCAAGATAACAATCATATGGCATTGTAAGAGCACCTCGAATATCATCCACAAAACCGGCCTGAGTAGCTAATGAAGAACGCTTGTTCTTGAGTTCATTTAAAAAATGTCCGCTTTGTTTGTCACGCAATACAATATAATCACTTGAAAGTTTCATTTTGATTCTCCTTAAAAATAAAATTCAATGACACGCACGTCATGCTGTTGACGGCTGCCTGTTACTCGCCACAGAAGCTGGCGATAATCGTCATAATCACCGTCAGACGGACTGACAGGATCTAAAATTACAATAGTCTTAAATTTATGTTGTAGACCATCCACACCCAACACCTGGCTCGTAGCAACCACATTTGTCTGTTCAAGAGAGTCCTTCTTGTCTCCTGTCCAAATACCAATTTCTGGATGACGTTCTCGAATGACCTCTACAATCTGCTTGGATTTGCTCACTATCAACATTTCTGTCTTACTGGCCAGCAGAAGATCCAATTGAAGTAGCATTGGAGTATCTGCATTAACTGCTTTCAATTTTGGAAAGTCAATCTCGAAACCTGTCTGAGTAAGATATCGTTCAAAAGTCTTTCGACCAAATGTTTGTTTGGCCATGGCATATTTACCATTTTTCCCAACGATGTTCAATTTTCTAAATTGATCTAATTCCTCCGGATTTGCTGTTAGACACCAGATAGGTTCAAAGACAACTTCAAATCCGTTGTTTTCTTCGGCCTCCTCAATATCTTCTACTTCTTCCCAGCGGAAGAAGTTGGGCAGATTACTTACATAGTTTTCATAATCTCGAAAGTCATCTCATTCTTGCTTAGAATAGCTGAATTTGGAATACTTCATCTTGCCGTGTGCTAGTTGCCAGTTTTCCCTTTGATTAGGATCAGCCATCCCAAAAAATGTTTTTTCTAGAGGGTAAAAATTTTGCCCCTTCTTCCTGATCGGGGTTGCAGATAGTCCAACTGTATAGCCACGTTTGACCTTGCGATAAGCCTTCACGTTGGCATCACTAGACATGTTCTGCCACTCGTCAATAATGAACACATCGAACTCAATAGACTCACCGCTTGCAAGTCTGTTCTGCAATCTGCGGTCCGTCATGGTTTCTAATTCAAAATCAGTATTATAGCCTAAATTTTTATAGGTACTACTCCAGCCATCCAGAATGACCAACCGATTATTGATTACTAGGATTTTTTTAGCCTCCTTGTGCTTCGCTATTTCAAAAGCACAGATTGTTTTACCACGTCCACCGTATGCCTCAAGGAAAATCCCAGGACAATTACGGTCACTTCTTTTGACTGCTTCAGCTTGCCATTTGCGTAATTCGATCGCCAATGTCCACAATCACCTCCTCAATATCGTTCCTCTGGGCATAGAAGAGCCCAAGTCTTGCGGCTGCCCTCACATCGTTGTGGTGACTCTTTTCAAAGGACCATAGTCCAAGAGCTTTCAGCAAGTCATTTGGTATATCTGTCTGATAACCTGCGTTACGTTGCAAAACTAAGTCTGGATAACATAGTTCGATAGCTGCAATGGTCTCAACTACTGAGTTGTCCCTGGAATAATCATTATCCCTAACCTCAAATTTTTCAACGACCACTATATCAAACTCAAGACTGCGACCAATCTCTTTAAACCAGGCTTTAAAGTTTTGAGCGCCATAAGGGACTACCCAATAGTCAACAAGTTTTGCATTATCCAACAAGACAATCCCTGTTGTTGAGGTTTCAATTTTATTACTGCTTGGGTCAATAGATAAAATTTTCATCAAACACCAACTTTCTCAGTCAGCACTCCTGGATAAAGGGCAGTGTTAAACCAATTTTGTTTATTTACCTTTGCAAAGGCAAATAGCGATTTAACTTCTTTTGCTTGCTTCTCAAATTTTCGAATATCTTCTTCCGATTCAAAGATAGGTTTTTCTTTGTATTTAGCGACTGTGACCAGCTTGTACTCCGGAGTAAACACCGGCTTTTCATTTCCCTGATCAAGATTCGTTTCGTCTACTTTCACAAAACGAATCGCAACATCGAATAGAAATCCTTCTGTAACAAGCACTTCAATTGATTCTGGTCCAATCACAACTGCTAGTGAATCCGTTACTCGTGTTTTATTCATCAATTCCATTACTTAATCACCAACTTTTCTGTCCGGACAAGTTCCGCACCTTTGACTTTCTTGCCAGATTTAAGCAACTCTTTGAGTGTTTTTTTGTCTGGCGCAAGCGTCACTTTTTTTGTAAAATATTTTTTCGGAAGGTCATCTTCGTTGACCTTGACTGATTCTGGATTCTTAGCAATTTTTATAATCAGGGCACCACTCTTGACTTCGGTTTGACCTGTGACATTCATAGCTGTCATAATGTTATCTTTAACATAATCCAGCTTTTTCTGTGCCGCCTGTTTCTTGGCTTTGAAGCTCTCTTCCTCAGCCTTGTACATGGCCACGTCGGCTTCTAGATTCTTGATAACATGGGCATATCCTTCGGCTTTCTGTTCGAATTGTTCTTGCCAATCGATGGCCTCAAGCGTGTCTACTTTTGTTTCATCATCAATATCCATTTGATAAATTGTCAGGAACTGACCTGTTAGTTCATATAAACTAGCCATTTTTTTCTACCTCTCTGATTTTGTTTGATAGTTTTGTTAGTCCAATCCCCGATTTAGTTAAATCAGCGTCGGACGTGAATAGATGATTTTGATTCATTCTAGCGATTTCGTTTTTAGATAAACAAGCTAGGTTTGAAATATCATAGTTTGTTTTATCTCCGTCCAGGAAAACGATTGAGTATCCTTTTGGTATCGGGCCATGATGTTCCTCCCAAACCTTGCGGTGTTTCAAAACCCATCGATTAGGTTCTCCGATTTTTTCTTTCGGATAGCCGTCTGTTGTATAGTTGATAGTTCCTACAGGTACATAATTCGGAGGTCGATTACCTTTTTTGAACTGCCCGCTGTTTTTTGGCATATTGGGGTATTTCTTCCCCTTATTGTGGGGAGTCTGACCTTTCTCGAATCTTCCCGTCAAACCACTGTGTAGATTATTACTTCTCCGATAACTCTTAATCTGTTTCTCAGTTAGTGATAAGCCAAATTTTTGGTTCATTTCATTTGCGACATCACGAGAAATCTTATTTTTTTGAATTGACACAAGATAATCATGTTGCTCCCTCGTCAGCAATCGACCTTGATAGATTTTCCCAACTGGTAACCCTAAACGTCTGCGTACTTCTCCTATTTGAGTCTTGGTATAGGTCGTACCAAATTTCTCATTTAATAACCTGGTTACTTCAGGAGTTAATCGACCAGGGCATATTTCATGCATGTACTCCGTGTACTCATCCTTCCAGCAAAGCGATCGGGGCATTGACTTCACCTACCTTGTCTTTGAATTTTTCAGCATCTAGCGCCAACTGGCTAGCTTGAAGGATTTGGCCAGAGATAGCGACCATCTGTTTTGATCGTTGGAGTTCCGTCTTTAATTCATCAGCAGTAAGATCCCTGTCGTCCAATGTTTCTAGTTGGGCAAACAAAGTATTTGTTAAATCTGTCAATTTATTTCGAACCATCTACTTAGTCACCTCTTTCATCAGTTTATTTGCTTCTTTGATTAGCAAACGCATAACGTTGCTATCCGTTTCTTTTTCTGCTGCTCTTGTCAGCATATCCACCCACTCACGTCTGTTGTCATTCTTCCAATCAACCAACTCTGTGAGTTCTTTTGTGTGGTTGAAGTAAGGCGAATAGTCGTATGACTTATCTTCCAAGCGGACACATCTGCCCGCCTTGATGTCTTTGGCCAGATTCGCCCTTACGTTGCTATTTGTTGTACCGACAACCTCAGCTACTTCATCATATGAGGCAGTAGGGTGGTCTCTATAATATTCCCTAATTCGTTCAGCTTGAGTCATGCTTCTCCTCCTTATTTCAACCCTACAGGCGGTTCTACATCATAAGTAAATTGCTTATCTGAATTTCTCAAGTTTATGCGTGCGACATTGTTAGCTATTCGCAGGCGCTCTTGTTTTTTCATTTCAGCATGATCATCCAGCGTATTTACTAGCGACCAAAGCAAAATTCCTACGATTGTCACGAAATATAAGTATTCCATCATTTTGTGTTCTCCTTTTCTTTGTAGATTGCCACAATATTTTCAAGGTCAGCGATGCGCTGATATAAGATTTGGTTTTCTTCTCGTGCCTCAATCAATTCGCGGTTCAAGTCTAATGCGACTAGCTTCCAGTCTGCATTTTTTTCTTGACCGAAAAAGTAATCTATAATTCTTTTCATGTTAAACTCCCAATTGTTTTTCTCGTTTGATATTTTCTAGCATCTCTGCTAGTGTTTCTTTTTTAGTTCGATATCGATTTCTGCTTTTCCATTTTACAAACAATCGAAATCCTTCGTAATTGATGAATACAATCTTGTGCGTTGGATTATCAATGAATTGCTTAAAATCAGGATGCTCTCGCATCTCAGTAGCCCATACTTTTGCAGTAGCAAGGGTTAGTCCATCCCACATCTGACAAAGGTGCTTGTAATCACCGTGAGTGGCTTTTTCATTCACGCCTACTGGTTTGTAAGTAATTTCTGCTTTAGGCATGGCTTTTCCTCTCTTTCTGTGATATAATTCAGTTAGTTATTTTTCTAAGCGCCTAACTTCGTTAGGTGCTTTTTTGTGCTATAATATTTATAAAAAGCATTTTTTGAGGTTTACAATGTCACGATATACAGATTACAAATACGCTTCTGGTGTTTTAAAAGGAATCGAAAACAAACCAGAAAAATATCTCATTATTCATTATTCGTGCGAAAGTTTCTACAATCTAGGGGGGAAAAGCCCCAGAATTGCATCGATATCCGTTCGTCAATTCAATAACGCTCAAACGAACAACTTTTCAATTCATCAGTACTCTGAAATGTTGAACACCCCTATTACAGATGAAAATTACAGAATTATCGAAAAAGAATTGTTAAATGATTTCTTTGCATTTGTCGATAAAAACTCCGATAAAATTTGGATTCACTGGAATATGAGAGATAGCGTCTTCGGTTTCAATGCTCTAGAACAACGATTCAAGGTTCTTGGTGGTTCACCGGTTGCTATCGATAACGATAAGAAAATAGATCTTGGTCATTTGTTCAAATTACTATACGGTGATAATTATATTGAGAATCCACATATTGAAAAACTACTGCATTTGAATAATTTCAATCCGAAGCGACTCCTCACTGGCCAAGAAGAAGCTGAAGCTTTCACCAATGGGGAATACGCTAAACTCAGTATGTCAACATCGAGTAAAGTTAATCTGTTCTCCACATTTATTACACATGCTATCAATAAAACATTGAAGACCAACGTGTCCATATGGACAATCAGGGGAGTATCTGTCAAAGGACTTTATTCCACTTTTCAAGAAACAACCTATGGACAAGTGATTCTATGGATTATAAACCTTATCCTAGGTGGAATAATCGGTGCAGTAATCGCAAAATACATCCAATAACAGACCGTCTAGAAAGTAGTCCAAGCTTTTTCTGAGCTTGTTCTACTTCTTTTTTTGTGTCTTCTATAGAAATTAGAGTTGGGTTATCAAACCAATCTTTTTCTAAATAATACTTTTTCTCATGCTCAGACATATAATCAATCAAAAACTGAAAATGCTTTATGCGTTCATGAAGATGTTTTATATTTTCTTTCATCCTTCCTCCTACTCAATTCCGTAATCTTCAATCACTTGAAGAATGAAACTGTTCGCTCTTGGACCTTTAGTCGTTCCACTTAGAATATTTGTTACTTCCTGTCGTTTAAAGCCATAAGCAACCGCTAGAGTTGTTTTTTAATGCCTTTCTCTTTCAAGAAAGCAATAACTCTTTCGCGACCGTTTGCGATATCTGGCATATGTGTTCCTCCTTTTTACACTTTGTGTAAATAAGAAACAACTAAAATTTTAACTATTTTTCTGCATTACGCTTGACAACTAACACCAAATCGGCTAAAATGAAAGCATAATAAAAACACTAATAAATCTATAAATACCGTTCGCCAAAACATTTTTTATAATTTATTTTCTTAGTTGTTTTTTTAGTTGTAACTTACTTACAAAAAACATTTTACACCTTTTGGAATAATTGGTCAACCTTTTTACACCAAATTTGTTAAATATTTTTTGTAATGTCTTAGAAAGGTTGATTTAACAATGTTTGAGACATTTGAAAAAATAAAAGAATTGGCAAAAAAACGTGGAAAATCTCTTGGACAAGTCGAAGAAGACTTAGGTTATGGCAGAAATACACTGTATAAGATAAAAAACTCTACGCCAAATGCTGAACGTATAGCAGAAATTGCTAACTACTTCAACGTGTCCACTGATTACCTGCTCGGACGTACGGATAACCCTGCTATTGCTGGAGATTCCAAAGAGTACACATGGCAAGGTAAGACTCTGAATGTAGAAGAAATGGCGTCTAGCGTCATGATGTTCGGTGGTCGTGAATTAACAGATGAAAAGAAGAAAATCATCCAATCTATCATTGAAGGTTATCTTAAAGAAGCTGGTGATTAGAGGTACTGCTTAGTGACCGAAAAAGAAATTATAAGTCATTTTCAGGTTCGCATTGTTGATTTTGACGGTGAGCTAATACCTGATGAACTTGGATTTTACGAAAAAGAAACCAACACAGCTTTCTTGTCCGACAAACTCAGCAAGAAAGAGAGAGTTAAAGTACTGCTGCATGAACTCGGACACAAAGACCATGCACGCTCAGAGTACCAGAACGCTCGCCTACGCTGTGAAAACGAAGCTGATAGGAATATGATCCATCATCTCGTAAAAAACGCGCTAGAAAGCTTAGATGACCCCACAGAGTTTGATTATCTCAAATTCATGTCGTATTACAATCTAAAAACCATAACAAATGAAATCATGGTCAAAGAAGAGTATTTATCATTAGTAAATTAAAAAAGGAGTATCAATATGGAAATTGATAAAGTAAAAGCCGATTTAAAACAAGTCGGCAAACGTGTAGCAGACCTTAGTCAAAGCATTACAAATGAAGAGCAAACAAAAAATGCCTTCATTATGCCTTTCTTCCAATCACTTGGATATGACATCTTCAACCCTCTTGAATTCGTCCCAGAGTTTACTGCCGACGTGGGCATTAAAAAAGGCGAAAAAGTCGACTATGCGATCATTTTGGATGGCGAACCACAAATTCTAATTGAATGTAAATCAATCACAGAAAACCTTACTAAGCACGACTCTCAACTATTCAGATATTTCGTAACTACTAAATCAAAATTCGGTATCTTGACAAATGGTAGAGAATATAAATTCTTTACTGATTTAGATGAACCAAATAAAATGGACACAACTCCATTCTTAACAATCGATGTGACTGATATCAAAGAAAATCAATTCACTGAGATTATCAAATTCCACAAAGAGAATTTCAATATTGATAATATTGTTTCATCAGCTTCTGAATTGAAATACCTCAACAATCTTAAAGCGTTCCTTACTGAAAATATCACTACGCCTTCAGATAGCTTCCTCAGATATCTAACATCAGAAATCTATGAAGGTCGTGTGACTCAAAATATCTTAACGACATTTTCTCCGATCATCGTGAAAGGATTTAATCAATTCATCACAGAAAGAGTTAATGAAAAATTGAGTGCAGCACTTAATACAAGCGTTGAAACAAAAGTAACAACCGACATTCCAAAACTTGAAACAGAACCAGAAGAAGTTGTTGAAGCAACTGACGAAATCATCACAACTCCTGCTGAGTTAGAAGTTTATACAGTCGTGAAAATACTTGCTAAGGATGTAGTATCTCCAGACCGTGTATTTTATAGGGATAACCGAAGCTATTTCAATGTTTTGGTTGACAATAATATCAAAAAATGGGTATTACGTTATCGTTCGAATTCAAAGAAAAGCACTATCGAAATCCGTGATAAAGGCATCTTCCCGGTGTCTACCCCTCTCGAAGTCGCAAATTATGCAAATGAAATTTTAGAAGTAATCAAGAAATTCTCATAATAAAAAAGTCGTACTACGGACGTCTAAGGAGCTTCTGGAGAGTCAAAAAAACGAAGATAAACGAAGTATCGGAAAACCTCATCAGCTTGTATCAAGTTGAGGTAGTATCTGAGACGGCTGCAGCTTGTGGATTTAACTACGGATTTGGTTACGACGATACAGACAGAGAGACTATAGAGGTTCATGAACGACCACCACGCCACGATATCGCAACTAAAGTCAGCGGAGATTCCATGCAACCTGACTACCAGGACGGAGATATTCTCTATTTAGTAGACAAAGGACTAACTACCTATAACGGAGATTTGGCAGTTATCGCATACGGAGACCGTTCTTACTTCAAGAAGATATATACCGAAAACGGACGCTTACGCCTTGTGTCGCTCAATGACAAGTATGAAGACATTATCCTAGACTTCCCGCCAGCCGAAGACACACACACCAAGATTTTTGCGGTTGTCGGGGTGTATAGAGGGAAATTAAATCCATAGCCGACGAGGTTATTGTCAGGGAAGAATATCAAGTGTTATTAAATTAAGTGTAAATAAGATGAAGGTAAAAAAACTGGTCGAAACATTATTCCGTTCAGGTCAAATTATGATCCAGGAAGATTTTAAACAAATAGTAGGTATGTAAATATGGTCTATATCAAAGAACTTAAAATAAAAGATTTCAGGTTGATAAAAGAGTTGTCTTTTCAACCATCAAAATACGTTAATATAATTTCAGGAAAAAACGGAACTGGAAAATCTACGATTCTTGGAATGATTGCCCAAGGTTTTTCATATAATAATAAAGTCATTGAATTTATTTCTTCTGAGTGTCAAGAACTTAATAAAACAAAATTTTCTAAATTAGACCCTGAATTAGATGCACAACTTATAACTGAGTATAATTCCATTCTTACTCATTTTGGGAAACCATTTGAATCCTCTTCAAATGAACATTTTAAACTGTCTGAAAAAGATGTCAGAGAAACAGAACATATCAATGTAACTCTAGATAATGAGGAATATTTCAAACTTAAAACTACTAATCATAAAGACAGAATCTTACCTCGTTTTGTAACTAGACGAGATAATAATGAATCTGCCAATTATATCCATCCTGTTATTTACCTTGGTCTTGATCGGCTAACACCATTAGTCAAAACTAGAAATAAAAATTTTATTCTTGATATTTCGGAACAAGATAAGGAAGATATCCATATTTTATATAAATCCATATTGCTTAAAGATTATCCTAATAATTTAACTGCCACTGAGACTAATACAAAAAAGCAAACTGCTGCATATATTGATCCTGAACGGACAATAGAAATGATTTCCTCAGGAGAAGATATTGTTGGACAACTATTACTTGCATTATATTCATTTAAAAAATTAAAAGATAATTATCCGGATAATTATAAAGGTGGAATTTTGTTAGTTGACGAAGTTGATGCAACACTATACCCTGCTGCACAAAATATACTTCTTGATATCTTTTTAGAAAAAGCTCGAGCGTGGAATATACAAATATTTGTAACCACTCATTCACTTACTCTTTTAGAACATCTTGAAACAGAAAAAATCAAAAATCCAAGAGTAAATCGAGATGTTAAAATTTTTACAACCAGTGAATCTAATATTTCAGATATTAAAATAATTGAGCTTGACTTTTTATATAAGTTTAAAAATGAATTACTAGCCCAAGTAAATCAAGAGCTAATATTAGATAAAGTAAAAGTTTATTTTGAAGACTCTGAAGCATATTTTGTTTTTACAAATCTAATTAAAGGATTTAAAGATAGTCATAATTTAGCTATTTCAAAAAGAATCAAGTCGATCAATGGAGTTAGTATTTCTTCTACCCAATATCAATCGCTTCACAAACATAAAGTTCCTGAATTTACAAAAAACTCCATTATATGTTTAGATGGTGATCAAGAAATCGACAATGGTAAGTACAAAAATTTTATTACCCTACCTAATCATGGCTCAAAAGTTAATCCAGAAGAATTTGTTTTTGATATATTAAATAATCCAAAATCTGGATTTTGGAAGCAGACTAATGATGACTATAATTATTCAATTTTTATGAATAATCCTAATTACCGTGTTCTAGAATTCATAAAGAACGGCTCATATGAAGAACAATATAAAAAACAAAATGGTACATACAAAAATACAAAACCTAGAGAAGTTTGGAAGGCTTGGTTTAATGATGAAAAATCAAATTGGAAAGGGCAAAATAATCCAATAGTGTATTGGAAGAATAAGAATCTTGATTCTGTTAATGAATTTGAAAAATCATTTAAAAAAGCATACGATTTTGTGGCCAAAAATAATAAAATACCTGGATTATAAAACTGGCCAAAATTTTTGAAATAGTGTATTATAAATAGAAAGGAGGAATGAATTATGAAAAATGTTAGTCCTTTAAGGTATCCAGGTGGAAAGTCTCAAATTTATGAATATGTTAGAGAGCTCGTTGTATCTAACAATGCAACAACTTACATCGAGCCTTATATGGGCGGAATGGGGATTGCCTTGAAGTTACTCCTTAATAATGATGTAGAAAAAATCATGGTGAATGATTTTGATAAAGCAATTTATGCTTTTTGGTATTCCGTGCTAAATTATACTGAACAGCTGATTAAAAAAATTGAATCCACACCTATCACTATCGAAGAATGGAAAATTCAAAGAGATATCCAGAATAATAAAGAAAATTGTGATGATTTGCTTTCCCTAGGCTTTTCAACTTTATTCCTCAATCGTACAAATCGTTCAGGTATTATAAAAGCTGGTGTAATTGGTGGTTTAAAACAAGACGGAGATTACAAACTTGATTGTCGATTCAATAGAGAAAAAATTATTGAGAAAATTACATTAATTGCATCTCTAAAAAAACGTATTAAACTTTATAACATGGATGCTGAAAAGTTTATTCGTTTGAATATTTCTAGAACAAAAAATTCTTTTACATTTTTTGATCCACCTTATTATAAAAAAGGACCTGGATTATATACAAACTTCTATAATCATGAAAATCATTTTAGTTTAGCTAAAACTATAAAAAAATATATGTCTAATAAAAAATGGATACTTACATATGATGTTTCTGATGAAATTTTTAAAATGTATAGTAACCTTAGGAATGAAAAGTATTATCTAAATTATTCTGTGACAAAACCTAGTAAAGGAATAGAATATATTTTCTACTCGAAGCAATTAATTATTCCATTAGAAACACAATATTTGAAGAAAGTTTAAATAAAAATCCCCACACTCGCCATCGCCAAACTTTGAGTGTGAGGAACTTCTGTATAAGAAACAACCATTCAAAAGGTCGTTTTCTTATACCCATTTTATCAAAAAAGTGAGGTAAACGCAATGTGGGTAGAACAACATAAAAGTGGAAAAGTAAATTTTATTGAGAGGTATAAAAATCCTTACACCGAAAAATGGGCTAGAGTTTCAGTACTTATGGAAAAAGACACTACTCGCATCCGAAAAGAAGCTCAAAAACAACTCGAAATCAAGATAGCAAATATTCTAAACGACCTAGAAAGCTCAGAAATGCTTTTTACGGAGCTTTTCGACCAGTGGTGGACTTTCTACCAGCAAGAGATTAAACGTTCTTCTATCGCTTCCTTAAGTGGCAATATCAAGGAAATAAAATCTGATTTTGGAGTAGGGATAAAAGTATCTAATATTGATCCAAAGTACATTCAAAGAAGAGCTAAACTACCAAGGGTTAAAAAATCTTTGGAAGATTGGAAAAAAGTAGAACAAAAATATCTTGAGGAAGATGAAATCAAAATACTTCTAAAAGAATTGTATCGAAGACCTAGCACCTATCGGATTGGACTGCTTTCTGAATTTATGAGTCTAAATGGTTGCCGTATTGGGGAAGCCGTTGGGATTGAACCGCATAACGTTGATTATGAATCTAACATCCTGCAACTTCATGGAACCTACGACCACACAAATGGATATCAGAAAGGTGAAAAGACATCACCCAAAACCCTGGCATCCTATCGTGAAACCGTCATGACTACTCGTGAAAAAGAGATATTGGAAGAGATGGAATTCATGAATGAACTGGAGAAAAATACCAATCCTCGTTATAAAGACATGGGTTTCATCTTTACAACAAAAAATGGAGTGCCTTTGCAAACAAACTCTTTTAACCTAGCTCTAAAAAAAGCTAATGAAAGACTTGAAACACCAATCCAGAAAAATCTTACTAGCCACATATTCCGTCACACGCTGGTAAGTCGACTTTCTGAAAACAATGTACCACTCAAGGCTATTATGGATCGTGTTGGCCACTCAGATGCTAAAACAACCACTCAAATCTATACTCATATTACCAAACAAATGAAATCAACCGTTGCAGATGTCATGGAAAAGTATTAGTTCTTGCCCCAAAAATGCCCCAAAGCAAACAAAAAAGCCTATCGACCGAGCTAGGAAGCTTGATACAATAGGCTTTTTAAAGTGTTATTATTTAACAGCGTCTTTAAGAGCTTTACCAGCTTTGAATGCTGGTACTTTAGAAGCTGCAATTGTCATTTCTTTACCAGTTTGTGGGTTGCGACCTTTACGTTCTGCGCGCTCACGAACTTCAAAGTTACCAAAACCGATCAATTGAACTTTTTCACCAGCTGCAAGATAGTCAGCTACTGCTGCAAATACAGCTTCAACTGCTGCTGCTGAGTCTTTCTTAGTCAATTCTGTAGCTTCTGCTACTTTAGCGATCAAATCTTGTTTGTTTGCCATGTTAATGATTCCTCCAAATAATTTCTAATTAACAAATATAATCATATCCTAAAATCCCTTTTAGGTCAAGTTAAAAACGCTATTTCTTCCCATTTTATTTATTTTTTTAGGAGTGGTAACGTATCAAAATAGCCCAAGCGTTCTCACCCGTGTGAGTTTGAATAATGGAACCCGTTTCCAAAACAGAAATTGGCTTTTCAACATAAGCTTGTAAGCTTTCTTTCATCTCTTTTGCCCAATCATCACTACCAGAATATGAAATTCCAATCTCTGCTACAGCACGTTCAGAAAGCGATGTTATCAACTCATCTAACCATTTTTTAAATGTTTTAGTTCCACGACCTTTCACCATTGGCTGCAATTCATGGTATTTCATTTGCATGACAACACGGATATTGAGAAGGGAGCTCAACAAGCCAGTTACACGGCCAATTCGTCCACCTTTGACAAGATTTTCCAAAGTTGAAACACCAATATAAAGCTCTGTATGGTTTTTAACCTCTTCTACATGAGATAAAATTGCCTCCATATCTTTACCTTCTTGAGCTAACTTAGCAGCCTCAACAACTTGGAATTTCAGGGCTTGGTCAGTGAAGGAACTATCAACAACAGTCACATCTGCAGTAGATAGGCTAGCACCTTGGCGTGCTGCTTCTACCGTACCCGAAAGAGCATGGGACATATGAATAGCAAGAATCTGGCCACCATCTTTGCATAGGTCTTCAAAAATCTCAGCAAAGACACCTACAGGTGGCTGACTTGTTTTCGGAAGATTCTTACTTTCTTGCATCAACTGAAGAAATTTACCTTCTTCTTTCAAATCCGCATCAGAATAAACAACATTATCAATCATTACAGATAACGGAACAATTGTAATATCTAATTGCTTTACTAGTTCAGGTTCAATAGTAACAGATGAATCGGTTACAATCTTAATTTTTGTCATAGTATCAATCTTTCTATTTTAGGATTCAGATTGGTTTCCTTACTTCTAATTATATCAAAAAAAAGATTAAAAATCCTAATGGAGTCAATCAAATTTTCCGTAAAATTTGATATAATCAACTTATAAGAAAAGAGGTGTCCTATGATTAAAAAAATTTACCCCATTTTTACCATTTTACTAGGTGCTGCTATTTATGCTTTTGGACTGACTTATTTTGTAGTTCCCCATCATCTCTTTGAAGGAGGGGCGACAGGCATTACCCTCATCACCTTTTATCTTTTTAAAATCCCTGTTTCCCTCATGAACCTGCTGATTAATATTCCCCTTTTCATCCTAGCTTGGAAGATCTTTGGAGCCAAATCCCTCTATTCTAGTTTACTAGGAACCTTAGCTTTGTCCGCCTGGTTAGCTTTTTTTGAGCATATTCCCCTTCATATTGATCTTCAAGGTGATTTACTAATCACAGCCCTTATAGCGGGAATCCTATTGGGAATTGGCCTTGGAATTATTTTTAATGCTGGAGGTACAACTGGCGGAACTGATATTCTAGCTCGTATTCTCAACAAATACACTCATATATCCATAGGAAAACTGCTCTTTATCTTAGATTTTTGTATTCTCATGTTGATTCTCCTAATCTTCAAGGATTTGAGATTGGTTTCCTACACGCTTTTGTTTGATTTTATTGTTTCTCGTGTTATTGATTTGATTGGTGAAGGAGGATATGCCGGCAAAGGCTTTATGATTATCACAAAACGTCCTGACCAACTTGCTAAGGCGATTAATGATGACCTCGGAAGAGGTGTTACTTTTATTTCTGGTCAAGGCTACTATAGTAAAGAAAATTTGAAAATCATTTACTGTATTGTCGGAAGAAATGAAATTGTGAAAACGAAGGAAATGATTCATCGAATCGATCCTCAAGCCTTTATAACTATTACAGAAGCCCATGAAATCCTAGGAGAAGGCTTCACCTTTGAAAAAGAATAAAAAGAGGTAGTGTCGTGACCTCAAAAGTTAGACTAAATCATCTATCTTTTGGGTTACAGACAACCTCTTTTTTGTTTTATTTACTCAAGCTCTTAAGACCAATTCCGAGTTACTTCTTCATCAGCCTTTAACTGTTCCACTAATTGGTCAACTGAGTCAAATTTGGTCATATCACGAATGCGATCAAGCCAATAAACCATGACGGTTTCCCCATAAATATCTTGATTAAAATCAAAAATATTGACTTCAAAACGTGCTTCTTCTCCATCAAAGGTCACATTTTTCCCGACACTAGCCATAGCACGATACTTCTGTCTTTGAATCTCAACATCAACGACATAAACGCCATCTGCTGGCATATAAGTACGGTCTAAAAGCACTAAATTCGCTGTCGGATAACCAATTGTACGACCACGAGCATTACCATGAACCACCATACCTCTTGATGGAAGCGGTGCCCCCAAAAGTTTTCCTGCTTCTTTCACATTTCCATCTAAAATAGCTTGACGGATACGAGTTGAACTAATCTTTCCTTTCTCATCTTCTACAGGTGGAACAATGATAACTTCTCCATCAAAGTAATCCTTTAAATCTTCTGCTGTTTTTTTGTCAGAACCAAATGTATAATCAAAACCTGCAACAATAATTTTGGCATTCATAGCCTTGATATAAGTTGCAAAGAATTCTTGTGCAGTGAGACTAGCGAATTGACTACTAAAATCAAGGAGATATAATTCTTCTACACCTTCGCGCTTTAATTTTCTTTCACGTTCAGCAGGGTTCAAAATATGCAAAAACAAATCTGGATGATAAGGCTCTAAAGCGATCTTTGGAGATTCATTAAAGGTCATAACGACGATAGGTAATAAATCCTTTCTCGCAGCCTTGTTGGCAACACGAAATAATTCTTGATGCCCCTTATGTATGCCATCAAAATAGCCGAGAACAACGACTGAATCAGATGGTGTGCCAATATCTTTTTGGTTTTTTATAGGAATAGTAATAATCATAAAATAATTATATCATAGCGATAGCTATTTCTGGAACAGAAAATCTGAAATGTTGTTTTTTTCACATGAAGTGTACCTGTTTTCAAAAAGCACTTTATTCTATCGTTGCTTAACTATGAACTTTGCAATATTCTTCTCAAAAACTTGTAGGACATCTTCAAAATTTTGCAAGGAGTGATTAGACTTGTTCGGTAACCATAAAGTGTCATACTATGCTTATGTATGAAAAAGCAATGCAACTAACTCCTGAGAACTTTAAATTACTAATTGGTGCCGAAAAGGTAGAATTTAGAATCGAGGTACACCTATGGCTGTAAAATTTACAAAATGAGACAACTTGGGCAAGATGTTTGAAGAATTTCCTAAACTCCCTGATTTGAAGCAAGTCACTTTCCCTGATGACAAAGAAAAAAGCCAAAACAGCAAAGAAAAACTAGATGACTGCTTTCCAACAACTCCCATCTAGTGTGCTTCAGACTAGGCTATTTTTCTCTCCATCTGTTAGCTTGGATTCTCAGACCGTTTCAGCTAAAGAATATCTTTTCCCTTATCAGAAGGAACGGCTCAAACCATTCAGACAAGTGAAGGGACGACAAGCCAATATTTGAAACCAGATAGCAGTTCTTATAGTCAATTGAAATAAAATCTGAAGAAATCGAGTAGGAAACTCATATCAATTTTTAACAGTGTTCTATTCCAGATTCAATCCACTATACATATTAAAAAGTATGGGTACCAAAACAAAAAAACAGGCTCTCCGAAAACTCGGAAAGCCTTATTTTAAGCTGTTTCTAGCTTCCTCACCTTTACATTTCAAGGTTCGGGATAAAAGGTTCAATGGACCTTTTTATTTAGCAATTGGGTAAACAGAAACTTGTTTTTTATCGCGTCCTTTACGTTCAAAGCGTACTACGCCTTCAACTTTAGCGAACAAAGTATCGTCTCCACCACGACCAACGTTTACACCTGGATAGATGTGTGTACCACGTTGACGGTAAAGGATTGATCCACCTGTTACAGTTTGTCCGTCAGCTGCTTTAGCTCCAAGACGTTTTGCTTGTGAATCACGTCCGTTTGATGTAGAACCTCCACCTTTTTTGTGGGCGAAAAGTTGCAAGTTGTTAAGAGTCATTTTTAACATAATGTTTTCCTCCGTGTTAGTTTTCTGTGATAACTCTGGTTTGGACGAACTCAGAATAGTTCTCCGATAAGTTTGCCATACCTAAGAAAAATGATTCAAAGAATAACTGGGTCATTTCTCTCTGGTGTGAAGGAAGATCTTTTGGTATTTCAACCATCAGATAGCCACCTTCATCTTCGTTTAATTCTAGGATTGGTTCATAGCCTGCAAATTTCTCAATAGAATTGATAAAGTTAATGGCAAGCGTAGAAACCGATGCACACACGACATCTAAGCCGTATTCGCCACTCTCGGCGTGTCCAGTAATTTCCGCACTCCTCAGCTCGCCATCTTCGGCTCTCTCAAAGACTGCTTGTATCATGTGTTCTCCTTAAAATTAAGCGTTAATTGCGTTGATGACAACTTTTGTATATGGTTGACGGTGACCTTGTTTACGGTGGCTACCTTTTTTAGGTTTGTACTTGTAAGTAACAACTTTCTTTTGTTTTCCTTGTTTTTCAACAGTTCCAACTACAGTAGCTCCAGCAACAAGTGGAGTTCCGACAACAGTGTTTTCACCACCAACAAGAACAACTTCGTTAAAAGTAATTTCTTGACCAGCTTCAACGTTCAATTTTTCAATGTAAACTGCTTGACCAACTTCAACTTTAACTTGTTTTCCGCCAGTTTTGATAATTGCGTATGTGCTCATTATGCACCTCCTATGATTTTTATGGGTTTCCCCGATTTTTTGTGAAGACTCGCCTAGCATCGTGGGACAAACCACTTAAACTTGAATAATCAAGCAACGATGTTCGTGCGGTTGCACAGGATCGTGCATAGTCAACTCTTCAAGTATAGCATATCTCCTATTTTCTTACAAGTAATAACACCTAAAATCAAGCTTTTTCTTTTACTTTTTTCTGCCACTAGGCAAAAAGCATACTGAGATAAAAAATGCTCATCATAATAGGAACACCAAGAATGGTCTTTTCATGATAGAAAATCGTCAAATAGGCTGAAAAGACAACGCCAAGGACAAAACTACTAAGCAGGCTAACAAATATGAACCCTTCACGCAAAAAAGGAGTGTGCTTAGTTCGGAAATAATCTCCAAAAGCTAGCATTGTTCGTTTGATATTCCCTGTCATAAAGGCATTATTGTAGGCAATACCCGAAACCTCACCAAAAGCAGTTGTCACCAGTCCCATACAGAAGGCCAAGGGCTGCACTAGATAGATATTATCTACAGTTTGTGGCACAAAACCAATAATTATTGATAGGATTGCTAAAGGAATCAAGGACAGAATAGGTTTTTTCACAATTCTCAATTTTTCCTTATAAATCGTTAATAAAAAGACTCCCATTATAAACGTTATTAAGGTTAAAAGCTTATCCCTAACATCCGAAACATTATTTTGTATTAGCTCTACCGAAAGAAAGACAACATTTCCAGCTTGTCCAGCTACAAGGGTATTCCCTCGAACAATAAAAGTGTAAGCATCCACATATCCAGCACAAAATGTCAAAAAAGTGCTAACCTTTTAGACTGACGTGATATTTTTCTTATAGGTAATAACCTCATTTTCCCTCCCATTGTATTTTCTCTTAGAAATATTGTACCATTTCTTTCTAAAAAATCGTAGACTACCATTTAGATTTTACTATTAGCATAAAAATAATAATAGACAACTATTTATCCAAAAATAGATAGAGGTAACATGTTTGCAAACAAAGCATACGAACCTTTAGTAAAATCATTTCCATGAAACTAGAATAGAGCCCCTCTTAGCAAAAATCATTATTTTAATTTATTTCTAATCACTCCTTGACATAAATAACTCTCACCAATAAAAGACTATGTCTTAAAAAAATGGTATAATGAAATCAATACTTGGGCTTGATGGCTATGCTACTAATAACAATTAGGAGAGAAAATCAGGCACTTGTTAACAACAAGGATTATCCCCTTGAGATGAAAGGAACTTTAGAAATCTTATGATGAACATGCAAAACATGATGCGTCAAGCACAAAAACTTCAAAAACAAATGGAACAAAGCCAAGCTGAACTTGCTGCTATGCAATTTGTTGGCAAATCTGCTCAAGATCTTGTCCAAGCGACCTTAACTGGCGATAAGAAAGTTGTCAGCATTGATTTCAATCCAGCTGTCGTTGACCCAGAGGACCTTGAGACTCTTTCTGATATGACCGTTCAAGCCATCAACTCTGCTCTTGAACAAATCGATGAAACTACCAAGAAAAAACTGGGTGCTTTCGCTGGGAAATTACCTTTCTAAAAACAAGGAGCTAGAACAATGCTTGTCGATAACAAAGGCTAAGAAAGGTGCAAAAATGACTCTATAATATTTGTAGTGGGTAAATCCCCTATGGATATTATGGAGCCTATTTTGTTGTAGAAAAAAAGTCCCATATGACCTATAATGAAAAGCGACAAAACAACTCATTAGAAAGAATCATATGGAACAATTACATTTTATCACAAAATTACTAGACATTAAAGACCCTAATATCCAGATTTTAGACATCATCAATAAGGATACACACAAGGAAATCATCGCCAAACTGGACTACGACGCACCATCTTGCCCTGAGTGCGGAAACCAATTGAAGAAATATGACTTTCAAAAACCTTCTAAGATTCCTTACCTTGAGACAACTGGTATGCCTACTAGAATTCTCCTTAGAAAGCGTCGATTCAAGTGCTATCACTGTTCAAAAATGATGGTCGCTGAAACTTCTATCGTCAAGAAAAATCACCAAATCCCTCGTATCATCAACCAAAAGATTGCTCAAAAGTTAATTGAAAAGATTTCTATGACTGATATTGCCCATCAGCTTTCCATCTCAACTTCAACTGTTATTCGTAAGCTCAATGACTTTCACTTTAAACATGATTTTTCTTGTCTTCCTGAGATTATGTCTTGGGATGAGTATGCTTTTACAAAGGGAAAGATGAGCTTCATTGCGCAAGATTTTAACAATCTCAATATCATCACTGTTCTTGAGGGAAGAACACAAGCTATCATTCGAAATCACTTTCTTAAATATGATAGAGCCGTCCGATGTCGCGTCAAAATTATTACTATGGATATGTTTAGTCCTTACTATGACTTAGCTAGACAACTTTTCCCATGTGCTAAAATCGTGTTGGATCGCTTTCACATTGTACAACATCTTAGCCGTGCTATGAGTTGTGTGCGTGTCCAAATCATGAATCAGTTTCATCGAAAGTCTCATGAATACAAGGCTATCAAGCTCTACTGGAAACTCATTCAACAGGATAGCCGTAAACTGAGTGATAAACGTTTTTATCGTCCTACTTTTCGTATGCACTTAACCAATAAAGAGATTTTAAACAAGCTTTTGAGTTATTCGGAAGACTTGAAACACCACTATCAGCTCTATCAGCTCTTGCTTTTTCACTTCCAGAATAAGGAACCAGAGAAATTTTTCGGACTTATTGAGGACAATCTTAAGCAGGTTCATCCTATTTTTCAGACTGTCTTTAAAACCTTTCTAAAGAACAAAGAGAAAATCGTCAACGCCCTTCAACTACACTATTCAAACGCCAAATTGGAAGCGACCAATAATCTCATCAAACTTATCAAGCGCAATGCCTTTGGTTTTCGGAACTTTGAAAACTTCAAAAAACGGATTTTTATCGCTCTGAATATCAAAAAAGAAAGGACGAAATTTGTCCTTTCTCGAGCTTAGCTGACTTCAACCCACTACAGTTGACAAAGAGCCAAAAGAAAGGAAACTCACATGAACAGTTTACCAAATCATCACTTCCAAAACAAGTCTTTTTACCAACTATCTTTCGATGGAGGTCATTTAACCCAGTATGGTGGTCTTATCTTTTTTCAGGAACTTTTTTCCCAGTTGAAACTAAAAGAGCGGATTTCTAAGTATTTAGTAACGAATGACCAACGCCGCTACTGTCGTTATTCGGATTCAGATATCCTTGTCCAGTTCCTCTTTCAACTGTTAACAGGCTATGGAACGGACTATGCTTGTAAAGAATTGTCAGCTGATGCCTACTTTCCAAAATTGTTGGAAGGAGGGCAGCTTGCTTCACAGCCAACCTTATCCCGTTTTCTTTCCAGAACTGACGAGGAAACAGTCCATAGTTTGCGATGCCTCAACCTTGAATTGGTCGAATTCTTTTTACAGTTTCACCAGCTAAACCAACTCATTGTAGATATCGATTCTACCCATTTCACAACTTATGGCAAGCAAAAAGGTGTTGCTTATAACGCTCACTATCGTACTCATGGCTATCATCCTCTTTATGCTTTCGAGGGGAAGACAGGTTATTGTTTCAATGCCCAGCTTCGTCCTGGTAATCGTTATTGTTCTGAAGAGGCAGACAGCTTTATCACACCTGTTTTAGAACGGTTTAATCAACTTCTCTTTCGAATGGATAGTGGCTTTGCGACCCCAAAATTATACGATTTAATTGAAAAAACAGGGCAATACTACCTCATAAAACTCAAGAAAAATACTGTTCTGAGCCGTCTTGGAGACCTTTCCCTCCCTTGCCCACAGGATGAGGACTTAACCATCTTGCCCCACTCCGCCTACTCAGAAACTCTCTATCAAGCAGGATCTTGGTCGCACAAGCGTCGTGTCTGCCAGTTCTCTGAACGAAAAGAAGGAAACTTGTTCTACGATGTTATTTCTCTCGTTACAAATATGACGAGTGGAACAAGCCAAGACCAGTTTCAGCTTTATCGTGGACGTGGTCAAGCCGAGAATTTCATCAAGGAGATGAAGGAGGGATTTTTTGGCGATAAAACGGATAGTTCAACCTTAATCAAAAACGAAGTTCGTATGATGATGAGCTGTATCGCCTACAATCTCTATCTTTTTCTCAAACATCTAGCTGGAGGTGACTTCCAAACTTTAACAATCAAACGCTTCCGCCATCTTTTTCTTCACGTGGTAGGAAAATGTGTTCGAACAGGACGCAAGCAGCTCCTCAAATTGTCTAGTCTCTATGCCTATTCCGAATTGTTTTCAGCACTTTATTCTAGGATTAGAAAAGTCAACCTGAATCTTCCTGTTCCTTATGAACCACCTAGAAGAAAAGCGTCGTTAATGATGCATTAAAGAACAGTCGAGATGAAAAAATTGTGTGACGCACCAAGGGAGGAGTCTGCCCTTTTGAGGAAATCTAGCGAGGAAAAACGATACTGGAACAGCAGAAAGTAAAACTGACCTCATGAGGAGGAAGAAAGTGGCTCATGAGGTCAGGGGTTTTGTAAGTTACATCTAGTTGAGAGAGGTATGAATGATTTGGGAGTAATTTAGTTCTCAGGAATTAATGGCAGTGCTTTTCGTACATAGTTTCATAACTACAGTATAGCATAGTATATCACTTTATAGTTTTCACTATTGATGAACTGCTTGAGCTGCTGTGATGAGGGTCAACTTGTAAACATCATCTGCATTACATCCACGAGAAAGATCATTAACTGGCTTGTTTAAACCTTGCAAAACAGGTCCTACAGCCGCAAAGCCACCCAGGCGTTCAGCCATCTTGTAACCGATATTTCCTGCCTCGATACCTGGGAAGATGAAGACATTTGCTTGACCAGCTACTGTACTTCCCGGAGCTTTCAGAGCTGCAGTTTCGGGAACAAAGGCCGCATCAAATTGCAACTCACCATCGATTTCAAGGTCAGGACGCAAGTCGTGAGCAATTTTAGTTGCTTCAACGACCTTATCAACGCTTTCACCAAACCCTGAACCTTTAGTAGAATAGCTCAACATGGCAATTTTAGGTTCGATGCCAAACATCTTAGCTGTGATTGCTGAGTTGATGGCAATTTCAGCCAAGGCTTCTGCATCTGGATTGATATTAATGGCACAGTCTCCAAATAGGTAACGTTCCGTACCACGAACCATGAGGAAGGCTCCTGAAGTACGAGTTACATTTGGACGAGTTTTGATGATTTGTAGAGCTGGGCGAACTGTTGAAGCTGTTGAGTGAATCGCTCCTGACACCATTCCATCAACCAAGCCCAAGTAAACCAACATCACACCAAAGTAGTTGACATCTTCAACCAAAACCTTGCGTACATCTTCTTCAGTCATTTTGCCCTTGCGACGCTCCACCAAGGCAGAAACCATTTCTTCAAATTGAGGATAATGTTGAGGGTCGATGACCTCATAACCATCCATGATTCCTTCAATTTCAAGATAAATTTTAATTTTTTCAGGATTTCCAAGCAAAACAGGAATCACTTCTGTTTCTTTTACTAAGCGTTTTGTTGCTTGAAGAATACGAGGCTCTTCCCCTTCAGGGAGAACGATACGAGCATTTTTACCAACAAGGTTGGCTTTGAGACTTTCAAAAACTTCCATGAGTTTTCTCCTTTAAGATAATAATTATACTCTGAGACAGTTTTTATAGAGTATTAGTTGATAACTGGGTAATAAGGTTACTGAAATCATCCGGCAAGGGACTTTCTAACTGCAAGTCTTGCTCTAAAAATGGATGATAAAAGGATAGGTAATGGCAATGCAGAGCCTGACGTTGAATACCATCTTCCAGACTACCACCATACAAATCATCTCCCAGCAAAGGAAAACCGATGTGAGAAAAATGGACTCGGATTTGATGGGTTCGACCAGTGTGCAGGTGAATATAGACCAAGTGAATATTTCCATAAGAAGCTACAATCTTGTATGAAGTATGGGCATACTTTCCGCCTTTAGCCACTCGTCTGGTAATAATGGAATCTTCATCACGCGCAATCGGAGCAATAATTTCCCCTTCTGGCTCCAAATGTCCATCTCCCTTAACCAAAGCAAAGTAGCGTTTCTCGATAGATTTCTTCTGCAACTGCTTGTCTAATCGTGCATGGGCATAACCGTGCTTGGCAAAGAGCATCAAGCCAGAAGTGTCCCTATCTAGTCTGGTAACAATGTGAACCTGCTGATTTTCATAATTTTGCTTGACATAGTAACCCTTGATAAAATTGGCAATGGTATTAGAGTGATTGACACTAGGAATAGAAGCCACTCCATAGGGTTTATTCAAGACTAGAAAGTGGTCATCCTCATAGAGAATATCTAATAGATGCTCAATAGCCTCCAAGGTTTCAAAGCCTTCCTCAGCGGGAATGTCAATGGTAACGTAGTCTCCAACGTCCAATAGATACGTTGCATTTTGCGGTTGATTATTGACCAGAATAGCTCCACCTCGAAACTTAATCTTGGCCAGCAATCCCTTAGAAACCTCGTGCTTTTTTAAGAAGGTCTTAACCTTGACATGTTCATCTGCGATAAATTCAAACCTCATTCATCCACCTCGCCGATAAAGGCATCCTTAACACGGTTCCAAAAACTGGTATGGCTAGGAGTCGCGACAAAGTGAATCTTATGATGGTCGATTTGATACTCAATACGCTCAATATTACGGAAAGAATAAACGCTATTGTCAACCGAAATAGTATGATAATCGTTTCTTGTTGGAATAAGTTCAATCTTATCCTTCTTAGGCACAATAATGGAAGAGCCCAGTGTTCGATAGACACGATTATTAAGGCTGGCAATTTCCGTTAATTGCAAAGCTTCAATGGTAGGGTGTAAAACAGCACCGCCAAGAGACTTGTTATAGGCAGTACTACCAGTCGGTGTCGAAACTGTTAGCCCGTCTCCACGAAAACGTTCAAAGGGAACACCATTTATTACAATATCTGCCACCATGGTTCGATCAGACCTGCGGATGCTGGCTTCGTTGAGTGCTCTGAAAATCTTAACTTCACCATTTTCAAGAAAGACCTTCACATTCAGAACAGGGTAAGAAACCCTTGCCCCAGTATCTAGCTGCAAATTAGTCACTAGCTTGTCCAACTCAAAATCACGATAATCTGTATAGAAGCCCAAATGTCCAGTATGAAGACCGATAAAGCGGACCTTGTCAAGCTGATTTTCGTACTTATGAAAGGCCGACAAGAGCATACCATCCCCGCCAATGGAAATGACAATATCCGGATTGGTATCATTGAGTATAAACTGATTTCTCTTCAAACGATCTCGCAATTCATACAAAACCCTTTGACTCTGCGGTTTTCTATTGGCTATCAGATCAATTCGTTTACCTGTATTCTTCATCTGTATCGTCACTGTTTCCTACACCGTCATTTAATTTTCTACTCAAAGGATCAAAAAGTGCCTGGGCTTCTTGGATATCATCACGAATTTCACCCATTTCTTCATCCAACTGATGGGCGATTCTAGCTGTAATTTCCAGTCGCTTCTTAATCTCATCTGGGAAATCCCCTTGGTACTTGTAGTTGAGAGAATGTTCTATCGTTGCCCAGAAATTCATGGCCAAAGTACGAATTTGAATTTCTGCCAAAATAGTCTTAGCTCCATTGATGGTATCAACCGTATATTCTACTACCACATGATAGGAACGATAGCCTGATGCTTTTCTATGAGTAATGTAATCTCGCTCCTGTATGATTCGCATATCCTGACGCTTGTGCAAAATATCCACTACTTCCTTGACGTCATCTACAAACTGAACCATCACACGTAAGCCAGCAATATCCTGCAAATCGTGTTCCAAGGTCGCATAAGTAATGCCACGACGAGCCATTTTTTCTTTGATGCTCTCAATTGGCTTGACTCGACCGGTCACAAACTCAATTGGAGAATGCTTATTTTGCTTACGATATTGCTTACGAATACCACGAAGTTTAATCTTTAACTCACCAACAGCTTGAATGTAAGGATCTAGAAATTCTTCCCATTCTAAGGTCATATATTCTCCCTTGTTCTCATATTATCCGTCAAAAATATCTTTGATTTTTTCTCCAGATTCATATACAATAAATACAATGCTTATTATACCATAAATCCGCTTTCAACGATAAAAAAAGGTAAGAAAAATGAAACATTTAGAAATTGAATTGAAAACACTATTGAAAAAAGATGAATACAATCGTCTAAAAGACCAGTTCACAGGTGTCACTCCTGTTCTTCAAACAAATTACTACATAGACACGCCTGATTTTGAACTGCGAGAAAAGAAAGTCGCTATGCGCATTCGAACCTTTGAAGACTGGGCTGAGTTGACACTCAAAGTCCCGCAGAGTGTTGGAAACATGGAATACAACCAAAAATTGCAACTAAAAGATGCTGAGAACTATCTGAGTAAGGAAGAACTTCCTCAAGGACTAGTACTGGATGAATTGGCGAAACATGGTATCCAAAGTAAGAACTGGCAGGTTCTTGGTTGTCTAACAACGCTTCGCTATGAAATGAAAACAGCTATTGGTCTCATGGCACTGGATCAGAGCCGATACTTTGATATGACAGATTACGAATTGGAGCTTGAAGTGGAAAATCATGAGCAAGGCAAACAGGATTTCCGACAATTTTTAGAGAAAAATCAGATTTCCTACCAAAAAGCTCCTTCAAAATTGGTTCGATTTGTCAAAAGTATGAAAAATAGCTGAAATAATCTCCATTTTTTGGTAAAATAGAAAAGATAAAAATACACAAATCCCAGTTCATATATGTAAGGTAAATATAACTAGGATTTATAAAGTTTACAGAGGACGGTCTATAATGTCAGATAGAAAAAACATGAAACTTTTCGCACTCAACTCTAACCAAGAGATTGCACAGAAAATTGCTCAAGCTGTTGGTGTCCCACTTGGAAAACTATCATCACGTCAATTTTCAGACGGAGAAATCCAAGTAAATATCGAAGAAAGTGTCCGTGGTTATGATGTTTACATCATCCAATCAACAAGTTTCCCTGTCAACAACCACCTAATGGAATTGTTAATCATGGTCGATGCTTGTGTGCGTGCAAGTGCCCACAGTATCAACGTTGTCCTTCCATATTTTGGCTATGCACGTCAAGACCGCATTGCTTGTCCTCGTGAGCCACTTACAGCAAAACTAGTTGCCAATATGCTGGTTAAGGCTGGAGTTGATCGTATCCTGACTCTTGATTTGCATGCCGTTCAGGTTCAAGGTTTCTTTGATATTCCAGTGGATAATCTTTTCACTGTTCCCCTATTCGCAAAACATTACTGCGATAAAGGATTGCTTGGTTCAGATGTTGTTGTCGTTAGCCCTAAAAATTCAGGTGTCAAACGTGCGCGTAGCCTGGCTGAATATCTTGATGCTCCTATCGCCATTATCGACTACCCTCAAGACGATGCAACTCGTAACGAAGGTTATATTATTGGTGATGTTGAAGGTAAGAAAGCTATCTTGATTGATGATATTTTAAATACAGGACGTACCTTCTCTGAAGCTTCTAAAATCGTTGAACGTGAAGGAGCTACAGAAATTTATGCTGTTTCTAGCCACGGTCTCTTCGTCGAGGGAGCTGCTGAGCTTCTTGACAATACTAATATTAAAGAAATTCTTGTGACTGATTCAGTAGCAACAAAAGAAAAAACTCCTAAAAATGTATGCTACATCACTGCTAGTGAGTTAATTGGTGATGCTATCGTCCGTATTCACGAAAGAAAACCAGTCAGCCCACTCTTTGCCTACAATAAAAAGAAATAAGGTGATTCTTTGATTTATTTGGACAATGCTGCAACGACTCCTATGTCAGCAGTTGCTATTTCAGCTATGACCAAGGTTATGCAAGAAACCCACGGAAATCCTTCTAGTATTCATGGTCATGGTCGTCAAGCTGGCAAACTCTTGCGAGAAGCCCGTCAGGAACTAGCCCAGTTACTAAGGACAAAACCTCAACATATCTTTTTCACTTCTGGTGGGACTGAAGGCAATAATACTACCATCATTGGCTACTGTCTTCGTCACCAAGAACAAGGAAAACATATCATCACAACTGCCATCGAGCACCATGCTGTCCTTGAAACAATTGATTACTTGGTTCAACACTTTGGGTTTGAAGCAACCATTATCCAGCCAGAAAATCAAGAAATCACAGCCCAGCAAATTCAAAAGGCTTTACGTGACGATACGATTTTGGTTTCTACCATGTTTGCCAATAATGAGACAGGAAACCTACTGCCCATCGCTGAAATTGGCCAAATACTCAAGCAACACCCTGCTGCCTATCATGTTGATGCAGTTCAGGCTATTGGTAAAATCCCAATTCATTCAGAAGAATTGGGCATTGATTTTCTCACTGCTTCTGCCCACAAATTCCATGGTCCTAAGGGAATCGGTTTTCTCTACGCATCTAGCATGGACTTTGATTCCTATCTACATGGCGGAGATCAGGAACAGAAAAAACGTGCAGGAACTGAAAATCTGCCTGCCATCGTAGGCATGGTTGCAGCCCTAAAAGAAGACCTAGAAAAACAAGAAGAACATTTTCAACATGTACAAAATCTAGAAACTGCCTTTCTGGCAGAACTGGAGGGCATTCAGTATTACTTGAATAGAGGAAAACATCATCTCCCTTATGTTCTCAATATTGGATTTCCTGGTCAGAAAAATGACCTCTTACTCCTTCGGCTAGATTTAGCTGGAATTTCAATCTCTACTGGCTCAGCCTGTACTGCAGGCGTTGTCCAATCCAGCCATGTTCTTAAAGCCATGTATGGCGCAAATTCAGAACGCTTGAAGGAATCCCTTCGCATCAGTTTGTCGCCACAAAATACCGTTGAAGACCTACAAACCCTCGCAAAAACCTTAAAAGAAATTATCGGAGGTTAGCCATATGGCATTTGAAAAAATCATTCAGTTAAAAAATTGTCGTTACGATTACACTCTTAGCCCTTCTGTTAAAAAATTCACCCTCAAAGATAACACCTTTTTTGAAACTAAGGTTGGTAACTATGAACTGACTCGCCTTTTGGAAAAAGTGCCAAACAGCGGTGAAGGCTTCCAACTCAAAATCATCATTAACAAGGAACTTACAGGGGCTAAAATCAATATCACTGACAAGTTTGGCCTTCGTCTAGTTGATATTTTCAAATCAGAAGACCACCATATTCATCAGGAAAAATTCTACTTCCTCATGGATAGCTTGGTAGAACGTGGTGTCTTTACAAAATCGGAAAGATAGAGCCAAAATGTTTGAACTGACCTATAAGGACTGCTATCATGTAGAGCGTACTCTCAAGTATGAGGATCATGAGGCTCTCATGTTGACTTTGTCAGGATGTGTAACCTTACCAGATACACTTTATGTGACTTCTCTGACTTTTAGGGGCAAAAAAGTTTATCAGGGGCTGGTCGGAGACCTCTACCGTTTTCTATCTCATGCAGATTTTTTACATCAAAACTAAGATTTTTCTTAGTTTTTTCTTATTTTTGTTGATTTTTTCACAATGTTTCTATAAAATAGAAGAATAGAAAGGTTGTGATTTTGTGAAAGATAAACAGTTTGCTATTCCAAAAGCTACAGCAAAAAGACTCTCTCTCTACTATCGAATTTTTAAGAGATTTCATGCAGAAAAGATTGAACGTGCCAACTCTAAGCAAATTGCAGAGGCTATCGGTATTGATTCAGCGACCGTACGTCGTGATTTTTCCTATTTTGGTGAACTTGGTCGTCGTGGTTTTGGCTATGATGTCAAAAAACTAATGACATTTTTTGCCGATTTGCTCAATGACAACTCTATTACCAATGTCATGCTGGTTGGTATTGGAAATATGGGCCATGCCCTTCTCCACTACCGCTTCCACGAACGTAACAAGATGAAGATTATCATGGCCTTTGACCTAGACGACCATCCTGAAGTCGGTACCCAAACTCCTGACGGGATTCCCATTTACGGGATTTCTCAGATCAAGGATAAAATCAAGGATGCTGATGTGAAGACTGCTATCCTAACTGTTCCCAGCGTCAAGTCACAAGAGGTTGCTAATCTCTTGGTTGATGCTGGTGTGAAAGGAATTCTCAGTTTTTCACCAGTCCATCTGCATTTACCAAAAGACGTGGTCGTTCAGTATGTCGATTTGACAAGTGAACTCCAAACCCTCCTCTACTTCATGCGAAAAGAGGATTAGAAAGCGAAAATCATTTTATGAAAAAACCAGTTATTGGGATTACAGGAAACGAAAAAGCTCATCCAGATGATGACATCATGATGAGCTACGCAGCAAAAGGCTTTGTTGAAGGCGTTAAAGATGCTGGAGGGATTCCCATCATCCTACCGATTGGTGATCAAGAAATGGCCTGCCACTATATCAGTTTGATTGACAAGCTCATCTTGACAGGTGGGCAAAATGTCGATCCAAAATTCTATGGCGAACCCAAAACCATTGATAGCGATGACTATCACCTTCAAAGAGATATCTTCGAACTGGCCCTCATCAAGGAAGCTATTAAACAGAAAAAGCCCATTTTCTCTGTCTGCCGTGGTACCCAACTCTTTAACGTTGCCATGGGTGGAACTTTGTACCAAGATATCGAAGACCATTGGCAGGATTCTTCTGTTGAGTACACAACTCAACGCTTGGTAACAGAACCAGATACCGTTCTCCAAGAAATCTATGGAGAAATCTCTCATATCAACTCCTTCCACCACCAGAGCATCAAGGACTTAGCACCAAATTTAAAAGTTGTGGCTCATGATCCTAAAGATGGTATCATTGAGGCTGTCATGAGTACGGATGATGTCGCCTTTCTCGGTGTCCAATGGCATCCAGAACTTCTTTTTGAAAATCGTCCCAAAGATAAGAAACTCTTTGACTATGTCGTTAATGAACTTTAGATTAAATCTGTCTTTTCACGATAACTAAAGTAATTAGAATGAGAGACAATCAAATGGTCCAAGAGAACAATCCCCATCAGTTCGCAGGCTTCTTTAACAAGTTTAGTGACATGATCATCATTTTGGCTAGGCGCTACCGCTCCTGAAGGATGATTGTGGACCAAGATAAGAGAAGTCGCCATATGCTTGATTGCATAGTGCAGAATCTCTCGCGGTTCAGCGATACTACGAGTTACAGACCCGATAAAAATGGTCTGCTGATGGATGATTTGATTTTGAGTATTGAGATAGAGTGCCACCAGGTGCTCTTGTTTTTTATCCCCTAATTCCTGCTGCATCTTCTTGGCCAACTTTTGACTGCTGAGAATACTTTCCATTTCAAGAGTCTCGTGTTTGTGAATACGATGCCCCAGTTCAATCATAGCTTGTAATTCTATGGCCTTAACACGCCCAATACCAGACAAACTCTGCAATTCCTGCAGGGTCATTTTTTTCAAATCCGTTAGGCTTGAAAGATTGTTCAAGACTTTTTGGGCAATTTCAAAAACGCTAGCTTGACGTGTTCCTGTCCTGAGTAAAATAGCTAGCAACTCTTGGTTACTAAGCGCTTCAACTCCTTCCTTGGCCAGCCTTTCTCTTGGTAATAGTGAATCTTCTTGGAATGAAATACTGTACATAAAAATCCTCCTCACTTTATTATTCGTGAGAAGGATGGAAAATTAGATTTTTTTCTCAATTGGAGCCACACTGGCTAAAAGTTTTTTCAAACCTACTTCTGGGAAATTGATTTTCAATTCCTGCCTAGCACCGCTACCTGAAACTTCCAGAACAGTTCCCTCTCCCCATTTCTTGTGGAGAGCAATGTCACCAATGGACCAATTTGCCTCGCTAGATGCTGATTTTGCGCCAGCTGTAAATTGACCAAATGGAAGACCGCTTGACTGGATTGATTTTGGGGCAGCACCGCGTTTACGGTCTTGAAGAGCCTGAGCCAAACTCATACCTTGACCAAAGGAAATACTACCACTGCTATATGATGCCTTAAAGCTTGTATTTGCAGGACGAGTCAGACCTTGATACTCAAGCAAATCTGAACTGATTTCGTTAATAAAACGAGTCGGACGGTTATAATTGGTACGACCAAAAAGCAAGCGTGAGTTGGCATTGGTCAGATAGAGAATTTTCTCTGCACGCGTGATACCTACATAGGCTAGACGGCGCTCTTCTTCTAATTCATCTGGATCTTCAGTCGCACGACTAAGTGGAAAGACATTTTCTTCCATCCCAATCAAAAAGACAACTGGAAATTCGAGACCTTTGGCAGCATGCAGGGTCATCAAGGTCACTTCTGATGTCTCCTGACTACCTGAATCTGTGTCGGCAATCAAAGCCAAGTCATTTAAGAAACGACTCAGTTTGTCCAGACCAGTTTCCTCTTCTGTCACATCAGTGGTGTCATCAAAGTTCTTCGTAACAGAAAGAAACTCTTCGATATTTTCAACCCTTGCCTTGCTTTCTAGAGTCGCTTGGGCGTTAAGAATATCGACATAACCTGTTTTTTCTAGGACGGACTCAACCAACTCTGTAATGCTTAAGTGGTCTAGCTGCTCCCGCAAATCAAGCATCATATTGGCAAAATCCCAGATAGATTGGGCTGCCTTACCCTTGATACCAGACAACATAATATTAGCAGAAGCATCCAGCATAGACATATTTTGCAAATTTGCAAAATCACGGATTTTCTCAACTGTACCTGGACCAATTCCACGTTTAGGCTCGTTGATAATACGCTCAAAACTAATATTGTCACTCAAATTAGCAATAAGGTTGAGATAAGCAATAATATCGCGAATTTCCTTACGGCTGTAGAATTTGGTTCCGCCAACCATGGTATAAGGAATGTTAGACTTGAGCAGGGCTTCCTCAATTGTACGGGACTGGGCATTAGTCCGATAGAGAACTGCAAAATCCTTATGAAGGAAGTTTTGACTGCGACTAAGTTCATCGATGGTTCTGGCTACAAATACAGCCTCATCCAGCTCATCATCGGCACGATAGTAAACGATTTGCTCCCCATCAGCGTTTTGAGTCCAGAGATTTTTAGGACGGCGATTTTTATTATTTTTAATAACCTCGTTGGCCGCTTGGAGAATGGTTTTGGTTGAGCGGTAATTTTCCTCCAACAAAACAACCTTAGCTTTGGGGTAATCCTTTTCAAAGTCCAAGATATTCTGCATATCAGCACCACGCCAACCGTAGATAGACTGGTCCGCATCCCCAACCACACAGATATTTTTAAAACGGGAAGCCAAGAGTTTGACCAATTGGTACTGAGCGTGGTTGGTATCTTGGTACTCATCAACGTGGATGTATTGGAATTTTTGCTGGTAGTAGGTCAAAACATCAGGATTTTGATCAAAGAGACGCAAGGTCAGCATAATCAAATCATCAAAGTCAACGGATTCAGACTGACGAAGTTCTTTTTGATAGGCTGTATAACACTGGGCCACAATTTGCGTATACATATCGCCAGCTTGGGCAGCATAAGCAACATCATCAATCAAATCATTCTTAGCATTGGAAATGGTCCCCAAAATAGTTCGTTCATTCCATTTTTTAGGATCCAAGTTCAACTGTTTTAGAATACGTTTCATGAGCGTTCGCTGTTCACCAGGATCCACAATTGTAAAATTACGATTGTAGCCAATATGGTCCGCATCTCGACGCAAAATACGCACACACATGGAGTGGAAGGTCGCAATCAGACAGTCCTGAGTAGCTGGATTGAGGCTATAAGCACGCTCTTTCATCTCACGCGCAGCCTTGTTGGTAAAGGTAATGGCCAAGATATTCCAAGGATTGACCAGCTTTTCATCAATCAAATAAGCGATACGGTGGGTTAAAACACGAGTCTTTCCAGAACCAGCCCCTGCCATGATTAGCAAGGGACCTTCTGTCGTTTGCACCGCCTCAGCCTGACGGTCATTCATTCCATTTAATAATGCGTTCATCTTCTCTTCCTTACTCTTGAAGTCAATATTTCTATTATATCAGAAATCAGGGAAAATAGAAACTTTACGGGGAGTAGCAAAATATAGTGGATTGAAACTAGAATACTACACTGTGGGTTTCTAAAACACTCGACTTTTCACCCAATTTTTTCATAAACTAGCTCAATACCTCAATAGACTTCCTGCAAAACTAGAATCCTAGTTCATGATTGATAATACCAGCACTCAA